>ERZ1048872.344-NODE-344-length-53403-cov-7.346405_pt1 | contig 53403 bp, 46 predicted proteins | sample MGYA00383100_ERZ1048872 | MGnify/ENA primary metagenome ERZ1048872 (study PRJEB29581, sample SAMEA5548370) | metagenome | biome: marine; feature: coastal; material: water | depth 50 m | study: Short-term variability in the microbial, nano- and picoplankton...
CAATAATAATGGCATGTTCTTCTAATCCCGGTTCTTGTAAAATGGAATAATGAGAAACACCGTCATAAACAAACTCTCTATAAACTTCGTCTGCAATTAAAAACAAATCATGTTTTTTGACGATAGCTGCGAGCTTTTTAATTTCTTCTTTTGAATATAAATAGCCTGTTGGGTTTCCAGGATTACATATTAAAATAGCTTTTGTTTTTGGTGTAATTAATTTTTCGAATTCTTCAATTGGTGGCAATGCAAAATTGTCTTCAATTTTTGAAATTACAGGAACAACATTTACACCAGACGCCGTTGAAAACCCATTATAATTTGCATAGAATGGCTCTGGAATTATAATTTCATCATCCTCATCCATAATACTACCAAAGGCAAATAATAAAGCTTCACTACCACCAGTGGTTACGATGATGTCGTTATGTGATACGTTTATAGCATTACGTTTATAGTAGTCTGCTATTTTTATTCGGTAATTTTCTGAACCTTCAGAACGTGAATACGCTAAAATGTCAAAAGAATGATTCTTTAAGGCTTCTAATGCTACTTTTGGAGTTTTAATATCTGGCTGACCTATGTTTAAGTAATAAACCTTTTTTCCTTGTTTGTTTGCTTGCTCTGCATAAGGCACCAATTTTCTAATTGGCGATTCTGGCATGGTTACACCTTTTTTTGATATTGTTGGCATATGGTTGTTTTTTAAAATGCTAAGTTCTGAAATTTCTTAAAGTTTATTTAAAAAATAACGCTTAAAATATCATGTAAGATAAAGATTTGTAATTTCAGTTAAAATCTACTGTTTTTTGAAATCGATATCTAGCTATTTTATTTTATGTTTTTTGAGTTTAAATTGTTTTTTCTCAACTGCTCAAGGTAGCTTTTATTTAAAAAATAATGTTAGCAAAAAAATTAAATTTCAGTTTACTAACAATCTAATTCTTGTACCACTAGAGATAAACGATGTTACGTTGTCTTTTATTTTAGACACTGGCGTAAACAAGCCTATTTTGTTCAATTTATCTGAGAGTGATTCTATTGATTTAAAAAACACAAAAACCTTTTACTTGCATGGATTAGGTGCGGAAGGAAAAATTAAAGCCTTAAGATCTAGTTACAATAAAATGAAGTTTGGAAATGCGCTAAGTGTCAACCAGGATTTATATGTGATATTTGATAAAACAATAAATTTTACTCCCAGACTCGGAGCAACAGTACATGGTATAATTGGTTATGATATTTTTAAAGATTTTATAGTAGAAATTAATTACAGTTCTGAATATATAAGGTTGTATAAACAAGAAGGTTTTAAGCCTCCCACTTCAAAAAAATGGGAAATGATTCCTGTTGATATTCATAAAAATAAACCTTATTTGAATGCGAATGTTAACCTTAGCAATAGCGATAGTAATGAACCAATTAAATTGCTTATAGATACCGGAAGTAGTGATGCTTTATGGTTATTTGAAAATATGGAAAAGGGACTTACTCCTATTAAAGATTTAAATTTTCATGATTATTTAGGTAAAGGTTTAAGCGGTCCTGTTTATGGTAAACGATCTAAAGTATCAAATTTTGAATTTAGTAATTTTAGTTTAAAAGCTGTAAACGTTGCATTTCCCGATGCTTTGTCAATTGATATGGACAAAATTTATAAAGGACGAAATGGTAGTGTCGGTGGTGATGTTTTAAAACGATTCAATCTTTTTTTTGATTATGCAAACAAGAAATTATATTTAAAAAAGAACAGTTATTTTAAAGCTTCTTTTACCTATAATAATAGCGGTATTGTTTTGGAGTATAACGGAAATACATTTGTAAAAGAGGAGATTAGAATGCCTACCCAATCCCGTAATATATCTGTTGAAAATGCTGGTAATAATTCAGTTCAAATAGATTATTATATCAATCATAGAATACTATTAAAACCAGCGTATAGAATAGTTGAAATTAGAAAGTCTTCTAATGCCTATATTGCCGGCTTAAGAGTAGGTGACATCCTAGTTAATTTAAATGGTAAACCTGCATACGATTACGATTTAACTGCAATTAATAAAATATTATATGGTAAAACAGGAAAAACCCTTCGGTTAAAAATTGAACGTAATGGTGTAAATATGTTGTTTAAGTTTAAATTGGACGATGCATTCAAAAAAAATGAGCCTTCAAATTGAAGACTCATTAATATTATAATACGTATTGAGTTTATTGCTCAATCATACTTTTCTCTTTTTTTTCTAAGACACTAGTTTTATTTGGGTTTATTACTAAACCTTTTATTTTTAGCGCTACAGTTGGTGTATCTGCATTAGATATTACCGTAATTGTTTTTCTAATAGGGTTTACTCTTTTAGTGTCGTATTTCACTTCAATTTCACCTGTTTCACCTGGCATTATTGGTCCTTTAGGTTTCTTAGGTACAGTACAACCACAGGTTGACTTTACACTAGAAATAAGTAATGGTGCGTTTCCTGTATTGGTAAATTCAAAAACTCTTACACCATTAGCACCTTTTTCAATTGTGCCATAATCAATAACATCTGTCTTAAATTCAATCTTTGCTACTTTTTCTTGAGCATAAGTTCCGAGGCTAATTAAACCTACAAATAAAATTACTATTAAATTTTTCATCATTTTTATATTTAATTGATACTATCAAAACTACTTACTTTTTTACTCTCGTCAAAACTAATTAGATATAATACACTGCATTTAACAGTAATTAGGGTTTTATACCTATAATAGTTAGCTAATAATTTTTCAAAAAAAGAAATATAAGTATTTTTGTCAGTTACATAGCAAAAACGATACCAAAACATGGAAATCCCATCAAAATATAATGCATTGTCGGTAGAAAGTAAGTGGTACGACTATTGGATGCAGCATAATTATTTTCACTCTACACCAGATGAAAGAGAACCATATACTATTGTAATACCTCCTCCAAATGTTACAGGAATATTACATATGGGTCATATGCTTAATAATACCATACAGGATGTATTGATTCGTCGTGCAAGATTGCTCGGTAAAAATGCGTGTTGGGTTCCTGGTACGGACCATGCGTCTATTGCGACTGAGGCTAAAGTCGTTGCAAAATTAAAAGCACAAGGTATTGATAAGAATGATTTAACGCGTGAGGAGTTTTTAAAACATGCATGGGAATGGACAGAAGAATATGGTGGGGTAATTTTAGAACAACTTAAAAAACTTGGATGCTCTTGTGATTGGGATCGTACTAAATTTACGATGGATGATGATATGAGTGAAGCCGTAATTAAAACTTTTGTTGATTTATATAACAAAGGCTTAATTTATAGAGGCTTTAGAATGGTGAATTGGGATCCAGAAGCTAAAACCACACTGTCTGATGAAGAGGTAATACATGTTGAAAAACAAGGTTTGCTTTATTATTTAGAATATATAGTTGAAGGTAGTGATGAAAAATTAACCATTGCAACTACGCGCCCTGAAACCATTTTTGGAGACACAGCAATTTGTATCAACCCAAATGATGAACGCTTTACGCATTTAAAAGGAAAGCAAGCGATTGTTCCTATTTGTGGACGTGTTATTCCTATTATTGAAGATGACTATGTAGATGTAGAATTTGGTACAGGATGCCTAAAGGTTACACCAGCACACGATGAAAATGATAAGGTTTTAGGCGATAAGCATAGTCTTGAAGTTGTTGATATATTTAATGATGATGCAAGCTTAAATAGTTTCGGGATGCATTACGAAGGTCAAGATCGTTTTGTGGTTAGAAAGGCTATTTCTAAAGAATTAAAAGAAACCGGTGTTTTAGTTAAAACCGAAAACTATATTAATAAAGTTGGTACCTCCGAACGTACAAAAGCAGTTATTGAACCTCGACTAAGTGATCAATGGTTCTTAAAAATGGAAGATTTAGCCAAACCAGCTATAGGTGCCGTTTTAAACACTGGTGATGTAAAACTGTTTCCAAAGAAGTTTGAAAATACTTACAGACATTGGATGGAGAATATTCGTGATTGGAATATTTCTCGTCAATTACTTTGGGGCCAACAAATTCCGGCATATTACTATGGAGATGGAAAAGAAGATTTTGTAGTCGCTGAAACTATCGAAGAAGCGGTTAAGCTTGCCAGAGAAAAAACGTCTAACTCCCAACTTGAAGCTTCTAACTTAATACAGGAAACAGATGCATTAGATACTTGGTTTAGTTCTTGGCTTTGGCCAATGTCTGTGTTTGACGGAATTAGAAATCCAGAAAATGAAGATATTAAATACTATTATCCAACTAACGATTTAGTAACAGGTCCAGATATTTTATTCTTTTGGGTAGCTCGTATGATTATTGCAGGATATGAGTATAAAAACGAAAAACCATTTCAAAATGTTTATTTAACGGGATTAGTAAGAGATAAACAACGTCGTAAAATGTCGAAGTCTCTAGGTAATTCACCAGATGCCTTAAAATTAATTGAAGATTACGGTGCAGATGGAGTTAGAGTTGGTCTTTTATTAAGTTCTGCAGCTGGTAATGACCTAATGTTCGATGAAGCTTTATGTCAACAAGGAAAAGGTTTAGGTACTAAAGTGTGGAGCGCATTTTATCTTACAAATTTATGGGAGATTGCGGATATAGAACAGCCACAATCTAGTAAAATAGCATTAGAGTGGTTTCAAAGTAAGTTTCAAAAAGTACTTTTAGAAATAGAAGATCATTTTAGTAAATACCGTATTAGTGATGCTATAATGGCAATTTATAAACTAATTTATGATGATTTTGCATCTTGGTTACTCGAGATAGTTAAACCAGCTTATAAGCAACCAATAGATAAAAAAACTTATCGTGCTGTAATGTCTGCTTTTGAGGATATTCTTAAAATACTTCATCCATTTATGCCATTTATTACAGAAGAAGTATGGCAAACAATTAAAGAACGTTCTCCAGAGGAAGCTTTAATAATCTCAAAATGGCCAGAATCTAAACCGATCAATGAAACATTGATTTCAGAATTTGATTTTGCTTCAGAAGTGATTACTGGTATAAGAAATATTAGAAAACAAAAGAATATTGCTTTTAAGGATGCCATTGGTTTTTCAGTTGTTAATAATGAAAACTTAGCAAGTACTTTTGATGCCGTTATTGCAAAGTTAGGTAATTTGGATAGTTTTAATTATGTTAATGCACCAGTTGAAGGCGCATTGACGTATCGCGTAAAATCGAATGAATACTTTATTCCGATGGAAGGTAGTATCGATATAGAAGCGGAGATTAAAAAGCTTACTGAAGAGTTAAGTTATGCAGAAGGATTCCTTAAATCTGTACAAAAGAAATTAGCAAACGAACGTTTTGTAAATAACGCACCAGAACAGGTTGTTGCTTCAGAAAAGAAAAAGGAAGCAGATGCTTTGGCTAAAATTGAAACAATTCAATCTAGCTTAGAAAGCTTACAGTAACATAAGAGTAATATACAGTAATATAACGAGTAGCATTTCATTTAGAACAAGCAATGAAATAACGTTTGAAGAGTTTGATGGATTATATATTGCTAAATATTCTTCAACAGGAGCTTTTATTTGAGCAGAACCAATATATGAGAACACATATGCTGGTAAAAATGCTATCTCAATTGCATTAGATTCCTCTAACAATATTTATATCGTTGGTAATTATTATGGAACCTTGGTGTTTGATAAAAATGGACCATAAGAAACGAATATTACGGATCCAAACAATACTAACACTTATAATGTTTTTATAGCTAAGTAGGACTCTAGCGGAAATTTTATTTGGGTAAAAGAGATTACAGCTGAAAACCTTGATCAAGCTGTAAGGTAATTTAAAGTTTACCACTCATTAATTTTATTACTATCGAGCTTAATAAATATAAAGAGCAAAATAGTAAAGCCCCAAAGTCCGGAACCACCATAGCTAAAGAAAGGTAGAGGAATACCTACCGTTGGGATTAAACCCATTACCATACCAGTATTAATTGTGAAATGGATAAAGAGAATAGAGGCAACACCATAGCCATAAACACGACTAAACTGCGATTTTTGAGATTCGGCTAAAACAAGTATTCTTATAATTAAAGCCACAAATAGAATTACAACGAAACTACTTCCTAAAAAACCCCATTCTTCACCAACAGTGCTAAAAATATAATCGGTATGCTGTTCGGGTACAAATTTACCTGTTGTTCGAGTACCTTCTAAAAACCCTTTTCCAGAAAATCCGCCAGAACTAATAGCATGCTCAGATTGAATTAGATTGTACGCTTCTTCCTTTTTCATCCTTTCAAGCTTTGCAGGATCCTTTTCTAATCTTAGCCAAAGACTTATTCTATTTTGTTGATGTGCTTTTAAGCCATGGTTGTAAAATAGTTTTACACCATATGAGAATCCAACGCCCACAATTAGAACAACAATATATTGCAGAATAGCCCCTCTTTTTTTCTTTCGAAGAAAGTAGATAATAGTAATTATTAATGCAGTGACAATAGCTGTAATAACAATACCAAATTTAAGTCCCAGTACTGCAAGTATTATTAAGGACAACGCTATTATTAAATATACTTGTTGTAAACCTTCTCTATAAAAAACAAAGAAAAAAGCGAGATAAACTATTGTACTTCCTGCATCGTTTTGGAGTAAAATCAATAAAGCAGGAATAAGTATAATGGCAGTAACTCGCAACTGATCTTTTATGGTTTGCATGTTGGTTTGTAAATCACTGATATACTTGGCTACAGCCAATGCTGTCGCAAATTTCGCGAATTCACTAGGTTGAATAGTCATACTACCAATGCCATACCAAGAGCGTGCTCCATTGACATCTTTACCAAAAACAAACAACCCAATTAGAGCCAAGATGGCGACCATATATATTATACTGGCGAACCGTTCATAAAATTTCGCTTCGAAGGATAGAATAAAGACAATGAGCACAAAGGTTAAACCAATAAATATTAAATGCTTTCCGTATAATTGACTTGTGTCAAAATAACTTGTAATTTCTCCTACATGCGATGCTGATAAAATATTGAGATACCCAAAAGCAACCAACAATAAGAAAAGGATAATAGTAATCCAGTCGAATTTAAAGCGTCTTTGGTTTTCTCTTAACATTGGTGTCTAATCTTTTACGTCGCTTTGGTTTGAGTTTTTTATGGTATAATTATCAATAACCTGTAGCTTGGTATCGCCATTAATTTTAAATGGTTCGCCAGAATAAGGTTTTGCGTATTCGTTTTCTAAGCTGTGTGTTAAAATCCAACGCTCTAGATCAGTTCTGGTGATGTGCCCATTAATATATTTTTCTATTATTAAACTTGCCATACGACCAGCAAAACGACTTCCCCAATAGCCATTTTCTACAAATACTGCTATTGCAATTTTCGGATTATCTTTTGGTGCAAATGCTACAAAAATAGAATGATCAGTTAGCTGTGTTTTTACACTATCAATTTTTATAAAATTTTCAGCCGTACCAGTTTTTCCACAAATATCTATTCCAGGAACTCTCAAAGTGGCTGCAGTTCCTTTATTGTAAACATCAAACATACCTTGTATTACAGGTTCAAAATGCCGCTTATCGATACTTGTATATTTTGGCGTAGTAAATTTGCTAGGAATTGTCTCACCTTCAATATTTTTAATAATGTGTGGTGTATAGTAATAACCTCTATTGCCAATTGCAGCAGCCATATTTGCAAGCTGAATAGGTGTTGCTTCTACTTCACCTTGTCCAATTGCATTAGAGACAATATAGGTTGATCCCCAACGATTATTGCCATATGCTCTATCGTAATAATCTCCATCTGGAATCCTGCCTTTAGAACCGACAGATAAATCGTTATTTAAATAATTACCTAAACCAAAGCTTTTGGCATGTTCTGCCCAAGTATTCATGCCTTTTCCTGCATCATCATATTTGTCTATTATACGACGATACACATTTACAAAATAGGAGTTACACGATTGAGCGATTCCATCATTCATATCAACTGGACTTTTATGATGATGACAACCTGTTAATTTGCGACCACCATAGTAATAACCCATTCTACATTTAAATTTCTCATGTGTATCTACCACTCCTTCTTGTAAGCCAATAAGTGCATTAATAACTTTAAAAGGTGATCCAGGTGGATATTGTGCCTGCAGTCCTCTATCAAATAAGGGTTTAGCAATACTATCTCTATATAATTTTGTAAAATTTCTTGAACGATCTCTACCTACAAGTAAATTGGGATTGTAAGATGGGCCAGAGACCATTGCTAATATTTCACCATTACTTGGGTCTATTGCAACTATACCACCACGCTTATGCTTCATTAATAATTCGCCATAGGCCTGTAACTCTGAGTCAATTGTTACGGTAATATCTTTGCCTGGTTTTGGTAACGTGTCATGAATACCTTCCTTGTATGGACCAATATCTTTATTAAAACGATCTTTTTGTGTAAACGTAATGCCTTTTACTCCTCTTAAGGTATTTTCATAGGTTTTCTCAATGCCTTGTTTACCAATAAGGTCGCCCATTTTATAGTAAGGCTGTTTTGCAATTATTCTACGATTAACCTCACCAATATCACCGAGAACGTTAGCTCCTATTGTAGTTTGGTAGGATCTCAGAGATCGTTTCTGAATATAAAACCCAACATATTTTCGCATTTTTTCTTGTAATACAGCGTAATCGTTTTTTGATAGCTGCTGTACAAAAGGTGAGGATAGTCTTGGTGAATAATTTGTTGCTCTACTTAGCTTTTTGTCATATTCTTGTCGCGTTATTTTTAGCAGATTACAAAATTCATTTAGTCGCAACGAATCCATCGGTTCAACCTCTTTAGGTATTACCATAACATCATAGGAAGGCTGATTGGCAACTAAAAGTTTTCCGTTTCTATCATAAACATAACCACGTTTAGGATAGTTGTACTCTTTCTTTATGGCATTGTCTTCAAAAATATTATAGGATGAACTACTGTAAATTTGAAGATAGAATAAACGTGCAATAAATACCAGGCCAACAAGAACAACAGTTGTTAATAATAGCAGTTTTCTCATTTTCGATTTTGGCTAAAAAGAATAATAATTAAGGTACTTAATAGTATTGTAAAAATACTAGAAAATAACGTCTTTTTAAGTATTAAAAGTATGCCAGAGATGTTAAATATTTCGAGAGAGAATAATATAAAATGGTGTATTACTGTACCAAATGCTATGTATGTAATTAGACTACCAATATCAGTATTGCTAAACTTAATTGTATGATGCTCGTATAGTGAACCAAAGGATGTTTTAAGTAAAACAGGTCTGATATATGCCAAACAAAGAGCAGCAACTGCATGAACACCTCCTGAATCAGAAAATAGGTCTACCATCATGCCTATTAAAAAACTTACTAATAATAAAACTAATCTCGTGTCTCTTATAGGAAATAGAAAGATGAAAATGATATAAATATATGGGTTGATGTAACCTAAGAAATTAATATTATTACATATTAAAACTTGCACTAAAAGTAGTGTTATAAATCTAGTGATATTTATCCCAGTGACACTATTCATTTATACGAGCTTCTATTGTTTTAATTTCTATTCTATCCATATTTTCTATAATATAGACGGTTCCAATATTTGTCATATCATTAAATAATTTAACTTGAATATTGTAAGTATCTCCACTAATATCAGTTTCAAAACTATTAATAAAACCTATGCCAATACCTTTTGGGAAAATTGCAGATTGTCCACCAGTAACAATAGTATCTCCAACTTTCACTGGTGCAAATTTAGAAACATCAATGAGTTGAGCGAATTCTGGTGAATCGCCATTCCAGGTTAAAGAGCCAATATGATCACTAGATTTTAATTTAGCATTGATTTGACTTTTCGTATTTAGAATAGACAATGCTGTGGCATAATTATTTGATGTATTATCGATAATACCAATAATTCCTTTTGAAGTAATGACACCAAAATCTTCTTTAATACTGTCATTTTCGCCCTTATTTAAAGTGAGGTAATTGTTGGTAAGCGAGTAACTGTTTTTATACACATCTGCAGTAAAAACTTTATACAATCCACTTGAAAATGTACTGTCAATATATGTGGAGTCAAAAGTATTTGACGTATTAAATAATTGCTCTCTTAATCTTTTGTTTTCTTCAGATAGAAGAATGTTCTCATTCTTTAAATTAAAATACTGATCGACAGAATTAAAGGTGCCATAGACACCACCCGTTAATCCATTAGCTGAATTAATAAATTTGCTTCTGTGATACGAATGTGACTGAATGGTTAAAGCTAAGCCAATACTAAAAAGCAATAAAAACAACAGAAAGGTTTTGTTTCTTATAACAAAATTGAAAATTTGTTGCATTATTTACTACTTATTTAATCAATACGCTTTTATATTTTGATAAGTTTTTAAGTACAATACCTGTACCTCTAACTACAGCTCTTAATGGATCTTCAGCAATATAAACAGGTAAATCTGTTTTTTGAGATAAACGCTTATCTAATCCTCTTAACATTGATCCACCACCAGCTAAATAAATACCTGTATTGTATATGTCTGCTGCTAGTTCTGGTGGAGTCTGTGATAAGGTTTCCATTACAGAATCTTCAATACGTAAAATCGATTTATCTAATGCTTTAGCAATCTCACGGAATGAAATTTGAACTTGTTTTGGTTTTCCTGTTAATAAATCTCGACCTTGAACACTCATGTCTTCTGGTGGTAACTCTAAATCTTCAGTAGCCGCACCTATCTGAATCTTAATTTTTTCAGCCGTTCTATCTCCAACATATAAGTTATGTTGTGTTCGCATGTAATAAATAATATCATTTGTAAACACATCACCTGCTACTTTCACGGATTTATCACAAACAATACCACCAAGAGCAATGACTGCAATTTCAGTGGTTCCGCCACCTATATCTACAATCATGTTTCCTTTTGGTTGCATAATATCTACACCAATACCAATTGCTGCAGCCATTGGTTCGTGTATTAGATAAACTTCTTTTCCGTTAACACGTTCACAAGATTCTTTTACGGCTCGCATTTCTACTTCAGTAATTCCTGAAGGAATACAAACTACCATGCGTAAAGATGGATTAAAAAACTTCTTCTTTAAGGCAGGTATGTTTTTAATAAACAAACTTATCATTTGTTCGGAAGCATCAAAATCTGCTATTACTCCATCTTTTAATGGACGTATCGTTTTAATGTTTTCGTGTGTTTTTCCTTGCATCATGTTGGCTTCTTTACCAACGGCTATTATTTTACCACTTATGCGGTCTCTTGCTACTATCGAAGGATTATCAACAACAACTTTGTCGTTGTGTATTATCAGTGTATTTGCGGTTCCTAAATCAATGGCTATTTCTTCCGTTAGGAAATCAAAAAATCCCATGGGCTATTAAAAATTATTTGGGTTATTCTAGTCTTCTTTTTACGACTATCTGTAAATGTAATAAATTATACGAAATATCTCCGAATATAGTTGTTTAATGCTTGATTTTTTTCTTAGTTTATTTTAATGCTTAAAATGACGTGTACCAGTAAAGACCATTGCTACTTCATTTTCGTTACAATAATTAATACTCAATTCGTCTTTTATGGATCCGCCAGGTTGAATAACAGCGCTGATACCAGCATTGTTGGCAATTTCTACACAATCTGGAAATGGGAAAAATGCATCACTCGCCATAACAGCTCCTTTTAAATCAAAATTGAAAGACGTAGCCTTATGGATTGCTTGATTTAAAGCGTCAACTCTACTTGTTTGTCCGGTTCCACTAGCACACAATTGTTTGTTTTTTGCTAATACAATGGTATTGGATTTTGTGTGTTTACAAATCTTCGATGCAAATATTAAATCGTCTAATTCTCTTGCAGAGGCAGAATTATTGGTTACGGATTTTAAACCATCAAGGGAATCTGTAATGGTATTTCTTTCTTGGACCAATACACCATTCAAACAACTTCTTACATTACTGTGCGGCATTTCAATATCATTTAAAATTAGCAGAATTCGATTCTTTTTACCTTTAAGAATTTCTAAAGCTTCAGTAGAATATGATGGTGCAATAACCACTTCACAGAATAGTTTATGAATTTCTTCTGCAGTGGCAACATCGATTTCAGAATTACTAATTAAAACTCCTCCAAAAGCAGAAACAGGATCGCCTGCCAAAGCATCTAAATAGGCTTGCTTTATTGTATCACGCTGTGCCAGTCCACAAGCATTATTATGTTTTAAAACCGCAAATGTTGGAGCGTCATTTTTAAACTCTAACATTAAATTTACAGCTGCATCAACATCTAGTAAGTTGTTGTAGCTTAATTCTTTACCATGGAGTTTTGTGAAAATATCATCAAAATTTCCGAAGAAAAATCCTTTTTGATGTGGGTTTTCACCATAACGCAATGCTTTTCCATTTATTTCAGAAATTTTTAATGATGCAATTTCATGGTTCTTGTTGAAGTAGTTGAAAATTGCAGAATCGTAGTGAGATGAAACATTAAATGCTTTAGCAGCAAACTGTTTTCTGTCATCTTCTGACGTTTCTCCATTTTTAGTTTCAAGTAACTCTAAAAATTCTGAATAATCATCAACAGAAGATACACAAGTGACATCTGCATAATTTTTTGCGGCAGCTCTAATTAAAGAAATACCACCGATATCAATTTTTTCTATAATGTCTTGATTGCTTGCGCCTGAGGCTACAGTTTTTTCAAAAGGATACAAATCAACAATAACGACATCTATTTGTGGAATTTCAAATTCTTTTAATTCAGTAATATCACCTTCGTGGTTTTGACGATTTAAGATGCCTCCAAAAACTTTTGGATGCAAAGTTTTAACACGTCCTCCAAGTATTGAAGGATAAGATGTAACGTCTTCTACTGGTACAACATTAATACCTAAATCTGTAATAAATTTTTCTGTACCTCCAGTAGAATAGATAGTTACGTTGAGGTCGTTTAGTTTTTTTACAATTGGTGCTAATCCATCTTTACTAAAAACAGAAATAAGTGCTGATGAAATGGTTTTGTTGCTCATGATGTTGTGTTGTGTTTAAGATGGCGCAAAAATACGCATATTCAAAAAGAAAATCTAAGTGTAAAAAGGAGTTTCTTTAAGTTTTTTGTAACAATAAATTGTTGAAAACGTCCTATCTTTAAAAAGTTATAAAAATACCCAACTATGCTTGTTTATTTAAGAGTGTTTAAAGAGAGTTTTTCGTTTGCATTAAATGCACTTCGTAATAATAAGTTAAGAACGTTTTTATCGCTATTAGGTGTAACTGTTGGTATATTTTCAATAATTGCAGTTTTAGCTGCTGTAGATTCATTGGATAAAAATATTAGAGATAGTCTATCTACTTTAGATAGTAACACCATTTATTTGGCAAATATGTCTTTTGGACCGTCAGATGTTCCAAGATGGAAACGCGAGCAGTTTGATGAAATCACTTATGATGAGTATAAGCAATTAAAATCGTCATTATCTGATGCTGAACATGTTGCATTTCAATTATTTGTTAGAAGAGAAAATATAAGATATGAATCTGAATTAGTAAGTAGCGTAAATACAGTAGTTGTCTCTAACGAATTTACAGATATTCAGGCTCTTGAATTTGAAAAAGGACGATTTTATAACGAATCCGAATCTAACTCAGGTAGAGCAGTAGTTGTCATTGGGTCTGAAATTGCTAAATCTTTATTTGGTAATTTTGAACCAATTGGTAAAAAAGTGCGTCTTTATGGGCAAAAATTTACCGTTATAGGTGTGGTAAAAAAGGAAGGTTCAGGACTTTTTGGGGATAGTAATGATATCTCTATTTTTCTACCGGCAAATTATGTGAGAAATAAATTAGGTGATAACAATTCTAATATTAAGAATTTTGTAATTATTAAGCCTAAAGAAAATGCAGATATAGAAGGATTGAAGGCTGAAATAGTTCAGATTCTGAGGGCTAAAAGAGGTTTGAAACCCGATGAAATAAATACATTTTTTATTAGCGTTATTTCAGGATTGCAAGATGCCATTGATGGAATTATTGGGACTTTAAATGTTATTGGTTGGGTGATTAGTGGTTTTTCACTTTTGGTTGGTGGATTTGGTATTGCCAACATTATGTTTGTTAGTGTAAAAGAACGAACCAACATTATTGGTATTCAAAAATCTTTAGGGGCTAAAAACAGGTTTATCTTACTTCAATTTCTGTTTGAAGCTGTAATACTTGCAGTAGTTGGAGGTTTAGTTGGTTTGTTCTTAGTTTGGGTAATTGCAATGGTGATGAATGGATTTGTAGAGGACTTTAAATTTGTATTATCCTTTTGGAATATGTTTATCGGCTTTTGCTTGTCTTCTTTTATTGGATTAATTTCTGGGGTAATACCTGCAATTTCAGCATCAAAACTCGATCCGGTAGAGGCAATCCGAACGGGTATGTAAATCTTGTAAAAAATAATTTATTAAAGGAGTGTAGTAACTTCAGTACAAACAAACTCCAAAAAACGTTCATCAGCTTCAGAGAAAGGATCTGGTGTGTTAGAGTCAATGTCTATCTGACCAATATTTTCTCCATTTATAAAAATTGGTACAACAATTTCTGCCTTTACAGTAATACTGCATGCAATATAATTGTCTTGAGCTGCAACATCGGGAACAACAAAATTCTCATTACTCACCGCAACTTGTCCACAAATACCTTTACCAAATGGAATAATTGTATGGTCCGTTGGCTCTCCAACATAAGGTCCTAATTTAAGTTCGTTCTTCTTGCCGTTTTTAAAATAAAATCCAACCCAATTATAATAATCTACATTCGCTTCAAGTAACTCACAAATCTTCAATAATCGTGCATCAGTACTTAGTTTTTGTTGAGATATAATAGATTTTATTTGAGGTTTTAAGACTTGTAAATTCATGTGTTTAATAACTTTTGGTAAAAGTATTTAAAAAGTGATGGTTTAAAATACTGTTTTTATAATTTTAACATCGAACTTATTTAAGCATCAAGGTTTATATCGGTTGATACCTAACATTATCATTTATTTGAAAGCACTTTTAAAAAAATATAAATTAGTAATCCAGTTTATAGTCATGTTTTTAGTGGTGTATTCCATATTAACAATTGGTTATAATTTATATTTACATTTATCTGATGGTTCTCAATTTTATCCAGATTACACAACAAATTTAGTAGCGCGGCAAACTAATGCTTTACTAAATGGTATAGGATATGACTCTAATGTTTTGCCGCATCCAGAAGAACCATCAATGAAAATTATTATCAATGATAAGTTTGTGGCGAGAGTAATTGAAGGTTGTAATTCAGTAAGCATTATCAATTTATTTATTGCGTTCATAGTTGCATTTGCAGGAAAATTTAAAACGACATTCATCTATTGTTTTGCAGGCAGTATTATTATCTATGCTTTTAATTTAATTAGAATAGTAATCCTTTCTATTGGACTGTATCATTATCCTTGGAGGCGGGAAATTTTACATACCATAATATTTCCAATGCTTATATATGGTACAGTATTTTTACTTTGGATGTTTTGGGTTAATCGTTTTTCTAAAAATATAAAAGCGAATGTATAATGCTGTAAAATTTATACTAATTGGAATATTGGTATTGCTTTTAATATTAATTAGAGCATTCGAGGATGTACTTTTCTACGATCCATATTTAACCTTCTTCAAAAATGATTATTTGTACATCGATAGTCCGAGGCGAGAAGTTGCTAAGTTAGTTTTGTATACTAGTTTAAGGTTTTTTCTAAATACAGCAATTTCTCTGGCAATACTATATGTAATGTATAGAGATAAAAGCATTATCAAATTTTCAGTATTGCTTTATGCTGTTGCTTATGTTTTATTACTTATTCCGTTTTTATACGTTGTTATTAATCCAAAACAGGAAGATTATTACTTGTTTTTTAACATTAGGCGCTTTTTAATTCAGCCTATTGGATTAATTCTATTATTACCGGCATTCTACTACTTTAAACTAAATCGTTAAGAGTTTTGTAATTCGGTACGTACTCTTCAATTATTTTGTAGCTTTGTGCTGTGAAATTTTCAATTGCACATAAAACCTTTTCAGTGGCTTTGTCATTTTTTGTGTTGTTTTCAACATTATCATTGACAATAGAAAAGCATTTCTGTGGAGATACTTTAATAGATGTTGCTATTTTTTCTGAAGCAGAAAAATGTTCTATGGAAGCTTTTGAAGTTGAGCAAGCGGTAATCACAAAAAAACCGTGTTGTAAGGATGAAACATCTGTTATTGAAGGCATTCAATTACTTACAAATTCGTTTGAAAAGCTGGATAAAAAGCAAAAGCAAATACTATTATCGTATAGCTTTTCATATTTAAATCTTCTTGAAGATACACCTAAAATGGTGTTTCCACATAAAGATTATTCACCTCCTTTACTCATCAAAGACATTCAATGCTTAGATGAAACTTACCTTATTTGATTTAGATAACGCTTAGTACATTAAGTAAGTGCAGTTAATGCACCATATAGTTATACCTACAATCAAACAAATGAAAAAATATTTATTTATAAAATTTATGTTTTTGTCGCTAATAGTGTCAGCACAAGAACAATTAAAAGGTGTTGTTTTAGAAACGAGCAGCACAAAAGAACTGCCATTACCTGGTGCTAATGTATATTGGTTAAATTCATCAGTTGGTGCTATTACTGGCGAAGATGGCACATTTTCGTTGCCGTATAGATTCTCGTATAATAAATTAGTTATTAGTTATGTTGGTTTTAAAACCGATACCATTACAGTAAATACTAATAGGTTTATTAAACATGTCTTACAAGCTTCAGAAGAGTTAGATGTTGTTACCGTTACATCACGCAAGCAAGCTACTTCAAAATCGTATTTAAAAGCAACGAATACAATTTTGGTAAGTAGTGACGAACTATTGAAAGCAGCATGTTGTAATCTATCAGAGAGTTTTGAAACAAATCCTTCTATCGATGTTAATTTTGCGGACGCAGTTTCTGGAACACGTCAAATAAAAATGTTGGGTTTAAATTCTCCTTACATTTTAATTGCAACAGAGAATATTCCTGCTATTCGTGGTGCTTCTCAAGCTTATGGGTTAAGCTTTATTCCAGGTACTTGGGTGGAGAGTATACAGATAACAAAAGGCACAGGGAGTGCAGTTAATGGGTTTGAAAGTATCGCAGGTCAAATTAATGCTGAACTTGTAAAACCAACCACAGATGATACGTTGTTTGTTAACCTTTATGGCGGGTCTAATGAGCGATTAGAATTAAATACTCATATCAATACAAAAGTATCAGAAAAGTGGAGTACAGGATTATATTTACATGGTAATACACATCAGAAAAAGCACGATGTTAACGACGATGGTTTTTTAGATATGCCTTTATATAATCAAATTAATGTAATGAACCGATGGCAATATACCAATGGAGAAAAAGGTGTGGTAAGTTTTATTAATTTCAGGTATTTAAATGATGAAAAGCAAGCAGGACAAGTAGATTTTAATCCAGATAAAGATAAAGGAACTACCAATTATTGGGGTAGCGAAATTAATACAGAACGTTTTGAGGTTACTACAAAATTAGGATATGTAAATCCAGAAGTTCCGTATCAGAGTTTAGGCTTTCAGACTGCTTATAGTCATCATAAACAAGATTCTTATTTTGGATTAAATCTGTATGATATTGAGCATAATAGTTTTTATTCAAATTTGGTATATAACAGTATAATTTCAGATTCTCGCCATAAAGTAAAAACAGGATTAAGTTTTACTTACGATCAGTATGATGAACTAGTAAATACTGATACCTATGAACGAACTGAAAACTCGGTTGGTGGTTTTTTTGAGTATGCTTACGATGATTTAAATAAACTAACCTTAACAGCAGGTGTAAGAGTAGATCAACACAATAGACTTGGGTTTTTTGTAACACCTCGATTACATATACGTTATTCTCCTTGGGAAAAATCTGCTTTTAGAGCATCTATTGGTAGAGGTAAACGAAGTGCTAATATATTTGCGGAAAATCAAAATATGTTTTCGAGTTCTAGACAGATAAATATCTTAAATTCTGGTGGAAAGATATATGGATTGGATCCAGAAATTGCATGGAATTACGGTGTAAGTTACTTACAAGGTTTTAATTTATTTGAAAGAAAAGCAGATATTACATTAGATTTCTATAGAACTGAATTTCAAAATCAAGTTGTAGTCGATTGGGAAAACCCATTCGACGTTAATTTTTATAATCTTGAAGGCGATAGTTATGCTAATAGTTTTCAGTTTGAGTTTAATTATAACGTTTTTGAACATTTTGATTTAAGAATGGCGTATAAATATTACGATATCAAAACCGACTATAATTCTGGGCAGTTAGAAAAACCATTAATCCCTAAAAATCGTTTATTTGCTAATGCATCTTATGAGACTAACAATGAAGAGAATAGTGCACAATGGAAGTTTGATGCAACATATAATTGGTTAGATTCTCAACGTTTTCCAAATACAGAAAATAGTTCTATAGAATTTCAGTTAGAGGACTATTCGCCAACAGTAGGAACTTTAAACTTACAAGTTACTAAAGTGTTTTCTCCTAAATTTGAAGTATATTTAGGTGGAGAAAATGTGACTAACGTTAGACAAGGCAACCCAATTATTAGTGCTGATGACCCTTTTGGTGCAAATTTTGATAGTAACTTTGTGTATGGTCCAATTTTTGGAAGCATGTATTATGCAGGCATACGTTATAGCATAAAATAACACTTGTCTACCAATAATAATTTTATAAATAATAATAGAAAATACAATGAAACGAATAATTTTAATTTTTACAGTACTTCTTACTACAGTTACTTTTGCACAAAACAAAAACGTAAAAGCGAGTATAGAAGTGGACGGAGTTTGTGGTATGTGTAAAGAACGCATAGAAAAAGCTGCGATTAGAACTAAAGGTGTAAAATCTGCGGTTTGGAATGTAGATACGCATGAGCTTAAACTAATTTATGATGAAAGAAAAACGGATTTAAAAACCATTTCTGCTAAGGTTGCCTCTGTTGGTCATGATACTATGGTAATTAAAGCTACTGATGAGCAATACAATTCTATACACCCATGTTGTAAATATAGAGATGAAGAGGTGCAAAAGGATCATGAAAAGGAGAAAGGAAAATAATATAGAACTAAATAGAAAGAAAAGCCTGAATTACTATTCAGGCTTTTTTATTTTTAAAGACTTCGCTTTGTTAAGGTTGTTAAAATAATTTCACTTCTTCATGTAAAAACGAATTAAATCTGCGGTGGTTACAATACCCATGATGCTTTCATTCTTAACAATAGGAATTGCTCTGTAACGTCCTTTTGCAAATTCTTTGGCAACAGATTCTATAGTAGCGTCTGTGCCAATAGTAAACGGGTTTGGACTCATAATGTCTTTTACGTTTAATTGATGATATATCGCATTTTCATCATCAAGGCCGGCACCATTGATTTTATACATAAAATCAATTAGGCTTACCATACCAACCAATTTGCCATCTTTCGTTACTGGTATGTGATGATGAAATTTTTTCTTTTCGTAGATATGCTTTACTTCAATTAGTTTTTGTTCTGGCGTTACACAAACCACATTTTTCGTCATTATTGTTGAGATAGGAACTGATTTCATGATTTTTTGTTTAATTAATAGAGCGATGATTATAGTATCAAAAATAAGTCTCACAGCGGACATACCAACTGATTAAAATCATTTTAAGAAACTATGTTTAGCAATATCTTGTATTAAGTAATTATTAAGCAAAAAATTATGAAAACCAGAACGTTAATTGAACTCGTAACACTCTCATCGAGTCTTTATGTTTTAGCACGAGACACACATTTATTAGATAAATTTGGTGAATGGTCCGAGAGTAAAGCTAAAGATGTTAATGAAATAGCATCAGAAACTATTTTAGATGACGATGGAAATGAACTAGAACTGTTCGACAAAATTAAGCTCAAAGCAGAACAGGTAAAAACCGAACTCGAAGCTAAAATTGAAGAGGTTGTATCTAAGGTGTACAAAAAAATAAACATTGCGCACCTTAATGATATCAATGCCTTAAAGGATAAACTAGAAAATGCCGATGCTACAATCGCTTTACTCGAAGCAAGATTAAATAAACTCGAAGCAAATTAATAGTATGAGTCTCTATACTGACATAGGAAAAAAATATAAGTCTGCAGCGCGGTACAAACAGATCCTAAAGGTTTTGGTTAAGTATGGCTTTGAAGATTTAGTACAGTATTTAGAAGAAAAAAAACGCTATCATTTTCTACAAAAGCTGATACCTAAATCATCTAGAGAGCATGCATCAAAATATACCAAATGGGAAAAAATGCGACTGGTGTGTGAAGAGCTTGGTCCTACATTTATAAAATTTGGACAAATACTGAGTAATCGTCCAGATTTAATTCCATTAAAACTCACATTAGAATTAGAGAAATTATTAGATAATGTGCCGCCAATGCCACAAGAGCAAGCAAAACAAATGGTGGAAACGGAATTAAAAGATAGCGTAGATAACTTGTTTGCATGGTTTGAGCCAACTCCTTTCGCTTCGGCTTCTATGGCGCAGGTTCATAAGGTGACACTCAAAGATGGTAAGCGCGTTGCATTAAAAGTTCAACGTCCTGGTATAAAAGAAATTATTGAAGAAGATATTAAAGTAATGTACAGTATTGCTGAGATTCTTCAAAAACGAATACCTTCAATTAAAAGTTTTGACCCTATTGGACTAGTTAAAAATTTTGAAGAAGCTATTTTAAAAGAACTCGATTTTATTAATGAGTCTATTAATGCACAACGCTTTTATAACAATATTAATAATGATAAAAGTGCTGATAATTGCGCGGTAGCACCTAAAATATTCAGAGAATATACCACGACCAAAGTATTGGCTCTACAGTTTATGTCTGGCACAAAAGTTGACGATTTTGTCGAGTTAAAAGAAAAAGAAATAAATACTAATGTAATTGCGAAACGTTTAACCAAAAGTTATTTTAAGCAGATTTTTGATTACGGCTTCTTTCATGCAGATCCGCATGCAGGTAATCTTTTAGTGCTTCCTAATAGTAATATATGTTATTTAGATTTCGGTATGATGGGAAGTATTCTGCCGAGAGATATAGAAGTTTTTGGGAAATTATTTTTAGCCATCACAAGAAGGGATGTCAATCAAATCATTAAAGCATTGCAACAATTATCTAATTACACTAATATTAAAGATTTTAGAGCTTTAGAATTTGATATTAATGAGTTTGTTGAAAAACACTATGTAAGATCTATTCATAAAAATGAAATGAGTACCATTTTGTTAGAACTAAAAGATATTATAATAGCGCATGGCATAAAAGTACCAACGCATTTCTTTCTTTTTGCAAGATCATTAGTTACAATTGAAGGTGTAGTGGCTAAACTAGATCCTGAACTCGATCAATTTGCTATTGTTAAACCATTTTTAATAAGAGCAGTCGCAAAGAATTTTAATCCAATAAGGTTCGGTGAAAAGGCATTAAACTCAATGTATGAATTATCCAATTATATAGAAGAATTTCCGCGAGATTTAAAAAATGCTATCCGTAAAATAAATAGAGGTGAGGTAAGAGTAGATCTAACACATAAGGGTGTCGATCCTATTGTGCATACAATACATAGAATTACAAAACAGATAGTTACAGCTTTTATAATGGCGGCATTAATTATTGGTGGCTCGTTATTTATCATTTCTGGAATAAGACCACTTTGGGGTGATATATCAGTAATAGGAATTGTCTTTATTGCGTTTTCTATTATTCTAGCATTTGGTATGATTAGAGACATTAGAAGAGGTGATCATGATGAATGGTGGTATTTAAATGAATAAACAATTATTAGAATTCATTGGGTTATTTTGATAATGAAAATGGAAAGTAGATTCTAATTAAAAAGAGCAGTGAATTGTATTCACTGCTCTTTGTTAAAAATCAAAAATAATTTTTTATTAAGAAACTATTCTGGTTGTATAAACGCTTTTTTAAAATGTAAAAAGGCTTCAGAAATTTCACCTTGAAAATGTTCCCATTTAGAAGGTTCTTCCGTTTTACCATACTTAGTTTTAAGGTTCTCAATAAATTGATTGAATTCTAGTTTACCTTTTTCAAAAGATACTTTTGCACCTTCCTTACCTAGTTCAAATTTTTGTTCTAAAATTGATAAGTTGAGTTTAAATTTTTCAATTTCTATAAGGACAAATGCGTACAAACGATTTAGCTGTTTATTGGTTTTAATTTTTACTTCAATTTCATAAAGCTTTGCTAGTAGTTTTCTTTTTTCTTTTCTAAAACTATCTAATCCATCGGCTTTCCCTAATTCCAATTGTACACGTAATTCATCAAATTTTGTATCAATTTCCTTTACCTTATCTTTTCCATCAGTAATTTTGGATTTTGCTTCGTGCAGTACAAGGTTAAATTTCTTTTTAACCTCTTCAAATTTCTCTTTTGCATCTGCCTTGCCTAATGCAGCTTGTACTTGAAATTCTTCCATTTCAATAGCTGCTTTTCTTAATGTTTCGACTACGTTATCAATAAATCGAGTTTCTTCTATTGTTTTCATGATGATATTTTTTTGGGTTATACACAAATATTGATAATATCAATTTGAACTACAATGAGGAATATCAGCTAAACTATTTTTTTTAAAATTGATCTTACAGAATTTAGAAATTTATGTATACAAAAAAAGCCCATGATTAAATCATGGGCTTTTAGATTTAAACTGACCTGAGTCAATATTTTATCTGTAGCGATTCGCAACCTACATCATGCCTGGCATTCCGCCTCCACCCATTGGTGGCATAGCAGGCGCATCTTCTTTAATATCTACTAAAGCGCATTCAGTGGTTAAGATCATACCAGCTACAGAAGCTGCATTCTCTAACGCAATACGTGTTACTTTTTTTGGATCGATAATACCAGCTTTAAGCATATCAACATAGCTTTCTGACTTGGCATCGTATCCAAAGTCTTTTTTACCTTCTAATACTTTATTGATAACTACAGAACCTTCTCCACCTGCATTTTCTACAATAGTACGTAGAGGTGATTCAATGGCTTTGTTTACAATTTGTACACCTGTAGTTTCGTCTAGGTTTTCAGTAGTAAGTTTTTCTAAAGTTTTCTTAGTTCTCACTAATGCAACTCCACCACCAGCTACAATTCCTTCTTCAACAGCAGCTCTAGTTGCATGTAAAGCATCATCTACACGGTCTTTCTTTTCTTTCATTTCTACTTCAGAAGCAGCTCCAACATATAATACAGCAACTCCACCAGCTAACTTAGCTAAACGTTCTTGTAACTTTTCTTTGTCGTAATCTGATGTTGTGGTTTCAATCTGCGCTTTTATTTGACTAACGCGTGCTTTAATATCAGCAGCTTTTCCGCTTCCATTTACTATTGTTGTGTTGTCTTTGTCAATAGTTACAGTTTCAGCAGTTCCTAACATAGATAAATCAGCATTTTCCAAAGAGAATCCTCTTTCTTCAGAAATAACTACACCTCCTGTAAGGATAGAAATATCTTCTAACATTGCTTTACGTCTATCACCAAAACCAGGTGCTTTTACAGCAGCAATTTTAAGTCCACCACGTAATTTGTTTACTACTAAAGTTGCTAATGCTTGTCCTTCTACATCTTCAGCGATGATTAATAACGGACGACTGGATTGTGCAACAGGCTCTAAGATTGGAAGAATTTCTTGCAAGTTTGAAATCTTCTTATCAAATAAAAGGATATATGGGTTTTCTAAATCTGCTATCATTTTATCTGCATCTGTTACAAAGTATGGAGATAAATAACCTCTGTCAAACTGCATACCTTCTACAACATCTACATAAGTATCTGTTCCTTTTGCTTCTTCAACAGTTATAACTCCTTCTTTACCAACTTTTCCAAATGCAGTAGAAATTAAGTCTCCAATATTTTCATCGTTATTAGCAGAAATAGAAGCGACTTGCTTTATTTTTTCAGAAGAGTTACCAACCTTTTGAGATTGCTTGTCTAAATCTTTAACAATAGCTTCAACAGCTTTGTCAATGCCACGTTTTAAATCCATAGGATTTGCACCAGCAGCTACATTTTTTAAACCTTCTTTTACAATTGCTTGTGCCAATACAGTTGCAGTTGTAGTACCGTCACCAGCTAAATCATTTGTTTTAGAAGCAACTTCTTTTACCATCTGAGCTCCCATATTTTCAAGCTCATCTTCAAGCTCAATCTCTTTTGCTACAGAAACTCCATCTTTAGTGACTTGTGGTCCACCAAATGATTTTCCAATAATTACATTACGACCTTTTGGTCCTAAAGTTACTTTTACTGCATTTGCTAAAGCATCGACTCCTCGTTTAAGACCGTCTCTTGCTTCAATATCGAATTTTATATCTTTTGCCATAATGAAAAATTTTATTTAAAATTTTTAAATCTCAAAAGTCAAATACTAAATTCCAAACAGGAATTATTGGTATCATTATTAATGAGTTTTTGTATTTTGTTTTTATTTGTTTTTTGGAATTTGCAATTTATATAATTGCTAAGATGTCACTCTCGCGCATCATTAAATAGTCTTTCCCCTCAAGTTTTAACTCAGTCCCGCCATACTTACCGTAAAGTACAGTATCTCCAACTTTTACTGTTAAAGGTTCATCTTTTTTTCCGTTACCAATGGCAACAACAGTTCCCTTTTGCGGTTTTTCTTTTGCATTATCTGGAATAATAATACCAGAAGCCGTAGTTGTTTCAGCTTCCTTTGGTTCTACAAGAACACGATCTGCTAAAGGTTTAATGTTTAAGCCCATTTTATTGTATGTTTTTAGTTGTTTAATATAATAATTTACACTTTAGCGTATTTCGAAAATTATGCCAAGCATTTTAGACTGACAAAGTTTCATATCTAACCCCTGAATACTTACTAATTATTAATAACAATAGCTATTCAGATTCTGAAATGAATTCAGAGTAATAAAAAAGCCAACTTAAAAAGTTGGCTTACTGTTTTTGTTTAATACAAACTGTATAATTATTCTGGTGAAGCACCATCAGTTGTACTTGAGTCGTCTGTTGCTGGTGCAGACATTGGTAATTCTGTTGGCTCATTAGTGTCTAATGCTTTAGATTCTGTTGTTGCGCCAGAATCAATTGTTAGATTAGAAGTTAAGATTAACAAAATTAGTACTGTTGCTAAGAACCATGTACTCTTATCTAAAAAATCACCGGTTTTCTTTACACCTCCTAATTGCTGTGTGCCACCACCACCAAAAGATGATGATAGACCTCCGCCTTTAGGGTTCTGTACCATAATTACGACTACTAGTAAAAAGGCTACGACTACGATTAGTATTAAAAATATTGTAAATGCACTCATTTTATATGGTATTATTGTCTTTTAATTCTTTAACCAACTTAATTTGGTTTGCAAAGAAACCACTTTTTTCTGGATATTTCAAACTTAAAATTTTGTAAGATTGAATCGCTTTATCATAGTTTTTTTGTTCTAGATAAATACGTGCCAAAGTTTCTGTCATTAACCTGTCAGAAATAACGTCATCATTATTAACTAAATTAGGTTTTGGCGCATTACCAGAGATTGGTTTTATTTTCGGATTATCACTTATAAACTTATCAATAATAGCAAGTTTATCTCTAAGCGGTGGAACAGAAATTTCAGTTTCGTTTACAGCTTTTGTTTCTTCTCGTACAATTGGCTTAAAACTTGTGATTTTTAACCATTCTGTAAAAGAATGATTTTCTGATTTATCAAATTCTAAAGGTTTGCCAATATTTAGTTTTTTCTCAGGTGTAATGTTTTTAACATCAACTGCTATAATAGAATCTTTAATTTTTGGCGCTTCAATCTCTGTTTTTGGTTTGGGGATTGGTTTTGCTTTAAACAGATTAGGATCTAAAACACCTTCTGTCGCTTTAATTTGTTCTTTTAAAGCATCGTCGATAGTTACACTTTTATTAACTGAAATATCATCTACTGCATTAACTTCGATAGATTTAATCGCCTCAGAATTTTGCTTTATCTGTTCAGAAATTTCATTTTGATTAAACACTTCTGAAGTAATATAATCGAACAGAACACTTCGGTCTGCTGTATGTGCTGCAGTAATTTTTAGTGCATTATTGTATTTGTAGCTTTCTTTTTGTTTTAAGCCCTTTAAATATAAGGCTCTTAATGGTTGAAAGTATGGGTAATCTTTAATTTGAGATGATAAATTATCAGTTTGCGCTGCAGTAATGGCTTCGGGATGTTGTAATAAATATGTGAGTTCTTGAACCTTCATTGATTACCAGTCTGCTAAAGAGGCGTTTAATATATCTTGAGTAATACGATCAAATATTTCTTCGATTGCGGTGTCTTTAATACCGCCTACTAATTGGGCATTTGCATCATAATCGAAAAAGAAAGAGAAACGTTTTTCAAAATCTTTTTCTTCGTCTTTGGTATTAAAATACCTCACATTTATACCAATGGTGAGTCTGTTTTGAGCAGCTGTATTTTGCGCAGTGGCAGTCATTGGTGCAATTCTATATTCTGTGATTTCACCTTCGTATATTACTTCCCCACCAGAGTTTACTAATTGTGCACTTGTTTGGTTCAAAATTAAATCTTGTAGTGCATTGGTAAAATCAATATCTAATCCAGGTTCAATAAGATCTGCATTATTCTGAAAAAAATTCACTTGAAACGTATCTGGTGTTTCTGTAATACCTGTAAAAGAATATTTAACCTTGCAACTAAAACACAATGTGCAAGCAACGAGTAAACATATGTATTTTAAAAATTTCATTTAATAGGTGTTTGGACGTTTCATGGTTATAAACGCATAGATTTTACCTCCTTCAATGGTAAAAGATGTTGTAATTAATCGATAACCTTTATAATGTTTTTCATTAATTAAGTCCTCAGCTTCTTTTCGTATGGCTTCAGAGCTATTTGGACCAAACATCATTCTTAATCTAAAAATTTCAACAGCTTTCATCAGTTAAATTATATTCTTTTTTATCTGTTAGATGTAATCAACTAAAACTAAAAACTTTAAAAAATATGTTTTCTTATCGTTGATTTCATAAACTTATCTTAAAGGTCGAATTGTTTTATCTTTCTGTATAGTGTACGTTCACTAATTCCAAGTTCTGCCGCGGCCAACTTACGTTTACCATTATGGCGCTCTAAAGATTTTTTTATCAATTCTAATTCTTTGTCGTGTAAAGATAGCGTTTCTTCCTCTTCAATTTCTTCAGCAAAGTGATATTTATCATCAACATCTGCAATAATTGGTTCATTGCCTTCGGTGTGTTCAGGAATAGATAAAACTTCTAAATTTTCAGTTGGGGGAGTTGCATATCCTTCTTCTTTTTCATCACCATAAATTTTCTGAATTAAGTGTTCGTTATCTTTTTGAACATCAGAAACACTGCCTGTTTTCATAAGCTCCATAGTCAGTTTTTTAAGATCATTAAGATCACTCTTCATGTCAAATAAAACCTTATATAAAATTTCTCGCTCGTTACTAAAATCACTTTCGGATTTCGTAGTTCTTACTACGGCTGGTAAATTGTCTCCAGTATTTGGTAAGTAATTTTTAAGCGTAATGCCGTTTATAGTTCTATTTTGTTCTAAAACAGAAACTTGTTCTGCTACATTACGCAACTGACGAATATTACCGTTCCATCTGTATTTTAATAGTAAGTTAATGGCATCATCAGTTAATTTTACGGTTGGCATTTTATATTTTAATGCAAAGTCGCTCGCAAATTTTCTAAACAATAAATGAATATCGTCCTTTCGTTCTCGCAATGCAGGAAGATTAATTTCTACAGTGCTCAAACGATAGTATAAATCTTCCCTGAATTTTTCTTTTTTAATCGCCTCAAACATGTTAACGTTTGTAGCGGCAACAATTCTAACATTAGTTTTTTGAACCTTACTAGAACCTACTTTAATAAATTCACCATTTTCTAAAACACGTAACAAACGAACTTGAGTTGTTAATGGCAGTTCGCCAACTTCATCTAAAAATATGGTACCTCCATCTGCGACTTCAAAATATCCAGAGCGGGTTGATGTCGCACCTGTAAATGCACCTTTTTCGTGTCCAAATAATTCGCTGTCAATTGTGCCCTCTGGTATAGCTCCACAGTTCACCGCAATGTATTTACCATGTTTTCTGTGTGAAAGTTGGTGTATTATTTTTGGGATACTCTCTTTACCTACACCACTTTCACCAGTCACTAAAACGGAAATGTCCGTTGGAGCAACCTGAATCGCTTTTTCTATAGCGCGATTAAGTTTAGGATCGTTTCCTATAATGCCGAAGCGTTGTTTTATAGCTTGAATAGATTCCATTATTTAGTTAACATAGTTAAATCTTTCGTTGAATTCGAACATTAAATCGGGTCCAAAATCGTAAGCAATATCTCTACTTGTAATTCTTCCAACGGTATTATACTCTAAATCGAAATTAAAAGCTTGCCCACCGAATGTTGCACCATTCCAATTATTTATTGAAAGAAATTGAGCGATTTGACCTCCAATTTCATCAGAGTAGTCATCAGACAAAAAGTTTAACAGGTAGCTCTCTTCGAAAACCACTTTTAAAGGATTTGTATTGTTATCAAAAAGATAAGTTACATTACTTTCTACTTCTCCAATTGTTGTGCTACTACTAATGTTACCAACCTCATTATACGTAACTAATTCTGTTTGAATTGAAAATGTTCCGTCGAATGATTCTTTTTTAATAATACGCTCTAATCCATCAAGTGTGAAAACTGTTGAGATGTTTGAACCTTCTTCTGTTCTGGTAATCAAATTTCCATCATAAGTTATGTTATAAACGTAGTCCTCTTCATCTTCATCTATATAATAATCATACGATATTCGAGAAATGCTCCCATTAGAATATGTAACAAGGGTTTCGTTAGTCGTCACTCCATCTGAGTTTACTGAAATATCGCTGGTAATTTGTCCAGAGGAATTGCGTGTTATTGTCTGGTTTTCCGTTTCAAAAGGACTTCCGTTGGCAGAAAGTTCATTCGTACCAGATACGATTATATTATTATTAATATTGAACGTTGAGTAAGTAATGGCTTCAATAGGAATTCCAAAAATACTGGCGTTTAATTCGGTATCTAATTTATATAAGGATAGTGATAAGTCAGCACTTTCACTGCCGTCGTCTCCGCTGTCATCTCCACCGTCATCTCCACCGTCATCTCCGGCGTTTTGATCTGTTAAATCAGTATCTAAGGCTTCGTTTTCGCAAGCTGTAACTAAGGATAATGTTAGAAGTATTAAAATTAATTTTTTCATGTAATCTCTTTATTAATTATTGATTGAATAGTCGGTAGCTTTACCAATAAGTGTTGCACTCGTACAATCTGTTACAAGCACGTTCACCAAATCACCAACTTTGTAATGTGCCTTAGGGAAAACAGCAACTGTATTATCAGATGTTCTGCCAGACCACTGTTCATCTGACTTTTTAGAAGCTTTTTCTATAAGTATTTCAACGGTTTTGCCTAAATGTTCTCTTGTTTTTAAGGCACTGTACTTGCGTTCTATTTGAATAATTTCGCTTAAACGACGTTTTTTTATTGCTTCAGGTACATCATCTTCCATTTTACGACCTGCCATTGTTCCTGGTCGTTCAGAATAGGTAAACATATAACCGAAATTGTATTGTACATATTCCATTAAACTGAGAGTGTCTTGGTGGTCTTCTTCCGTTTCTGTCGGGAAACCAGCAATTAAATCAACACTAATTGAGCAATCAGGTATGATGCGTTTAATATTATCTACAAGTTCAAAATATTCTTCTCGCGTGTGTAAACGATTCATTTCTTTTAAAACACGATCGCTACCACTTTGTACTGGTAAATGGATGTGCTTACATATGTTATCGTATTTCGCCATAGTCTCTATAACATCTAAGGTAAAATCTTGAGGGTTAGATGTCGAAAAGCGAATACGCATTTTCGGTTGTGCTTTTGCTGATAATTCTAATAACTTAGCAAAGTTTACAGCAGTTGCTTTTTGTAAGTCGGATCCTTTATCAAAATCCTTTTTTAAGCCTCCTCCATACCAAAGGTAACTGTCTACATTCTGGCCTAAGAGTGTAATTTCTTTATAGCCATTTGCCCAAAGCGCGTTGATCTCTTCTATAATACTTTGTGGATCTCTACTACGTTCTCTTCCTCGCGTAAATGGTACAACACAGAAGGTACACATATTATCACAGCCACGTGTAATTGATACAAATGCTGTAACTCCATTACTATTTAATCGTACTGGAGAAATATCACCATAAGTTTCTTCTTTAGAAAGCATAACATTAATGGCATCTCTCCCGTCTTCAACTTCAGCTAAAAGGTTTGGTAAATCCTTGTATGCATCTGGTCCTACTACTAAATCAACGATTTTTTCTTCTTCTAAAAACTTTGTTTTTAAGCGCTCTGCCATGCAACCTAAAACGCCAACCTTCATTTTTGGGTTAACTCGTTTTACTGCGTTATATTGCTGTAAACGTTTTCTAACGGTTTGCTCAGCTTTATCTCTAATAGAGCATGTATTTACTAGTACAAGGTCTGCTTCTTCTAAGTTTTGAGTGGTATTAAAACCTTGTTCAGAGAGTATTGAAGCTACAATTTCACTATCACTAAAATTCATAGCACAGCCGTAACTTTCTATAAAAAGTTTTCTTTGATTGCCTGCCTTTTTATCAACTGCTAAGGCCTCTCCTTGTTTTTTTTCGTCTATTATTTTTTCCATTGGTAGTAATGCATTCTTCAATTCTCAATAAGCATGCAAAGATATGATAATTTTATGTATTATGACAAAGTGGCAGTTGCAATATTTATTTGATTATGTCCTAAAAATTGATTTCTTTTGATGAACACACTAAATTATATATTATGACAGTAATAAATATTCAACAGCGCATTCAAAATGCTAAAAACTTAGACTTTGGAATCATTTTTAATCAATCCATTGAATTATTTAAAAAAGTTTGGGTGCAAGGTTTAGTAACATTATTGTTAAATATGGTTTTAGCTATTCCTATAATAATGATAGTGTATATACCATTGGTAATTATTGGATTGTCTGATGCCTTTTCGGGTTCCTATGATCCTTATTCACAACCTGAGATTGGTCCTATTATGATAATAGGAATGCTCGTAGTATATCTATTTATGATTGTTGCTTTGGCAACTATTGGGTTTGCATTAAAAGCAGCATTTTACCGAATCTGTAAGTTGCGAGATTTGGAACAAATGGGTAGGGAAGACTACTTTTATTTCTTTAAGAAAGCATATTTAGGGAAAACAATTAAGCTGGCATTACTATCTGTTGGTATTGGATTGTTAGCTGCACTGTTGTGTTTTATTCCTATTATTTATGCCGTTGTTCCCTTGTCTTTTATTATTGTTATTTATGCTATGAATCCAGATATGCCTATTTCAGATATTATTAAACTAGCCTTTGATTTAGGTAATAAAAAATGGTTAATATCTTTTGGATTATTATTTGTTTCAGGTTTAGCAGCAGGTTTAGTTGGTTTTTTAATGTGTGGATTTGGTGTATATGTTACTGCATCTTTTGGTTATTTACCTTCATATTTTATTTATAAAGAAGTTATTGGGTTTGAAGATGAAAATGAAATAAAACAAATAGAAGAAAACACAATATTTTAACGCAACTATTTCGTATATTAATACTCTTGTAAATAGGGGTTATATGAAATATTGCAAATTTATAATCCTTTTATTGTTTTGCGCGTTACTGATGAATTTTCAATGTGATAATGATGATGTACGTCAAACAGACTCGTGCGATGGCCCTGTGCTTGTAGATAATTCGACTTATCAAATGTCTGAATCTAGTTTTTACATTGTAATCACTGCCATAATTGAAGATGACTGCTTAAATGTAAATATTTCCTCTAGCGGTTGCGATGGAAGTACTTGGGAGTTAGCCTTAATAGATTCAGAAGATATAGTAGAGTCAATGGCGCCTCAACGCTACTTAAAACTTATTTTAGTAAATAATGAAGATTGTTTAGCAGTCTTCAATAAAGAACAGTTGTTTGATTTATCAGAATTGAGAATTGATGGCGTAAATCAAGTCATATTAAACATAGAAGATTTTCCAGAAGCACTAAGATATAGTTATTAATGATTTAAGACTTATATACTATGAAAAAAGTTGTATTGATTTTACTGTCCCTATTTATTTGGACTTGCAACAATGATGAAAAAAACGAAACTTACACTGTTGCTATCCCAGAAACAATTACTAAAGCAGAATGGAGGACAAAAGTAGAAGTACAGATGCCTAAACCTATTTTAGATGTTGGAAAAATTTATGCATATGGTGATTACATCTTCATAAATGAAAAGTTACAAGGTGTGCATGTTATTGACAACAGTAATCCATCAACGCCAACTGCTGTTAGTTTTATTTATATTCCTGGGAACGAAGATATTTCTATTAAAAACAACTATCTATATGCAGATAATGCAATTGATTTAGTGGTATTTGATATTTCAGATATAACTGCAATTACAGAAGTGCTGCGCTTGGAAGATGTATTTAATTATTATTTTGAATACGCTGTTCCGGTTGATGGTTTTTATGTAGACTATGAAGATTTTAACTATGAAGAAGATGTTATTGTAGGATGGACGTATGAAGAGCGAGAATATGAAGTTGATAATTCTGAACACGTAACTTTTGATTCAGGGCTCGCCAATAGCACCGGAGTTGGTGGTTCCTTAGCTCGTTTTCAAATTGTAAATGATTATTTGTACACTGTTGGGGAATCTGAATTGAGTGTATTTAATATTACTAATTTATCTGAACCTGGTTTAGTTGAGACTTATTATGCAGGTTGGGGTATAGAAACAATGTTTTATGCAGATGGTTATTTGTATTTAGGTGGAACCAATGGCATGTTTATTCATAGTTTAGAAAATCCTGCTTCACCACAATACATTTCTGATTTTAATCATTGGGAAGGTTGTGATCCGGTTGTTGTAGATGGTGATTATGCCTATTTAACTTTGCGAGGAGGCAATGAATGTGGCCAGGAATTAAGTGTGTTAGAAGTTATCGATGTAAGTGATAAGTATAATCCAATGCGTGTAGCACAATATTTTTTAGATAATCCTTATGGTCTTGGTTTTAAGGATAATACATTATTTGTTTGTGATGGTGAATCTGGTTTGAAAGTTTATGATAAATCTAACCCATTAGAGTTACAACGTATTAATGAGTTTAATGATGTACAAGCTATTGATGTTATTCCTTTAGAGGATAGATTATTAATGGTTTCTGAAAATGCACTGTACCAATATGAGTATGTTGATGAGAGTTCTATTGAATTATTGAGTACTTTTATGTTAAATTAAAAGAATGTCAATATATCTGAAAAGCCTTGCAATACGCAGGGCTTTTTCAGCTGTAAGAACCATTGAAAAGGCGATTAAATGTATGCTATTTCAGACCAAATTAGGATTGTAACTTAATTTTCATATACATTTGTAACCTCAAAAAAACAAAGAATGCCAAAGAATCTAGTTATAGTTGAGTCACCTGCAAAGGCTAAAACAATAGAAAAATTTTTAGGAAAAGATTATAAAGTAGAGTCCAGTTTTGGACATATTGCAGATCTGCCTTCCAAGGAATTGGGTGTAGATGTTGAAGGTGATTTTATGCCTAAATACCAAGTCTCAAAAGATAAGAAAGACGTTGTAAAGAAACTTAAAGACTTAGCAAAAAAATCAGATATGGTTTGGTTAGCTAGTGATGAGGATCGAGAGGGTGAGGCAATTGCGTGGCATTTGGCTGAAACACTGGGATTAGATAAAGAAAAGACAAAACGAATTGTTTTTCATGAGATTACAAAAAGCGCTATAAATAAAGCAATTGAAAACCCAAGAAGCATAGATTATAATTTAGTAGATGCACAGCAAGCGAGACGTGTTTTGGATCGTATAGTAGGTTATGAATTGTCGCCAGTATTATGGAGAAAAGTAAAAGGAGGATTATCTGCTGGTAGAGTGCAATCTGTTTCTGTTCGTTTAATTGTAGAACGAGAAAGAGATGTAAAAGGTTTTAAACCTGTTGCTTCCTTTAGAATAGATGCAGAATTTACAACAGCAGGAGGGAATACGTTTAAAGCAAAATTGCCAAAGAATTTTAAATCGGAAAAAGAGGCCTTAAAGTTTCTTAATGATAATTTAGAAGCAACGTATCAAGTTTCAGATTTACAGAAAAAACCTGCTAAAAAATCCCCTGCAGCACCATTTACAACATCCACACTTCAGCAAGAAGCATCTCGAAAACTTGGATTTTCGGTAAGTAGAACAATGACTAATGCACAACGCTTGTACGAAGCAGGTCTTATTACTTACATGAGAACAGATAGCGTTAATCTATCTGAAGAAGCTAAAAAAGGTGCTGAAAGTCAAATTATAACCGCTTATGGTGTTGAGTTTAGCAATCCGAAAAATTATAAAGGAAAATCTAAAGGAGCACAAGAAGCGCACGAAGCAATAAGACCAACTGATTTTGCTAACCATACGGTTAATGTAGAGCGCGACCAAGCAAGATTGTACGATTTAATTTGGAAACGTGCAATTGCATCACAGATGAGTGATGCAAAACTAGAACGTACAAATCTTAAAATTAAGATTAATGCTTCTAATCCAATTAGCGAACAGTTTACAGCAAATGGGGAAATTATAACTTTTGAAGGTTTCCTTAAAGTATATTTAGAAGGTACTGATGATGAAGATGCTGAACAAGAAGGTATTTTGCCAGATTTAAAAGTTGGAGAGAATCTTCAAAATAAATACATTACAGCAACTGAACGATTTACTAGGCCACCAGCAAGATTTACTGAGGCATCATTGGTAAAGCAATTAGAAGAATTAGGAATTGGTCGTCCATCTACATATGCACCAACAATTTCTACTATTCAAAATAGAAACTACGTAGAAAAAGGGACTCATGAAGGTGATGAAAGAGCCTATAAACAACTCGTATTTGAAAATCAAAAAATAAAAGAAAATAATTTATCAGAAAAAGTGGGATCCAATAAAGGCAAATTAGTTCCTACAGATATAGGAATGATTGTTACAGAGTTTTTGGTCAAGCATTTTGAAAGTGTTCTAGATTATAACTTCACGGCTAAAGTCGAGGAGAGCTTTGATGATATTGCAGAAGGAAAGGAAGATTGGCGTGCAATGATGAAAGATTTCTATAAAGGGTTTCATCCACAAGTTGAAGATGTACAAGAAAATGCTGAGCGCGAATCTGGTGAACGTATTTTAGGAACAGACCCCAAAACTGGTCGTCAAGTTAGTGTTCGATTAGGGAAATTTGGGCCTATGGTACAAGTAGGTACAATGGAAGACGAGGAGAAGCCTAAATTTGCTAGCTTATCACCAGATCAACAATTAAATTCAATTACTTTCGAAGAGGCGATGGACTTATTTAAGTTACCTAAAGCTCTTGGTCATTATAAAGAGGAAGAAGTTGAAGTTAATAATGGACGATTTGGACCATATGTAAGATTTGGAAAAAAGTTTGTGTCACTACCTAAGGGAGTAGATCCTCTTAGTGTGGAGCTAGATGAAGCATTAGTATACATTAAGGAGAAAGAATTAGCAGATGCTCCTATATATATGTTTAAAGATTTAGAAGTTACAAAAGGAAAAGGGCGTTTTGGACCATTTATTAAATGGAATGGGATGTTTATTAACGTCAATAAAAAATATGATTGGGATAATTTATCTGAAGAAGACATTGTAACTTTGATTGAAGAAAAGATTCAGAAAGAAATAGATAAAGTTATTCATAATTGGGAAGATGAAGGAATTAGAGTAGAGAAGGCGAGATGGGGAAGACATAACATTATCAAAGGTAAGCAGAAGGTTGAGTTGGCTAAGACAGTAAATGTTAGTAAAATGACATTGGAAAAAGCACAAGCACTTCTCGAAAAGAATGCACCTAAAAAGAAAACGACTAGAAAGAAGACTACAAAGAGAAAAACAACTACTAAAAAGAAGTAATAAACTATGAACTTTAATTTCCTTACGCCTGTTTCTGATGCAGTATTAGCTCATAACGAACTGTTAACGCAACAAGCACTGGGAAAAAAAATTAAAGTACATTCTCGACAAAACGGTATACCAGATTTAGAAGATGTTCAACTAGCGATTATTGGCGTACAAGAGAACAGAAATGATGTCAATTATATTGGTGCAGAGTTAAACTTTGATTCAATAAGAAAAACACTATACACACTATTTCCAGGAAACTGGTATACAACTCTTGCCGATTTAGGTGATATTGAACCAGGAGAAACAGTAGAGGATACGTACTTCGCAATTAGAACCGCTGTAACAGTATTAGTTGAAAAAGATATTATACCTGTTATTTTAGGAGGAAGTCAAGATTTAACATATGCCAATTATCGTGCTTATGATTCTGTTTTACCAATGGTAAATATTGTCAGTGTAGACACCAATTTTGATTTAGGTGATGCTAATCTTCCAATAAGGAATAATAGTTATGTAGGTAAGGTTATTGTAGAAGAGCCTTATAATCTATTTAATTATGCGACGATTGGTTATCAAACGTATTTTAATTCTCAAGAAGAAATTGACCTTATAGAAAAACTGTATTTCGAAGCCTATCGTTTAGGTGATATTTCTGGTGATATTAATAAGGTAGAGCCATTGATGCGAGATGCACATATTGTATCGATAGATCTCAAATCGGTTAGAGCTGCAGAAGTTAGTGATAACCAAAAGTATTCGCCAAATGGTTTCACAGGTAAAGAGATATGTTCTATTAGCAGATATGCTGGTATAAGTAATAAGGTATCTTCTTTTGGTATATATGAGTATGTAAAGTCTCAAAAGGATAATGCCTCTTCTATGTTAATAGCACAAATGATTTGGTATTTTATAGAAGGTGTTAATTGCCGTGTAAAGGATGATGACTTTTTAAATGAAAGCTACTATCAAAAGTATAGCGTTTTGGTAGAGGAAGATGATCTTACATTTTATAAAAGTTTAAAAACAGGAAGATGGTGGATTGAAATTCCTTTTTTGCCAGATGTTAATAATAAATTAAAAAAGCATACGTTATTACCTTGCATGCATTCCGATTATGTGCACGCAACTCAGGGTGAAATACCAGAACGTTGGTATAAGGCCTACAGAAAGAATAGCTTCTAAAATGCACACTTAATCGATGTTTAACACTTTTTTTGTCGATGAAATGCTTATTTTTAGGTTGAAATACAAAAAAAATATAAAAAAAGTTGTTTATTCGAAAATATATAAATATGTTTACGACCTTGAATTTAATAACGAACAATTTAACCTCGAGTTACTATGAATATTAAGAAGTATATTTTATTAACCGCAGTACTAGTTTTGGTGGCCAGTTGTAATTCTGGAGACCGTGGTCAATTAGTAGGTGTTAAAGGTAAATCATGGCATCCAGAAAAGCCCTATGGGATGACATTGGTGCCTGGCGGAGCTTTTATTATGGGAAAATCAGATGATGATTTAGCTGGTGTTCAAGATGCACCAACAAAAACCGCGACCGTTCGTGCTTTCTATATGGACGAAACCGAAATTACAAATAGCGAGTATCGTCAATTTGTAGAATGGGTAAGAGATTCCATACTAAGATTAAAATTAGCTGAAATGGCTGATTTAGAAGGAAAGACTCCTGGTAGTGGTGATATAGGTGAATTTGCTTATCTAGATGGAAATCCAGATGACATGAATGCCTACGAAAGCTACATGCTTAATACTTATGGTAATGAGCAAAGAAAAGTTAATCGTGATGTAGATTTACATTTCGATACAGACGATTATCCAGATGAATTATATGCAGAAGTAATGGATGGTATGTATTTACCTATAGAAGAAACATATAATGGACAACGTACTTGGGATGTAAAGCAATTTAAATTCCAGTATTCTTACATGGATATTCAAAAAGCAGCTAGAAACAGAAATCTAAACCGTTCTGAAGTTATAATTCAGCAAGAAGTACCGGTATATCCAGATACAACTGCGTGGATTAGAGATTTTGCTTATTCATACAACGAACCAATGCACAATGATTATTTCTGGCACGATGCCTATGGAAATTACCCAGTAGTTGGTGTGTCTTGGAAACAAGCCCAAGCTTTTTGTCAGTGGAGAACATTATATCATAATGGATATAATAGAAGTAAAAAGAGTCAACCAGTAAACGCATACAGATTACCTTCTGAAGCAGAATGGGAATATGCAGCACGTGGTGGTCTTCAAGGTGCAACATATCCTTGGGGTGGACCTTATACAAAAAACGATAGAGGTTGTTTTATGGCTAATTTTAAACCTTTAAGGGGTGATTATGCAGCAGATCAAGCTTTATATACTGTTGAGGCAGATGCTTACGATCCAAATGATTTTAACTTATATAATATGGCAGGTAACGTATCAGAATGGGTAAACGGTTCTTACGATCCAGGTTCATATGAATTTTCTTCAACTATCAATCCAAATGTAAACGATCCAGATAATTCACGTAAAGTGGTACGAGGTGGTTCTTGGAAAGATGTTGCCTATTTCTTACAAGTAAGTTCTAGGGATTATGAATATGCAGATTCTGCAAGAAGTTATATCGGATTTAGAACAGTTCAAGATTATATGGGAACTGAAATAACTAAAAACGCAGCAACGAATTAACATAAAAAATTAAATAACAACCCAAAATAAATTAACCTACTTAAGATAAAAATCCATTAACTTAAAACTATAACTTAAACTTAAAACAAAAAAAAATTATGGCACAGAAAGGTAAAATGACTATCACAAACATGATCTACGGATTAGGAGCGGCAATTGTAATCGTTGGAGCATTGTTTAAAATACAGCACTGGCCATATGGTTCAGAAATCTTAACTGTAGGTATGATTGTTGAAGCATTGGTATTTACTTACTCTGCTTTTGAGAGACAACAAGGTGATTTAGATTGGTCTTTAGTTTATCCAGAATTAGCTGGTGGTCATGCATTAGGCGGAAAAAAGAAAAAAGATGAGCTAAAAGATGCAGAAGGAATGTTATCCAAAAAATTAGACGGTTTATTAAAAGACGCTAAAATAGATAGTGAACTTTTTACGAGCTTAGGTGATAGTATCAAAAATTTCGAAGGAGCTGCAAGAGGAATTTCTCCAACTGTAGATTCTATGAATGCTCAAAAGAAATACAGCGAAGAAATGTCTTTAGCTGCAGCGCAAATGGAATCTTTAAATAGTCTTTATAAAGTACAGATGGAAAGTGCAAATCGTCAAGCGGCTATTAATGAAGAAGCTGTTGAGAATGCAACTAAATTAAAAGAGCAAATGCAATCATTAGCATCAAACTTATCATCATTAAATGGTGTATATGGAGGTATGCTTTCTGCAATGAACAAAAACTAATTAGTTTTGAAAATCAATTTAATTAACATTTAAAAACTAATAATAATGGCAGGAGGAAAATTATCTGCAAGGCAGAAAATGATTAACTTAATGTACTTGGTGTTTATTGCTATGATGGCGATGAATATGTCAAAAGAAGTACTATCAGCTTTCGGATTAATGGAAGCAAAATTTGCTGATTCAAATATTGCAACTACCGATAGAAATAGTGCGTTGTTAGCCGATTTAGAGACCAAAGGTGAGGAAAAACCAGAAGAGTTTGCTTTACCAGCTCAAAAAGCTAAACAAGTAAGTATTATATCAGATAAGTTTTTCAAATATCTTGAAACACTTAAGTTAGATTTATTGAAAGAAGGGAAATATGTTATCGACGCTGAAACCGGTAAATTACCTTTTGAAGCAATGGATAAAACAGATATCCTAGATGAAAAATGGTTTACAGGAGACCGATTAACTAAAGCTGGTGACGCTGCAATGGCGGCAATTAACAAATATAAAGCGGATATAAAAGACGTTTTAGGAAATGATGTGAAGTATAAAAAAGCGAATGAAACATTCGATAAACTTTTTGACACCTCTGAAACTGAAGATTCTAAAGGAAAAAAAATGGGATGGTTAGATTATCATTTCAAAGGTTTCCCGGCGATTGCATCTTACACAAAGTTAACAGCATTACAAAACGATGTTAAGGTTACTGAAGCAAATATGTTTAACCTGTTTTTAGGTAATACATTAACAGAAGCAGTATCGTTAAAAAAATATCAAGCCATTGTATTAGCAGATAAGTCGGCATTCTTTGCTGGAGAAAAATTCCAAGGTAAAGTAGTGTTAGGTAAATATGCTAATGTAACCCCTACAAAATTATCAGTACAAGGAAAAGAGATTGATCTTTCTGAAGCTATTGACTCTGTAGGTGCTGCAAAATTAGACTTTAATGTTGGAAATGTAGGTGAGCATCAAATAGATGGTAAGTTTACATTCCTAGAAGACGGTAAGCCTTTAGAAATTGATATTGTTGGTAACTATGTGGTTGTACCAAGACCTAATTCTGCAACGATATCTGCAGATAAGATGAACGTTGTTTATCGTGGTGTTGCTAACCCAATGACTATATCTTTCGCAGGTGTATCAGACAATAAAGTTAAAGCTAGTGGAATAGGTTTAAGCCCTGCTGGAAAAGGAAAGTATATTATGAATCCAGGAACAGGTAGAGAAGTTACTATTAATGTAACAGCTACTTTAGATGATGGGTCAAAAGCAAGCGATAGAAAAACATTCAGAATCAAAGATATTCCAAAACCTACTGGTACTATAGCTGGTAAAGATGGAATTGTAAAATTACCTAAGCGTAATGTTGAAGTAGGTACAGTTGGTGCAAAACTTGATGATTTTGTATTCGATTTACCAATTAGTGTAACGTCATTCAAAATTAAGGTACCTGGACAACCTACTGTTCAAGTTGCAGGCACTAAAATGAATGGTCAAGCTAAAGCAGCAATTGCTAGAGCGCGTAAAGGTGATATTATTGCAATTTTTGATATAAAAGCAAAAATAACAGGAAATAACGCATACCGATTAAAAGGGGTGTCTCCTGTAACCATTGAGATAACTAACTAATAATTAAAAATAGTTACTCAAAATAAAAGAAGAATCCCAAATTAATAATATTAAATAAGATGAAAATTAAAAGCTTTTTATATGTAGGGTTAGGCCTGTTAGCTGCAAATACAATGTTTGCACAAGCTAACATCCTAAACGCTAAAATACCTGAAGAAATAGGTATGAAAACTGAAGCTCAATTGCTTCTAGATAACGACAAGCCCTTAGAATATGGGTATGTTGGCGATAGAGATATCTTATTTTCTAAAATGACTTGGGAAAAAGTTGTTCTTGATGAACGCGCCAATTTTCCATTGTATTTTCCTGTAGACACAATGAATATTAGTAATGACAGACGTTCGTTATACCATGTGCTTATGGATAATGTTAAAAGTGGTATGATTCCTAAAGTCTATGGTGATTCTTATTTTAATTATGAGAGAACTATGGAAGATTTAGCTCCGTCTCTCAAAAAACAAGAGATTACTGATGAAGGTATTGAATGGTTGAACGCCGAAGGTGAGGCTGATCCTGAATTAGTACCAGAAGAATATGTAATTAAGCGTGAAATTGGAGCGGCTGATATCAGTTCTTATTTAATTAAAGGACTTTGGTATTTCGATAAACGTCAAGGAGAATTAAAGTATCGTATTTTAGGTATTGCACCCGCAGCACCAGATGTTAACTTTATTGATTCGGAGGATGAAGCTAACAAAGAGCCTATCGGTTTATTTTGGATATTTTTTCCAGAAATAAGAGATATTCTTCATGACGCTAAAGCATTCAATAATAAGAATAGTGCTGTGCCAGTATCTTTCGATCACTTATTAAACAGTAGACGTTTTAATGGAACAATCTATAAAGAAGAAAACGTTTACGGCGATAGAGAGGTTAAAGAATATGTCATTGAAAATGCTTTAATGCAACTATTAGAATCAGATCGTATCAAAGATAAGATTAGAAACTTTGAACAAGATATGTGGAGTTACTAGTTAACTTCTGCTAAAAATAATAATATGAACGCTCACTTTTTTAAGTGGGCGTTTTTTTTGCTTCAATTTGTAATTAAAATAGTACTGAAAATAAAGTTCAAACATAGAATTATTTACTTTTGCAGCTATGAAGGAAGTCGATTATATTATAATAGGTTGCGGACTAGCAAGTATAGCATTTTGCGAACAATTAAGATTAAATAATAAAGCGTTTGTAGTGTTTGATGATCACTCACAAAAATCATCTTTAGTTGCTGCAGGTTTGTATAATCCTGTTATTTTAAAACGTTTTTCCGAAGTATGGAAAGCAAAAGAACAGTTGGATTTAGCATCCGTACTATATTCAAAAATTGAAAATGAATTAAATATTAAGGTTGATTACAAACTGAGAATATTAAGACGCTTCGATTCAATTCAAGAACAAAATAAATGGTTCACTGCATCAGATAAACCTAGCTTAGAGCGCTTTCTTTCAACACAACTTATTAAAAATAATCATTCATATGTAGATGCACCTTACGGTTTTGGTGAAGTGTTACATGCTGGTCGTTTAGATACTGATGTGCTTATCAATAATTACAAGAAATTTTTAATTGAAAACAACAATCTAGAAGAAACATCATTTAAGTATGCTGATATCCAATTCAAAGGAAGTTCAATTCAATATAAAAATATAACAACCAAGAGAATTGTTTTTGCTGAAGGTTTCGGTGTAAAACACAATCCATTTTTTAGTTCCATTCCGCTTAGTGGTTCTAAGGGTGAATTATTAACTATAAAAGCACCAGATTTAGAAATTGATTATGCAATAAAGTCATCGGTTTTTGTTATTCCTATTGGAGATGATTTGTATAATGTTGGTGCAACATATGATAATTTTGATAAATCAAATACGCCAACAGATAGAGCTAAAGAAGAGTTGCTTTCAAAAGTTAAAACATTTATTAAATGCAATTTTGAAGTTGTGAATCATCTTGCTGGCGTAAGACCAACAGTAAAAGATAGAAGACCATTAATTGGACAACATATTGAAAAAAATAATCTTTATGTGCTAAATGGTTTAGGTACTAGAGGTGTAATGATAGCGCCTTATGTAGCAAAGCAATTATATAATTTCATTGAAAACGGTGAAGCATTAGATACAGAAATCGACGTAAATAGATATTATTAATTAAGAAGTTTTACCACCTTTTTTTGCGAACTCCTTATCATAACTCATAAAAAGATTTATCCAAATATTTCTCGATAAACGCAAGATTATAGGTGTAAACCCTATTAGCGTTAATACAATAGCAATAAATGCAGTAATTAAAGAGGATTCAATTATTAAGTAACTAATTACAAATGCTGCAACAGCAAAGGCAATACCAACACCATAACTAACATACATAGATCCGTAAAAAAATGATGGTTCCATTTTGTATTTGGTATTACAATGCGAACAATTCTCATACATTTTAAAAGTATCAGCAATCACATACGGGTTTTTGGTTACATACATTGACTCCTTATGACATTTTGGACAAGCACCAAAAAGAATACTATACAGTCTCATTCCTTTTCGTATCATAGATTTGTTTTAAATTTTTTCACTTTGAAGGGGTAATGTTTATTCTAAGCTAAGTTACTAAGTTATAAAAAGACTAAAAGATGTGTTTTAGGACCAATTTAAAAAAGTTTAAACCACTTCTATTAAAAACCGTTACTTTTGCGTTTTTTAAAACAATGCAAAGATAAATTTTTATAAGACGAGCATTGTAACAATTGTAACTTTATTGCAATTGAAATATTTAAAATGTGCTATGTTAAATATCCATAATCTATCCATATCATTTCAAGGAGAATATCTTTTTGAAGAAATTACTTTTAAGCTAGGTCTCGGAGATCGTATAGGTTTAATCGGTAAAAATGGTGCGGGCAAATCAACAATGCTTAGAATCTTGTCGAAAGAACAAGAAGCAGATACAGGACAGATTGCTGCGGATAAGGATTTAAAAATTGGATTTTTAAAACAAGATATTGACTTTGATTTCGGTAAAACAGTCTTAGAAGAATCGTACGAAGCTTTTAAAGAAATAAAAGAATGCGAAACTAAGTTAGAAACTATTAACACACAATTAGCAGAGCGCACAGACTACGAAAGCGATTCTTACCATCAATTAATGATTGATTTGAACGAAATACAACATCAATACGAAATATTGGGTGGTTACAATTATCAAGGTGATACAGAAAAAATTCTTCAAGGTTTAGGATTTAAGCGCGAAGATTTTAATAAACTAACAGATACATTTTCTGGAGGTTGGAGAATGAGAATAGAATTAGCAAAACTTCTGCTTCAAAATAATGATTTACTATTATTAGATGAGCCAACAAATCACTTAGATATTGAGTCTATCATCTGGCTAGAAAATTTTCTTAAAAACTATAGTGGTGCAGTTGTCATTGTATCTCATGATAAAATGTTTTTAGATAATGTTACCAATCGAACTATTGAGATTTCCTTAGGGCGAATTTATGATTATAATAAACCTTATACGCAATTTTTAGAGTTGCGTAAAGAAATGAAAACGCAGCAATTAGCAGCTCAAAAAAATCAAGAAAAACAAATTCAACAGACCGAAAAGTTAATTGAAAAGTTTAGAGCTAAAGCTTCAAAAGCAACTATGGCACAATCGCTAATTAAGAAATTAGACAGAATCGATAGAATAGAAGTCGATGAAGATGATAATAGCGTAATGTCATTAAATTTTCCGGTATCAATTACACCAGGAAGGGTTGTGGTAGAAGTAAATGATGTGTCAAAAAATTATGGTGAATTACAAGTATTACAAAATGTAAGTCTAGCAATCCCAAGAGATATAAAAACTGCATTTGTAGGTCAGAATGGGCAAGGTAAATCAACATTAGCTAAAATTATTGTCGGTGAAATTGAACATGAAGGAGAATTAAAACTAGGGCATAATGTACAGATAGGATACTTTGCACAGAATCAAGCAGAGTATTTAGACGGAAATAAGACTGTTTTAGATACAATGATTGATGCAGCTAATGAAACCAATAGAAGTAAGGTAAGAGATATACTAGGTTCATTTTTGTTTAGAGGAGAAGAAGTGGAGAAGTATGTAAGAGTGCTTTCTGGTGGAGAACGTAACCGATTAGCATTAGCAAAACTATTGCTTCAACCATTAAATGTTTTAATAATGGATGAGCCTACAAACCACTTGGATATAAAATCTAAGAATGTGCTTAAAGCAGCTCTAAAGAGGTTTGAAGGTACATTGATCCTAGTATCTCACGATAGGGATTTTCTACAAGGGTTAACAGACACAATCTACGAATTTAAAGATCAGAATATAAAAGAGTATTTAGGTGATATTGATTTTTACTTAGAGCAACGAAATTTAGAAAATTTAAGAGAGGCAGAAAAGCGCACAGTAATAGCAAACAAACCTAAAGAAAGTAATAAGCAAAGTTACGCAGATCAAAAAAAGTTAAAATCGTTAAACAATAAGCTTAGTAATATCGAATCTAAAATCAATCAAATTGAAAAGTCTATAAAATCTGATGACCTAAAGTTGGCAACAGATTATGACAATACTGCTTCAGATCCAAAATTCTTTGATGCTTATCAGGATAAAAAAGGGAGATTAGAGACTTTAATGGAAGATTGGGGAACAATTCAAGAGCAGATAGATATGCTTAATAATTAAGATTATTTTAACGGCTAAGCGTATAGTTATAGGTAAATTTGTAATCAAATAACCATCAACACATGCGTAATACAATTCTTTCCATTTTAGGCGTAGTACTAATTATTGGGGCTTATTTCGGAGGTAAGTACATTGCTAATAGTAAAAAGAAAAGAAGACCTGTACCAGAAAAAGTTGTAAAGACTGTTTTTACTGATACCGTTGAAAATTCAACGGTACAAATTGTAATACCTGCTAACGGTAGCTTAGTTGCTAAACGTCGTGTGGAATTGTATGCTGAAGTTCAAGGTGTATTTAAGACAAGTGGTAAACTTTTTAAGCCAGGACAAGAATACCGTAGTGGTGAAACCTTAATCCGTATTAACGCAACAGAATATTATGCGAGTGTGCAATCTGCTAAAAGTAATCTTTATAATGCCATTGCAGCTATAATGCCGGATTTGAGATTAGATTTCCCTGATTTTTTTCAGAAATGGCAAGATTACCTGAGCAGTTTCGATTTAAATAAGTCAACACCAAAGTTGCCAGAAATAACCTCAGAAAAGGAAAATTACTTTATTACAGGTCGTGGTATTGTTTCAAATTACTACAACGTAAAAAATTTAGAACAGCGATTAGCTAAGTACACAATAAGAGCTCCATTTTCAGGAATTTTAACGGAAGCTTTAGTGACTGAAGGGTCTTTAATAAGAAATGGACAGAAGTTAGGTGAATACATAGATCCATCAGTTTACGAAATGGAAGTTGCTTTAAGTAAAACTTACGCAAGTCTTTTAAAAGTTGGAGAAAGTGTAGTGCTTAAAAGCCTTGATGATACAGAAAATTATTCAGGTAAAGTATCGCGTGTCAATGGAAGTATTGATCCCACTTCACAAACGATTACAGCATATATCGAGGTTAAAAACAAAACACTTAAAGAAGGGATGTATTTAGAGGCCAATCTAAATGCAAAAGAAGAGCAAGATGCTATTGAAGTGAGTCGAGGTTTGGTCTTAGAAGGCGATCAAATTTTTATTGTTAGAGATAGTGTTTTAGATTTAATAGATGTTAAACCTGTATATTTTTCTGATACTAAAGTGGTAATTAAAAATATACCAAACGGTACAGTTATAGTTTCAAAACCAATTCCTGGTGCATATGCTGGTATGTTGGTTAAGCCATATAAAGATGTATCAAATTCATCTAAAAAAGCAAACTAGTAATGAGAAAACTAATTGCTTATTTTATTAGACATAGTGCTGCGGTAAACATTGTAATGTGGACGTTTTTGATTTTTGGCTACTTTGGTGCTAAAAACCTAAAGTCATCTTTTTTTCCACTAACAGACTCAAAGAATATTAGTATTAATGTTGCGTATCCTGGTGCATCGCCTCAAGAAGTAGAAGAAGGCATAGTACTAAAAATAGAAGATAACCTTAAGGGCTTAAATGGTGTTGAGCGGGTTACATCAACATCTAGAGAAAATAGCGGAAGTATAAACGTTGAAATAGAAAAAGGAAAAGATATCGATTTTATGCTTCTTGAGGTTAAGAATGCTGTAGATCGAGTACCATCTTTTCCTGTTGGCATGGAACCTCTAATTGTTTCTAAACAAGAAGCATCAAGACCAACAATTACGTTTGCTATAAGTGGTACCAAAATACCGCTTGTTACTTTAAAGCAAATAGGAAGACAGGTTGAAAATGATTTACGAGGTATTGATGGCATTTCTCAAATTCAATTATCAGGTTACCCAGAAGAGGAAATTGAAATTGCTCTTAATGAAACAAATTTATTAGCCTACAATTTAACCTTCGCAGAAGTTGCACAAGCCATTAATGAGTCAAGTCTTATAACTACTGGTGGAACCATAAAAACAAATGCTGAAGAATATCTGATTAGGGCAAATTCACGTTCTTATTATGCTAATGACTTATCTAACTTAGTAGTAAAAGCAGATGCTTCAGGTCGTACCATTCAACTTAAGGATTTTGCAGTTGTTAGGGATCAGTTTTCCGAAACACCAAATTCTAATTATTTTAATGGAGATCTGTCTATTAATATTACCATCACAAGTACAAATACTGAGGACTTAATTAGTACTGCAGAAAAGACAAAGGCCTACATTGAAGAGTTTAATCAAAAATATGAAAATGTACAGTTAAATGTTGTAAGAGATTTATCTACCACCTTAGTTCAACGTACCGAATTACTTTCGGAAAATGCTGTCATTGGTATGATCCTGGTTCTTATGTTTTTATCATTATTCCTAAATACGCGTTTAGCGTTTTGGGTGGCAGTCGGATTGCCTGTAGCATTCGCTGGGATGTTTATTTTTGCGGGTCATTTTAATGTAACGATTAATGTACTTTCACTTTTTGGGATGATTATCGTTATAGGTATTTTGGTTGATGATGGTATTGTTATCGCTGAGAATATTTACCAACAATACGAGAAAGGAAAATCACCTGAACAAGCGGCAATAGATGGTGTAATGGAAGTGCTTCCTGCAATTGTTTCGGCCATTCTAACCACAATCTTAGCTTTTAGTATCTTTTTGTTTTTAGATGGACGTATCGGTGATTTTTTTGGAGAAGTATCTGTTGTCGTTATGTTAACTTTAGTGGTGTCTTTAGTTGAAGCATTAATTATTTTACCTGCACATTTAGCGCATTCCAAGGCTTTACGAGCTCAGAATCCGAAGCAAAAAACAGGTATACTAGGTGTGTTTCAAAAGATATTTTCAAAATTGAGATACATCAATACTTTTGGAGACCGCATTATGCGTTGGTGTCGTGATAAGATGTATAGTCCGACATTGCGATTTGCTCTCAAATACAAGTTTTTAACGTTTTCTTTTTTTATTGTTTTCTTAATTCTAACCAAAGCCAGTTTTGATGTTGGTGTAATTAGAGGTGCTTTTTTTCCTCAAATAGCAAGTGATAGAATACAAGTAACGCTTAATATGCCAAAAGGAACTAATGAGAAAGTAACGGATAGTATTATTTCATTTATCGAAACAAAAGCAATTGAACTTACTAATGAGATTGATGCGGACTATTTAGGTGACGATTATGAGAAACATTTGGTTGAGAATATGATTAAAAATATTGGACCAGGTTCTTCAGCGGCTTCATTAGTTATTAATTTATTGCCAGGAGAAGAGCGACCAAATTCTGTGACAACAGATCTAGTGACCAATCAACTTAGAGAACGTGTTGGGCAAGTTATAGGTGTAGAAAGTTTGGTTTATGGTGGTGGTAGAAATTTTGGTGGTTTACCAGTATCTGTGTCGTTTTTAGGTAATGATATTTCAGAACTAAAAGCAGTTAAATCTGAATTAAAGAAAAGATTAGAAGATAATGTTTTACTAAAGGATGTTACCGACAATGATCCTGCAGGTATTAAAGAAATCCGATTAGAATTAAATGAAGGTGCTTATGCCCTTGGTTTAAACCTAAGAGCTGTAATGACGCAAGTGCGTTCTGCATTTTTTGGCGCACAAGCTCAGCGTTTTCAGAGAGGACAGGACGAAATACGTGTTTGGGTACGATATGATCGCGAGAATAGATCTTCTATAAATAACTTAGACAACATGCGTGTTACTGCACCCAATGGTCAAAAAGTGCCTTTAAAGGAAATTGCAAGTTATAGTATTGAACGTGGCGATGTAGCGATTAACCACCTGGAAGGACGTAGAGAAATTCAAGTATCTGCAGATATAAAAGATACCAAAAAAACAAGTGCAACAGATATAATGGCAGAGATAAAAGATGAAATTATGCCCGAAATCTTGTCAAAATATCCAACTGTAACACCATCTTATGAGGGTCAGAACAGAGAAAGATTAAAGTTGTTTAATTCTTTAAATGCAGTTGGCTTAACTATTTTGGCCTTAATATATATTGTCATTGCTTTTACCTTTAGAAGCTATAGCCAACCGTTATTATTGTTATTATTAATTCCGTTGAGTTTACCAGCTGTGGCTTGGGGACATTGGATCCATGACTTTCCAGTAAATATTTTATCAATGTTAGGTGTAATTGCACTGATAGGAATTATGGTAAATGACGGTCTTGTTTTAATCAGCAAGTTTAATAGCAACTTAAGAGAAGGGTTAACATTCGATGATGCTATATATGAAGCAGGTCGCTCGCGTTTTAGAGCTATCTTTTTAACCTCTCTAACGACAGTTGCAGGTTTAGCACCATTAATTTTTGAAAAAAGCATGCAAGCTCAATTTTTAATTCCAATGGCAGTTTCTATAGCCTACGGAATCGGGTTTGCAACGGTTTTAACATTAATAGTTTTACCTATTTTCTTATCGTTTAGTAACTTTATTAAGAAGAATATAAAATGGTTATGGACTAACAGAGAAATAACAAAAGAAGAAGTTGAACGTGCTATAAAAGAGCAAAATGAAGGCATTGAGTCAGAAAGACTCAGAGTAGAATACAATAAAAACCATCTGATAAGAGAAGGGAATGAAGAAGCAGAGATTTAATATAATTTGTATCGTCCTTGTGTGGTCTGTTTTCTTTATAGGAAACTCACAACAAGTTGTTAAGCCATCTAAAGCCATTAGTCTCGCGTTAGAGCATAATTATGGTGTGCAAATAGCAAATAATACCGTTGGTATTGCAGAAAACAATAAGAATGTTCTAAATACAGGATATTTACCAACCTTAACAGGTAATGCAGGTGCAACATACAATCTAGATGATACAGAAGCTGAATTTTCTAATGGAGAAACAACAACATTAAAAGGTGCAGAAAGTTCAAGATATAATGCTAGCATTAACCTTAACTATATACTGTTTGATGGTTTAGGTCGTCGTTATGATTATAAACGATTGAAAGAAGTGTATCGTCTTAGCGAATTGCAAGCAAGAGAAACAATTGAAAATACCATTACACAACTATTAACTGTGTATTATGACGTTGCGAGGAGAACAGAAAATTTAAAATCTTTAGAAGAGACCTTAGAAATATCAAAAGATAGATTAACACGTCAAGAATATCAATTTGAATATGGACAAAACACAAAGTTAGATGTGCTTAATGCAGAAGTTGATATTAATAATGACAGCATAAATATTATTAACCTCAAACAGCGTCTAATAAATGCAAAGCGCGATCTTAATTTTGTTACCGGAAATAGTATTATACAAGATTTTGAGGTGGATACAACCGTTACTTTTCTGTTACAATTGAACAAACAAGAGCTCCTTAATAAGTTATATAAGAATAATGTGACACTTATTCAGAATGAAAAGAATATAGCTATTAATGAATTTACTCTTAAAGCTAATAAATCTGGATATCTCCCTACAATAGGTCTTTCGGGTACATATGGTTGGAATAAAAACAATAATAACGCGGCATCTTTTGTTGCAGTTTCATCTAACTCAGGATTATCAGGTGGTTTAAATCTTAGCTGGAATATATTTGATGGTGGCAGTACTATTACCAGAGTAAAAAATGCACAGATTAATCTTGAAAATCAAAAATTATTAAAAGAACAATTGCGACTGGATGTTGAAAGGATTTATAATAATGCATGGGATGACTATCAGAACAAATTAAAAATTTATCAAGTACAAGAAGAAAATATAAAAACAGCTAGTAATAATTTTTCAAGAACTCAAGAAAAGTTTAAACTTGGTCAGGTCAATTCTATAGTATTTAGACAAGCGCAACTTAATTTATTGACATCAGAGTTAAGCCGAAATCAGGCGAAGTATGATGCCAAACTGGCTGAAGTTGTAGTACTACAATTAAGTGGAGAATTGTTGAATGTTCAATTTTAATTTAGATTCAAAATGTATGAATATTTTTTCCAGTGTCCTCATTGTTGGGGAAGTATCTCAATGCTAATTGATGTCTCTCAAACTTCTCAGAGTTATATCGAGGATTGTGAGATTTGTTGTAACCCAATTCAAGTCTCAGTAACTGCAGAAAACCACAAAATTGTAAGTTTTCAGGCAGAAAGCATTGAACAATAAAAATACGTAAACATTTGAAAATAAGCATATTAGAATTTAGATACATGTAGTACGTCGAAAAAAGTTGCAGCTTATCGATATTGCATCTATATTGCACTAAGCATTTGTGTCCCTCCTCCTAAATCTACAACCATGAAAACTATAAAGACGACACTACTTTTTTGTTTAATTTCTGTATTTTCTTTTGCAGAAGTTTCAGTGAATCAAAAAACGGCACTTGTAGATTTATATAACGCAACAAATGGAGAATCTTGGAGTAGAACTTGGGATTTAAATGAGCCAGTGTCAACTTGGTTTGGGGTAACAATAGAAAATCTTAACGTTGTTGAGTTAAATTTAAGTTTTAATGAATTACAAGGTAGTCTACCAGAATCGATTTCATATTTAACAAGTTTAAAAGTTCTTAATTTATCATTTAATAAAATAGAAGGTGAATTGCCGAAGACTTTAAAAGATTTATCGCGCTTAGAAGAGTTAAAATTGTTCTCTAATAGTTTTACTGGAAGTATACCTAAAAGCATAGGAGAATTAAATAATTTAAGAGTGTTAGAGCTGTTTAATAATTATTTCACTGGTGAAATACCGTTATCAATAGGACGTCTTTCAAAATTAGAAACTCTAATTTTAAGTAGTAACCTTTTAATAGGGAAGTTGCCTTCAACTATTTCGAAGCTAGAATCATTAAAAGTTTTAAGCGTTTTTGATAATAATCTATTAGGGATAATTCCACCATCAATTGGCAAATTAAAAGAATTGGAAGAATTAGTTTTAGCCAATAATGCGTTTTTTGGTAATTTGCCAAATGAGTTAACGCAACTAACAAAACTTAAAACATTATTAATAAGTAATAACCAATTTAAAGGTAACTATGTTGCCATTATAGACAAACTTCCTAATTTGGTAAATATAGATATAGATATAAAGAATCCTAAAGGAGCACTTGCTACTTTAGACATTCAAGATGATGATGACTAAATCGATATTAAGATTAAATTTTAATGTTAATAACGCTCAATTTATTTGAGCGTTATTTTTTTGTATTGTCTTTTGTAATTTAAAAAAAGTATTATATTTGCAGTCCTAAATTGGTTGAGTCGGCATTATGAACCGAAAGTTAAAAGCTAAGAAAATCATTTTAAGAATAAATCGCGGGATAGAGCAGTAGGTAGCTCGTCGGGCTCATAACCCGAAGGTCACTGGTTCGAGTCCAGTTCCCGCTACTAAGTAAGAGTAATCAGAAATGGTTACTCTTTTTTTATGCTTTAAACTCAAATATAGTCTGTGTTTCAAGATAAATTTGGTTTGTAAACTGATACATAATCTTAACTCTAGATTGATTTCATCAACCATGGTTACATTTAAATATATCAAAAATTATCAGTAAAGGGGTTATAACTGTTAGTAAAACTGGCAGACTTTTTAATCATTTTCTACTTTTCAAAGTAAAGACCGTTAATGTTTCTTTACCTATAAGTTTAGTTATTTGG
>ERZ1048872.349-NODE-349-length-52794-cov-29.783007_pt1 | contig 52794 bp, 45 predicted proteins | sample MGYA00383100_ERZ1048872 | MGnify/ENA primary metagenome ERZ1048872 (study PRJEB29581, sample SAMEA5548370) | metagenome | biome: marine; feature: coastal; material: water | depth 50 m | study: Short-term variability in the microbial, nano- and picoplankton...
TGTACAAGATGTGTGCGTTTCACTACAGAAGTTGCTGGTATCACCCAGATGGGTCAAACAGGTCGTGGTGAAGATTCTGAAATTACATCATATCTTAACGAAACTTTAGATAGTGAATTGCAAGGAAATATAATTGACTTGTGTCCAGTTGGCGCATTAACTTCAAAGCCCTACGCATTTACTGCTCGTCCTTGGGAACTAATGAAAACGGAAACCATTGATGTAATGGATGCTTTGGGATCAAATATTCGTGTTGATACAAAAGGCCGCGAGGTCATGCGAATTCTTCCAAGAAATCACGATGATGTAAACGAAGAATGGATTTCAGATAAAACTAGATTTGTTTGGGATGGTTTACGCCGTCAGCGACTTGATCAGCCGTATGTTCGTAAGGGTGGGAAATTAAAACCTGCGACCTGGGACGAAGCTTTTTCCACAATTAATAAAGCATTAGACGGTAAAAAAATTGCAGCAATTGCAGGCGATTTAGTATCTGTTGAAGCAATGTATGCGCTTAAAAAAATGGTCAAAGATCTGGGTGGTAATACAGAGTGTCGAGTGGATGACGCTAAGCTGCCAATTGACAATAGGGCAGCATATGTGGGGACTGCAAAAATAACTGATATCGATGATGCAGAAACAATTTATCTAATTGGAACTAATCCTAGAAGCGAAGCACCTGTTTTAAATGCAAGAATTAGAAAAGCATATATGAATGGTGCTAATGTAAAATTAATTGGTGAACCAATCGATTTAACATATTCTTACGATCACATCGGTAATGATCGAAAATCATTGGATTTATTATTAGCTGATGAGATTTCAAAAAGTTTGTCAGAAAAAAAATCTATTATTGTACTTGGTCAAGGTGCATTATGTGAAGCTGATGGTGAAGCAGTTTTAGCATCTGTGCAAAATCTAGCAAAGAAAACAAATTCAAAATTACTAATTTTACATACTGCTGCTGCACGCGTTGGAGGCATGGATATTGGATTTAATACAAAAGGTGGAATTAATGCTGCATTAAAAGGTGCTGATGTTGTTTTTAACCTAGGGGCAGATGAAATACAGCTTCCTAATGAGAATGTGTTCGTTGTATATCAAGGTTCACATGGGGATCGTGGCGCGCACGGAGCGAATGTCATTTTACCTTCTGCTGCATATACTGAAGAAAGTGGTATTTTTGTAAATACAGAAGGTCGGGTTCAAATGGCTGAAAGAGCTAGTTTTCCTCCTGGTCAGGCAAAAGAAAATTGGGCAATATTGCGAGCATTATCATCAGTTTTAGGCGTTAAATTACCTTTTGATAACCTAAATTCTTTGAGAGCTGAATTGTTTAAGGAATTTCCTGAAATAAATAACTTTGATCAAGTTACAGAAAATTCAGGAAAAGCTCTTAAAGTAACTAAGTTGGGTGATGCCACATTTAAATATGCTATTTCTGATCATTATTTGACTAATCCGATAGCGAGGGCTTCAGAAGTTATGGCTGAATTATCAAAAAACACAAAAGAACGCGCCGCTTTGGCCGTTGCCGCTGAATAGAGGGTTTAAAAATGGATTTTTTCCAAACTAATTTGGGTATATTCTTAACTGTCTTAGGGCAAACTTTACTGGTTCTTGGGTTTGTAATGATTAGCCTATTACTATTGGTATACGGTGATAGAAAAATTTGGGGAGCAGTGCAAATGCGACGTGGCCCTAATGTGGTTGGTCCATGGGGTATATTGCAAACCATAGCAGATGCATTGAAATATGTTGTGAAAGAAGTTGTCGTTCCTGCTGGTGCAGATAAGACAGTCTTCTTTTTAGCTCCATTAGTCTCATTCATACTTGCTGCTATAGCATGGGCGGTAATACCATTTAATGGCAGATGGATCCTCGCTGACCTTAATGTTGCTGTATTGTATGTATTTGCGGTGTCTTCATTAGAGGTTTACGGAGTTATAATGGGAGGTTGGGCCTCCAACTCCAAATATCCGTTCCTTGGGTCATTGCGCTCAGCAGCCCAAATGATTTCATATGAAGTTTCAATTGGCTTCATAATCATAGGTATTATTATTTCAACGGGCTCATTAAGTTTTATAAATATTGTTGAGGCTCAATCTGGATCTTATGGATTGCTGAACTGGTATTGGTTACCACATTTACCGATGGTTTTTTTGTTTTTCATATCGGCTCTAGCTGAAACTAATAGACCACCTTTTGATTTGCCTGAAGCAGAATCTGAACTTGTTGCAGGTTATCAAGTTGAGTATTCTTCAACACCATTTTTATTATTTATGGCAGGGGAATATATTGCAATTTGGTTGATGTGTGCACTTACTACAATATTATTCTTTGGTGGGTGGTTATCGCCACTTCCAGATGCATGGATAGAATATATACCATTTTTAGGTCATGGTGCTCTTTGGATGGTTCTTAAAATGGGTTTCTTCTTTTTCTTATTTGCTATGGTTAAAGCTATAACCCCACGGTATCGCTATGATCAGTTAATGAGGCTAGGCTGGAAAGTATTCTTGCCATTTTCACTTGTTTGGGTCGTAATCGTTGCTTTTCTTGCTCAATACGATGCTTTTGGAGGTGCTTATGCACGCTGGACAATTGGTGGTTGATGCGGAATTAAAATGAATAAAACTACTAACAATTTTACTATTGATGATTTTGACTGAATTTTTGTTAAATAATTACTAAAGTTTGTTAATATTGAGTGCTTTTTTGTTGAAGAAAGCTTGAATTTATATAATTACGGCACTGTCGCGCTAGCTCATAAAAAGCATGACATGTTTTAGAGAAGAACGCTGAGGAGATCAAAATGTCATTTGACTATGTACGTGCTGGGAAATATTTTTTATTAGCGGACTTTTTTATTGGCATGAAGCTAGGCCTTAAGTATTTTTTTAAACCAAAGGCAACTTTAAATTATCCACACGAAAAAGGTCCATTGTCACCTCGTTTTAGAGGTGAGCATGCACTACGAAGATATGCTAATGGTGAAGAAAGATGTATTGCTTGTAAACTATGTGAAGCAGTTTGTCCTGCTCAAGCTATAACAATCGATGCAGAGCCACGTGAAGATGGATCTCGTAGAACCACTCGTTATGACATCGACATGACTAAATGTATTTATTGCGGCTTTTGCCAAGAAGCATGTCCAGTTGATGCTATAGTAGAAGGGCCAAATTTTGAATTTGCAACTGAAACTCGTGAAGAACTTTTCTACAATAAGAATAAATTACTTTCCAATGGAGATCGTTGGGAAGCTGAAATATCTCGCAATTTAGAACTTGATGCTCCATATCGCTAGGAATAATAATGACCATTACTTTATTCGCATTTTATCTTTTTTCGATTACGGCCGTAATGTCCGCACTGTTTGTTGTGGTTGCGCGTAATCCTGTCCATTCAGTTTTATGGCTTATCCTTACATTTTTTTCGGCTGCATCTATGTTTGTTTTAATGGGTGCTGAGTTTGTTGCTATGCTTCTAGCAATTGTTTACGTCGGTGCCGTAGCTGTACTTTTCTTATTTGTTGTGATGATGTTAGACGTTGATTTTGTTGAATTGAAATCGGGTATGCAGAAATACTTTTTGATTGGCTCATCAATAGGATTAGTTCTCTTAATGGAACTTGGTCTTGTTATTAGCCACTGGAAGGTTGCTCCTGAAGCTGGGAGTTTGCTACAATCTCCCACTCCACCCATCGATACAATCCATAATACATTGGCACTAGGCCAAATACTTTACAGTGATTATATTTATTTATTTCAAATCGCGGGCTTAATTCTCTTAACAGCAATGATTGGGGCAATTGTTTTAACACTTCGTCACCGCACAGATGTTAAAAGGCAAAGCGTTGTAGATCAAATGCAGCGTGATCCAGCCGATGCAATGGAAGTTATAACGGTTAAGCCGGGGCAGGGATTATGATATCAGTTGAACACTACTTAACGGTTGCAGCTTTATTGTTTGTTATTGGAATTTTTGGAATATTTTTAAATCGTAAAAATGTTATTGTTATACTCATGTCCATAGAATTAATGTTATTGGCTGTAAATATAAATTTTGTAGCCTTTTCCACGCATTTAAATGACTTAGCTGGACAGGTATTTACACTGTTTATTTTGACTGTTGCCGCCGCAGAGGCAGCAATTGGATTAGCAATTCTAGTCTGCTTCTTCAGGGTTCGAGGAACCATAGCTGTAGAAGATATTAATGTGATGAAAGGCTAACTCATGGAAATTGTTTTATTATTCGCCCCGCTAGTCGGTTCCATCATTTGTGGGTTTGGTCATCGTATTTTGGGTGAAAAAATATCCATGATGGTGTCAACTGGAGCTCTTTTCATATCTGCAATATTATCTTGGGTAGTATTCATTAATTTTCATGGTGATGGTCATACAATTTCTCTTTTCCGTTTTATAGAAAGTGGAAGCTTATCAGCTGATTGGGCCATTCGAATGGATCGATTAACTGCCATAATGTTAGTTGTCATTAATACTGTTTCTGCATTAGTTCATTTATATTCTTGGGGATACATGGATAAAGATCCACAATGGAAACAAGGTGAAAGCTATAAACCCCGTTTCTTTGCTTATTTGTCGTTCTTTACATTTGCTATGTTGATGCTGGTAACGTCGGATAATTTATTGCAAATGTTTTTTGGATGGGAAGGTGTCGGTGTTGCATCCTATCTTCTTATTGGATTTTATTATCGTAAGCCTTCCGCTGGTGCTGCAGCTATGAAAGCATTTATTGTAAATAGAGTTGGTGACTTTGGTTTTGCATTAGGTATATTTGGATTGTTTTACTTATCAGGAAGTATAAATTTTTCTGAGGTTCTAGATCCACATAATGCTAAAGAATTAAGTAAAACTTCATTTCAATTTTTATCATGGCAATTAAATGCTCTAGAAGTAATCACAATGCTATTATTTATTGGCGCAATGGGTAAATCTGCACAGTTGATGCTACATACCTGGTTGCCTGATGCGATGGAGGGACCAACACCTGTATCTGCACTAATCCATGCTGCAACCATGGTAACAGCGGGTGTATTCATGGTATGCCGGCTTTCTCCATTAATGGAATATGCAACATTTACCCCAAATTTTATTGTTTTAATTGGTGCAACAACGGCATTTTTTGCAGCAACAGTTGGGTTGGTCCAAAATGATATTAAGCGTGTTATTGCATACTCAACTTGTTCACAATTGGGTTATATGTTTGTTGCCGCAGGTGTGGGTGCTTATGGTGCTGCAATGTTCCACTTATTCACACATGCATTTTTCAAGGCAATGCTGTTTTTAGGTGCAGGGTCTGTAATTCATGCAATGCATCATGAACAAGATATGAGAAACTACGGGGCTCTTAGAAAGAAAATACCATACACATTTGCGGCAATGATGATTGGAACTCTTGCAATCACTGGAGTTGGCATACCATTGACGCACTATGGGTTTGCAGGATTTTTATCTAAAGATGCAATAATAGAAAGTGCTTATGGGGCAGGAACTGGTGTCGGACAATATGCATTTGTTATGTTGGTTGTTGCTGCTGCGATGACAAGTTTTTATTCATGGCGCCTAATATTTCTTACCTTCTATGGAAAAGCTCGGGGCAATTCACACACACATGATCATGCACATGAGAGTCCACTTGTAATGATACTCCCACTAGCTGTCCTAGCACTAGGGGCAGTTTTTTCTGGAATGATCTGGTATGAAGATTTCTTTGGCCATCACTGGGAAGAATTTTTTGGTTCATCGCTATACGCAAATCATGACACTAATCATGTTGTACATGATGCACACTACGTTGCTAATTGGGTTAAAGCTTCTCCTTTCTTTGCTATGTTGTTTGGGTTCATCATGGCGATGTGGTTCTACATTTGGGCTCCAGAAAATCCTGCAAAGTTGGCAAAACAACAAAATGCAGTTTACTTATTCTTTTTGAATAAATGGTATTTTGATGAACTTTATGAAATTATATTCGTACGACCATCTAAATGGTTAGGTAATTTCCTTTGGAAAAAAGGAGATGGTAGTTTAATTGATGGTGGTATTAATGGGTTAGCGTTGGGAATTATCCCACTTTTAACTCGTAAATATCAGGGAATGCAGTCGGGCTATTTATTCCACTATGCGTTTACAATGGTTATTGGTGTAGCTGTGATTGTTACATGGTTTGCTCTAACTGGAGGGTCTAACTAATGGATAATCTTCTATCAATTGTAATTTTCCTACCATCCTTAGCAGCACTAATCTTAGCTGTTATTTTAAGGGGTGAAGATGAACTATCGCAAAGAAATGCAAAAATACTAGCCTTAATTGCTACATTAGCTACTTTTGTAATTAGTTTGCCATTGTTAACTCAATTTGATCCAACAAATACAAGTTTCCAGTTTGTGGAAGAATATAATTGGTTGGCAGGATTGAAATACAAAGTTGGACTTGATGGTATTAGTATTTTATTTGTGATGCTAACAACATTCTTGATGCCTATTGTTATCGGAGCATGTTGGACTGTTTCAAGCCGGGTTAAAGAATATATGATTATGTTTCTATTACTAGAAACAATGATGTTAGCTGTTTTTAGTTCTTTAGATATAATACTTTTTTATGTAGTATTTGAAGCTGGCTTAATTCCAATGTTCTTAATTGTAGGTATTTGGGGTGGTAAGGATCGCATATACGCTGCCTTTAAATTATTTTTATATACATTACTTGGTTCAGTTCTAATGTTGATCGCAATAATTTATATGTGGTTTGAAGCTGGTACTACGGATATACCTACATTGATGCAGCATCAGTTTTCATCTGAAAATATGATCATATTTGGAATAACCATTATAGGTGGTATACAGACACTATTATTTTTAGGATTTTTTGCTTCGTTTGCCGTTAAAATGCCAATGTGGCCTGTTCACACTTGGTTGCCAGATGCGCACGTGCAGGCTCCTACTGCGGGGTCAGTTGTCTTAGCAGCTATATTGCTCAAAATGGGCGGATATGGATTCTTAAGATTTAGCTTACCAATGTTCCCTGTCGGATCAGATGTAATGGCAACTTTTGTGATGACACTTTCTGTAATTGCAATCATTTACACATCCTTAGTTGCACTTGTTCAAGAAGATATGAAAAAATTAATTGCGTATTCTTCTGTAGCCCATATGGGGTTTGTAACAATGGGTATTTTTGCGCTTAATAAGCAAGGTTTAGATGGAGCCATATTCCAAATGCTTAGCCATGGATTTATCTCAGCAGCTTTGTTTTTGGGTGTAGGTGTAATTTATGATAGAATGCATACTCGAGATATAGATGCTTACGGTGGTCTAGTAATTCGTATGCCAGTTTTTGCATTAATATTTATGCTTTTCACTATGGCAAACGTTGGTTTGCCTGGAACATCTGGTTTTGTAGGTGAATTCTTAACTTTAACTGCTGCATTTAAGGCAAATACATGGATCGCATTTGGTGCGACGACTGGAGTTATCCTATCAGCTGGTTATGCATTATGGTTATACAGAAGGGTTGTTTTTGGAGATTTAGTTAAAGAAAGTTTAAAGGGTATATCTGATATGGATGTACGCGAAAAACTTTTAATGACTCCATTAATTATAATGACAATACTATTAGGAATTTATCCTGCATTAATTTTAGATTTAATAGGTCCATCTGTTAATGCTTTATTAGAGCAAGTACATGCCGCGCAGGGAGTTGTATCTGATGCATCTTCCAAAGTCACACATTAAAGGGTTATCAAAACTATGATCAGCACGGATATCAATATAGTCTTACCAGAAATTACTTTAGCTGTATTCTCAATGGCGGCACTAATGATTGCGGTTTATGGTGGAAAAGACCGATTAGCAGGACTAATGTTTTGGGCAACTTCAGGAATTATGGGCTTACTCGGATTATGGCTAGCATTTTTAGAACCTGGTTCATCATCAGCATTTAACGGTTCTTTCATAAATGATGGATATGCTCGTTTTGCTAAAGTTGTAATATTGTTTGGCGCTGCTGCAATGTTATTATTGTCTCAAGATTATTTGGAAAAAAATAAATTATTAAAGTTTGAATTCCCTATTTTAATTGCTTTAGCAACGCTAGGTATGATGTTGATGGTATCTGCTGGAGATTTGATGGCATTGTACATGGGATTAGAATTACAATCTCTTGCACTTTATGTAGTTGCATCTTTCCGTAGAGATAGCATTCGTTCAACAGAAGCTGGGCTGAAATATTTTGTTCTTGGGGCTTTGTCTTCTGGGTTATTACTTTATGGTGCGTCGTTAGTTTATGGGTTCTCTGGAACAACTAATTTCTCTGGTATTTCAGAAACAATAAATGATGGTGATCTCGGATTAGGTATGCTTTTTGGATTAGTTTTCTTGTCGGTTGGAATGGCTTTTAAGGTCTCTGCAGCTCCATTTCACATGTGGACACCAGATGTCTATGAAGGTTCTCCAACTCCTGTTACTGGATTTTTTGCAACAGCACCAAAAGTAGCTGCTGCTTGTTTGTTTGGTAGGGTTGTTCACGATGCATTTGGTGCTGCAGTTTCTGATTGGCAGCAAATTATTGCATTTTTATCTTTTGTTTCAATGTTTCTTGGTGCAATTGCCGCTATTGGGCAGACAAATATTAAACGCTTGATGGCATATTCATCTATTGCTCACATGGGGTTTGCTTTGCTTGGATTATCATCTGGCACACAAGAAGGTGTTCAAGCTTTATTAATTTATATGGCAATATATGTGACTATGAATATTGGTGTTTTTGCTTTTATTCTAAATATGGAACGTGATGGACAACCCGTAACGGATATTAGGTCTCTTGGTTTATATTCTCGTGTTGAGCCATTGCGAGCTGCTGCATTGGCAGCCTTAATGTTTAGCCTTGCTGGTATTCCACCTTTAGTTGGATTTTTTGGCAAACTTTATGTTTTAAAAGCTGCAATTAATGCTGGAATGTCATGGTTGGCTATATCTGCTGTTATAGCTTCAGTTATTGGGGCATTCTATTATTTGCGTATTATTTATTTTATGTATTTTGGGAATGAGGTGGATAAAATGACTGGTAAAATGCCAATATTACATAAAATAGCATTATATGGAGCAACTTTAATAATGCTGATAGGATCAATAAACTTATTTGGAATTGAATCAGTTGCTGCAGATGCCGCGGCGTCACTTTTTAAATGATGGAATGGCCAGATGGTTTTGGCCGCATTACCTTTGATACGATCGATAGTACGAACAAAGAAGCTTCTAGGCTTGCAAGTGATATAACTCAACCTACTTGGATTTTAGCTGAAGAACAAACATCTGGTGTCGGCCGTCGCGGTAGAAAATGGTCAAGCCAAAAAGGTAATTTTTCATCAACACTATTGATGCCAATATCAGGGGATTTATCATCTGTTGCTCTTCATAGTTTTGTTGCAAGTTTGGCTTTAAGAGATACTTTTCTTCACATAACGAATGAGCCAAATAAATTTAATTTGAAGTGGCCTAATGATGTCTTGATGGATGGGTGCAAAGTCGCAGGAATTTTATTGGAAACATGTGGGATTGGTCCAAGCCATTTAAATATTGGTATTGGGGTAAACTTATCTATTTTGCCTGAAACTGATAAGATTGAAACATTATCAACCAAACCAATTTGTCTTGGTATTGAAATTTTACCAATAGATTTTTTAACAATATTAGCTAACTTTTTTGCCATTAGGTTAGAACAGTTTGATACATCTGGATTTAGACAAATACGCTTAGATTGGTTAAAAAGTGCTGCAAATATAGGAAAAGTTATTACTGCAAGAATGCCAAATTCAGAAATTACAGGAAAATTTGTAACTGTAGACGAACAGGGTGCTGTTGTATTACAAGCAGACGATATGAAACATACAATTCATGCAGCTGATATTTTTTTCTAGGGGATCGATATGTTATTAGCAATAGATGTTGGCAATACTAATACTGTCTTTGCGATTCATGATGGTAAAAAATTTGTTGCTTACTGGAGGTGCGAAACTTTAGTTGGGCGAACAGCAGATGAATATTTTGTGTGGCTCAACCAACTAATGAAATTAAATAAGATTGTTGGTGATATTGATCGAGTTGTTGTGAGTTCGACAGTACCTAGGGTTGTATTTAATTTGCGAGTATTATCAGATCGATATTTCAATTGTCGTCCTCTTGTTATTGGCAAACCTGATTGTTTTTTAGGAATTGATGTGCGCGTTGACTCTGGCACTACAGTTGGTGCAGATCGACTTGTTAATACAATAGGTGCGCATGATCAATTTGGAGGTGATTTAATAGTTGTAGATTTTGGTACAGCAACAACTTTTGATGTTGTTGATCAAGATGGCGCATATATAGGCGGGGTTATAGCACCAGGAGTTAATCTTTCTTTGTTAGCGCTGCACGAAAAAGCAGCTGCTTTACCTCATATTGATATTGCACAACCCGAAAATGTTATTGGCACTAATACAGTTGCTTGTATGCAATCTGGAATATTTTGGGGGTATATTGGTTTGGTTGAGGGTATTTGTAAAAAAATTAAATTAGAGCATCCGCGACCAATGAAAATAATATCAACAGGAGGTCTCTCAACATTATTTGAACGTGGTACGAATACTATTGACCACATTGACCTACATCTGACATTACACGGACTATATCTGGTAGATCAGAGAAATCGGAAATAAAATGACATCTAAAAATAAATTGATTTACTTGCCTCTCGGTGGAGCAGGTGAAATTGGCATGAATATGTACCTCTATGGTTATGGTCCAAAAGGTAAAGAGCGTTTTATCTTAGCTGACGTAGGAGTAACCTTTCCCGCAATGGATGGTACTCCTGGCGTAGACTTAATCATGGCCGATACAAAATTTATTCAAGAACGAGCTGATCGATTAGATGGGATATTTATAACTCATGCACATGAAGATCACATTGGAGCAATAGGTCTGCTTTGGCCTCATTTAAATGCACCAATATATTGTCGTAAATTTACTGCTGCTGTAGCAAAGGCGAAGATGGAAGATCGAAATCAAAGTTCAGATATGATTGAAATTTTACCACCTTACCCTGAAATGAAAAAAGTAGGTCGCTTTAAAGTTGGAATTTTACCTGTACCACATTCCATACCTGAAGCTTCTGGATTGGTTATTGAAACCCCTGATCAAAGGATTATTCATACAGGTGATCTAAAATTAGATCCTAATCCAGTTGTGGGAGAACCATTTAATCCTAAACTATTTGAAGATCTAGGCAAAAAAGGTGTCGATGTTCTTGTATGTGATAGTACAAATATCTTTTCCAATAAGCCTGGGCGATCAGAATCAACCTTGGTTAAGCCAATTGCTGATATGATCAAAAGTGCAAATGGAATGGTTGTTGCAACAACATTTGCATCCAACGTAGCTCGCTTGAAAACTTTGGCACAAGCTGGAATTGATGCTGGGCGCTCTGTGTGTGTTTTGGGAAGATCAATGCAAAAAATGCTTGGGTATGCACATTCAACAGGTGTCCTTGATGATTTTCCCCCAACCGTTCAACTTGAAGATGTTCCAAATATTCCTCGCGAGAATTTAATGTTGTTGGTGACTGGATCTCAAGGAGAAGGTAGAGCAGCTTCAGCACAATTAGCTCGAGGTAAATATTTAGGCATAACAATGCAAGATGGTGATACATTTTTATTTTCATCAAAAACTATACCAGGTAATGAAGTTTCTGTTGCTCGGATTATAAATTCATTTGCAATGCAGGGCGTTAACGTCATTGATGATAGCGCTGAGATTTATCATGTTTCAGGACATGCAAATCGACCAGATCTTGAAGAAATACATCGATTATTAAAGCCTAAAACTTTAATTCCAATGCATGGTGAATACCGACACCTCAAAGAGCATTCTGAATTAGCTGTATCAAAAGGTATTGAATCTTTAATCGTGCCAAATGGAAGTGTTGTTGAGATTGGCGATAAAGGTGCTAAAATTGTTGATCATATTGAGACTGGAAGAATATATTTAGATGGCTCACGGTTAATTGGTGCTTATGATGGCGTTGTTTTAGATCGTATTAGGATGGCAACTAGGGGTACTGTAGCTATATCATTAGTTATTGAAGGTGATGAGGTTTTGGGCGTTTGGGCGGAACCAATAGGATTGCCGGAAACGGAAGTTTATGAAGATGGGCTCGTCGAAATAATTGAAGAGCAGGTAGAAAACACTCTACTAAAATCTAAAACTAAACTTTTAAAAGATGACCAAGAAGTTGAAAAACTAGTTTCAAAAGTTGTTACAAGTGTTTGTAAGAATGAGATTGGTAAAAAACCTATCACGAGAATCTTGATCAATCGTCTTGAAAGCTAAATACTGGATGATTAATTTGATTTGAAAGCTGTAGTATTTTAACGCAACAGAAATGCTGGTACGTGTTCACCTAAACCTTTTATTGGTGATTTTGTTTCTTTTACTGCGTCACTAGGGGCTGGATTGTTTTTAGTTTTAGTATTGTTGTTAACTTTAGTATTACCCTTAGGCTCAGATTTTTCTTCTATATTCTTTTGTTTTTTTTCAGGTAGATTAGTTTCTATTTTAGTGTCTATATTTTTCCCACGGCTTTTATTTTCTTGCTTTTTTAATTTTGGTAACTCAACTTCTAGGCGAGGTATTGGCTGTTTAACTAATTCTTCGATCTTATCTAGATGTTTGATCTCATGTGGTAAACATAACATAAAGGCCCAGCCTTTTCTCCCAGCCCTGCCAGTACGCCCAATTCTGTGAACGTAATCTTCTGCATGGATAGGAACATCGAAGTTAAAAACATGTGAAACTGCTGGAATATCTAGCCCTCTAGCTGCAACATCTGATGCTACAAGAAGTGTAATATCATTATTTTTAAAACCTGCTAAGACTTCCATTCTATAACGTTGATCAAGATCACCATGAATTGCACCGACAGAGTGTCCATGTTTTTTTAATGATTTCATTACTATATCCACATCGACTTTACGATTGCAGAATACAATTCCGTTTGTAAGTTTTTCACCTTCATTTTTTATTATAGTACGTAATAAATCACGTTTCTTTTTTGCTTCTAGCTTTCGATTTTCAGCTTTGAAACAAATTACATTCTGAGTTATATTTTCAGATGTTGTTGCTTGGCGTGCAACTTCAACTAATTTTGGATTTTGTAAGAATTCTTGAGTAATGCGATTAATTTCTGGCGCCATAGTTGCACTAAAAAATAGTGTTTGGCGGGTAAATGGCGTTAGTTTAAATATGCGTTCAATATCTGGAATAAAGCCCATATCAAGCATGCGATCTGCTTCATCCACAACCATTATCTCAATACCAGTGAGTAATAATTTACCTCTTTCAAAGTGATCAAGAAGACGTCCTGGTGTCGCAATTAATACATCAACACCTCTATCTATTAGCCTGTCTTGATCTTTGAACGAAACACCGCCAATTAAAAGAGCCATATCTAACTTGACATATTTAGCATATTGTTCAAAATTTTCTGCAACTTGAGCAGCTAATTCTCTTGTTGGTGCAAGAACAAGGGAGCGCGGCATACGTGCTCGAGCTCTTCCCCTTGCTAGTTTATGGATCATTGGAAGTGTAAAACCAGCTGTTTTTCCAGTTCCAGTTTGTGCAATTCCTAGTACATCTCGACCTTCAAGGGCATGAGGAATAGCTTCTGATTGAATAGGTGTGGGGGTATCGTAGCCGACGTCATTTATGGCTTTCATTACTTTTGGACTTAAACCAAGATCGATAAATTTTTTCATATATCCTGCATGTTTTGCGGCGTTAAAATTTGCCGTTTATAACACGGCTCGGCAATCGAAATATTACCAGTACATCAATGACTTTTATTTAACCTATTTTAGCTTAAAGTCAATTCAGACACAGGTTTGACAGATTAATAAATTTTTTTAAAAATTTGATTTGGTATAATATTTTCTGCTGTGATATACATTCACTATATTGAATTAATTGGATTGTATTAATGAGTTTAAGATTGAAGTTATTGTGTATCCCAATATTTATGACCTTCGGAACAAATCTTTTGTTTGCAAATGAACAAATAGCAGATCAGTATCCTGGATCTGATTTATACTCTAGTCCTTACGAAGTTATACCTAATGTATTTAGTGCTATTGGTGCCACTGCACCTCCTACATTTGAAAACACAGGTCACAATAATAACTTAAGTTTCATAATTACTGGAGATGGTGTGGTAGTTATAAATAGTGGTGCAGCATTTGTTTTGGCAAAAGCAATGCATGAGGAAATAAAAAAAGTTACTGATCAACCTGTTAAATTAATCATAAATGAAAATGCACAAGGTCATGCAATGCTTGGTAATAATTATTGGGCTCAATTAGGAGTGCCTATATTAGCACATAGTCAAGCCGCACATGAGTTTGAAGAACGTGGATATAATATTCTAGAGCGTATGAAATCCTATAACTTAGAAAAATCAAAAGATACTATATTGCAGGGTCCTACAGAAACATTTGAAGATAAATATATCGTTCCATTTGGCAATTTCCCAATTGAAGTGCTTTATCTTGGTCCTGCTCATAGTACGGGCGATATTTCCGTTTGGTTGCCTGAGCAGAAATTAGTTGTGGCCGGTGATATTGCTTTTCATGAGCGAATGCTGCCAATTTTTTCTGACACAAACACAGCAGACTGGCTGCAAACTTGGAAAACTAAATTCGAAAAATTAAATGCATTGTTTGTTATACCTGGTCATGGACATCCAACTAATATGCAACAGGTAAAACGCTACACATATGATTATCTAATATATTTACGTAATAAAATATCGATACATCTCGAAAATGGAGGGGAATTGAAAGATGCATATTATATAGACCAAACTCCATTTAATAAATTAGATACATTTGATGAATTAGCAACTAAAAATGCTGGACGTGTTTTTCAAGAAATGGAATTTGAATAGAAAAATTATAACTTATACCATTATATCTTTTGTCGATGTCAAATTAAGATTTGGATAATCACGTTCTACTCGATCGATATCCCATTGTAATCGAGTCATGTATACGGGGTCTCCATCATGATCCATCGCCATATGGCCTTTATTTACGTTTACGAATTTTTCTATTTCGTCTTTTTCACCAGAAAGCCATCTGGCTGAATTGAATTGAGACTGTTCAAACCTTACTGGAATTCCGTATTCTAATTCTATGCGAGATGCTAAAACCTCAAATTGTAATGCACCAACAACACCAATTATCCAGCCTGCACCAATCACTGGTTTAAATAACTTTGCAGCACCTTCTTCAGCAAACTGATTTAGAGCCTTGTCTAAATGTTTAGCTTTCATAGGATCAGTTGCGCGAACTGATTGCAATAATTCAGGCGCAAACGAAGGTATACCAGCAAATTTTAAAATCTCATTTTCTGTAAGTGCATCTCCTATACGTAGTTGGCCATGATTTGGAATGCCAATTATATCGCCTGCCCAAGCCTCCTCAGCCAATTCTCTATCAGCGGCTAAGAAAAGCATTGGTGATGCAATAGCCATTATTTTTTTTGTTCGTACGTGAGTAAGTTTCATTCCACGTTTAAAATGTCCTGAACATAATCTTACAAATGCAATACGATCTCTATGTTTAGGGTCCATGTTTGCCTGAACTTTAAAAACAAATCCTGTAACTTTATTTTCATTTGGGGAAATTGGTCTGATATCAGATGGGCGAACTAATGGTTTTGGTGCAAAATTACCAATACCTGTCATAAGTTCTTGAACGCCAAATGAATTAATAGCAGACCCGAACCAAATCGGTGTCATAGTTCCATCCATAAACGATTGATGATCAAATTTTGGCATTAATTCTTGTGCCATTTCGATTTCTTCTAAGAATTTTTCTAAAAGGTTTTCTGGTACCAACTCAGCTAATTTTGGATCATCTAAGCCAGATATTTTTATACTTTTTGCAACAACGTTACGATCAGCACGGTCCATTAATTCTAACCGATCGTTAAGCATATCATAACAGCCCATAAATTCACGACCTACGCCAATTGGCCAACTTGCAGGTGTCACATCAATTGCCAAATTTTCTTGAATTTCATCTATGATATCAAATGTATCGCGACTTTCACGATCCATTTTGTTACAAAAGGTCAAAATTGGCATATCCCGCATACGGCATACTTCAAATAGTTTCTGAGTTTGGCTCTCTACACCTTTTGCTCCATCAATTACCATAACTGCTGCGTCTACAGCTGTAAGAGTGCGATAGGTATCTTCTGAGAAATCTGAGTGTCCAGGTGTGTCCACCAAATTAAACCAATAATTATCATATTCAAATGACATGGCTGAAGCGGAAACTGAGATTCCACGATCTTTTTCCATTTGCATGAAATCTGAACGAGTTCTTCTGGCTTCACCTTTTGCTCTGACTTGGCCTGCCATTTGAATGGCGCCACCATAAAGTAAGAATTTTTCTGTTAAAGTGGTTTTCCCTGCGTCTGGGTGAGAAATAATCGCAAAGGTTCGCCTGCGATCAATTTCTGGCTGGAGAGCTATATTTTCATCTGAACGAATAATCATTAGGTTTCTATATGCAGGCTTTATTAAAAGGGCAAGAATAGTTAAGAAATAATTGGTTTATTTTCATTTAAAACAACAAAAGCGGTGGAAAATAAAAAAATAAAATAAAATAATTTTTTTGCTAATTTTTGTTGATGCTACTTTAAATATATTTTACGAAACCTACGTAATGAATATTAGTAAATTAGATTGAAATCCAATATGCGTGTTTACAAAGAAGCAATTGCAGCATTTTCTGTTGGTCCGATAATGTATATTCAGGGTATGCTAGTTCGCAAGTATGCGGCTGAATTACCAGAAGCAATTGGCCCTAGAACAGGAATCATAGGGGAGGGCAAACCTCTAAGAGTATTGGTTCTTGGAGATAGTTCTGCTGCGGGAGTTGGCGTTGAAACGCAAGATGAAGCAATTGCAGGCCAATTGGCTTCACAGCTTTCAGATAAATTTCAAGTCAGTTGGAAGCTTCTTGCAAAAACTGGAGCTACTACAAAATCACATACACAGGTGTTGTTAGAGCAGGTTGAAGGAAAGTTTGATGCTGCAATGATTTGTCTTGGCGTAAACGACGTTACGCATGGAGTAAATTTAAAGGTATGGCTTAAACAACAAACCCGGTTATATGATATCTTAGAGTCACATTTTGGTGTTAAAGATATATATGTGTCAGGCATTCCACCTATAAAATATTTTCCACTCCTACCACAGCCACTCCGTTGGTTTCTTGGGCGCCGTGCAGACAGATTTGATCATTGGTTAGCTGCATTAATAAATAATCGGCACAATTGTTTTCATATTCCTATAAACTTCCCTCATGACAGTTCGCTAATGGCATCAGACGGTTACCATCCAAAAGCTGGTGTATATGCTCAATGGGCCAGTTGGGTTGCAGAAAAAATTAAAAACAGACATTAATTATAATCACTATAAGGATGTAATTTTTTACATATACGATAGCTATTATGCTTAGACGTATGTAATAGATGAATTTTATATTATCGGAAAATAAAATGTCATTTTTAGCAAATCCAATTGCTCTAGTTATTTTTGTTATGATTACTGGTTTTATCAGTTTAATTATATCAAATCGGTCTGTAACTGTTGAAAGTTTTTTTGATGGTAAAGATGTTGGTCTTGAACCTAGCCTTTGGACTCTAGTTTTAAGCCAAGTCACAACATGGATTTTTGCAAGATCTTTGATGAATGCTGCAATACTAGGATTTTTTTATGGTTTAGCAGGAACGTTAGCCTACACATTTTATTATATTTCATTCCTAACTGGTGGCTTTATTGTTGCACAAATTCGTAAAGAAAAAGCTAACTCTGTTCAGCAATGGATTAGGAATTATTTTGGAAGAGTTGGCTCTTGGACTTACAATTCATTGATCGTAATGCGCTTATTATCAGAAGTATTTGCAAATTTAATAGTGATTGGGCTTATCTTTTCGGCAGCATTTCCAGATTTTAAAATGTCAGGCCAAATTTCAATTATCATACTTGGAATTGTAGGCTTGTTGTATTCATTAAAAGGTGGATTACAAGTAAGTTTGAGGACTGACGTATTTCAAATGGCAGTATTTCTAGTAATTTTTAGCATTGCTTTTATTTACATGATTTTTGGCTCTGATTTCTCCTTCAATTCTATTTTGCAGTCTACTGGAGTCCATGAGCAAGCTGCTAGACCAGGTTACGTTTTGATTTATGTTGCTTTACTACAAGTTTTTTCATATCCAGCACATGATCCAGTTATGATGGACCGTGGATTTATAGCAAATCAAAATAAAACTAACTATAGCTTCATTTTAGCTTTTCTACTTTCAACATTTTGTATTTTTGGCTTTGGTATGTTTGGAATTCAAGCAGGTTTAATCGGGTATGCATATGAAAATCAACTTCTGGGAACTTGGCAAAATATGTTTGGGCCTGGTGTATATTTTTTATTAATATGTTCATTATTAGTATCTGCGATGAGCACCTTAGATAGCGCTTTGGCTTCATCAGCAAGGCTTGTAATAGATGAATTTTACATTTTTAAACGTAGTATAAAAAACGGTCGAATTGCGATGAGTACATTCATGGCCTTTGGCCTATTATTTACTTTATTTCCAAGTCAAAGTTTATTTGATGCAGTTGCTGTCACAGGAACTGCATCAATGTTTCTAACACCTGTTATGATTGTAACTTTTTTAGGGGGTAAAATACCTATTTGGGCTTATACAATCACATGGTTTTTTTCTATGATTGGAGCCTTTGCATACATATTTCGAGATATTGAAACAATTACGTATCTATTGCCTGGTCTGCACAAATATGACCAACTCCTCTCGATTTGTTTGTATATCATTGTATTTGGGTTTTGCATTTGTTTTATTGGGGCCCTTTCAAATCGATTTCTTGCAAAGGCTTAAGCTGATTGATAAAAAGTTATATTCCTGATTAATTCACTCAGAAAACTACATAAGAGGTCATATTGGACAACAAAGAAGTACAATTAGAATTATGTAATATTGTTCGCAATTTTGATGGCCGCATTGTAGTTAATGGCGTTTCATTAAGTTTACGTGCAGGGGAAGTTACATGTTTATTGGGACCTTCAGGTTGTGGTAAATCTACAAGCCTCAGAATTGCCGCCGGCGTAGACCGACAAAACAGTGGACAAGTAATGGTTGCAAATGAAGTGGCTAGTTCAGATAGTTTGCATCTTCCACCTGAAAGCCGCGGTATAGGATTAATGTTTCAAGATTTTGCATTATTTCCCCATCTCAATGTCATGAGAAATGTAGCTTTTGGTTTAAGTGGTTCAAAGGAAAAAGTAAGATTAAGAGTATTTGATATGCTTAAAAGAGTTGGTATGACTGATATGGCAAATCAATATCCTCACCAATTGTCTGGAGGAGAACAGCAAAGAATTGCATTAGCGCGTGCTTTGGCTCCTAGCCCACAAGTATTACTTATGGATGAGCCATTTTCAGGGCTAGATAATAGATTACGTGATGAAGTTAGAGATAGTACCTTGGCTTTACTAAAAGATGAAGGCACTGCAGTATTACTAGTTACTCATGAACCTGAAGAGGCTATGAGGATGGCTGATCAAATAGCTTTAATGCGAGATGGTCAAATTATTCAGGTTGGTGCACCTTATAATATTTATAATGCCCCAATAGATCGTGGAGCAGCTGAATTTTTTAGTGACATTAATGTTATTAGAGGTGAAGTGAAGGGATCTTTGACTAAAACACCTTTTGGTGAATTTTTAACGCCTGGCTATAAGGACCAAACTAAACTTGATATTGTAATTAGGCCACAACATTTAAAAATTGATTTTGATAGAGCTGGCCGAGGTCCCAATCCAACACTTGAAGATGGTACCCCCGCTAGAGGAATGGTTATAAGAGCTCGATTTATGGGGCAGAATTCATTAGTTGAATTTGCGATGGATTATGAAGATGTTTGTTTAAAAGTAATAGTCCCAGGAGTATTTCTTCCTAAATCTGGCACGCCTTTGTGGCTGTCGGTTCGTAGAGATAGATGTTTTGTCTTTGCTAGTTAGATAATAAGTATAAATTTTTAATATAAAATTTGTGAATTTCATATTATAATAATAATTAAATTAAATATTGGTAACTATATTGCATATAAGATTTGAACTTTGATAAAAAATCACTCATTGTCTAAAACGAATATGATTGCAGACTGATTTACTGATTCACTTATACTGGAGTATTTAAATGTACATGACTTTAACACCTTTATTCATCCAAAATATTGGCCTACCTGGAATATTACTCATTGCAGTTGTCGTTCTGGTTATGTTTGGGCGAGGTAAAATTTCGAATCTTATGGGTGAAGTAGGTAAGGGAATTACTGCATTCAAAAAAGGAGTATCTGAAGGCAAAGAAGGTTTAGAAGAGTCGATAGATGAAGCTGCCGAAGCTGCTAAAGATGTAACTCCAAAAGATAAAAAAAATAAAAAATAAATTATTAATGATAAGATTGAAATCTGATGCTTGATATTGGCATGTCTGAAATGGTTATAATTGGTGTCGTCTCGTTGATCGTTGTCGGCCCCAAAGATCTACCCCAGATGTTTAGAAAAGTCGGTACTTTTGTTGGAAAAGCGCGAGGTATGGCTCGTGAATTTCAAAGTGCAATGCATGAAGCTGCAGAAGATTCAGGTGTAAATGATATTAAATCTTCTTATGATAAAGCTACAAACTTTAAAAATTTGGGACTAGATAGTTTGGAACTTGCGCCTGAATATTCTGCTGATTTAAAGCCAGCGGCAGACGTTCCTTCCGTGAAACCTCCTAAAACTCCAAAAAAACAAAATAAAACTGCATCAATGAAGCCAACTGAAAAAAAAGCTTCCTCAAAAGTTGCGAGAGATAAAAGCGCAGTTAAAAAAACAACAAAAGAAAAAGTTGTTAAGAAAGCCAAATAAATGAGTAATGATGATAGTGATGAGCATATAATAGAACACAGTGCTGCACCATTAATTGAGCATTTAGCTGAACTTCGTACAAGGTTGATTTATTCAGTTCTAGCTTTTGTTGTGGCAATGCTTTTATGTTTTAGTTTTGCTCGCCCATTATTGTTTTTTTTATTAGAACCTACAGCTAAGATTTTGTTAAGTTATGGTCAGGCCCCTGATTTTACTACCTTCGCTGCTCAAGAAAACTTTTTTGTGTATTTTCGAATTTCTGTTTTGATGGGTTTTGGGCTATCTTTTCCGATAATAGCATTTCAGCTATGGCGATTTGTTGCTCCTGGATTGTACAAGAATGAACAGGGAGCTTTTTTACCATTTATCATAGCATCTCCATTATTGTTTTTAGCAGGTGCATCTTTTGCACATTATGTAGTGAGTCCTCTAGCAATGAATTTCTTTATTGGATTTTCTGACTTTGGAACAGATGGTACTAAAGTTGCAATTGAAGGTACTCAAAGAGCAGTTTTTGTTCCTAGAGTTACAGACGTTTTAGACTTAACACTGAAATTTATTTTTGCTTTTGGTCTTTGTTTCCAATTACCAGTCCTGCTCACTCTCTTAGGAATGGGTGGTATAGTTTCGAGCCAAAGTTTAAGAGATATGCGTAAATATGCTGTCGTTGGAATACTTGTTTTAGCAGCTATAGTCACACCGCCTGATGTAATTACACAAGTTATTTTGTTTGTTGTTGTGTATATGCTTTATGAAGTTTCGATATGGTTGGTGCGTATGGTTGAAAAAAAACGAGATAAGCAACTAGCTGAAGATGGTTATTTTGATAATGATCTGGATGATGAATAGTGGATGACACTTTAGAACGGATTGCTGATGCACTTGATCGTTTATCACCTATTCCCCTTGATCCTCCAAATTTTGATCAATGTGATGCGTTTCTATGGCAGACTAACCCAATAGGACTAATTCCAGTCAGTAATGTATCATGTGTTGATATTAATTTATTACTAGGGATAGATAATTCTCGAGATACTCTCAGGGCAAATACGGAGCAGTTTTCTAAAGGTTACCCAGCTAATAATGCTCTTTTATGGGGTGCTAGGGGAATGGGAAAATCATCTTTAGTAAAAGCGGTACACCAAGATGTTGGAGGGTTAGTCTTAATTGAGATTCAGCGTGAAGATTTATCTTCGGTTGGTGAATTATTAAATTTATTACGCTCTTCAAGTAGAAGGTTTTTATTATTTTGTGATGATCTGAGCTTTGATCATGATGATACCACATACAAATCTTTAAAAGCTATATTGGATGGAGGAATTGAAGGCCGGCCCGAAAATGTTTTGTTTTATGCTACTTCGAACCGTAGACATTTAATGCCGCGTGATATGATAGAAAATGAAAGCCAATCTGGTGTTAACCCTGCTGAAGCCGTTGAGGAAAAAGTTTCACTCTCCGACAGATTTGGCCTCTGGTTAGGATTTCATGGTTGTTCACAAGATATATATCTAGCTATAATCAAAGGATATTGTAAAAAATATTCAATCAAGATTACTAATGATGAACTAAATGCTGAAGCAATTGAATGGCAAGCAACAAGAGGATCAAGATCGGGAAGGGTCGCTTGGCAATTTTTTGTAGATCTTGCTGGCCGTAAAAATATCCGTTTTTGATATACTAATTACCGGATAAATATGGTGTAGGATCAACGGCCTGAGTGCCTTTTCTTACCTCAAAATGTATAAATGAAGGATCTCCACCTGCAGCTAATCCAATAGCTTGGCCTGCCTCAACATCAATATCTTTTGTAAGTTTAACATCAGTAATATTGGAATATACTGTGTATAAATTATTCTCATGCCTTAAAAGAACAATTGTTGTATCCCCAACAGATTGAGAAACTAATGCGACCGTACCTTTAGCTGCAGCTTTAACTTTAGTGCCTTCAGCAACTTTATAATCAATGCCTTCACTACCACCTGATTTATTTGAGAAATTTCGAATAATTTCTCCATTTACAGGATTAATCATTTTACCAAATTCAATTTTCATTTTACTATTTGATTGTTCTACTGAGGGCGTGATCTCTGAAGTTTTGGAATTTTCTGGTTGTTCAATATTAATTGAATTTTCAGGTTGTGATCTCGTATCTGCAGTAATACTTGTAGTTGGGATTAAAAGCTGTTGACCGTCTCTGACAGCCAAATCTGGGCCTAATCCATTCCATGAAGACAATTCGGTAACTGACACATTGTACATAACAGCAATGCTTTGGGCTGTTTCTCCAGATCGTACGGTATGTCTTACAGGTTCATCACCTTGTTGTATTTTAGGTGTCAGGGATGGTGCGCTATCTAAAGCAAATGTTGCAATGTCCTCTATGGCACCAGTCGAAGACAAAATTTCACCTGTTGGTATTGCCAGTATTTCACCTTCTCTTAGACGTGCTTCTGATTTTAAACCGTTGTATCTGGCTAATTTTTCAACCGGTATTCCTACTCTAAGGGCCATTAATTTCACTGTGTCGAATGGCTTTGCGACTGCAATTTGGTAGTTTGGATAAGTAATGACGCCATTTTTATCTGCAGCTGGCCGTTCAAATGTTTTTGTTGCTGGAAGAGATGGTGGTTTGTCAATTTTATTGCCTATTGATGTTAATGTAGTGTTTCCATCGCATGCTGATAGCAAGGTAAAAGATAATACAATCAATGAAAAATGTTTAAAATTAAAAATTATTTTAGACATATGTTAACCTTTTAAATTATCTTTATTTATATTCATCTTAAGCAAGGCCAGAAAGTAAAGGAACAAATCTTACTTCTTGTAATTCATCATATTCTAACCCAGTCGATGTTTTAGTAATTTTTATTAACGTTTGAACTGTGCTAGACTGTCCAACTGGCAGAACCATTATTCCACCATCTTTCAATTGAGCCAATAAATTAGATGGTGGATCTTCTGCTGCTGCAGTTAATATTATTCGATCAAATGGTGCCTGATTTGGCAAGCCCATTGATCCATCTGCAGTAATTACTGTCACGTTCACTAATCCAAGACTATTTAATGTTTTGTTAGCAGATTGTGCTAATTTTGAAAATCTTTCAACTGTATAAACACGTCGAGCTAATTGGGATAAAACAGCTGCTTGAAAACCTGTGCCAGTGCCTATCTCTAAGACTTTATCTCTTGGACCTGGATTTAAAGCTTGTGTCATTTTTGCTACTACTGATGGTTGGCTTAGTGTTTGACCAGATGCAATTGGAAGTGCAGTATCTTCATACGCCCTTTCTTGAAACGCTCCAGCAGCAAAGGGATCTCTAGGTATTAATTCCATGGCGTGAAGAACACGTTTATCTGTCACGCCACTATTACGCAGCATGAGTAGATATTGCATCAACTTCTCTGGTGTTGGACTCATAGTTTTAGTAATTCCTGCAAAACAGCATGGTTTGTAAGGTCAACACTACATGGTGTAATAGATATTTTTCCGTTTATATTGGCATGTATATCTGTTCCTGATCCTGTATCTTCTTGTTGTTGAGGCAAGCCTTTTATTTTTAATAAGTTATCTGAAGTCTCAGTACTAAATGGAGCACCAGTTCTATATCCCTGCATTGTGAATGAAGTGCCAGTTACATCAATTCCTAAACACGGTGGAAAATTTACATTATAATGTATGGGTGCTGAATTGTTATTCCATATATTAATTGAAAGAATATTTTGTATGGTCTTTAATCCATGCATACTAACTGCATCAAATATGTTTTCATTATCTAGTTTAGGACCAAAGAATTGTGACAAAGCAATAGCAGGAATTCCGTTCATGGCCGCCTCTATAGTTGCGCCAACTGTCCCAGAATACATAGTATTTTGACCTGCGTTATTTCCGCGATTAACTCCAGATAGTACCAAATCAAATTTTTGATTATATTCAGAAATTCCAACAATTACACAATCAGCGGGTGTTCCATGACACGCCCATTTATTTTTAGTAATTTTCTCTAAATTTATAGAGCCATGATAACTAATAGCATGGCTTACACCTGATTGTTCTGTTGCTGGTGCTACTGTAAGAATTTTCTCAGCTGAAGTTAATCCCAATGCAATTTTATAAAGTACTGCAAGACCAGGTGCATCTATTCCATCATCATTAGTAATAAGTATTTTCATCTTTATTTGCCTAATCCTTTTGTTAACTGCTCATGTATCGGAAATGTATTTTAACAATATGAGGCTGTTTGATCTATGAAACGATTAATATGCAATATTCACTAACTTTAATAGAAATATTCATGAGTTAATTTTTATTCCAATATACCTTTTGTATTTAATCTTGTTTTTCCACCTAAATGTTGCTTTAGCGCTTTGGGTAAAATAACTGAACCATCTTCTTGCTGACCATTTTCAAGAACCGCAATTAAGCATCTACCAACTGCTAAGCCAGAACCATTTAGAGTATGAACAAATTCAGGTTTCTTTGCACCAGTTCGTTTAAATCTAGCATTCATGCGTCTTGATTGAAAATCACCACAAGTCGAGCATGAACTAATCTCACGGTAGGCTTTTTGCCCAGGAAGCCAAACTTCAATATCATTTGTTCTTTTGGCACTGAAGCCCATATCGCCAGTACATAACTTAACTGTGCGGTAAGGAAGTTCTAATTTTTCTAAAATTCCTTGAGCGCATTTAGTCATTCTATCTAATTCTAAGTCAGAGTCTTCTGGCTTAACAATTGATACCATCTCTACTTTTTCGAATTGATGTTGTCTAAGCATGCCTGATGTATCACGACCAGCAGAACCTGCTTCTGAGCGAAAACATAATGAGTGTGCTGTAAAGCGTCTTGGTAAATTATCTTCAGTTGTAGTTGTGTCTGCTGCAATATTTGTAAGTGTAACTTCTGATGTAGGAACTAACCACCATCCATTTGAAGTTTGATAACTATCTTCAGAAAATTTAGGCAATTGGCCAGTTCCAAACATTGCTTCATCACGAACTAACACGGGAGTATTTACTTCTGTCAGCCCATTCTCGGTTGTATGCATATCAAGCATAAACTGTGAAAGTGCACGGTGAATCCTAGCAATTGCTCCTGATAATATAACAAATCTAGAGCCTGACATTTTGGCTGCAGTCTCAAAATCCATACCTTTTGAGACCGATTTAATATCGTAGTGTTCAAGCGCATCAAATTCAAAAGTAGGAAGTTCCCCCCATTTGTGGACTTCTACGTTATCATTTTCATCTGATCCAGTAGGGACATCCTCGTAAGGTAAATTTGGGATTGTGAGTAGTAGATTTCTTAATTTATTGTCTATTTCTTTTGCGGACTCTTCTAATGATGCAATTTCTGCTTTTTTTTCAGAAACGAGATTTCGCAGTCTATTAAATTCGGTGTCATCACCTGATGCCTTTGCTGCGCCTACCATTTTTGAAGCACTATTACGTTCTGCTAAGGCGGCTTCTGCACTTGTAATTTTGGCTCTTCTATTAAGGTCTATATCTAAAATAACGCTAGAGATTGCTTCTGCACCACGTCGTTTTAAAGCTGCATCAAATTTATTTGGATCATCACGTATTGTGCGAATATCATGCATAGAAAACCTCATACTATTTTCGGCTTTATGCACGAAAAACGTTGTAAGGTTAAGAGGGAAATAATAACTTTCTTATTTTTAGTAATTATACTTAAATAAATATATTTTAATTTAAATATATACCACTTCAGTGGGTTGTCCTTGCTTATTGATATGACACCCGTTAGGTATCGACGCAAAGAAATTACGGGTAATTTTATGCCCCTTAACATTGAGGATTTTGATATGTTTGTAACTCCTGCATTTGCACAAGCAGCTGGCGGCGGTTTCGCCGGTGGATTAGGTGGCTTTATGCCATTGATTTTAATTTTTGGTATCATGTATTTTTTAATGATCAGACCACAACAAAAAAAAGTTAAACAGCATCAGGCTATGGTCGCCGCATTACGTAAAGGTGATCAAATTGTAACTGCTGGTGGTTTAATTGGTAAAGTAACTAAAGTTAATGCTGATAACGAAGTAGAAGTTGAAATATCTTCTGGCGTAAAAGTTAAAGTCGTACAGCATACAATTTCACAAGTTTTAAATAAAACTGAACCAGCAAAATAAATAATTCTAGGTATCTATAAATGTTGCAATTCTCTTTAACCAAGAAAATTCTAATCTGGGTTGTGGTAGTCCTTGGCTTTCTTTTTGCTATGCCAAATGGATTCTATAATCGCGTTGAGAGTGTAAATGATGCTCGTATGCAGTTGGAGAATGGCAAAAATAGTCCTGAGATAATTTCCCAAGCATCAAATTGGCCATCTTTTTTGCCAAGTGCATTGGTCAATTTAGGTTTAGATTTACGTGGTGGGGCTCATTTACTTGCAAGAGTACGCGTTGATCAGGTGTATGAAGCTCGAATGGATGCATACTGGCCAGAAGTCAGAAACGCTTTGCGAAAAGAACGAGCATCAATTGGCACTATCCGTCGTGTTGATGGTGAAAATTATGATCTGAGAGTGCGAATATCAGAACCTAGTCAGATTAATCGCGCATTAGAAGTTGTCTCTGCATTAGCTAGGCCTGTAACAACTTTATCAGGAGCCGGATCAAAGGATATAGTTGTAACTTCAATAGATGATACAATCATTATTGAGCTATCTGAAGCTGAAAAAATAGCGACTGATACTCGAACAATGGATCAATCTTTAGAAATAATCAGGCGACGAGTTGATGAGGCTGGTACACGGGAGCCAACAATACAGCGCCAAGGAACAGATCGAGTTTTAATACAAGTTCCAGGAATTGGTTCAGCTGAAGAATTAAAGAGTATAATAGGCAAAACTGCAAAACTTACTTTTCATAAAGTTATTCAAAGAACGTCAAACTCTGATGAGCGTGTAAAAAACAGACAAATACTTTTACCAGCGCAAGATGAAGAAGGTGTCTTTTATGTTTTAGAGAAAACTCCTGTTATAAATGGTGACCATTTAACAGATGCCCAACCTGCTTTTGACCAAAATAACCGACCAGCAGTTAGCTTTAGATTAAATACAGCTGGAGCAAGAATATTCGGGCAATATACAGCAGAAAATATTGGAACACCTTTTGCTATAGTTCTAGATCAAGAAGTTGTTTCTGCGCCGACAATACAAAGTCACATTTCAGGTGGTTCTGGGATTATAACAGGCCAATTTGGCGTAGAAGAAACCACACTCTTATCAATACAGCTTCGCGCTGGTGCATTGCCAGCAGAATTAGAATATTTGCAAGAGTCAACAGTAGGACCGGATCTAGGTCAAGACAGTATTGATGCTGGTACTTTAGCTTGTATAGTCGCGTTCATTGCGGTTCTTGTATTTATGAGTTTGAGCTACGGATTGTTTGGAATTTTTGCTAATATTGCTCTGATAATAAATGTAGCATTAATTTTTGCTGTTTTAAGTGTTATATCTGGGACACTTACTTTACCTGGAATAGCCGGTATAGTACTTACTGTAGGAATGGCAGTGGATGCAAATGTACTTGTTTTTGAACGTATCCGAGAAGAACTGAAAAAAGCAAAAAATCCTCGTAAAGCAATTGAATTAGGCTATGAACGTGCTTTCAGTGCTATAATAGATGCTAATATTACTACACTAATTGCAGCAGTTATTTTACTTGTATTTGGCTCTGGACCAGTAAAAGGATTTGCTATCACATTGGGTATCGGGATCGTTACATCTGTATTTACAGCAATTTGGGTTACAAGATTATTAATATCAATTTGGATAGACCGTAAGCGTCCAAAATCAATAGAAATTTAGGAGATTGTAATGCGTTTAAAGCTGGTTCCAGACAATATAAAAATTAATTTTTTCCAATCCACTAGGTTAACTTTTGGAGCTTCAGTTCTAGCTATGGCTATTTCTATATTTTTATTTTTCTTTAATGGTTTAAATTTAGGTATAGATTTTTTGGGTGGCACCACAATAAGAACTGATGCACAAGCTTCTGTTGATGTAGCCGCCTACAGAGCAGCATTAAAGCCACTGGATTTAGGTGATGTAACTGTAACAGAAATTTTTGATGTAACAAAGCCAGATTTAAATGCTGCTCAAATCAGATTTGAAGCACAAAGTGGAGAGGAAGCTGCAACTGTTGAGGTTATTCGTGCTGTAAAAGCAGCCTTGCTTTCATTGGATGAAACAATAACATTTCCTCAAGTTGAAAGTGTTGGGCCTGAAGTTTCTGGAGAATTAGTTCAGGCAGCTATTACGGCTGTGTTGGCTGCAATTGGTGCTGTGTTATTTTATATCTGGTTGAGGTTTGAGTGGCAGTTTTCTGTTGGTGCTATTGCAGCGCTAATACATGATATTGTAATAACAATTGGCATTTTTAGTCTTTTGCAAATTAAATTTGATTTAGCGATAATTGCTGCTTTATTGACTATTGTTGGGTATTCGCTCAACGATACAGTTGTTGTTTTTGACCGTGTTCGTGAAAATTTAAGAAAATATAAGAAAACCTTATTAAAAGACCTACTAAGTATGTCTATAAATGAAACATTATCTCGTACTGTAATGACATCTTTAACAACACTTATTGCATTGATTAGTCTATTTATTTTGGGTGGTGATGTTATACATGGGTTTGTTTTTGCTATGATCTGGGGTGTTATAATTGGAACATATTCTTCAGTGTTTGTGGCGTCTTCGATTTTATTGCGTCTTGGAGTTAAGCGTGATTGGGATAAAACTAATGATGGTAAAGCTGGCACTCAGTTTGCAGGCATTGATGCATGATAGCTTTGATTGAGCAAATTCTTTCTTTTGATGGGTTAGCTTGGTTAATAATTACAGTAGTTTTTGCCGGATTGGTTCGCGGCTTTGCAGGATTTGGGACTGCTCTGGTTTTTATGCCAATTGCAGCTGCAGTTACTAGCCCTGTATGGGCGATTATAATAATGATGTCATTTGATATTTTTGGCCCTATGGCATTATTGCCAAGAGCATGGCGTGATGGTGAACCAACTGAGGTTTCATTATTAGTTGTCGGCGCAATTATAGGTTTGCCAATAGGAGTATATTTCCTCACCCAAGTTGATCCAGTTTTATTCCGCTGGCTAGTATCGATATTATCCATGGCGATGTTAATTCTACTTGCAAGTGGCTGGCGCTACCAAAACCCTTTGAACAAAATTATGCTTATGGCGATTGGTTCTTTAAGTGGTTTTATGTCTGGAATTGCAGGAATTTCTGGGCCTCCGGTCATTTTGACTTATATGTCTAGTCATAAACCAGCTTCTGTAATTAGAGGAAATACTATGTTGTATTTGTTTTTTGTTGATTTGGTAATGTTTGGCGTTTTCTTACTCAAGGGGTTGTTGGTTTTTATACCTTTAGTAATAGGTTTGTTCTTATCTGTTCCGTATACATTAGGCGGTTTAGTTGGGCAAAAAATATTCAACCCAAATAAAGAAATAATATATCGTCGAATTGCATATGGGTTAATTGCATTAAGCGCGATGATAGGATTACCAGTTTGGAGTTAAAAAATGCAAATAAATGAAGTTTCTTTTAATGGACAACCGCCTGTAGACTCTTATGGGCCGGGTTTTTTCCGAGTTTCTAATATAATTCATAAAGGGGCACTTTTTTTAACTTTGAAAGGATCTATTAATTGGACAGGATTAGATGATTTAACTGCTATTATTGAAAACAAAGATGATTATGATGTTGTTTTTATAGGTATGGGAAAAGAAATTTCTCCATTACCAAAAACCATATATAATAAACTTGAAAAAGCTGGTGTTCCATTTGAAGTAATGAATAGCCCAAGTGCATGTAGAACTTATAATGTATTATTATCAGAAGAGCGAAGAGTTGGGTTAGCAGTTTTACCAATTTGAATAATTAGAATTATAATTTTTTTGGCTTTCCCTATTGGATACAAAAGCTATATTGATATTTGAAAATTAACTTTATTTATGGAGGCCCAACATGGCTTTTGAACTTCCTGAACTACCATATTCACATGATGCTCTTGCAAAAGGTGGAATGTCAGCTGAAACATTAGAATTTCACCATGATTTACATCACAAAGCTTATGTTGATAATGGCAATAAACTCATTTCTGGTACAGAATGGGAAAATAAATCCTTAGAAGAAATAACAATTGGCACTTACAATTCAGAAAGTGTTTCCCAGAATGGAATATTCAATAATATTTCACAACTTTGGAATCATAACCAGTTTTGGGAAATGATGGGGCCTAATGGCCGAGCGATGCCAAGTGAATTAGAGGCCGCTATTGTTGAAAGCTTTGGTTCAGTTGAGGCATTTAAATCAGATTTTGGTGCAGCGGGTGTTGGTCAGTTTGGATCTGGTTGGTGCTGGTTAGTTAAAGACACAGATGGTGGTTTAAAAATTACCAAAACTGAAAATGGTGTTAATCCTTTGTGTTATGGACAAACAACATTACTTGGTTGTGATGTTTGGGAACATTCATACTATATTGATTTTAGAAACAAACGTCCTGTTTATATTTCTAATTTTTTGGATAACTTAGTCAACTGGGAAAACGTAGCTGCACGATTGGCCAATTCTTAATAAAATAAATTAATGATATTTGATTGACTCTTATATCAAAAATTGCATTGTACATGTAACAAACAAAGCAATGTGACGGGAGGACTAGATTTCAATGGAGTCTAGGTCACATAGCAAAAAGGCCCCGTTGAGAATTTCAACGGGGCTTCTTTTTTAGATTGGACTTAATTTGAAGCGAGAAACTACAGGTGTTTTGGCTATGTTTTTAGCCTGTTCTATTTGGGGGTTCTCTGCGTTTTATTACAGCTATATTTCGCAAGTGCCACCATTAGAAGTTCTTTCTCATCGGACTATTTGGACATCTGTATTCATTGGTTTAATTTTATTTGCAAGAAGGGGGTTAGTTCTAATTCCAAAGAAATCTTTTTTTCGTGTTTTTTTTGCTGCAATTTTCATAAGTATTAATTGGTTTTTCTTTATTTATGCAGTTCAAATTGGCAAAGTTGCTCAATCAAGTTTAGGCTACTATATTTTCCCATTAGTAGCTGTTGCATTTGGAGCTATTTTCTTAGGTGAACGCTTAAGCTCATCACAATGGTTTGCAATCAGTCTAGCAGTTATTGCTGTTATTTTACTCAGTTTTGGCGTTGGAGAATTTCCATACATTTCAATAATGCTTGCTGTTACATTTGGCTTGTATGGACTAGTAAAAAAGCCTTTAACTATTGGCCCCATGAGGTCGGTCTTTTGGGAAGTAATATGTCTACTCCCGATTGCTTTGATATGGCTTGCAGGAACACATTTCTTTGGATGGCAAGGAATTTCGGGTCGTGATGGTGGGTTCTTTGGAAGTGATTTTAAAGTGAGTATTGCCCTTATTTTTACTGGAATTTTAACTGGAGTACCTTTGATTCTTATGGCTTTTGCGATGGAAAGATTAAGATTGGCTACTGTTGGTCTAGTCCAATATGTAAATCCTACACTGCAATTTCTACTAGCAACATTTATTTTTTTGGAGCCAATAGGTAGGATACATTTTATAGCATTTGGTTTAATTTGGACAGGATTAGGAATCTATTCTTACTATGCTATCCGTCATGAGAGTGCTTGAATTAATTTAGTTTCAAGCTCATCAATAGTGTCTACAACTGAATAAAAACTTTTATTATTGGATTGTACAAAGCCTTCTGAAATTTGGTTCTCAATTAATTTTAAAAGTGGGTCCCAATAACCGTTTACATTAAAAATAAGACATGGTTTGGAGTGTAATCCTAATTGTCGCCAAGTTATCAATTCAAAAAATTCATCCAAGCTTCCAAACCCTCCGGGTAAAAGGATAAAAGCATCAGAATTTAACACCATTATTTTTTTTCTTTCGTGCATATTTTCAGTAATTATAAAAGTATCTATATCTTGTTTACCAATTTCTTGTTCAAGCAGATGTTCTGGTATAACACCAAATACCTCTGCATTCCCTAATTGAGCAGAATTAGCAACTTTACCCATTAATCCAACGTTTCCTGCCCCATATATTAATCGCATACCATTGCGGGCAATCATATTTCCGGTGTCAGAGGCTGCTTGTAAATAATTGGATTTTATACCATCACGGTGTGCGCAATAGACACATATGGATTTTTTGCGTTGTAAATTCATTGTTTATACTTACTACTATTATTAAGTACCGCCAAGGGGGCAAAAGAATATGAATGCTAAAAAAACTGAGATCCTCAAATTAAAGGAATCTTCACGTGTCAGAATGACATTTGGAAATCGTTCAGAAGATAAAGTTATTCTTTCTTTTGCAGCTGCATTTGCTGTGCTGGCAATATTTTTTATTGTAATGGAAACCGTAGATGATGATCTTGATATTGTAAAAGTTGAGGTGAATGAAGCTGGTTCCAATGAGGAAGTGTCTGTAGAGATAAATTCAATTGACCAAAAAGAAACACCTGCAGTTAAAGGTAGTATAGTTACCAAAGAGCAAATAGTTAAATCTGCAGAAGTGCCTATCATTAAAAAAGAGATAACTGAAAGTGCAGAGTTGCCAGCTGCTAAAAATGAGGTGCCTTCAGTTGTATCTGAGCCAGTTGCTAAAAATAATGAGGCTATGGCTGAGGTAGAGTCAGTAACTAAAAATAAGGTGGCTGCGGCTGAAATAGAGGCAGCCACTAAAGATAAGGTGGCTGCGGCTGAAATAGAGGCAGCCACTAAAGATAAGGTGGCTGCGGCTGAAATAGAGGCAGCTACTAAAGAAGAGAATGAAGCTGTAATTAAAAATAATCCATCATTTGATTTAGTAAGAGTGGATGAAGATGGATCTGCAATTATTGCAGGTTCAGCTAAGCCTAATAGTGAGGTAAGATTGTTGGTAGATGGACAAGAGCTGGAGACTACTGAAACTGATGCCTCAGGAGCTTTTGCTATATTAACAACGATCCCTTCTGGTGAAAAACCACTTGAGCTGCAGTTAGAAGATGTAAATGATAGCAACATCAAATCTGCAGATACAGTTTTAATAATTCCAAATAAAGAGGCTGAAGGGAGTGACCCAAAAATTATTATTGCTGAATCTGACGGTAAGATAATTGTTCAAGAACAAAACGATATAGCCCCAAAGATTCAACCTCTTTCATTAGATACAATTAACTATGCTGCAAGTGGCGATGTAATTCTTGCTGGTAGGGCATCATCTGAGCAGATAGTTCGAGTATATGTTGATAATAAACCAGTTGTTTTAGGAGAAGTTACTGATGGAAAGTGGAACTTTGAAATACCTAACATTGAAGAAGGTATTTATACGCTAAGAGTTGATGCAATCAATAATGAAGGTAAAGTTGTAGATCGTGTAGAGAGTCCGTTCCAACGTGTAATTCGTGAAATGGAAGATGGTCAGGCCACAATACAACCTGGCTTTACGCTATGGAAGTTAGCAGAATTAAAATATGGCTTCGGTATGAGATACGTTCAAATTTTTGAAGCTAACCGAGATTCAATAAAAGACCCAGATTTAATTTATCCAGGTCAAGTGTTCCAAATACCTGAAAAATAATATTCACAAAGTTTAGTTTGAATTAACTAGTCAAGTTTGAAGCATAATACTATGTTAAGACTTCAAAGGAGATTAATTACATTGAGACCCACTACTTCATCAGCAAATTTGAAAAGCGGACAAGCAATGAACGTGATCAAATCTGTTTTACCATATTTATGGCCAAAATCGCGAAAAGATATACAATTTAGAGTTGTTCTTGCAATGTTGGCATTAGTACTTGGTGAAATACTAGGATTACTGGCACCATACTTTTATGGAGTATCTGTTGATGCCCTTGCTCCGGGAGCGGATGAAGATCAAACTATATTTATGTTGACTGCAGGTGCACTCGGCATGGTTGTGGCTTATGGTGTTATGCGCATTTTGTCAGTTGGATTTAGCCAACTTAGAGACGTGATATTTGCACAAGTAGGTCAACGTGCTCTACGCCAACTAGCTTTAGAGACATTTAGGCATATGCATCGATTATCTCTCAGGTATCACATTACACGCAAGACTGGTGGATTAAGTAGAGTAATGGAGCGTGGTGTTAAGGGGGTCGAGTTTTTATTAAGGTTTATGCTTTTCTCAATTGGGCCACTAATTCTTAAATTGTTAATTGTTGCAGGTATCTTTTATCTGGAGTTTGGTTTTATCTATATGGTAATCGTTTTGATTACTATTGTCTTATATATTTGGTTTACTTTTTCCGTCACAGAATGGCGGGTGAAAGTACGTAAAGAAATGAATGATAAAGATACTGATGCTAATCAAAAAGCTATTGATAGTTTATTGAATTTTGAAACAGTAAAATACTTTGGTGCTGAAGAAAGAGAAGCACTAAGATATGATGAAAGTATGCGAGGTTATGAAGCTGCTGCATTGAAGACCAGTTATTCATTAGCTTTTTTAAATTTTGGGCAAACACTCCTTATCACTGGGGGATTAATTACAGTAATGATATTGGCTGCTATGGCTGTTCAAAGGGGAGAATTGAGTGTTGGCGATTTTGTTATGGCAAATGCCTATATGATTCAAATAACAATGCCTTTGGGATTTCTGGGAACAGTATATCGTGAAATTCGACAAGCATTAGTTGATATGGGCGAAATGTTTGATCTTCTTGGTCAACCTCAAGAAGTAATTGACGTGGCAAATGCCAAAGATTTAAATATAAAAGGTGGTCAAATTGAATTTGATAACGTTACATTTGGCTATGATCCAGAAAGAACTATACTATCCAAATTATCGTTGAAAATAAAAAAAGGTGAGACTGTTGCCATTGTTGGCCCGTCTGGTTCTGGTAAATCAACCATTGGGCGTCTTCTTTTTAGATTTTATGATGTAAATTCTGGAAGTTTGAAAATTGATGGGCAAGACATTCGTGGTGTAACGCAAGCATCTGTTCATAACTCTATAGGGATTGTTCCCCAGGATACTGTTCTATTTAACGATACTATAGGATATAATATATCTTATGGTCGGGATGGTGCATCAGAAGATGAAATAATAGCTGCTGCCAAGTCAGCAAAAATACATGATTTTATAATTAGTTTAACTGATGGTTATAATACAACTGTTGGCGAGAGAGGATTAAAGTTATCTGGAGGTGAAAAGCAAAGAGTAGGTATTGCACGTACTTTGTTGAAAAACCCTCCCATATTAGTACTGGATGAAGCAACTTCGGCGTTAGATACAGAAACTGAAAGAAACATCCAAGATAGTTTACGAGGATTAGGTTCGGGAAGATCTGTTATAACAATTGCTCACCGTTTATCGACGGTCGTTGACGCTGATCAGATTATTGTTTTGGAACAAGGTTGCATTGTTGAAAAAGGCACACATGACGAGCTTTTAAATCTCAATGGCCGATATACTAAAATGTGGCATATCCAAGAGTCAGAGGCTGAGCTGGCAATCTAATGCCAGTCTCTATCTGATAATTAACTAGGTTAGCGTGCAATAGATTTGAGCCTAAAAAGCTTTGTAAATCCAGCATAGGCACCTTTGCTAACCCAAACTCTTAGTGCTAGTAATGACGGCGTCAGAACAAGGGTTAAAACAGTTGCAATTCCCAGCCCAAAAACTACTGCAGTTGCAAGCTGTTTCCACCAGAGCGCAGTTGGCTGATCTATAAAATATCCACCATTTATAAAATCAATGGAAATGCCGAGCATCATGGGTGTTAAACCAGCCATGGTTGTTATTGTAGTTAAAAGAACAGGACGAATTCTGGCTTGTGCAGTTTTTGCAATAGCTTCAAGTGCTGGCATGTTTTTTGAATACTCTTGATAAGTATCAATCAAGACAATGTTATTATTTACTACAATTCCTGCTAAAGCTACAATCCCTGTTCCAGTCATAATAACGCTAAATGCTTGGTTCATGACTAACATTCCGATTAAAACTCCTGCAGTTGAAAGAACAACAGCTATTAAAACAAGTGCTGAGTTATAAAATGAATTAAATTGTGCCAATAAAATTACAAACATTAATCCTAAAGCGCCAAGAAAGGCTTTGCCCAGAAATGCTGAACTTTCTGCTTGCTCTTCTTGATCGCCTTTCCATTCCCATTCAATTCCATTTGGTAAGCGTTCTTCTTCTTCTAACCATTTTGTTATTTCTGCAATTTTTTCGCCAGCATTAATTCCTTCTGCTACATCGGCTTTAATATCAAAATACCTCTTACTATCATCACGATCGATTTGCCCAAGTTTCTCAACTGGTCTTAGAGTAATGAAGTTTGATATTGGAATTAAACCAGAGTTTGTTCTAACGCGTAATGTTTCTAGAGTAGAAAGAAGTCTATCTTTTTTTGGAAGTCGTACACGGATATCAATATCCTCATCAGACGTATCTACAGTCATATCCCCAAGTTTTAGACCACGTGTAACAAGCTGTACCATTGCTCCAACTTGTGCAACATCTGCTTTGTATCTGCCTGCTTTTTCAACATCAACATCTACTTGCCAATCTATTCCAGGAAGTGGCCTTGTATCTTCAATTTTAATTGGACCATCAATCGTTTCATAATGATCGCGAACAATTCCTGCTGCTGTTTTTAAGTCGTCAAAATTTGATCCTTTAACTCTAAGAGTTAATGGTTTGCCAGAAGCAGGACCTTGAGCGAGTTCTAAGATTTCCACCTGAACACCAGGAACATCTGCAATTCTTGCCTCTACTGCTTTAAGTATATCAAAACCTGATGGTGATCCTTGCCGTGCTTCCCAAGGTGTAGTTTCAATTTGGATTTGGCCAATTGTATCTAGTGGAGCAGTGGCTCCACCAGTGTTATTATCCAACCCACCATCTCCAGCAAATGCAAATGCACTTTGTATGCCATCGATGTCTTTGATTAAACCTTCAACGTTTTCAACTAGTATATCTTTTTCAGCTAGAGATAAATTTCCTCGGGCACGCACATAAACTATGGCGTTTTCTGGTTCTGTGGTCACAAAGAATTCAACACCATTATTATTTTTTCCAAAAACAGAGAAAACTGTTATTAAGAAAAATATTGTTAGACCTATCACTACAGCTGGCATGTACCATTTATTAACAATTAAAGTAATCAGACGTGCATAAAGGTTTGGCTTTAAATCCCTATTATTTTTCGAAATGGATTTCAAAGAACTTGTTGTGGCTGAAGTAGCCATGCATCCAATAAAAAATAACAGTGCACCAATAACAGCAATGCCATTTACCAGTTGAATTACACCAGCAAAAATGATCGCAATTGATACGATTACTAATAATATGCGCACTATGAGTTTTGAATTATTTCTCAAATTATTAGAAATATTCTCTAAAATACGTGTTAATCTTCCAGCTACTCCACCAATTACGGGAAGATAAATAAGAGCAACGAGTAATGAAGCTGATAATACGTATATCAATGTTATAGGTAACATTCTCATAAATTCGCCAGGCACGCCTGGCCAAAATAACATTGGTAAAAATGCACATAATGTTGTTGCTGTTGAAGAAACAATAGGCCAAAACATTCTTTTGGCAGCTGAGCCATATGCTTCCATTGGGCCAGTACCTTCAGCTATACGTTTATCAGCGTATTCGACAACAACTATGGCACCATCCACTAACATTCCTACAGCGAGTATTAATCCGAACATTACCATATTCGAGATCGTAATTCCGGATATTCCCATTAGGGCAAAGGCTAATAGGAAAGATGTAGGAATTGCAAAGCCAACAAGAAGAGCAGACCTAATTCCCAGCGCAGCTAAAACGACAATCATTACTAGAGCAATGGCGGTCAAAACTGAACCTTCAAGTTGGCTTACCATATCAGAAACTTGTCTGGATTGATCAGATGAAAAATCTATTGTTATTGCATCCCTAAGTTCGGGTTCCCATTCAGAGATTATTTGTTCTACTTTGGCTTTCACCAAACTAACTGTACTTATTAAGTTTACACCTTTTCGTTTGATTATTTGCAGAGTAACAGTTGTCTCACCATTAAAACGAGCCGTACCAACTCTATCTTCAAATGTTAGCCTAATATCGGCCAAATCTTCGAGTGTAATAACTCTGTTACCATTAACCTTTACCGGCAAATTATAGACATCTTTTGGTTCATTGAAAGACGAGGGTATCTTAATAGCAAAGGCGCCTGCTTCGTTTTCTATTTCACCAGCAGCAATTAATAAGTTATTATTTGTTACAACATTAATTAACTCACCCGCTGTGACATTGTAAGCTTCAAGCTTTAATGGATCGATCAAAACTTCTAACATTTCATCACGCTGGCCTGCTAAACCAACTTCCAAAACCTCAGTCATGGATTCTATTCTATCCTGTAGGTTCTTTGCTACTCTAGTCATTGTTCTTTCAGGTAATTGCCCTGACATTGAAACAACTAATATTGGGAACCTTGAAAAATTAATTTCATTTATTGAGTACTGGTCAGCACCGTCTGGAAATTCAGCTTGAGCTTGATTTGCTTTATCACGGACATCTGCAATTGTAGCAGATTTATCCCAACCAAATTCAAATTCAAGCGCTACTCCACCATATCCTTCTGAAGCAGTTGATGACATTGTTTTTAAACCATTAATGTCACGCAACTTATTTTCTAAAGGTTTTACAATTAACTTTTCACTGTCTTCTGCAGATATTCCGGGGAAAGGGACTGATACAAATAATGCAGGAATATCAATATCTGGTTCACCTTCTTTTGGTAAGCCTGTGTATGCTAAAATACCTGCTGCAAGAGACATTGCAACAAATACTAAAATCATTCGGGCTCTGTCGGTTGCCCAGTCAATCATTCCAATCATTATTGCGAAACCTTGTATGATACTTTTATATTTGAATTATCTGTGACATATTCTTGCCCAACAATTATCACGTCTACTGAATTTGGAAGACCTGTAACCCAGACGCCTTCTTCAGCATCTCTTATGATCTTTACTGGAATAAATTTAGCTTTGTCATTTATGGCAATTCTTACTCCAAGTTCTCCGGAACTGTTAAGAGTAAGTGATGATTGCGGTAGTAAATGTCCTTTTGCCCCAGCAAGTGATATGTATATATCAGCTGTTGAACCTTCTCGGATTTCATAATTTTCATTTGGAACAGTAGTCTCAACAAGGAAAGTACGTGTGGTGGGATCTGCTGACCTAGAAATAAAACTTACCGTTCCCGATACTGTATCTCCACTTATCAATCTTGCACCAGCCGTTGTATTAACATCTATTTTGGATACTTGTGTCTCGGTTGCATAGCCTATTAATTTGATAGGATTGAGTGCTAATAGTGTGCCACAAGGAGCGCCGGTTTGCATAAAATCACCATATTCGGCCGTGTCTGACTCTAATAGCCCGTCAAATGGGGCAATGATCTTTGTATTATTTAATTCGGTAGTAGCTCGATTTATTCTTGCTTCGACATTCGCAACAGCTTGGCGTTTGCTTAGTGATTGTGTTTCTGCACTAGACGCAGACAATTCAGCAGCTTCGACGGCTGCTTCAGTACCAACTCCTCGTTTTAGTAAAGATTTTTGGCGCTCTGCAGCTTGAACACGTAATTCATATTGATGTATTGAAGCATCTAATTCATCTAGAGAAAGAGCAAGAGCTACCTTTGCTTCTGACAACACATCTGATTTTGTACCTACTTCAAGTTCACAAAGAAGTTCACCATTTTTTACAAATGTGCCTTTTCGTATAGGTTGTGAAATGACTGAACCTGATGTTTCAGCTTTAACTTGAACCGATTTAAATGCTTCTGTTTGACCGCGCAGTAAAATGCCATTCGTTACTTCTTGCTCATTTGATTTTTGAACCAGAACAGAAACAGCTTTTTGCTTGTTGATCTTATTTTCTTTTATTTCAGGAGATATTTCGTTGGTTTCTACTATTATAACATCCTTAGTATTTAAGTATGCATTAAGATCATTTCTAAATATAAATCCTGCAATCCCTGCGCAAACTATGATTGCTATAATTATTGATGAAATACGCATGATAAACTCCGATATTTAGTAGCCAAATTATTGAAATAAATAATAATTCTAGATTCGTGCACTCTTTACGCCTTAATAACGTTCCTTACAACTAGAGCGTAAAGAAGATTTTGCTAGCTTAAACGCAGACTTATTCTATTAGGTTATTATTCAGTCTCGTATTCTAACGAATAATGCTTTATTGAATAATACAAAGACAAGCGCATGGGAACCGATGGATATGTCAACAATTTCAAAAAAAATAGGTGTGACAGATGCCGAGCAATCAAAAAATACTTTGAATGATCGAAAAGTTATGACTGTTCCTGATTTCCGAGCGCGTAAAGGAACTCAACCACTTGTTTGTTTAACGGCCTATACTGCGCATGTAGCTCATTTGGTTGATGCTGAGGCAGATATGATCCTAGTTGGGGATAGTCTTGGAATGGTTATTCACGGTATGCCAAATACTCTAGGTGTAACAATTGAGCATATGATTATGCATGGTCAAGCAGTCGTCCGAGGTGCACAAAAAGCATTAGTGATAGTTGATATGCCCTTTGGAAGTTATGAAGAAAGTCCAGAGGTTGCGTTTCGAAACGCTAGTAGAATTATAAAAGAAACAGGATGTACGGCAGTAAAGCTAGAAGGTGGACAAGAAATGGCTTCCACTATTCAACATTTAGCCGCGCGTGGAATTCCTGTAATGGCGCATGTGGGGTTAATGCCTCAACAAATGAATACTGCTGGCGGTTTCAAAGCCGTTCGAGACGAGGATTCCTGGCAAGCGGTCATTTTAGACGCAAAAGCAGTTGAAGCTGCGGGTGCATTTTCTGTTGTGATCGAAGGGGTTGCAGAAGAACTTGCGCAAAAAATTACGAAAAGTATCCAAATACCAACAATTGGAATAGGAGCATCTGCGCATTGTGATGGCCAAATTTTAGTTTTTGAAGATATGATTGGATTATTTCCACGTGTTCCGACTTTTGTTAAAAGATATGGAAATATGGAAGAAATGATGATTAATGCAATAAACAGATATTCATCAGAGGTTCGGGACCGTAGTTTTCCCGCAGCTGAACATACATATAAACCAAAAAAAAACTGAACTGACTAGAATTGATATCATATTCAGTTTAAATGAACGTAACAATAGTATTTGGAGGCTCTCAAGTGAGTAACACAGACGGTTTTATCGAGGAAGTATCAGAAGAAGTACGCAAGGATAAGTTATTTGCACTATACAAAAAATATGCATGGATTCCTGTAGTTGTTATTTGTAGTTTAGTTGGTGGTGCTGGATTTTTGGAATATCAAAAATCTGCAAAAGCTAACGCTGCTTCTGCGCGCGGGGATGCCTTGATCGCTGCACTTAACCAAGACGACGCAAGCATCCGTGCTTCTGAACTAGCATTAATTTCTGAAAATGGTGGCGATGAAGCTCCAATTGCTAAATTGCATCGTGCAGGTGTTCTTTTAGAGCAAGATGACATAGCTGGATCTCTTGCTGTATATGACTCCATGAGTGATGGAGATGATATTTATTCTCAAGTTGCTATGCTCAAGGCAATTATGATCCGTGGAAATAAAATGGATAATGAAACTAGAATGCAAGCGCTTGATGCCATTGCTACACCCGGTAATGCTTTTAGGGTAATTGCCATGGAGCAGAAGGCAATTGCTTATATTGATATGGGAAATTCTGAGAAAGCCATTGAAATATTCTCAACCTTAATTGAAGAGGCGGACGTTTCTCAAGCTTTGATTGCTAGAAGTAAACAAATGATTTTAGCCCTTGGAGGTGAATTGGCCAATTAGGCTATTTTGTACTTTTAAAATATATATTCAATTTAGAATCTGTTTTGTGCTTGAGGATTAGATGCCATGCTAGATAAAATTAAGGCTTTAACTTTTATAGGTATACTATTTTTGGCTGCTTGCGGCGAAAAGGAAGATATTGTTCCGGGTGTACGTCTAGATCTTAGGTCAGCAGTCGATGTGCCAGTTTTAGCCAATAAAAATTTAACTCTCTCAAAAGCAAAGATTAATAAAGAATGGACACATAGAAATGGAAGCCAAAGTCATTTTATAAAGCATCCTTCTTTATCTAACGAGCCTTCTGAGATTTGGTCCGAAAAAATTGGTGTTGGTAATAAAAGACGTCAAAGAATTGCGGCTGACCCAATCATAGCTGAAAATCGTATTTTTACTCTAGATTCAAATTTTGGTGTTAGTGCATTTGATGTAAATGGTGAAAAAGTATGGGCGGCTGATTTAACTTCAAGCAAAAGTCCAAAAGATAAAATTTCTGGCGGTGGCCTTGCGTATTCAAAAGGAAATTTAGCTGTATCAACTGGTGCAGGAGAAGTAGTTTTATTAGACGCAGCTACAGGAATTATTCGATGGAGACATGATGTTCAAGGTTCAATATCAGCACCTCCAACATATGCTAGTGGAATAATTATAGTTATGACTGGGGGAAACCAAGCCATAGCACTAAATGCAAAAAATGGACGCGTTGTTTGGACCCAAGAATCAAACACAACCGGAGCAGGTATCTTAGGTGCGGGCACTCCAGCTGTTAGTGGGAATCTGGTCGTTCTTCCATTTACATCAGGAGAAGTGTTGGGCGTTTCTTTAAATGAGGGGCTTCAATCTTGGAGCCAAGTAATAAATGGTAAACGTGTTGGATCAGCAAATGGTTATGTTAAGGCAGTATCAGGTGATCCTGTGATTGTTGGAAAAATAGTTTATGCTGGAACTAACTCTGGTAGACTAGCAGCGATTGATATCACATCTGGAATGAGAGTGTGGACAAAAAAAGAAGGTGCTATTGGTCCAGTTTGGATAGAAAATAACGCCTTATTTGTTTTAACTGATCAGCAAAAGCTCAAACGCTTAGATCGAAAGAATGGTGCTGAGGTTTGGTCTTATGATTTACCAGTTTATAAAAATCCAAAAAGGTCTACTGGGAAATATGGACATTTTAGCCCTGTTCTAGCAGGAAATAAGTTATATGTTGCTGGTACTGATAAGAAGATACGCGTTTTTGATCCAAAAACAGGAGAATTATTAAATTCGATTCCTGTTCGAGGTGGAGCGGCCTCACAATTGGCTATAGCGAATGAACGTATGTATATTCTATCGGGTTCTGGTAAACTCATAGCTTTCCAATAGGGATTTTATTGGTTAAAGGCTCTCAGAGATCATAATGTATTTAAATAAATTGAATGCATTTTTGCAAAGGCCTAGAAAATGACTTTTACTGTCGCACTTGTCGGACGACCAAATGTAGGAAAATCTACACTATTTAATCGCCTGGTGGGTAGGAGATTGGCTCTGGTTGATGATCAGCCTGGTGTTACTCGTGATTTGCGTGAAGGTGATGCTAAAATCGGCCCTGTAAAGTTTACAGTCATAGATACTGCAGGGTTAGAAGAGGCAACTGATGAAAGTCTACAGGGTCGAATGCGCATGTTAACTGAACGTGCAGTTGATATGGCTGATGTTTGTATCTTTATGATGGATGCTAGGGCAGGTGTCTTGCCAGCAGATAGAGTATTTGCAGAAATTTTGAGAAAAAAATCAGCTAAGGTAATTTTAGTAGCAAATAAAGCTGAAGGTAATGCAGGCGAAGTCGGCTTCTTTGATGCTTTTAGTTTGGGTTTAGGTGAACCTGTCCGCCTTTCTGGTGAGCACGGAGAAGGAATGGTTGATCTCCAGCATGTGCTAATGCCTATATCAAAAGAGTTTGAAGAAGATGAAGACCTTTTAGAGCCTGAAACTGATATTGATATAGAAGATTTAGATGACGAAGATAGTGGTTTAGAGATTAGTTACTCGGCTGAGAGGCCTCTACAAATTTCTATCATAGGCAGGCCGAATGCTGGTAAATCTACTCTAGTAAATCAAATATTAGGCCAAGAAAGAATGCTCACTGGGCCTGAAGCTGGTATAACTCGCGATAGTATTTCTATTAACCATAACTGGGATGATGTTCCCATGCGATTATGGGATACGGCAGGAATTCGAAAAAAAGCAAAAGTACAAGAAAAACTAGAAAAACTTTCAGTTTCTGATGGTTTGCGGGCAGTGAAGTTTTCTGAGGTAGTAGTTGTACTTCTAGACGCAGCAATTCCATTTGAACAACAAGATTTGCGCATTGCTGATTTAGCAGAGCGGGAAGGTCGCGCCGTTGTTGTTGCGGTGAATAAGTGGGATGTAGAAACAGAGAAACAAGAAAAATTAAAAGATATTCGTGAAAAATTTACGCGATTGTTACCTCAACTTCGTGGCGCACCATTAGTGACGATTTCTGCAAAGACTGGTAGAGGATTAGAAAGACTACATGCGGCAATTTTAAGTGCGCATAAAGTATGGAATAAACGTTTATCGACATCTCAATGTAACCGTTGGCTTATGGATATGACAGATGCTCATCCACCACCAGCACCTGGTGGCCGTCGCATTAGATTAAGATATATGACACAAGTTAAAGCACGACCACCAAGTTTTGTTGTAATGTGTAGTCACCCAGATTTACTTCCAACCAGTTACAATAGGTATCTTGTTAATGGTTTGAGGGAAGACTTTAGTATGCCAGGCACTCCAATAAGGATATTTATGCGATCTCAATCTGATAAAAATCCATACGCCGATAAAAAAGAAAAGAAAGTCACGAAGTTAAATAAACACCAAGAAGGACGTTATGTTAAAGCTCTTGGTCGTGGCGCAAGAAAAAGTAGATAACTTTATTTAATCAAATTTTAAATAAAGTTATCTACAAATACTTTTTATCTAAAAGTCTTGATCACGTGTACTAGTTTGCCAAGGTTTTACTAAATTTCCAAAACGTGTGAATTGACCTTCAAATGATAGGTCGACAGTTCCTATTGGCCCATGGCGCTGTTTGCCAATGATTATTTCAGCTTTACCGTGTAAGGCTTCCATTTCTTCTTGCCACATCATCATTTTATCTGCTTCATGATCTCCGGGTTTCTCACGCTCTTTGTAGTATTCTTCTCTAAATACAAACATTACAACATCGGCATCTTGCTCAATTGACCCAGATTCGCGCAAATCTGATAGTTGTGGACGCTTATCTTCTCTGCTTTCTACTGCACGCGATAATTGTGAAAGTGCTATTACTGGAATATCCAATTCTTTCGCAATTGCTTTCATTCCTTGAGTAATTTCTGAAACTTCATTTACTCGGCTGTCTTTCGCAGATGCAGGTCGTACAAGCTGAAGGTAATCAATTATAAGGACATCAAGCCCATGGGTGCGCTTAAGTCTTCTAGCTCGCGCTGCTAGTTGGCTAATAGGTAACGCCGGAGTATCATCAATATAAAGAGGACAATTTTCTAATTGTTTGGCTGCTTCAACAAAACGTCGAAACTCAGACTCAGTCATGTCGCCAGATCTTATTTGAGTCGATGGAACTTCTGATGCTTCAGATAAAATTCTGCCTGCAAGTTGCTCTGCAGACATTTCAAGTGAATAGAATCCCACAACCCCACCTTCAACGGCACCCTCTGTTCCATCGTGGCGTTGGCCTTTTTTATATGCCTTGGCAATATTGAAAGCTATGTTCGTTGCTAAAGATGTTTTACCCATAGATGGGCGGCCTGCAAGAATAAGCAAATCTGAAGGATGTAGCCCACCGAGTTTTTTATCCATATCTGTTAAGCCTGTTGAAATTCCCGCCATTCCACCATCACGCTGGTAAGCTTGGTTTGCCATATTAACTGCGTCAGTTACTGCCTTTAGAAATGATTGAAATCCGCTATCTACTTGGCCTTGTTCTGATAGAGCGTAAAGCTTTTGTTCGGCTTCAACAATTTGCTCAGAGGGTTCAGATGAAATATCAATCAACCGCGCTTTATCTGCAATATCTTCTCCAATAGCCATGAGATCTCGTCTGATAGCCATATCATATATCATTTGGGCATAATCACGTGCAGCGAAGACTGATACTGAAGCGCCAGCCAAGCGGGCTAAATATGAAGGTCCACCCAGTTCATTTAGTCCTTCGTCATCTTCAAAAAATGCTTTGATTGTAACTGGAGAAGCTAAGGCATTTTTTTGTATGCGGTTTGCTATAGTTTCGAAGATACGAGCATGAACTGGATCAAAAAAATGGATATCTTTCACAATTGAAGCAATTTTGTCATATACATCATTGTTTACTAACAAAGCGCCTAATAGAGCTTGTTCTGCTTCAATATTGTGGGGCTGTAAATTTGATTCTACTTCTTTAGGGGCTTGTGAATTGCCTAAAGGACTAATCTCATTCATTAATTCACCCGCTTATCTAAATAATAAAATTTTTGTTATTAATTACTATGACACAGATGATTTTAATATTCTATCTGGATATCCTGTGGATAAGTATGTTTTTTAAAATAAGATTATTAAACCTAGTAAATGAAATTAAGTTTTTTTGACTTTCCAAAATATTTCTTGCCCCGGATTAAATACCGTAACAGGACCATCATTTGTGTGTATTTTTTCAGGAAATTGCACAGGTTCATCAGATTTTTCTAGTGTAATTGTGTCATTGTTCGGTTTTAGATTATAATGCTTTGGTCCATTAAGTGATGTGAATTTTTCCAAGTTTTCCAATTCATCATCTTGATCAAATACATGAGCCAACAAAGACATTGTATTTGTTGCAGTAAAGCATCCTGCGCAACCACACCCAGACTCTTTATTTGGATCTATATGCGGTGCACTGTCTGTCCCAAGAAAAAATCGATTGTCTCCAGAAGTTGCGGCATTTCTAACTGCTTGTCTGTGCTCTTCTCGCTTTGCTACAGGTAGACAATAATAATGTGGTTTGATGCCTCCAACTAATAAATGATTTCGATTTATCATTAAATGATGAGTTGTTATTGATGCTGCATGATTTTTTGATTGGCTTTTGACATAATCTACACCATCTTTAGTTGTGATATGTTCAGATGTAGTTTTCAATTCAGGTAACCTTAGGCGCAATGGGTCTAAAATTTTATCTATAAAAACAGCTTCACGATCAAAAATATCCACTTCAGGGTCTGTAACTTCACCATGAATGCAAAGTGTGAGCCCAATTTCAGCCATTTTTTCTAATACTGGCATAACGGTTTTTATGTTGGTAACACCACTATCTGAGTTTGTTGTTGCTCCCGCGGGGTAATATTTTACAGCATTTATCAACCCATCTGCAAATGCAGCTGCAACATCATTTGGGTCAGTTCTATCTGTCAAATATAATGTCATTAATGGTTTAAAATTAGAGCCAGAAGGGCAAGCTGTTAAAATTCTATCGCGGTATCTTTGTGCATCAGATGCCGTAACTACAGGTGGTACAAGGTTTGGCATTATTATTGCACGCCCAAAATGTCGAGTTGTTTCAGGAAGTATACCTTTTAGCATATCTCCATCACGTAGATGAAGGTGCCAATCGTCAGGGCGGATTATTGTAAGTGTGTTGTTCATTTTTTTTGAATAACCTTTTTTTTTGTCCTTATCTACCGCTGAATGCATCTGGACGTTGTTAATTTTCATGTTTATATTTGAATAATTCTCAGGGCGGGGTGTAATTCCCCACCGGCGGTGATAGCCCGCGAGCGCTCTTAATATGAGAGGTCAGCAGAGTTAGGTGAAATTCCTGCGCCGACAGTTATAGTCTGGATGATAGAGAAGGGGGGATGGGCTAAATCTACACCTCTAACGCTCTGGGGCTTTGTCTATTAATAGGAGACCCAAAATGACAAGACCCCTTAAAATCGCAATTATAAAAGCGCGTTGGCATGCTGATATTGTAGATCAAATTCAAGTAGGATTTGAAAGTGAAATGAAGCAAAAAGAACGTTCATACGAATTAAAAGAAGTTCATGTACCAGGAGCGCTAGAAATGCCTTTGGTAGCAAAAAAATTAGCAGAAACGGGTAACTATGATGGTATTATATGTGCTGCTTTAGTGGTTAACGGTGGAATTTACAGGCATGAATTTGTAGCTCAGGCTGTTCTTGATGGTATTGTCCGAGCAGGTATGGATACAGGCGTTCCTGTATATTCAGTTTCTTTAACTCCTCATGAATTTCAAGAAACTCCAGATCATATTGAATTTTATACTAAACATTTTTTCAAGAAAGGTTCTGAAGTAGCTAATGCTATCTTGATAATGGATGACTTGGTGATTTAGAGGTTTTTAATAATTCCAGTAGATTAGTTTTATATCAAGCGGGTGAAGGAAAATAAATCAAAAATAAATTGTGCTAATAATTAAGCCAAACAATATGATTTTGGAATCATAATTTTTTGCCCTAAGATATTGATCATTTTCAAAATTTATTACATTTATAGTATATTTATATCAGCTTTAGAAAATAATTGCATTTGACATTTTTACAACTTTAAGCTGTTTTACTATAATGCTTAAAAAAATAAAAAAAAATTCTGAGTACTATCTTGTATTAATTTTGGTATGTATAGCGGGTGCTATATTAATCTCTTTTTACTCAGTTGCAGCAAAAACATTTGAGAATATAGAAAAAATACAAAGTAAATCGAAACTAGCATTATATCAAAGTACCATCGAAAACGAGCTTTTACGGCTGCAGCATTTGCCATCTATTATTGCTAATAATCCACTTATGATAAATGCAATAAAAACTGGTCAATTTAGCTTATTGAATCAGAAACTTTTTGAGATTTCAAACTCAGCCCGTGCGGAAGCAATCTATGTCATGAGGAGTGATGGCTTAACTGTTGCTGCTTCTAACTATAATGAAACAAAAACATTTATTGGACAAAATTATGGCTTCAGAAGTTATTTTAAAGAAGCTATTAAAGGAAAAAAAAGTACATTTTTTGCAATTGGAGCAACCACATTTCGACCTGGTTATTTTCTGGCGGCACCAATTATTTATCAAAATAATACAATTGGAGTTCTAGCTCTAAAACTAGATTTGACTGCTTTAAATAAAGTTCTTGAGGAAACCAATGAATTAATTTTTGTAACTGATCCAAATGGTATAGTAGTTTTATCTTCTCGTCAGTCAGAACGTTATAATTCAATTAAACCAATTACATCAAATATAAAAAATAAGATAAATGCAGAGCGTCAGTTTGGCAACAATGTAATCGGCAACATAGATTGGAAACTATTGGATGACGAATATATATCATTCGATAAAAAAAACTATTACGGCTCTAAAGTAAATATAAATGGATCAAAGTGGATACTTCATTATTTGGTAGATACATCTTTAGCCCGCCAAAAAGCGCTAGGGTTAGTTGCTGGAGTAGCAATAATAATGGCACTTTTTGCTTTAGCATTTGTAATCTGGCGCGTGCAAAGAGTTCGAGATGCACTTAAAGTTTCTATTGAGGATAGAAAGAGGTTACAACGTGAAATTCAAATACGCAGGCAAGCAGAATCTGATCTTAAAAATGCACAAAAAGAATTAAAGAGAAGTAGTAAAATGGCAGCCCTAGGCCAGCTATCAGCATCTGTAACTCATGAATTGGGACAACCAATATCTGCAATGAAAAACCATATTGCTGCTGAAGAAATAACAAAGGGTAATTTGTCTCCTGTTATGGTCCATTTATCAGGTATTTTGGGGCGGATGGAAAATATTACACATCAACTGCGTTTTTTTTCTTATTCAGGTACTGAATTAAGCTCAAAAGTTTCACTCACGGATATAGTAAACAATTCATATGAATTGATTAGCCACGACCTTAAAAATAATAATATTATTTATGAAACTTCTGGATTAAATGAATATTTTCTCACATGGGGCAATCAAACAAGATTAGAACAAGTTTTAATTAATCTTCTAAAAAATAGTATTAAAGCAGTGTCAGAGCAGTTATTAAAAAAAATACATATATCCTTATCTCAGGCTCAAGGATTTGTAATTATTGAAGTTAATGATTCAGGTCAGGGGCTTCAGGGGCAAAGTTTAGAACAGATAGTTGAGCCATTTCATACTACAGAATCTTCTGGAGAGGGAATGGGCTTAGGGCTGGCTATCTCAACATCAATAATTCATGAACATGGTGGAAAATTGAGTGTGTCAGAAAATCTGGATGGTGGTGCTTGCTTTACTATTTATCTGCCAAAATATAATAGTTGAACAATGAAAACAGTTTTTAAATATCGTGTTCTAGTAATTGATGATGACAAAGAAATGCGAACATCTCTCATTCATCTACTTGAAAGTTCAGGTTGGGAAATAGAAACAGCATCTTCAGCTGTTGGTATTGAGAGCCTCATTGAGACTACCCTTCCTGATGTGATACTAACGGATGTCCAAATGCCTAAACGCACAGGTCTAGAGCTTTTAATCGATCTTTCGAATGAAGTTATGCCACCTATAGTTTTAATCTCAGCTCATGGAGATATTCCTATGGCTGTTGATGCAATTCAGAAGGGAGCCTATGGCTTTTTAGAGAAACCATTTGAACCAAGAAGATTGTTGACTATACTGAAGCATGCGGCTGAGCAGCATCAATTAAAAGAAACTACAAGCCGATTAAAAGCGCGGCTTGCTGATTTGTCTGGGTTAAATCGAGTTTTTATTGGGCAGTCAGATTTAGTAAATTCTGTCAGAGAAAAAGTCTTAGATTACAGCCAAATTGATACATCGGTCTTGATAATTGGAGAAACTGGAACTGGAAAAGAAGTGATTGCAAAAGCTATGCATGATCTTTCATTGAGATCCACTAAACCATTTATTGCGGTTAACTGTACAGCTATTCCTATCGATGACTTTGACGAGATGCTTTTTGGGCGTAAGGGAATTATTAAGGGTCTAGTTAAAAAAGCCCAAGGTGGCACATTATTTTTAGATGAAATAATAGCTGCACCCATTGAGATACAAATGAAACTACTACGATTATTAGAAACAAAAGAATATCTGAGTTTAGGTTCTGATGTGACAGAAAAAGCAGATATAAAAATTATTGCTGCATCAAGCGAGGATCCTGATACTGCCATTAAAGAGGATAGACTAAGAAAAGATTTATTTTTCAGGTTTTATGGTTTTATGGTTTTATTACCAAGCCTTAGAGAACACAAAGATGATATCATATTTTTATTTGAAAACTTTATTTTGGAATTTTCCCGACTCTATGAAATTGAATCTAATATTCAATCAGCAGAAGATCTAGCAGTGCTCTTAAGTTATGATTGGCCTGGAAATGTTCGTGAGCTCCGCTCTGTAGCGGAAAGAAGTGTACTAGCAACAAGGCGTGGAGGCGGAGGAATCTCAAATGCAATACATGGGTCTGAAATTATGGAAGATATGCCAGATAACCTTCGTGGTGCTTTAGCAGCATTTGAGCATGCTTTGATAGCCAAAGCGATAAAGTCAAATAACGGTAAGATGGATAAAGTAGCGGAAGCTTTGGGTATTGGGAGACGTACATTAAATGAAAAAATTGTTAAATTAGATCTTGATAAAGAAGCAATTTTGACATCTGCGGAAAGCCGCAGGCTTTGATGTAAATAATTAGCATTTTTCTTCATACATTTATTTATATTTTCATTGTAAAGTAAAAATCATAATTATTGATTGTTCTGGGAGGAACTCATGAAAAATATATTTAGAGTAGGTGTTATTGCTGTTGTCACAGCATCATTCACTGGAGAAGCAATTGCTGAAACAACATGGAATGTATCACTTTGGGGTAAACGAAGAG
>ERZ1048872.353-NODE-353-length-52563-cov-8.541746_pt1 | contig 52563 bp, 39 predicted proteins | sample MGYA00383100_ERZ1048872 | MGnify/ENA primary metagenome ERZ1048872 (study PRJEB29581, sample SAMEA5548370) | metagenome | biome: marine; feature: coastal; material: water | depth 50 m | study: Short-term variability in the microbial, nano- and picoplankton...
AATCTGATGACGGTTGTGTGCCTAAAATTCCTAAATCTTGTACACTCAAATCAAACTCCTCTAAGCCATCATTGCTTATATCATCACATAACTCCAAATCCATAACCGCATTAATCGTCGGTTGGCTTGCCGCTTCAATAGAAAAAGATGTAACCTCAAAACAACTTTGTGACGTATCTGCTATACGAGCCCAAACAATTTGCGGGTTAGTTACATTAGTATAACTCGCAGGTAATACACTTAAATTGTCAATAGCATCTTGTTCGGTAAGATGGTATGTTATTTCGAAATCTGTAGCAATTTGTGTTCCTAAAATATCATCATTATTTTCTAAAAGATTAAATTCCATTACACCATCGTCGTCACAAAATACCAAATTTGGTGCATCATTAGCAATTGGGCTGGGTTTAAACTCAACCAAAATCTCATCAGAGGTTTCACATCCCACAGCAAAAACAACATCAACCGAATAAGTTCCTTCTTCACCTACATCCAATGTTGACGACGTTTCACCTGGAATTTCCACATCATTTAGAAACCAAGTATGTGTAGCAGTTGGAGCACTTGTATCTAAGGTTACCGGAATACCAACACATTCTGCTGTTCCAGCTACAATAGTTATATCATCACCTAAATCACCCCCAAGATTAAAACTACCAGCTTCTAGAAAAATAGCTGAATCCCAAATTGAATCTCCTTGATCCGCTACAACCAGTTTTATTTCATAAGTCGTATTAGGATTAACCACTGCAGAAGCTGTTAAAACAACCGTTCTACCTCCATAATTAGTCTCGCCGATATTGTATCCTTCAAAATAAGCCGGATTTGCTATACAGCCTCCAGAATTATTAATATTAGTAACACTTACTGGTGTTCCATCCGGTAAAACTGCCAGATTTGTGTAGGCTGTTGTGCCAACCTCTCTTAATAAAAAAGCAAAACTATCGGCAAAGCTGCATTCTGTAATTCCATCATATTCTTCAGAAGCCATTAAATATCTAAAGCTAATTTCGTTTGAAGTAGGTACAAAATTAAATTTTATGAATGTCGCATCATTAGTATTTGTTTGACTTAAAGCTGCTTCTAAATCTGTATCACCAGCTTGTCCATTATCATTAGAAACTAATACCCCATTAATCGTATTACCAGCCTCAACAGCAACACCTGTGGATAATATGATACCTTCTTCAAAAGGGAAATTTACGGCTCCTCCTTTTTTAAAGAAACCATAACTTTTGTCGCTAAGATCTCCTGGATTGCCATTAACTTGATACGAAAAATTATCAACAGCTGAACAACCGCCAGATACCAAAACATTATCAATTAATTCTTCGGGTGAATATGAAGATTCGGGATAAGCTATACTATTAACATTAACTATTGGGTCTAAAATAATCACTGATATAATATCAGTATCTTCACAACCAACCGGATTATTATCTTGAACGGTCAGTGTAACCGTATAAGTCCCTGGTGCTAAACCATAGGTACTTGACACATTAGTGCCAGTAGCTGTAGTTCCATTACCAAAATCCCAATTATAAGTCGCATCTGTTCCATCGACAGAAAAAGTAGCACCACCTACAAAATCTATAGTTGTTCCAGGTAAAACTTCAATAACATTAGGTGAAGTTTCCGGAGGATTTGTATTATCAATTGAAGCAGTTATAGTTTGGCAAGCCACAGCACATATTATATCTGCCACCCAACCATTAATATTTCCACTATCACTCGATATAAACTCAACAGTTAAACATCCAGTCGTATTTGTATCAGAAGCACTAACTGTAAAAGCCCCAACTGGTCCTACATAACTTCCAATTAAAGTGGCTGATGTATCATCACCATCATAAATATTCATTACATCTTGATTTAACCCAGTTTGTGTGGTAAAAAGTGTAAAATCAAGAATTATAAACTCATCTGCATTCTGGGGACATATAGTAGTGACTAGATTTTCATCATCGCTATAATTTCCAAACTCACCGCCAGAATCATAAAACTTGTCTGGCGCACATCGAATGAACGTGCCATTTTGCATAGAAAGGTCTTGCGAAAAGCAAATTGTAGATGTTAGGAATGCTACAAAATAGATAATCTTTTTCATGTTTAGTTTTTTCAAACTAACCCAAATAAACACTAGCAAGATATGTTTAATTAGAGTGGTTTTATTTAGAGCACGGAATTTAAACAAATAATATGGAATCAATCAAGAATTCTGTTCAAAACATAATATTATAGATGAACGTTTCCGCTTGATATTTCATACTTTTGCCAAAAAAAAATGTCACAGACAAAAATTGCCATAGTACCCACTTCTAATAAAACTATATTAAAATTTGAAGCGGATCGCTTTTTAACTCACCACAATAGCTTTGAATTCAGCAATATAGATGACGCAAAACATTCACCTTTAGCACAGCAATTGTTCTATTTACCTTTTGTAAAAAAGGTTTATTTAGCTTCAAATTTTGTTGCCATTGAACGTTTTAATATTGTGGAGTGGAAGGATGTCCAAGATGAAGTTGCAACTCAAATTGAAGACTATTTGTCTAATGGAGGCGCTGTAATCACTGAGGAAGCCATAAAACCAAAAGCTGCAGTAACATTTTATGCAGAAAGCACACCAAACCCTAATGTTTTAAAATTTATAAGTAATAAAGTACTCGTACCCAACCTTTTTGAATTCACTTCAATTGAAGAAGCTAAACCATCGCCTCTGGCAACAGCTTTATTTCAGTTTCCATTTGTAAAAAATATATTTATGGAAAAGAACTTTATTTCTATTACTAAATTTGATATTATAGAATGGGAAGAGATAACTCTTCAATTACGAGAATTTCTGAAATCATATATAGAAGAAGGTAAAACTATATTAAATGATAATGCACCAAAACAACTTAATAAGACTGAAGAGGCAATTGAGCAAAAATTTGAAGCACTAGATGATACGTCTAAAAATATAATAAATATTCTTGAACAGTATATTAAACCTGCGGTAGAGAGTGATGGTGGAAATATTGAATTTATAGCTTACGATTCTAATACCAAGAAAGTGGAAGTTTTACTGCAAGGAGCTTGCAGTGGTTGTCCTTCTTCAACATTTACATTGAAGAATGGAATTGAGAATATGTTAAAAGAAATGCTAAACGATAATACCATAACTGTTAACGCAATAAATGGTTAAAAATCTTTAAGTTTGGCGACCTTTTAATTGTTTTTGATTCTAAAAAATAAACCTTAAAAAATCAAAATATTATGACAGTATTAAAAGTTATTGAAACATTCTCTAACTTATATAAAAGTTAAGAAGATGCAATTAAAAAGTAGTAAAAAAAAGCTTCTAAGTCTGTAAAAAATATTCCTTCTGCATACATACAATTTCAAAGCACGAGCTTTAAAGATGATGATATTACGGAATTTTAGAGTAAAGTTAAATAATTTATACTCAGAAGTATTTAATCTAATTATACGACTCGGTCTTTTTAAGGTCGAGTTTCTCATTACACTTAAACTAATTAAACCAAAATGGACACACATACACAACCGTGGATTGACGCAGGGTACAATATAATTATTGAATTTGGACCAAAACTAATTGCAGCTATTCTTATATGGATAATAGGTAGTATGATAATTAAAATAATGCTTAAAAGCATTGTTAGAGTCATGAATAAAAGGGGTTATGATGAAAATTTAAAAAAGTTCTTATCAAATCTCATTTCGTGGGCTTTAAGGCTATTATTAGTTATTGTTGTTTTAGGTGCTGTTGGCATTGAAACAACATCATTTGCTGCCGTACTTGCTTCTGCTGGCTTGGCTATTGGATTAGCTTTGCAAGGCTCATTAGGTAATTTTGCTGGTGGAGTTTTAATTATAATCTTTAAACCCATAAAAATTGGTGATTTAATTGAAGCTCAAGGAGAAATAGGAGTTGTTAAAGAAATTGAAATATTTACAACTAAACTAATTGGCTTATCTAATAAAGAAATTATAATACCAAATGGGACTTTATCCAACGGTAATATTATTAACTATACTACTGAAGGCACTCGTCGTGTTGATTTGGTTTATGGTGTAAGCTATGATTCAGACATAAAACAAACTAAAGAAGTAATAATGAATGTGTTAACCTCACATCCAAAAATTTTAAAAGACCCAGCACCAGGAGTTACTGTTTTAGAATTAGCAGATAGTTCCGTTAACTTTGCGGTAAGACCTTGGTGCAATACCGAGCACTATTGGGATGTCTATTTTGATGTCACAGAAAATGTAAAAGAAGCGCTTGACGCTGCTGGCATTGAAATACCTTATCCACATACTGTGGAAATACATAAGAAAAGTTAAGCCTTTTTCTTTAAAGCTACAAAATCCTTTAAATAATAAGGTTCAAAATAAGCGACATCTTCGGTGTCGCTTTTTTTGTATTTCTCTTCCGATAAAAAAGCCATTTCCCTGGCAGAAGGCAATTTTCCATCAACGAATATGGCATTCGGATGCTGAATTAAACTTTTTGTTTTTTCAACACCATTACCAATAAAATACACTTTGTTAGTTTTAAGAATCGACGAATAACTACTTTCAGTCAATATTTCCGCTTGTATTTCTCTATATAACTCAAAATTAGATCTGAAAATAGCTGAATACACCTCTAATCTACGCGCATCTAACATTGGAATTATAAAACCATCTTCAATTTGAAGTTGGCACGCCAAACTCTTTAAAGTATCAATAGCAATTAAAGGTTTGTTTAAAGCAAAACATAAACCCTTTGCAGAAGAAACCCCAATGCGCAATCCTGTATATGAACCAGGCCCTTTGCTAACAGCTACAGCATCTATTTGATGTGGTTCTATATTTGCTGTTTTGAATACCTGGTCAATAAATACATGCAAAGTTTCTGCATGAGAATAGCCTAAACTATTATCCTCTTTTAAAACCAAAATCTCCCCATCTTTAGATAGAGAGACTGAGCAATTTGTTGTTGTTGTTTCAATATTAAGCACTAATGCCATTAGCAAATATGTATTAGACTATTATTATTTATCGGAAGATGCGGTCTCTTTTACTTTTTCCTCAATCATGTCACCTGGTTTAAGTGTCTTAGAAACCATATTGTACGGACCTGTTATGATTTTATCTTCTTTACTAAGTCCCGTTACAATTTCAATATTTGTGTCATCTTGAATACCAGTTTCTACTACTCTTAGTTTTGCTTTTCCATTTTCATTTACAAAAACACACTCAAACTTTGTTTCTGCTTTTGGTGCTTCTGCTCCAACATTAGATTTACCATAAGGTTTTTTAGTAGCGCTAGTGTCTGTTTTGATTACAATTGCACTTATCGGTACGGTAATAGCATTCTTTTGTATTTTGGTAATAATATCAACAGTTGCAGTCATTCCAGGACGGAAAGGTGAATATGTCTCTGGTTTACCTTCCGTTAAATCTTTATAAGATTCTTCTATAATTCTAACTTTAACCTTAAAGTTAGTTACTTGATCTGCTGCCAATGTTCCCGCTGCTGAATTCGCTATTTCTGTAACAATACCTTTAAATTCTTTCTTTAAATATGCATCCACTTCAACAATAGTAGAATCCCCAATATTAACCTTAACGATATCATTTTCATTTACATCTACTTCAACTTCCATGTTATTTAAATTGGCAACCCGTAATATTTCTGTACCAGCCATTTGCTGCGTACCCACAACGCGTTCTCCCAATTCTACACTTAACAATGAAATTGTACCACTCATTGGTGCATATATGGTCGTTCTATTTAGGTTGTCTTGTGCTTCATTAACGGTTGCCGCAGCACTCTGTACATTATAATACGCTGAGCTTCTACTGGCAACTGCAGTTTCGTATGATGCAATAGAGCGATCCCAATCGGCTTTAGAAATAACTCCCTTATTAAATAAGGATTTATTTCTGTCATAATCGGCTTTAGCTTGTTTTAGATTCGCTTCAGCTTGCTCTAAACCTGCTCTAACATTTTGATAAGATGCTTGTGAACGACTCACAGCAGATTGAATTAAATCTGGATTTACCCTCACCAAAAGATCGCCTTTCTTTACCTCTTGACCTTCTTTAAAAGGTAATTCTAAAATCTCCCCTGAAACTTCAGAAGAAATTTTTACTTCGACCTCTGGTTGTATTTTTCCAGTAGCGGAAACGGTTTCAACAATATCTTGTAAAGTCACCTCTTTTACTGTAACTTCTTTGAAGTTTCCTTTTTTACCGAACCATCCCATTTTAGATCCTGCAACCAAAATAATAAGTGCAAGAACAACAATTCCGATAATAATTTTTACTTTTTTACTCATAATTAAAACTTTAATTCAGTTGCAGGTATTCCGAAATATAATTCTAGGACCTTTAACTTAAAAATATAATCGTACTTAGCACGATTTAAATCAATTTTAGTATTATCAAATCTTAATTTAGATTGACTAAAATCGAATGCATTTGTTAATCCTACATCATAACGTTCTTTGGCATAATCATATGCCAATTGCTGTGACTCTAAAGCCAATTCTGCAGCTTCGTATGATTTCAGTGCACCTTTAGCATCAACATAAGCCTGATACACAGTAGACTCTAAGTCTAATTCTGCTTGCTCTAATTGAAACTTAGAACGCTCTAAATTTACTTTATTTCTTTGAACATTTCCTTTAATGTTAAACCCATTTAGAATAGGAATATTAAGGTTTAGACCATATCCTATTCCATCGTTAATATATAATTGATCTAAAAAAGGTTCGCCTGCTACTTCTGCTGGAAATGTATTTGGAAACTCCCCAATTACTATTTCTCCAGTATTTTGAACAGTACCAATTTGCTGAGTTATTGTCGGATTATCTGGATCGAGTTGCTGTATAAAATTTGTTGTATTCGTATATCTTGTGTTATAACCGAAAAATGCTGATATCGTTGGGTAATTTGACCCTTTCGCAATTTTTAAGTCTATTTCTGCTAATTCAACACTTTGCTCTGCTATTTTTATTTCAGATCTACTTTCTTTTGCTCCTGCAATTATTTCAGATATATTCTTATCAGCTATGCCTGCATCTATAACATCATAACCTTCATCTTCAATATCAAAGTTTTCATAATCCTTAATCAATAATAACTGTGCTAAACTGATTAATGAAATTTGAATATTATTCTCAGCATTGATAATTGATTGTTGTTCACTAGCATCAGTTGCCTTTATTTCTAACAAATCACCTCTAGGTAATGAACCTGCGTCAACCAATTGTTGTGTTCTCTGAATCTGTTCTTTAGTCACTTTATTCTGAGACTTTAAAACTTGAAGATTAGCTTTGTTTAGAATTACTGCAAGATATCCGTTAGCAACAAATAATGAAATATCATCTTTCATTTTATCTAAACGATATTGACTGGAAAGCTTAGAAATATCCGCTCGTTGTAATTGTCTAAAATTTCGTAAACCATCGAATAATGTATAGCCTACATTAATATTTCCTGATGCTGATAAAAATGTTGTCGTTTGTGCGTTGTTGGTAACTGGATTAAAACTTAAACCTGTATTTTCTGAAACACCAGTTCCTACGTTAATACTGGGAATAAAATTACCTTTTGCAGTCAACTTTTCAATAGCTGCAAGTTTTATGTCTAGCTCACTTTGCTTAACCGAAATATTGTTGTCTAAAGCGTATTGCACACATTCTTTAAGTGTCCATTTTTTATTTTGAGATTGTACCAAGACTCCAAAAAGGAGTAATATTACTAATATTGATTTTTTCATGATGACTATATGTCTATATAAATCTTAGAGTGTTACACTAAATGTTAAATTTTTATTGTACAAATTTGTTGGGTCTTTTAGTTGATTCCACACTCTAATTTTATCAGTGTCAGAAACTCCTTTTTTCACTTCCACAAAGCTGCCATTACTTAGCACTAATTCTACATATCTTCTTTCAAATTGTTAATCACGTACAACTGCTTCTACAATTGGTTTATTTGTTTTAGAATCGTATTGGACCAAGGCTTCTTAAATTTCTCCAACTTCGCTTTCATCTATCTTACCTTCAAAAATCATTTGCTTTACATCGGCCAATGAAGTAATTGCAGTTCCTTCGTTAGAAGTATTGGCTTGGATTACTTGGTCGAATTCGTTACCATTTTTAATTGGGATATTGTCTAGCATATACTCGCCTCTATCACCTCCATCTGACATTCCAAATATACTTAGCAATAAAGATCCACCAAAACCTGAAAATCGCATTATTGACAAACGTTCATCTTCTTTAAAATCAAAGTTAATTCCCTTTAGGACGTGAAACAAATTACTTCCTATATGGTAAGATTTGTGTAAATCTTTTATTTGAATCATCATGTATTGATTAGCGACTACAATTTTAACGAAATTTGGAAGTTTTTTATGCCAAGAAATTGTTAATACCTAAATTATACTGGTATGACTAAGACTATCGAATTTATAAAATGTCACAGTGCCTTGTCAGTTTTTTTCTGACTTTTGTGATTTATTATAAGTTCTATATACAAAATACGCAATCGTAGCGACTAAAATATATGGAATAGCCATTAAAAAAACAATACCATCGTTAATACCTTCTGCGGCTGATTGACTTTCTTCACTTTCTAAAACGGCTCTACACATAGCACACTGCGCATTTGCTCTTAGCACTGAGAACACAGAGAGTACCAGAAAGGTGATTTTTTGTTTCATCGCTTAAAGATAATACGGTGAAATCATTAGGTATACTATAACCCCTGAAATAGCAACGTATAGCCACAATGGAAATGTAATTTTCGCTATCTTTTTATGTCGTTCTATATTATTAGTTATGCCTCTAACGAATGTTATTAATACTAATGGAATTATCACTATGGATAGAAGTATATGTGAAATTAATATGACATAATAGAAGTATTTAATAAATCCTTCACCCCCAAATTCAGTAGAATCACTAGTCATGTGATATGCTACATACATTACTAAAAATGAAACAGATAATGCAATTGCAAACTTCATTAAACGTTCATGAAGTTTTTTATTTTTATTTTTAATTGCTATTACGGCAATTACTAAAACAAACGCCGTTATTCCGTTTACGGTTGCATATATTGGAGGTAGAAAAGTCAGTGGTTCAACATCAAAACCCAACCTTCTTAAATTAACACCAAATAGGGCTGCCACAGCTACAGGTATAACAACTGACAATACAACAATCCATTTGTTATACTTTCTTTCTTTTTCTTTATCAATTAAACTCATTTAATCATCATTTAGATTCTGAAATAACACTGCGACTGCACTTAGTGTGACATCAGATATTAGTCTTTTAATAATTTGGCTATATCTTCTTTTAAGATCGTAATCTCTTGTGGTATGCCATCTTCGTCAACACCGTCTGCTTCTGGTATCAATCCATTGTAAAATATTAAAGGATTACCAAAGCTATCTGTTCGAGAACGAATAAACCCTTCTTTATCTATTAATGCAAAATTACCAGAGTGTTCAAAACCACCTTCAACGGTATCGTCTTTTGCTGTATATAAATTAAAACCTTCATTTGCCAATTTATAAATAGCAGTTTCATCACCTGTCATTAGATTCCAATTAGGATTTGTAATTCCATACTTATCTGCATAAGTCTTTAAAACTTCTGGCGTATCAATATGCGGTGCAATAGTGAAAGACGCTACACCAAAGTTATCAAAATCCTTAAACTGATTTTGTACTTCAATTAGGTTACGATTCATTACTGGACAAATAGTAGGGCACGTGGTAAAAAAGAATTCTACAACATACACTTTGCCTAAATAATCCTCGTTAGTTACTGTTTTGCCTGCCTGGTTTGTAAAACTAAACGTAGGTACTTTTTTTGGTTTTCCATTAATCTCTAGATAAACTAAATCACTTTTTCCTTTATTTAATTTTTCTTCTTCTTTTTCTGAAGCAGATACATTTTTACTCCTACCATCATTTCTAGTAATATCATCTTGACTTATACGATTAATAATTTTAGGAATAAAAATAATTCCGAAAACTAAAATAATAAATGCAATCCCTACATAAGAATAATTAGTTTTTTTATTCATCAGTTTGTTTTAAGTCGTTTTTTCTTCTTGTATTAGAATCATCAAATTTACCTTTTCGCTTTTGACGATACTCTGTAAATAGAATACGCATATCATCGCTCATCATATTCTTTATTTCTGCAACTTCTATGGTATTATAAGAATAAACGCTAAAAGCCGGTTTATTGGATTCAACTTCCTTTTCGTCTCGTCCGTCTAAACGTCCGCGCTGATTTAAATCCTTATCGATTATAAAGACATCATCTGTGGATAAATCTTCATTTAAATTCGCTTTAAACTTTAAGTTGCTGTAAAGCATTTTTATTTCTCCTTCTGTACCAAAAGCATAATGCCAAAACTTTAGGTCTTCATAAGTATTAATCTCTTTTTTAAGCTCCTTTATTTGGTCTTCCGTTCCTTCTGGCACAACAATAACAATTTGAAACTTTTTAAACCCTTTAAACTTATCATAAACGAGCTCTTTTAGGTTTGATGCAGCAATTGCTTTACTCAAAGGTTGTTTTCCTAAAAACCCTAATACGGTAATATGTTCTTTTAATAAAATAGAATCGGTTCTATCGGTGTAGAAGTTTTCAATATCGGAGACTTTTTCATTAACTATGTTTAATGGCTCATAATTGTGTTTCGCAGGATATAGCATCAACAGAAATGCAACGGGTAAAAAAAATAAAACCCCAAGTACTACATTGCGTTTAAAATTACTTGTTTTCATGTGTTTAGATTCATTGTTTTTCAATGGTCACATGGAACATCCGTGTAAATATTATCTAGAAATACCAAGTTACTGGTTATGGATGTTTCATATTACAAAAATAAAAAAGGTGGTTTAGAAAAACCACCTTTTAATATCATTTAACGCAATTTATTACGTTTAAAAATCTCTTTTAATCAATGGTGTCTTCGCATTATATACATCAAACACATATCCACCCTCTTGTAATAAGATGAAAATTAAGTAACAGATAAGGAAAACTGCAGTCCATACTACCATCTTTCTCATACTACCTGTTTCATCTCTCATGTGCATAAAGTCCCATGTAATGTAGTAAGCTTTTATAATTGTTAGTATTATGAAGATTAAATTTAATGGCTTCATATATATAAAAGCTGAAAATATAATATTGCCTAATGTAGTGAAGAAACCACCTTCAAATTCGGTCATCCATGGTGCCATTAACCATTCCGGTTTTGCTAGACCTAGTCCAACTTCAATTAAAGTTACAATAGTTAAGAATACTAATACTCCCCAAATTTTGCTTGTGTTAGACTTAAACTTAACTAGTCCTCTAAATATTTCTAATTTATGCTCGTGTGCCATAATGTAATCTTAATTTCTTTTTATACTAGGTAGAAGAATGTAAATACAAATACCCATACTAAATCGACAAAGTGCCAGTATAATCCAACTTTTTCGACCATCTCATAACTCCCTCTTCGCTCATAAGTACCGAGTATAACATTAAAGAAAATAATAATGTTAATTACAACACCTGAGAATACGTGGAATCCGTGAAAACCTGTAATAAAGAAGAAGAAATCTGCAAATAATGCGGTTCCATATTCATTAACATGAAGATTAGCACCTTTTACAACTAACTTGCCGTTATTCTTTATTTGCTTAAGAGATTCTTCTCGAGATAAAACCGTTTTTTCACCATCCTTATTAATGATTTGAGTTCTAACCAATATATTTTGATTAGCAGCTAAACCGTTATAAATTTCATTAACTGTGTAAGGTGGCAAAGAACCTTCAGCTACAAACCAAAGTCCATTTTTACGCTCGTGTTGAACTCTTTCCCCTGCATGTACTGCGACAAAATCGTCTATTGAAATACGCTTAAATTTCTCAACCCCATCTACTGTTACATTTTCACCAAATTGAAGTATGTTTCCACCTTTAGTTTGTACCGCACCATAATCTCCTTGAATAAATGTTGCCCATTCCCATGCTTGTGAACCTACAAATATTGCCCCTCCAATAATGGTTAAGAACATATAAATAGTCACTTTAGCTTTATTCATATGATGACCTGCATCTACAGCTAATACCATTGTTACAGAAGACATGATAAGAATAAAGGTCATGAATGCTACATATATCATCGGTAACTCCTGACCATGTAAAAATGGAACGTGAGTAAATACCTCATCAGCAATTGGCCATTCCTTTATAAACTTAAACCTTGAAAAACCATAAGCTGCCAAGAAGCCTGAAAATGTTAATGCATCTGATACAATGAAGAACCACATCATCATCTTTCCATAACTTGCTCGTAGAGGTTTGTTACCTCCTCCCCAAGCTTTTCCTTCTGTACCAGTTCTAGCTACTGTAGAATCCATATAATTTATTTAAATTTTTTAAGATGGACAAAAATAATCAAAATATGTATTTAAAAAAATATAAAAACAAAAAGAGCACAAGCCATAGTATATCTACGAAATGCCAAAAATTGGCAGCAAGTTCTAAGCCTAGCATATTGTTGGCGTCATACTTTTGTTTAAAATGATTATAAATTACGACTACTATGCATATTAACCCAGCAATAACGTGTGCTATGTGCAAAACAGCGATTAAAAAGATAAATGAAATGGCAACATTACTGGTTGGACCAGTAAAATGACGGCCTGTTTCTATAATTTGACTAAATCCCAAAAATTGGCTGAAAACAAAAGCAATACCTATCACCAACGTTGCCAATAACCATGTGGTTACCATTTGCATATTGTTTTGCTTAAGTGCTCGCTTTGCCAAAATAAAAGTTAAACTACTCACTAATATAAGTACCAAACTTATTAAAAAAGCATCTGGCAATTGAAAGTCATAAAGCCAATCTTCTCGTTTTCTACTTACAATAAATGCACTTACTAAACCAGTAAATGACATAATTAATGAGCCAATACCAAACCAAAGCATCATTTTTTTAGATCTTGCTCTTTTTTCTTGTGTTGTTCCTTGTGTTAAATCCATCTATCTCAAAAATTTATCTGCAACATATATAATTTGGAGCAGTGTAATATAAAAAACGCTAGACAACATCAATTGTTTAGCCGCTTTAGCCGTTCGCTCTTTAAATAATTTAAAAGCATAAAATAACATTACCATACCCAATACAAACACTAAGACAGCTCCAACCGTAGAAAGTTTTAAATCTCCTGTAAAACCAAATACAGGAATTATTGAAGCAATTATTGTCCAAATACTGTACATTATGATTTGTACCGCAGTGCCTTTATCTGGTTTACCTGTTGGCAACATTAAAAACCCTCCTTTTTTATAGTCTTCAAATAAAAACCAGCCAATAGACCAAAAGTGAGGAAATTGCCAAAAAAACTGAATCGCAAATAAAGTTCCTGGTTCTATACCAAACTCATTACGGGCTGCTACCCAACCTAGCATAAAAGGTATTGCACCAGGCAATGCTCCAACAAAAACTGAAAATGATGTTTTTGTTTTTAATGGCGTGTAAACACTTGTATATAAAAATATAGAAATAGCACCATACATCGCCGTTTTAGGATTAATGATATATAAAGTAATAACCCCTAATATCGTAAATACTGCTGCAATAATAAAAGCCGTATTTACCGACATTCGACCTGCTGGTATCGGTCTGTTTTTGGTTCGATCCATTAACGCATCTAAATCGCGTTCAATAATTTGATTATAGGCGTTAGACGCACCAACCATAAAATAACCTCCAAATGCCAATAAGACTAAAGACGTAAAACTTATAGTTTCTGCTCCAAGAAGATATCCTGCAATAGAAGAAAACACAACACTAAGGGATAATCCCATCTTTGTAATTTCCTTAAAATCTGTTATCACAGAAGCCGTTGATACAGAAGATCTTGTAGTGCTCAAGGGTTGTTAATTGGTTTTATTCTTAGCGTTTGCAAAGATAGTTTGAAATTTGATTCTAACCAACGTAAAACTTTAGTTTTAATTTTACGTCACCTATTACCGTAAGTTTGCCTAATTTTATAAGACAGATTATGTGTAAAAATAGATTATGAACACGATTCAACTACTCACCATTATATTAATATTTTTATCAAACACAATTCTTTCTCAAGGTCGTTTTGATAAGGTAGAAATTAAAACGACAAAACTTTCTGACCACACATATATGTTAGAGGGCGCTGGCGGAAATATAGGTGTTTCTGTTGGGGAGGACGAAGTATTTGTAATTGACGATCAGTTTGCTCCTTTATCTAAAAAGATTCTAACAGCAATTAAAGCACTTAGCGACAAACCCTTAAAATTCTTGATAAATACACATTATCATGGGGATCATACAGGTGGAAATGAAAACATGGTAAAAGCTGGTGCAATAATTATTGCGCACGATAATGTAAAAAAATGACTAGAAACTAAAGAACGTGAAGGGAGTTTTAATTCTAAAGATGCACTACCATTAATCACATTTAATGACAAACTGAATATCACAATTAATAATGAAAGTGTTGCTGTATTTCATGTTGAAAATGCTCATACAGATGGTGATGCACTATTATATTTTACAGAAAGTAATGTTTTACATACCGGAGATACTTATTTTAATGGTCGATATCCTTATATCGACATAGACTCAGGTGGAAGTGTTAACGGCTATATTGAAGCCGTAAAAAGAGGATTGATTCTAATTAATGAAGACACAAAAATAATTCCTGGTCATGGAAAACTTTCTAATCAAGAAGAGTACAAAAGCTTTTTAAAAATGCTTGAAACTTTAAGAACTAACATACAAAAAGCAATTGATGAAGGCAAAACTGAAGATGAAATAAAAGCGGATACAAGCCTTACAAAAACTTATGATGATTTAGGTTATGGTACTGCTTTTATTAATAGTGAACGTATTCGATTGACTTTTTATAAAAGCTTAAAGGGAGCCTAAATCCTAGAAATCATTATACCAATTAAACAGGTCCGTTCTTAGACCAATACTAAACCACAACGTTCTAGAATCCATAGCTGAAGGCGTTATTGCATCTGGATTAAAATCTCTATAAATAATAGTAGAAAACACTTTTAAGTTAGTTGCTGGATTCAACAAATAACCTGCTTGCAATTCAGTCACAAAACTATTGGTTTTATTGCCTTGCCCAATTTCAATACCTGTATCTGCATTTCTGCTATTATAATCTCTGTATATATCTCCACCGTAGGAAACATTATCATCATCTGTATTATAATCTAGTCCTCGCTGACCAATAATAAATTTAGCATCCCCAAACCATCGTTTGTAATTATAGCGACCAATCAATACAAATTCTTTAAAGTTTGCTCCCCAAAGATGTGCCATTGGCTGATTAAAATGCGCATAATTCAGTACTTGAGTATTATGCGAATAGGTGTAAGGTCGAACTTGATTATATTCTACCTGAAGCAACAAATTATCAACATTAAATGCATTGAAATACTTTACCCCTATTTGATATCCATATTTATTTTTCCAACTTTTATCCCCATCCGTAACATCACTTAATGAAAATTCATCTAAAATAAACTGTCCGTACAGGTTTACTTTATTATTCCATTTGTATTTAGAGCTTAAACCTAAAATGGCATTTCCTGCACCTTGACCCGTTTGAAATTCAATTGCTCTAAAGAATATAATTGGATTCAAATAATTGACATCAAATCCACGGTTATTAGTGTCTGCCCACATTACAGATTCAAATAAACCAATGTTTAAACGTTTTGAAACATTCCAACTCAAATAATGATTAGCCATATACTTCGTTAAAAAAGCATCATCAACTACAACTTCTGGTCTTACGTCTTTTAACCACATCCATGTACTGGTATATTTAATTTTCCAAAAGGTTGTATTTAACTTTAAAAATGGATATGGACTTGCGACATCACTCTGTAATAAAGACCTGTAACCATCTCCTATAAAGTTTTTACCATGCCCAAATTGAATATTTAAAAAATCAGCTGGTGTATACGATACATATGCTTCGGCAACTGGATAATCATAAGAGTTATCCTTGAATCGTTTAGCAATACCGCGTCCGGGAATAATTGCAGGATCTGGGCCAAAAGCCTTTAAACTTTCCGCATATTGATTAAAATATTCTGCAAAACGACCTTGACTTTCGTAAACAGAGGCAGTTAGATTTAAGCGTTTTCCTAATCCTGCTTGGATATAAATTCCTCTCGTATTATTCCAAGTAGAATTAAATTCAGCTTCATCATCTTTACCTACTTGTAAATCTAAAATAGGATCTACAGTAAACCAATAATCTTTGCCTTGTACTTTAACTAAATGTTCATTAAATAGTTTTCGCCCTAACCAAGAATCTGTTTGTTTAACTAAACTATCCTTTTGAGCTTTTATATCATAATACCTCGCAACATCATTATATACAAATGGTTTTGCTCCTGTATGACTATTTGTTCCTATAGCATTCATTTCGGCATCAAATTGCGCATAATAAGAGTGCGTAAATGGTATATTTAACTGACTATTGTACTCTAGTTTTTGATAAGGTTTTAATTCATCTGCAACAGCATCATACTCATTTGATAACGTTGCATTGATACTTTCTTTTTTAGTCAACTTTACTTCGCCAACCTCATCTAATTGTCTAACAGGCTCTCTTAAAGGTATTGCAATTGTAATACTATACTGCACATATGTTGGTTCACCATTATAGGTCGCAGGCTTAATTTTCGGTAGTAGTCCAAAAACGCGTTTACTTTCTTCTTTTAATACATCATAAATAGCATCAGTATATATTACTTTGAACTCACCATCTTTATTCACTTCAAATAACACTTGAACTTCGCCAGAGTAAGACTCTTTATCCACAACATCAGGTATATTAAAATTCTTATAAATAAAACTATTGAGTGTATAATTGAAGCAGGATTTTACTTGATCTACAATTTCAGATTCACATTCATTAAATACCGGTGGTTTTTCATAAGTTGAAAGGTTTTGTGTAAAACCTAATAGCGATATTGAGAGCATTACAAAAAGCAAAATACGCTTCATAGAAAAAATGAATTTTTAATGTTTGAAAGATACTTAATTTTTTTAGTAACCTTAACTTCAATTTAGGTATAAAAAACCGCTATTTAGGTGCTAGCGGTTTTGATTTCATTAAAGAATATTATTTAATCCCGAGCATCATATACTATAGGAAGCGTATATATAACACCAACTGGAACATTGCTTTGCAAACCAGGTTCCATTTTCGGAATTTTATGTATTACGCGCTTCGCCTCATTTTCTAATGCATGATGTGGTCCTCTAATTTTAATATCTGTAACATCACCATTTTTATCTATTGTAAACTGTGTTGATATTTTTTGTCTTCCGGAGATACCATAATCAGATCCAATATCCACATTAAACTTTTTACCAATTAGTTTTGCGATTTTTTGAGACATGCATTTTTTAAGCTTAACGTTTGTCTTGTGTTTTTCACATCCTGGATATACTGGTACCTTTTCAATTAAAGCAATTGGCACAAAAACCGGGTCTGGAGACTCTTCGCTACCATCGTAAATTTCATCAATTTTAGCAACTGGATTATCAGATACTTTAGGGTCTTCAGGAGTTTTAATAAACACTTCTTTAATTAGAGAATCATCTTTTACTTCTTCATACACATCTTTTAAATCTGCACTTGGTAAAGGTTTTGAGTCTTTTGGTTTAATTACTTCTACCACAAATGGCTCGACATCGTCAATTGATATAGTTTCCACTTTGGCAGTTTCATCAGAAAGTGTAATAGTTGTTGTTTGAAATTGCATTTCAAAAAGTGCATATGTGCCTAATAAGCAAAGAATCAACCCTATTTGGAAATACAAGGTTGAGTTTTTTTGTAAATTTGCATCATGCTTTTGTGATTTCTTTGCTTCAGTAGTGCTCTGACCAGCAATACCGAAGTCTTTTTTAGAAATTTTCATAATACTTATTATTTAAATGTTAATATTATGTCAAAGTAACAATAAGCATACCAAAAAAAATCCCGTCCAATTAATTTTGAACGGGATTTTTATATATCGTAAACGTTTGTCTAGTCTTGTACGGCGAAAACAATCGGAATAGAGAACGGCATCACTACTGCTTTTCCTCTTTGTCTTCCCGGTTTCATTTTAGGTAACATCTTTATTACACGCTTCGCTTCTTTTTCCAATCCTGGATGTGGTCCACGAGCACCAATACTAGTTATATTACCTGTTTTATCCACCTTAAACTGCACAAAAATTCTTTTCCTACCTGGTGCTAAACCCAAATCACTAGCCAATTCTGTATTAAATTTTTTGTTAATGAATTTATTCACCTTTTCATTCATACATGCTTTTTTGGCTGAATTTCCTTTTTTCTTTTCGCATCCTGGAAATACTGCTACATTTTCTATAACTGAAAATGGTACTTCTATATCTTCTTCAACTTCTTCAACCTCTACTTCTTCAACTTCAACAATCTCTGTATCCATCTCAGTTTCCGTAGATTCAATTACAGTTTCCTCAACTTCTTCTTCATCTTCAACTACTTCAATAATTTCTGGAGCGGCTGGTGGTGGTGGAGGCGGTGGTGGTGGTGTGACAATTTGTTCAGTAATTGGCACTTCTTCCTCTAATTCATCATCTAAATTGAGAGTATCTGCAACTATATCGCTCTTATCGTATGTTTTATAATTTATAGACAAATAAGTAACTGCAAGCATTAATGCAAGACCAACTGCAAAGTAAATTGAGCTGTTACGACTTACGTCTGATTTTGGATTCTTTTTAGGTTCCATACTAGTGTGTTTATTATACCGTCGCTAATTTAACTAAATAATAGTAATAAAAACAAGGCTTTAGGTTATTTTAATTTAAATACATCTATTCTAAATGCAATTATTGTGCCAATGATAACACCTAAACAGTTCGCTAGTAAATCTAAGTTATCGTAAGTTCTATTTGAGTTTAATTGATGTTGTACCAATTCTAAAATCGCTCCAAATAATATGTTACAAACAAAAACGATTAAAATTATTTGTCTTTTTTTAGTGGGCTTAAAATAAGTTACCCATAAAAACGCCAAGATAAAATATGCTATAAAATGATAAATTTTATCATCGAAAGAGGATCCTAAACTAGGGACACCACTTAAACTAATAAGGCTAACGATAGTTAGCCAAATTGTATAAATTATTGCAATGGGTAATAGTAATTTTTTAACCATTAATAAGTGCTTTATAATCCTCTGCAGACAATAATTCATCTACTTGAGACGCATCAGAGAATTTTAACTTAATCATCCAACCGTTGCCATAAGGATCTGAATTTACATTTTCTGGTTCATCTTCTAAACCTTCATTAAATTCAACTATTTCACCAGACAATGGTAAAAATAAATCCGATACTGTTTTTACTGCTTCAACTGTACCGAAAACTTCTTCAACATCCAGGGTTTCATCTAAGGTATCTACTTCTACATAAACAATATCACCAAGTTCACCTTGAGCGAAATCTGTAATTCCTATTGTAGCAATATCACCTTCGATTTTAATCCATTCGTGATCTTTTGTGTACTTTAATTCTGATGGTATATTCATTTTTAATGTTGTAAAATATTAATAATACAAATTTAATTTTTTAAATGCTTCAGTTCCAAATTAATTTCCAAAATTATATCGTAAAGTAATTCCAGATCGTAATGAAGTCTGCGGAAATGAAGTAGAAATCGCAAAATCTGAGAATGTGTAATCGAAATAGAAAATGGCCGTTAAATTTTTACTAAAGGCATAATCAGCAGTGTATTTTAGTCCCCAAATAGTTTGACCAGCCGTAATCTGATTATTCTCTATGTCTAGATATCTAATAATTGTTTTATTATCTCTTATTGAAATATCTGCACGCATATTCAAATCACTAACAATGATCTGTTTTGCTCCTGCTAGTTGAGAACGAATTCTAAGATCTTTTATACGATAACCTAATCCCAGTGTATACTCTTTTCCTTGTATTTCCGTCATTAAATTATTATCAAAACTTAATGACAAGGTTCTATCTGTTTTAACTTCTGCCAAAACTTTAATAGAGTTTTTCATTTCAAAATCTAAGCGGACTAAAGGGCTAAATTGTTCCTCTAGATTAATATTACTATACAGCGTTTCGTTTTTAAAATTTCCTGATTGGTCTAGAGCGTCATCTGGTTGATCGTTATAAGCTGCACCACTATTTCCTGCTGTAAAATCTAAATTAGTTCTAAATTGGTTAATTGTATAACGTGATCTGTAACCATGTTGAATAGAAAAACGTCTAAATGTTTTCTTAAACCAAGGAATCTTCATTAATCCAGTATACTTCAATGTCCAGTTTGGTATGGGTACATCTCTAAAGGCACTTGTACTCACCTTATCTGGATTAGAGCCTTGATATGCGGATAAAAATGCTGGTAGCAATACACGTTGACTATTTTTACCAAAACCTTCAGGATAGCCGTCTGTATCAGTATTATATGGTGTTGCACCATAAAATTCTCTCGCCAATCTATTTGCAATAACTAATCTATTTGCTCTAAAGTCATTGAAAGAAGCCGATTGGTTTTCATCACTTTTACTAAAAGCTGTCTTAATTAATGACGTTGATATGTTGAAATTACCAAAAGTATTTGGTGTTAAATGAACATAGTTTAAATCGTCATCAACCCTAAAGTTTTCAGTGAAATTTTCTGCGTATGTTCTATTACCTATTAAATCAATTTTTAAATCACGCATTGGTTCAACATTAACTGAATAGTCTAAAGTTGTATTCTTGACTTCAGTATATTGTTGATTAAAATTCGGGAACGTGGTTAACCATCCATTTCTTGCAGTTAAATCCCTAATATCTCTTTGACCACCAAACGTATAACCAAAAGTTGGTCTTAATGTCCCAATAAACCCTGGAGTTGGTAAATATCCTGGCAAGAATGTACCATTGTTTTCTGTATACCCAAATTGAATACGTTTTACCATGGTAACAATATCTATAACAGTATTGTATGCTTTTTTCCCTCCACTTAATTTACTAGGGTCTTTCTTAACTTTATCATCCTTAACGGTATCTGACGCATCTGGTGTTGCAGATCTACGTTTTGCACCTGTATTTCTATTTCTACTTCCTCTTTGTTTCCCTTTCCTTACCAAACCTAAAGTCTTGTATAAGGTTTCCATATTTAGAGTAGAATTGATATTATGTGTATTGGAATTCTGAATTGAGTGACCTAAGTTATACGTATTGCCATCTAACTCTAATCCCTCATTTAAATCAGATCCTTTTTGCCACTGAAATGCTCCATTATAAGCATATGTTGCTCTTAAGAAGCTTAATGCTGGTATTTTATAAATGGGTAATTCGTAATTAACTTGTAGCTGTTGTGTTTGAAAGTTTGGATCACCAAAATCAAAGAATCCATCCCAAACATTTAGTTCTGGATCTTGTCTTCCATTAATACGATCATCAATAAAATAATTTCGTACAATATTGGTATTAGCAGCTGTAAAGTTTAAACTTAAAGCATCGGTTAGATTATAATTTATAGCATATTGAAAATCGAAAGTGTAATTTCTTCTAAACAGTTCTTCAATTCCAATATTATTACCAGCTAATTCTACTTCTCTAAATCTTTGCTTACTAAACTGTCTATTAATATCTGTATTTATTGAGAAACTCGATGGCAATAAATTAAAATTGAAATCCTTTAAAATTTTCCAATGCTTTCCAGTAAATAGTGAATCGTTCTTTTTAAATGGCTCTACTTTCAATGGTTCAAAAGCATAATTATAATTAACACCTGCTCTTACATTTTGATCTAGCGCATTTTCAATTTCAAAATCTCGATGCTCAACTTTATTATAAGAATAATTAAATGTTAAGTTTTCGACATCGTAGAATCTCTGTTTTGCATCACCTGTACGTTGTTTTCTTACTCCAATAAAATTAATACTCTTACGTTTGGTGTAATCTTCGGATTGCGTTCTTATTTGATCCTCTTCCTCACTTGAAGTTGCCGCATCTAATCTAGAATCTAAGGTTAAATCATTATAAAATTGATCAAATTTTGGAGTTACTAACTCTTCACTTTGTGCATAATTAAAAGGAATTTGAACTCCCCATTTTTTAGGTAATAACTGACCTAACTGTACATTAGTAACAATATCATATTGTTGTACATCTTCTAAACTACGTTCATTTGGACCTTGCTCGATACCACCAAAACCGATAGTACTTCGTCTCCCTGTAGCGCTAATATTTGCAAAATCTGCAATATTAGTATCCATACTAGCAACAGCTGCCCAACCACCTTGACCTTCTAAGTCAGACATACGTAATTCATTAAACCAAACTTCCCCACATGAGTTCGTACCTGTTGAACCGGAGTTTTTAACACCAACCATTAATACTCTGATGTCACCATAATTTGGATTTCCTTTTATTGCTACACGTTGTTGACCCGTCGGTAAAGGAGAAAACTCTGCAACGGGAATATCATTAAGTTCACCACCAACAACATCATAAAATGTTGGATCGTCATTCGCTAAAGTTTGATCGAATATTCCTTTAGATTTTATTTGTTGAAATATTTCTAGTGGTATATTAATCTCATTAACTGATGGCCAAATTCTTTCTTCAATATTACCTTCAGCTAAATCAGATGGTAATAAAGGAATTTCTACTTGATAGAAATTTTGAGTAAAATCATTACCCATTCGTATAAAAGCTATCATCTCACCTTCTGCAAGAGATTGGCCTTCTTGGGCTTCAGCATGTAAAAACATACGCAGGTTTTTATACTGACGCATATCTACATTAATATTTTTAAATACTCCACGAGAATCTTCAGGTTCTAACTCACATGCCTGCAATACCAAAGATTGCTCATTTTGTCTAATTATGTTGTTATTGTTATTTAACTCTTCTCGTCTTACTCCAGGAGGAATAACATAATCACCATCATTCTCTTGTACACCAATAATCCCAACATTAAACTCTGCATCTGCACTATTATTAGTTGGGTCATTATCTAAATCAAGCGTATATCGTCTCCAATCACTTCTTACCAAGTCTAAAGATGCAAAACGCAATACCGTATTTTCTGTAAACTCTCTTAAGTATAATCGAGCAAATCGTATCGATCTTATATCGGTAATACCTCCAATTGCATCAGTCGGTTCATTTATTGGTAATCTATATTGATACCAAGTTACATCTCTTTGGTCTCCATTAGGAAGGGTTACTGTTCTAACTTTAACATCATTAATTTGAGGATTATTAATGTTTAAGGTCGTAGGATTCATATCAACTTCGTACTCAAAATAACTATCAATAGTATTCATTGTGTTATCTCTATTGATGTCTTCTACATCTGGCTGAGTTGTAGATCCTCTATTAGTATCTGTAAATACGTCTGGAGTATTACCATCTTGACCATTGTATTTTTTATATCGCTCAAAAATATCACCATCTGTATTTAAGTAATATGTATAATTATCTTTTGCAGGATCCTCTCCAAATTGAGATCCAAATACAGTACCCTCTTCAACATCATCATATCCATCATAACCAACATCTTGATTTGCTCTATCCTGACCAGTCGTTGCGAATGTATAAATCAAAGATTGGTTTTGAGGAACAACACCACCAAATATGGTAGGATTCAAAGTAGAAATATCACCATTTTCTGGTAAACCATTTTCATATTGTTTTTTACCATCTTTTAATACATCTTCCGAAATATTACCAAGATTCACTAATAACTTACCTCCTTGACTTGTTGGATTATCTAAGAACGGATCCTGTACCCAAAATTCTATATATTCCACATTAGCCTGCTCAAAATCTGTAGATGTAATTTGCCTTGATATACCAGCCCAAGAATTATTAGGGTTTAATGGTGTATCATTAGCTGCATTAGGGTCAAAGTTATATGGACCACGTTCAGACGGATAATACGATAAATCTAATGTGTTGACTACTGATGTTTGTCCTTGAACAACATCGACCTGAGGAAATATTTCTTCAATAAAAACTCGTCTGGTATACAAATTAGATACATCATCATCTGAAATTCCTCCTGGACGTTGATTACTATAAAAGATAGGATCAATGGTGTACCAATTTAAAAAAGATCTCCCATAACCGTTTTCAATTCCAGGATCTTCGTTCCCTGGTATATTACTTGGTAAACCTTTTGGACGACTCGCTAAAGACCAAGATAATGGGCTCAATAAATCTATTGAACCTTGTGTCCCTTCAAAATCATCTATATATGCTGTTGCTTCACCGTCAAAATCTGCACCTTTTGGTGCTCCAGGTAATAAGTAAGCAAATTCACCTCTAACCGAAAGATTAGATGGTACATCTGTATCTATATTTGGTAATTTATTAGCTAGTCTGGTTAAAAATGGTACTTCTGTTGAATAGTTTCCGTTAAAACCAAAAATGGTATTATTTATAGGTTCAGAATTAAAGTTAGCCTTCTGCGTTATCGGTCTTTCGTTTAGGTTTAACAAGGTTGCACCTAAAACAAAATTTTCATTGAATTGATGCTCAATATTAACTCCTGTAAAACGCTTAGTTTGTTGTCCAAAAACGGCATTGTTTTCAACCGAAACATTTATTGGTGTGTTCGATGCTTTTAAAGCTTCGTCCAAAATCTCTACACGCCCTAACTGATAATTCACGGTGTAATCGATTCCTTCTACAAGTAATCGTCCTCCGGCTGTTACTCTTACAGAGCCTCTAGGCACATTAAAAGCTCCTATTGGAATTCCTCCAGATCCTCCACTACTTTTAAAACGCCCTTTAATCTGGAATTTGTTCTTTTCTGCCTCATCTAACGCTTCTGTTTTCGTTGATTTGTATAGTATATCGTACACATACTTTTCCTGATTGGCATTGGCGTATATATCTTGATCGTAGTCTGTATCATTGTTATTTGGATTACCATCATCATCTAATACATCAAATAAATAACGTCCAAACGGCTCAGATTTTGTAAAAATTATTTTTCCGTTTTGTGATAATACAGTCATACCCTCAACATAATCGAAGAAACCGTCACCACGTTCTTGTGGATCATTATTAAAATTTAGCCGATCTAGATGAAATAAACGAATTAAAGGTGTTTCATTTATTTCTGTATCATCTGCTGTATTTGTAGGTGTGTTATTATTAAAAGGCGGAAAAGGAGTTCCTTCCACAGGTTTTATATAATTGACAGGTGATGCCTCAGTATAAAATATATTTAATCTAAAATCTTCTTGACTTAATTGAAAGGCACCAGTATCGTAGATGTTTTTCATCATTAAGTCCCAAATCGGCTGCTCCACAGAGGTCACAGCACTTTTCAACATCTTCAGCACTAAACTTTGTGTATTTACAACTTGATTACCTGAAGTATCATCTACTGTTGTTGCCTCAACACCATCATTTGCAAATTCACCAACCTGATAAACCTCACCACCAAGTGTATATTGAAAGGCAACGGCTAAAACTTCGTCATTAAGTAATCTTTGATTCAGGGAGATATATCCTAATTCTGTATTTAACACATATTCCTGCCCTTCTCTTAACTTTCTAGCCGCTTCTAATTTCCCATAATCAAACCCCTCATTTACAGGTACATTGATACCAGTTTCAACCACAGTAATATCTCTAACTGCATTGGTCAATAAAGAACCTGGACCACCAATATTAGTTGGATCAAAATCGTTATTCTTATTACTTGGAAGCGCCCCTGGATTATTTACAAATCCTCCTGGCAAGGGTTGTAAACCAATATTGTCTGCTTCTGACTCACCTAAATCCTGAAAGGCAACTATGTTTCTTACATTCTCAGTTTGGTTATTCCTATTTGTTACCCAAACTTCTACTCTTGTTATTTGAAGACCCTGATTATCTATAAATGGGTATTGTAATAAAGATTTATCATAACTATCCTTAAAATACTGCGCTAAATAGAAGTGTCTATTTTCATCATAATCTCGTGCAAAGAATTCAAATTCTTCAACAGTACCACCTCCTTGTGCAACAACAGATTTTGATTGCGATTGCTGTTCTGAAAATACAGCTGTTACCCTTGTTTTGCCAAATTGCAATTCTGTTTTAACACCAAATAAACTCTGTGCACCTGTAATTAAAGAACTATTCAATGGCATATTTACATTACCTACTTCAATTTTTCTAATTATATCATCTTCTGTAGGTGTATATTCTAATTTCACAATCTGTTGAAAATCGAAAGTGGCTTCGGTATCATAATTTGCTGTTACCTGAAGTCTTGTTCCTACTTTCCCTAATAAGCTTAAACTTATTCTTTGATCAAAATCAAAAGTGAAATTTGTTCTGTTTCTCGGTGAAAATGATGGATTATCCTGTTTAGAAAATAGAACTCCTAAATCAACTTCAGCAGAACCTTGTGGAATTACGTTTATTGTATTACCTCCAAAAATAGTTTCGAATAATCCAGAATTGATATAGAACTCTGGTAACAGATTTTTTCGATCTTCTTCTGAGCCCTCTTTTTGACCTGCTGCTGCATCAGCCATTCGCTTGTAATATTCCTTTAATTTTTCCTGCAATACCAGTTTCTGAAATTCTTCTGGTGTCAATATTAAAGGATAATTGATATTAAAGTTTCCTATTTTTTCTGTGTAGATATAGCGATCTAATATAGGGTCGTATGTATATTTAGAAACAATACTATTAGGATTAGGCATTCTAATACTACCTAATGCATATGTCGTTTTAGTAGAATCTTGTTCTTGCTCAGTTTCTTGAGCAACAACAGAAGTACTGATTAGCATCATAATTGCTAATAAGCACGAAAAACCTAATGACTTGAGTTTAGTATAGTTTATTTTTTTCAATTGGATTATAAGTTTTTTAGAGCCTCTTTAATAATTTGCTCTACAAGGGCATCTGGTTGGGTTTGTAAAATTCTGTCAACAACCTTTTCTGATTGTTTTTTATTAAATCCTAAAACATCTAGAGCAGATAACGCCTCATCTCTGTAGGTATTGTTTGGTAATAAAGAAAGTTCGTCTATGCCATAAACTTTTAACACTTTATCCTTTAAATCAATAATTACACGTTGCGCTGTTTTTGCTCCAATTCCTTTAACACTCTGAATTAAGGCTACATCTCCACTAGCAATTCCTTCTTTTACTTGATCTGGTGTTAAAGAAGATAACATTGTACGAGCTGTATTCGCTCCAATACCACTTACAGAAATTAGTAATTTAAATATTTCGCGTTCAGTTTTAGAGGAAAAACCATAGAGACTATGTGAATCTTCTCTTACCTGAAGATATGTATATAATCTCAGGTTTTCTCCGTCAGGAATTTGAGAAAATGTATGAAGTGATATATTTATAAAATATCCAACACCATTGCAATCTATAACGACATCTGTTGGATTTTTTTCAACAAGTTTGCCCTCTATGTGTGTAATCATGTTTTACCAAGGTTAAAAAATCAAATGTAATAAAATTATTTGCATTAATAGGTCAAGATAAAAACTAAGAAACCAACTATTTCTGATGACTTTTCTCTCGTTCCTGTGCATCAATAACAGATATGGCTGTCATATTTACAATTTCATCTACACTAGAACCTAATTGCAGTATATGCACTGGCTTAGCCATTCCCATAATTATAGGTCCGATAGATTCCATTTTATTTAATTCTTTTAGTAGCTTGTAAGTGATGTTTGCTGCATCTAAATTTGGAAAAACAAGTGAGTTAACTTTTCGACCTGCTAATTTTGAAAATGGAAATATCTCTTGAAGTAATGCAGGGTTTAAAGCAAAGTCACTTTGAATTTCTCCATCTACTATCATGTCTGGAAAGTTTTCGTGTAAATAAGCTACTGCCTCTCTTACTTTTCCTGTATTCGGATTATCAGAAGATCCAAAATTTGAATACGAAATCATTGCCGTTACAGGTTTAATCCCAAACATTTTTGCGGCTCTAGAAGTCATTCTTGCAATTTTAGCTAAATCCTTTGCCGTAGGATTTATATTAATTGCAGTATCACTCAAAAACATTGGCCCTCTTTCTGTCATCATTACATTAGTTGAGGCAATTCTTGAGATTCCTTTTGCCATGCCAATTAATTCTAACATCGGTTTTACAACCGAAGGGTAACTCCGTGAGTAACCAGTAACTAGTGCATCTGCATCTCCCTCGTTTACCATCATTGCTGCAAAATAATTTCGCTCTCGCATTTTCTTTTGTGCAGAATATACAGTTACTCCTTGTCGCTTACGTTTTTTCCAATAGGCTTTAGCGTAACGGTTTTTTCGATCTGTTTCTTCGTCTGATTTTGGGTCAATAATAAGAATATCAGCATCAAACTCTATTTCTGTCATTAAACTAACAATTACTTCTCTTCTTCCTAAAAGAATAGGATGTGCTATGCCTTCATCATATGCAATTTGTGCTGCTTTCAAAACATTTAGCTGATCTGCCTCTGCAAATACAACGCGTTTTGGATTGGTTTTAGCTCTATTCAGTAGTAATCGAACGAATTTATTATCATTACCTAAACGTTCTAATAATGTTTCTTTATAGGAATCCCAATCTTCAATTGGTTCTTTTGCAACACCACTTTCCATTGCTGCTTTTGCCACAGCTGGTGGTACTTCTGCAATTAACCTTGGATCAAATGGTTTAGGGATAATATATTCTTTACCGAATGTTAGACGTGTTTCTGCATATGCTATATTCACTTGCTCAGGCACTGGTTCTTTTGCCAACCTAGATAAAGCTTTTACAGCTGCCATTTTCATGGCTTCGTTAATCTTTGTTGCTCTTACATCTAATGCTCCTCTAAAAATGAAAGGGAATCCTAACACATTATTTACTTGGTTTGGATGGTCACTACGACCTGTAGCCATAATAATATCCTCTCTCGTATCTACTGCTAACTGGTATTTAATCTCTGGATTTGGATTAGCCATGGCAAATACAATAGGATTTTCTGCCATTGATTTTAACATTTTTGGAGAAACAATATCTGCCATTGATAAACCAATAAATACATCTGCATTTTGCATTGCTTCATCTAGAGTATCTATTGTACGAGCCGTTGCAAATTCTGCTTTTTGAGAGGTTAGATTATCTCTATCCTTTCTAATTACACCTTTGCTATCTAACATTACAATGTTTTCGTTTTTTGCACCAAATGCTTTATACAATCGTGTACAAGAAATTGCCGCGGCACCTGCACCACTTACCACAATTCTTACTTCATCAATATTCTTTTCGGCCAGTTCCAAAGCATTCAATAATGCTGCTGCAGAAATAATTGCTGTTCCGTGCTGATCATCGTGCATTACAGGAATATCTAATTCTTCCTTTAAACGACGTTCTATTTCAAAAGCTTCTGGAGCTTTGATATCTTCAAGGTTTATACCACCAAATGTCGGTGCAATATTTTTTACAGTTTCAATAAAAGAATCTACATCTTCAGTATCTACTTCAATATCAAAAACATCTATATCTGCAAAAATTTTAAATAGTAAGCCTTTACCTTCCATTACAGGTTTAGATGCTTCGGGTCCAATATTACCCAACCCTAAAACAGCCGTACCGTTGGAAATTACAGCAACTAAATTACTCTTTGCTGTGTATTTATAGACGTTATTTACATCCCTCTCAATCTCTAAACATGGTTCTGCTACACCAGGCGAATACGCTAAGGATAGATCGCGTTGTGATGCATACTTTTTAGTAGGTACAACCTTTATCTTTCCTGGAGTTGGTTTGGCGTGATAGATTAAAGCCTCTATACGTTTACTTTTTTTACTCATATTAAAAATAGATTAAGCCGTAAATATACGATATGAGACACATTTTAATCCTTCAAAAACCTAATATTACGTTCTAAACCAGAAAACTTAGTACGTTTTATAGCAGACTTTTTAAATACTTTCCTAAAGGTATCTTCCGTAATTTCTTCCCAATCTTTTTTTGTCATTTCCAACAAATTAGCATGTGGATTAAACAAAGGCTCATTATGTGGTTTTGAAAAACGGTTCCATGGACAAACGTCTTGACAAACATCGCAGCCAAACATCCAATCATCAAATTGGCCTTTAAAGTTAGAAGGAATATTTTCTTTGAGTTCTATAGTAAAATATGAAATACATTTGCTGCCATCTACCACATATGGTTCTGTAATTGCTTGTGTTGGACAAGCATCTATGCATGCAGTACATGTTCCACAATGGTCTGTAATAGCAGGATCGTAGTCTAATTCTAAATCTATAATTAATTCAGCTATAAAATAAAAAGAACCAATTTGTTGGGTTAATAAATTAGAATGTTTTCCAATCCAACCTAATCCAGATTTTGCTGCCCAAGCTTTATCTAAAACTGGAGCAGAATCTACAAACGCACGTCCACCTACTTCACCTATTTCATCTTGTATAAAATGTAATAATGCTTTTAACTTATCTTTAATTACAAAATGATAATCTGTACCGTAAGCATATTTTGATAGCTTATAGGAATCTTCATTTTGAAATTCAGATGGATAATAATTTAGTAATAAAGACACTACACTTTTTGAACCTTCGACGAGTATAGTAGGATCTAAACGCTTATCGAAATGGTTTTCCATATAACGCATTTCGCCATGCATATTCTTATTAAGCCATGCTTCGAGTCGTGGTGCTTCTTTCTCTAAAAATTCAGCTTTACTTATACCACAAGACAAAAAGCCAAGGCGTTTAGCTTCGGCTTTAATTAATTCGGTATGTTTTTGCTTTGACAATCTAATTCTTAAAAGAACTAAACTACAATAATGTTTTTAAATAGTATTCTAATCACACCCTAAATCAGAAGATGACATGTAATCTGCATTTGGAAAACAGTTACCAGATGGTAATGATGTTGGCACATAACGATCCAAATTATTATCGTAGAGAGATTTCTCTAAGAATACTGTTAATTGATTAATCTCTTTATCTGTTAAGTTTAATGGTCCAAAAAGAGAAGATAATTTATTTTGAGGGACAAATCCATTTTCAGGATTAGCTTCATTTTTGTATTCTAAAACTTCTTTTATGGTATTAAAACTTCCTCCATGTCCAAAAAATTGAACATCTTTTAAATTATATAATTGGGGTGTTTTAAACTTATAATCATCTTCTGGATTTCCTGTAAAACCTCCACGTCCTTTTTTTGTTGCTTCATCTACATTAGTTAATACATCATTACCCTCTAAATCATTCATACCTAAAGCATGAAAATCCATTCCATTAAGTCCTGGCCCAGAATGACAAGTATAACACTCGGCCTTCTCGAAAAACAATTGAGCTCCAGCGATTTCATCCGCACTCATAACATTATTCGCACCTCTTAACCAACGCTGAAAAGGTGATTGATTTGGTAATAATGTTCTCTCGTATGCTGCAATTGCCAATCCTGCGTTTAACTTTGTGTAACGTACGTTCTCCTGAATATTCGGGTATGCATTATCAAATAAAACTTTGTAGGAAGAATTAATAATATCATTTTCTTCAATCACAAATCGATGAACGTCTAAACCAGCTACTGCTTGCGTTTCTATCCCTTCGAAACCTAAATTATTAACTTCTTTAGGTGTATCAATAGTCCATTGTGCTTCTGTTCCAGTATTTGGTCCTGTTGCGCCAAACTGACCATTCCACAGCATCACTTTTTGAAAAGCAGTATTTAATGTTGTTGGAGTTCTAATTGGTTGAACATCTATATCTGATTCTACATACATAGGGTTTTTAACTCTCCCTTCACCATAAGAACCAAAACCTAATCCACCTTCACCTATACCTTGCTGAACACCACTTTGAAAACCTGCATCCACATGATGGCAACTTGCACAAGAATATGTGTACATACCTTCATCCATTTTTGCATTTTTAGAAATCATTGTTTCATGGTATAACATCTTACCTAATTCCACCTTAGCTTCTGTTAATGGATTATTAACATCGCTTGGGATTGAAAATAAGTCGTTCTCCATAGGTTGAACTAATGGATTTTTTGAACCGTACAATTCAATAATTCGACTTTCGAGTTCTATGTTATTTTCAAAATTCTGGTAATAGTCGTTTTCCGAATTACAGGATACTAAGACGAAGAAAATCAATAACGCGATTAATTTAGATAGTAGGTTTTTCATGATTTGTAGGCTTAACAGTATTCCAAATATAAATTGAAGAACTGCGTTATGCTTGGTGTTTAGACCAAATCACAAAAAATTAGATAAACAAATATAAGGTGTGTGTTTTACCGATGAATGGAAACTAAAACTAATTAAAATAAGCCTCCCTGTGTTGGTCCTTTAATTTTGCCTAAATGCTTATAGGCTTGTTCTGTAACTTCTCTACCTCGAGGTGTACGCATAATAAATCCTTGCTGTATTAAAAACGGTTCGTAGACCTCTTCAATAGTTTCTGTACTTTCACTTACAGCTGTTGCAATAGTACTAATACCTACAGGACCTCCTTTAAATTTATCTATAATAGTTGTTAGGATTTTATTATCCATTTCATCCAATCCATGTGCATCTACATTCAAGGCTTCTAATGCAAATTTAGAAATATTAATATCTATTTTTCCATCACCTTTTATCTGTGCAAAATCTCTAACACGTCTTAATAAAGCATTGGCAATACGCGGTGTCCCTCTACTTCGCCCAGCGATCTCAATTGCTGCTTCCATTGAAATAGGTACATCTAAAATTGAAGCACTTCGTTGCACAATAGTTGTCAATAAATCCGTTTTATAATATTGTAATCGGCTACTAATACCAAATCGAGCTCGCATTGGAGCTGTAAGTAATCCTGAACGTGTTGTTGCACCAACTAATGTAAATGGATTTAAATTGATTTGTACTGTTCTGGCATTAGGACCAGACTCAATCATAATATCAATTTTGTAGTCTTCCATTGCTGAATACAAGTACTCTTCTACAATTGGGCTTAAACGATGAATTTCATCAATAAATAAGACATCACGTTCGTCAAGATTTGTAAGTAATCCTGCCAAGTCACCTGGTTTATCCAATACAGGGCCTGATGTTACTTTAATACCAACTTCTAATTCACTCGCCAAAATGTGAGCAAGGGTCGTTTTTCCTAATCCTGGGGGTCCATGAAATAAGGTGTGGTCTAAAGCTTCATTTCTTCCATTTGCAGCTTGTACAAATATTTGAAGATTTTCTAAAACTTGATCTTGACCTGTAAAATCATCAAAAGATAATGGCCTCAGCTTTTTTTCAACATCTAGCTCTTCTGGGCTAAAATTATCGTTGGATGGATTTAGGTTTTCGTTCATACTAAACAAATATAAAGAAAAAGCCTTTCTAATTTAGAAAGGCTTTTCATTAATATATTATGTTATTCATCTAATGATGTAGTTCTTCTTCTCCATCTTTCATTGGTACATTCTGAGGCACAAAGTCTTCATCATGTCCTGGCTTACTATAATCGTAAGACCAACGATATACATGAGGAATAGCTCCTGGCCAGTTACCATGCATATGCTTAACTGGTGCTGTCCATTCTAATGTATTGGATCTCCATGGATTTTGCGGTGCTTTTTTACCAAAGAAGATGCTACTAAAGAAATTATATAAGAACACCAATTGGAAAATACCACCAACAATAGCAAATAATGTAATAACAACATTTGCATTAGTAGTATCATCAAATAATGGGAAATTAGAGTTTGTATAGTAACGTCTTGGCAGACCTGCCATACCAATAAAGTGCATTGGGAAGAATACTCCATAAGCACAAATAGCTGTTACCCAGAAATGCAAATAACCTAAATTTTTATTAAGCATTCTACCAAACATTTTTGGGAACCAATGATAAATTCCGGCAAACATTCCATAAAGTGCAGATATACCCATTACTAAGTGGAAGTGTGCAACAACAAAATAGGTATCGTGTACATTAATATCTAATGCACTATCACCTAAAATAATACCTGTTAAACCACCAGTAATGAAGGTTGACACTAAACCAATAGAAAACAGCATGGCTGGATTCATTTGCAGATTACCCTTCCATAGTGTGGTTATATAATTAAAAGATTTAACCGCTGAAGGAATTGCAATTAATAAGGTAGTAAACGTAAATACCGAACCTAAGAAAGGATTCATCCCTGAAACAAACATATGGTGACCCCAAACTATAGTCGATAAAAATGCAATTGCTAAAATTGAAGCTACCATAGCACGATATCCAAAGATTGGTTTTCGTGAGTTTGTTGCAATAATTTCAGACGTTATACCTAATGCTGGTAATAAAACTATATATACCTCTGGATGGCCTAAGAACCAAAATAAATGTTCAAATAAAACAGGTGATCCTCCTTGGTAATGTAATACTTCCCCTTGGATAAATATATCCGATAAAAAGAATGACGTTCCGAAGCTTCTATCCATTATCAATAAAAGCGCTGCAGATAATAAAACTGGGAATGAAATTACACCAATAATTGCTGTAACAAAGAACGCCCAGATTGTTAATGGCAATCTTGTCATTGACATACCTTTAGTACGCAAGTTGATTACAGTTACAATGTAGTTTAACGATCCTAATAATGATGAAGCAATAAAGATGGCCATTGAGACCAACCACAATGTCATACCCATACCAGAACCACCTTGTGCCATTGGCAGAGCAGATAATGGTGGATAAATAGTCCATCCAGCTGCCGCTGGACCTGCTTCCACAAACAATGATATTACCATTATTACACTAGACAAAAAGAATAACCAATACGATACCATATTAAGAAATCCTGAAGCCATATCACGTGCTCCAATCTGTAAAGGAATTAAAAGGTTACTAAATGTTCCACTTAAACCAGCAGTTAATACAAAGAATACCATTATTGTACCATGAATGGTTACCAATGCTAAATATATATCTGCATCCATAACACCCTCTGGCGCCCATTTGCCTAATAAGGCTTCAAATAATACATTTGGTTGCTCTGGCCATGCAATTTGCATACGAAACATTATTGACATTAAAACACCAATAACACCCATTATAGTACCTGTAATAAGATACTGTTTTGCAATCATTTTATGATCCTGACTAAATATATATTTAGTTACAAAAGTTTCTTTGTGATGATGTACGTCGTGGTCGTCGTGACCGTGTGTATCTGCTGTTGCTGACATAATCTCTTTTTCTATTTCTAAAACTGATTCTTAATTTTTTAATTTAATGAATTAGCAAATGTTTTTTGCTCTTTTATCCATGCGTCGTATTCTTCTTGTTCCTCAACAATAATTTTCATCTGCATATTGTAGTGCGATTTTCCACAAATCTTATTACAAATTAACAAATAATCAAATTCATAAGGATCTAATGCTTCTTCACCATTTGCCATTAAAGACTTACTGGCCTTTGTTCTAATATCGTTAATATTTTTTACTTTATCAATCATATCAGGATTCTGACGCATTTCTTCTGTCGTAATAGTTGGTGTAAAACCAAATTGTGTCACCATACCAGGAACACAATTCATTTGAGCTCTAAAGTGAGGCATATACGCAGAATGCAATACATCCTGAGAACGCATTTTAAATAATACTGGCTTACCTTTTGGTAAATGAAGCTCTGTTACAATAATATCATCCTGTGCATTAAGATCGTCTTCAGCAATACCTAAAATATTAGCTCTGTCTATATCAATTAATCTTACATTTGCCTGACCTAGAACATTATCCTCACCACCATATCTTGCTTTCCAATTAAATTGTTGTGCATATAATTCGATAACTAACGGATCGTCATCTTCACTTACATTCATTACATCATTCCAAGTAAATAAACCATAGATAATTAGACCCGCTAATACAATCACAGGAATTATAGTCCATATTGCTTCTAAGAAATTATTATCAGCATAAAACAATGCTGTACGTCCTTTTTCACCTTTGTATTTAAACGCAAAGTAGTGCAGTAAAAATTGTGTTATTGTCTGAACAATAAAAATGATTACCATAGAGATAATCATGAGATTATCTATTTCTACACCATGTTCTGATGCGGCATTAGACATTAAGGGTAAATCACCTAAATACCAAAAACTAGCGATAGTAATGGCATAGATGAATATTAAAAACCCCATCATTAAGTAGCCATTTACTTTGTTATCATTATCATCTGCAATTTGCGAGTTTGATGATCCTACTTGCGCTAAATCATAAATCTTTACCAATTGCCAAATGGCAATAGCTACAAAAAGTATTATTATTATCGTTAATAAAGCAGTCATTATCGTTTCTGTTCTAATTTAAAAATTAATAGTGGAAATGTTCACTTTCCTTCATAAAAGGATTTCCTTTTGCTAATAACGGATGTTTGCCAAGTGACCAAAAAACAATCAGCATAAACAATCCACCAAATAAAAGTATTGCTCCTATCTCTGGAACACCAATAAACCATCTGTCTCCAACTGTTGCAGGCATAATCATATTGAATATATCTACATAGTGACCACAAAGAATTACAATACCAGCCATTATTACAAACCAGTTAATACGCTTGAAATCACTATTCATTAGTAGTAAAAATGGGAATACAAAATTCATTGCTACCATACCAAAGAATGGTAAATTGTAATCTTCTATTCGTGTAACAAAATAAGTTACTTCTTCTGGAATATTTGAATACCAAATTAGCATAAACTGAGAAAACCATAAATAGGTCCAAAAAATACTAAAACCAAACATAAACTTAGCTAAGTCATGAATATGGCTATCATTAACATATTCTAATAAGCCTTTGGATTTTAAATAAATAGCAATCATAGCAATCACAGTAATCCCACTTACGAGCATACCAGCTAATACATACCATCCAAATAAAGTACTGAACCAGTGAGGGTCTACACTCATTATCCAATCCCAAGACATCATTGACTCTGTATAAATAAAGAATACTAAGAACGCAGCAGAAATTCTGAAGTTCTTTTTAAAGTTTCTATTGTTATCAGAATTATCCTGAGCTACTGAAAATTTTCTTGAAAAATAACGGTAAGCGGACCAACCTGTTAAAAATATTAGACCTCTAACAAAAAACCAAGGCTTGTTTAACCAACTAGATTTACCAGCTACTAAGCTATCATAGTTATCATTACCTTCAGTTGTCATACCCTCGGTTAACCAGACAAATAAATGACTATCTGCAAAAAATGCAATCAATAAAACAATTAAACCACCTGGAAGTACATAAGATGTGATTCCCTCCATAACTCTAAACAATACAGGCGACCAACCGGCTTGAGATGCATATTGAACAGCATAAAATGCTAATACACCTAACGCAATCATAAAGAAAAAGAATGCCGCAACGTATAGTGCAGAATATGGTCTGTTATGAATTTGATGTAATACATGCTCTTCATGACTCATTTTGTGTCCTGATGCTTCTGCTCCATGAGATTCCTCAGCATGCTCTTCACCATGGCTTTCTTCGCCATGGCTTTCTTCGCCATGCGCTTCTGTAGCATGAGAATCACCATGATGTGCTTCATTAGCCAAAAGTTCTTTCACATCTTCAACTGTTTCATAATGATGAGAATCCCAAAAACCATAGCCTACTCCTAATACTCCTAAAACCATTAAGATGATAGCACTTATTTTTAATCGATTTGAAATTTTATATTCCATTTATATAATCTTTATCTAAATCTTACTTTTGTAAATCTGCTTTTAGCTTTTCAACATAAGCTACTACTTGCCAACGTTCAGTCTCACTTAATTGGTTAGCATAAGAACCCATAGTGTTTTTTCCATAATAAATAACGTGGTAAATACTACCTGTTGTTATTACTCTACCAGCATCACCATAACTAGGAACCCCTAATATTTTTTCACGCTCAACTAATTTCCCTTTTCCGTCGCCTTTTGAGCCATGACATATACCACAATAAATATCGTATAATACTTTCGCTTCTTCTAAATTTACTTGCGTAGAATCTAGTGGATTTGTTAATGTAGCTTTGGCTAACTCATAACCTTCATTGGTATTTTCAATTTCATAAGGCATAAAATCACCTCTTGGAATAGTTCCTTCTGCAGGTAATTGTCCTTCAACTCCGTTTGCAAAAGCATCAGATTCTTGATATGTCTCATAACCAACTGACTCATACATGTTCGGCATGTACTGATAGTTTGGTCTACCGTTCTCTTGGCAAGACACTAGCCCAACCAACATTACTAATACTACGATATATTTTAAGGATGTCTTCATATTAATGTGCATCTTCTTCTTTATCAACAATATTTATTTCAACAGCACCAGTATCTTCTAACAAGGCCGTTAATGAATCTTCATTATTATGTACAGCTATTTCCATTAAGAAATGATCATCTGTTGTCCTTACATCTGGATTTTCTGCTTTTTTAAATGGCCACATTCTACTTCTTAAGTAAAACGTTATTACCATTAAATGGGCAGCGAAAAATACTGTAAGCTCAAACATGATAGGAACAAATGCTGGCATATTTTCCAAGTAACTAAAACTTGGTTTCCCGCCAATATCTTGTGGCCAATCTTGAATCATTATATAATCCATCATTACAATCGATACTATAAGACCAACACAACCATATATAAATGCTGTTATTGCAATACGCGTCGGTGCAAGACCCATAGCCTTGTCTAGTCCATGAACTGGAAAAGGTGTATATACTTCTTCAATATGATGTTTTTCTGCCTTAACCTTTTTAACTGCCGACATTAATACATCATCATCTGTATAAATAGCATGAATTACTTTCGAAGCTTCCATAAACTATATTAGTTGTTTAATAAATTTTTAGCTTGTCCAGACCAATCATCACGTTCTGCTCTTCCTGGGAAAGAACCTGTAATAGAATCTAACAAGTCGTATTCGTTTTTCGTCATTTTACTAACCTGAAGGAAAGTGTAAATACCTATACCATTAAGTACCTCTTCCATTTTAGGGCCAATACCATTGATAGTTTTTAAATCATCAGCTGTTTGAGATGATGCATCAAATTCTCCAATTGATCCTAATAGTTCACTCACTCTTTCTGAACTATCTTCACTTGAAGGATCTTCAGCTTTAGTTGATGACCCATTGGTTGCAACAGCTTTTGATGTTCTAGCATCAGTACCTGTACCTACCAAGCTATCTCCACGTTCTCTAATGTTTTTATAACGCTCACCAGATGACTTTAAAATAGTTTTTACTTCAGCTTGTGCAATTACCGGGAAAGTACGCGAGTACAATAAAAATAACACGAAGAAGAAACCTATTGTTCCGATAAAGATTCCTATATCTACAAAAGTTGGTGAGAACATAGACCAAGATGATGGTAAATAATCTCTATGTAATGATGTTACAATAATTACGAAACGCTCAAACCACATTCCTATGTTTACCACAATTGAAATAAAGAATGAGAACATTATACTTGTTCTTAATTTCTTGAACCACATAAACTGAGGTGAAAACACATTACAAGTCATCATTGACCAGTAAGCCCACCAATAAGGACCTGTAGCTCTATTTAAGAACGCATATTGTTCGTATTCTACTCCAGAATACCATGCAATAAATAACTCAGTGATATATGCCACACCTACTATAGAACCAGTAATCATAATTACAATGTTCATTAATTCTATGTGTTGTACAGTAATATAATCTTCGAGGTTACATACTTTTCTCATTATAATAAGAAGTGTATTTACCATAGCAAATCCAGAGAAAACTGCACCTGCAACGAAGTATGGAGGGAATATTGTTGTATGCCATCCAGGAATAACCGATGTTGCGAAATCAAAGGATACAATAGTGTGTACAGAAAGTACTAAAGGAGTTGCTAAACCAGCAAGTACTAAAGATACTTCTTCAAAACGTTGCCAATCTTTTGCACGTCCTGTCCATCCGAAACTTAATAGAGAATAGATTTTCTTTTGGAAAGGTCTAACAGCTCTATCTCTAATCATAGCGAAATCTGGAAGTAAACCTGTCCACCAGAATACTAATGATACCGATAAATACGTCGAAATTGCAAATACATCCCACAGTAATGGAGAGTTAAAGTTTACCCATAATGAACCAAATTGGTTTGGAATAGGCAATACCCAATATGCTAACCATGGACGACCCATGTGAATAATTGGGAACAAACCTGCTTGTATTACTGAGAAAATTGTCATGGCTTCCGCAGAACGGTTAATTGCCATTCTCCATTTTTGACGGAAAAGTAATAGCACAGCAGAAATCAGAGTTCCTGCGTGACCAATACCAACCCACCAAACGAAGTTAGTAATATCCCAAGCCCAGTTTACAGTCTTATTAAGACCCCAAACTCCAATACCAGTTGAAATGGTATAAATAATACAACCTATTCCCCAAAGGAATGCTACCAAAGCAATGCTGAAAACAATCCACCAAGCTCTGTTGGCTTTTCCTTCTACAGGTCTAGCTACATCAACAGTAACATCGTGATACGATTTTTCTCCAGTTACTAAAGGTCTTCTAATAGGTGCTTCGTAATGAGACGCCATAATTATATACTTGTTTCTTTAATTTATTATGCTTTTGATGTGTTTCTCACTTTTGTTTGATAAATCACGTTTGGTTTTGTTCCAACGCTTTCTAACAAGTGATACATACGATCATCTTCTTTTAAATGTGCAATCTTACTGTCTTTGTCGTTAACATCTCCAAATATCATAGCCCCATTACCACATGCTGCAGAGCAAGCTGTTTGGAATTCTCCATCCTTAACTTCTCTTCCATCGCGCTTTGCATCAAGAATTGTTTTCTGTGTTTTTTGAATACACATAGAACATTTTTCCATTACACCACGAGAACGAACTGTTACGTCTGGATTTAATACCATACGCCCTAAATCGTCATTCATAAAATAATCAAACTCGTCATTCTGACTATATAAGAACCAATTGAAACGACGTACTTTATAAGGACAGTTGTTAGCACAATATCTTGTACCTACACAACGGTTATATGCCATATGGTTTTGACCTTGACGACCATGAGCTGTTGCTGCAACAGGACATACTGTTTCGCAAGGTGCATGGTTACAATGCTGGCACATTACTGGTTGGAATGCTACCTGAGGATTATCAGCAGGACTTTCCATCTCACCGAACTCACTCAATGAGCTACTTAAACCAGAAATATTATTTTTCTTGTTATTATCTCCTTCAAAAGAATCTTCAGAAGAATAATATCTATCAATACGCAACCAATGCATATCTCTACTCTTACGCACCTCTTCTTTACCAACTACAGGAACATTATTTTCTGCGTGACATGCAATAACACAAGAGCCACAACCTGTACAAGCATTTAAATCAATCGATAAATTAAAATGATGACCAATTGTACGATCAAACTCATCCCATAAATCTACATCAGAATCCGTAACTTTAGTTTCTATATGATTTAATGACACTACAGGAACTTTATTCCAAATATCTCTATCCTTAGTATTAAAAATTTCTAAACTCGTTTCTCTAATGATATCACCACGACCCATTAACGTATTATGCAACTGCACACAAGCAAATTCGTGAGTGCCAGTAGCTTTTTCTACACTAACTTCTTGTGCAGCATTAAAGTTTTGATATAGTGGATATGCATTTACACCTGTTTGCATTTCTAATTTTAAACCAGCTGTTTTACCATATCCAAATGATAAGCCTACAGAACCTTTAGCTTGTCCTGGCTGAATAATAACTGGTACTGTGATTGGTTCTTGACCAGATACTGTAACAGTAACATAGCTACCATTCATTCCACCATCTGCATCATTCCAATTTTTCAATTCTAATCTATCGGCATCTGCTTGAGAAACCACTAAATAATTATCCCAAGTTGTTCTTGTAATTGGATCTGGAAACTCTTGTAACCATGGGTTATTGGCTTGTTGACCATCACCCATTCCAATTTTAGAATATAATGATAACTCCATAGCGCTTCCTTTAGCAGAACTCGCTAAAGTCCTAGCTGCATCTCCACTTGGAGTTTCCTGTTCATCATTAGTTTCAGTTGTAGCATCTGAAGCAACTTCCGTCTCAGATGTACTTGATGATACAAAAACACCATCTTGAACCGCCTTATTAAATGATTCTCCATTTAATATGTCTGCGTTCCAAACCGACTTTAAATAATCCCTGTATGATGATCCATTTCCATTCCATGCTAAAAGCACTTCTTGAAATTGTTTTGTTTCAAATAATGGTCTAATAGTTGGCTGCATCATTGAATAATGACCAGACTTTATTTCAACATCTCCCCAAGATTCTAAATAGTGAGGTGCTGCTGCAATATATTGACACTTGGTTGATGTCTCATCTTGTTTCATTGAAAATGCAACAGATAAATCCGTCTTTCCTAGGCCTTCTTCAAAATCTGAAGCATTTGGTAAAGTATACATTGGGTTAACGCCACTCATGATGATAGCTCCAACATTACCTGCTTTCATATCAGAAACTAATTGCATTACAGCTTTATCGTTTCCTTGTCTTGTTTTTATTGTAGTCTTAGGATCAAATGCTTTACTCTTTAAGTATTCATTTAATTCTAATACAACAGTCTGTGCATTTACATCTTGTATACCAGTTACAATAACTGCATTGCTACCTGCTAAGCTTAATTCTTTAGCTGTAGCCTTAACTGCTTTATCTAATCCTTCTGGAAGATTTGCTCCGCCTACAGAATTTCCTGTAACGTAACTATACAATTTAGCTAAAGCTAATCTTTGCTCGCTTGGTTTTAATGGCACACGCTTATCAGCACTTGCACCAGCTAATGACATATTTGATTCAAACTGAATATGTCTAGACATTTTTCCATGATCAGGAATACGTTTAGAGGTATATCCTGCATCAAATCCACCACCTTGCCAATCACCTAAGAAATCAGCCCCAACAGATACAATTGTCATAGCCTTAGAGAAATCGTAATTAGCCATTCCTCTAGACCCATATTTTGCTTGATAAGCATCTAGCGTTGCAGATTCTGAAATCGCATCATAGGTTACATGACGCACATTTCCATACTTTTCAGTAAATTCTGCTATCAGTTTATGTGTAGATGGACTAGCTAATGTTTGAGTTAGGAATACTATTTCCTTACCATCACTAAGTCCATTTAATTTTGAAGTTGTTTGAGACATAAATGAACCCCATGAAATAGCTGATTCACCTTTCATTGGTGATTTAACTCTTAGGCTATCATACAATCCTAAAACTGAAGCATTAACTCTTGCATTTGCAATACCATTGGTAGCTGCATCAGTGTTATTTTCAATTTTAATAGGTCTTCCTTCTCTTGTTTTTACTAAAACACTAGCAAAATCAAAACCATTTGCAATCGTAGTTGCATAGTAGTTAGCAACACCAGGAATAATCTCATTTGGCTGCACAACATAAGGAATTGACTTAATAACTGGTCCTTCACAAGCAGCTAAAGAAGCTGCAGCTGTACTAAAACCAACGTATTTTAAGAAATCACGACGCGATGTAGATGAAGATTCTAGTACCTCTTTATCTCCTAAAAACTCGTCTGTTGGAATTTCTTCCACAAACTCATTTTGTTGTAGCGCCTCAACAATAGAGCTGTTTTCGTTTAGCTCTTCAACACTTTTCCAGTATTTCTTGTTTGATGACATATAATTCTGAATTACTTCTTAATTTCTATTAATAATGACACTTACCACATTCTAATCCACCCATCTGTGCCGCAGTTAATTGCTCAACACCATATTTTTTAGATAGCTCTTCGTGTATCTTAGTATAGTAATCGTTATCCTTAACTTTTACATTTGTTTCTCTATGACAATTAATACACCAACCCATTGTTAATGGTGAATGTTGATACATTATTTCCATTTCTTCTACAGGTCCATGACATTCTTGACATTCAATTCCACCAACAACAACGTGTTGTGAGTGATTGAAATATGCGAAGTCTGGTAGATTGTGTATTCGTATCCATTTTACTGGCTTAGAATCCCCTGTATATCCAGCACCATCCCAACCGACAGCGTCATATAATTTTTGTATCTCTGCATTATAATCTACACCATAATCTTTTCCTTCAGCTAAGGTTTCTGGTGCTACTTCTGAAATGGACTTATGACAATTCATACACACATTTAAAGAAGGAATACCTGAGTGCTTGCTTACTCTTGCAGAAGAGTGACAATATTTACAATCTATGCCATTATCACCAGCATGAATTCTATGTGAATAATGAATTGGCTGAACTGGCTCATAACCTTGATCGATACCAATTTGCATAAAGTAACCATAAACAAAATAACCACTAGCTAATAAAAAGAAGATTGCTGTCACTAATACTAAGAATTGATTTTGAACAAATGCCTTCCATAATGGCAAACGCTTCGTTTCTTTAGCAGTATTCAACCCTTTTACTTCAGCAAAACGATTTAATGTACGTTTTACTAAAATTAGCGCTAATGCTAATAAAGCAAACAGAACACCTAGCGCACCTAGAATTAAATTTTCTGAAATCCCCCCTTTATCCGTAGGTTCAACTTTTGGTCCATCAACCACAACAGGCTGTTGTTTTTCTTGAGCTGTATATGCCAGAATATCCGCAAGCTGTTGATCATCTAACTGAGGGTAAGCAGTCATAGGAATATTGTTCCATTCTGCATAAACCTTATTAGCATATACATCACCAGACTTAATTAAAGCAGAACTGTTACGAATCCAAGAATACAACCATTCTCTATCTAAACCTTGTTCATCTAACAGTCTAGCTTCCACATGACGTAAAGCCGGACCAGTCATTGGCTTATCTAATTTATGACAAGCAGCACAATTAGCATTAAATAAAGATTTCCCATTTACTGGGTCACCATCTTGAGCATTAATTGAGGCTGAAAACGTAAGTAATAAAATAAAACCGAGATGAAGAATCTTTGAGGTTAAATTACGGTAGATCACCTGTTTCATATTGTTAATTGAATTATCTTCGAATGTTTGGTATGATTTTTTCATTTGGTAATATGACAAAAGTCATATTTTCTTGAAAAACTCAAGCAAAAGTAACATTTAAAGTGGATTTTGAAAATCTTAGAGAAGTGTTAATTAATAATTTATATCAATTCTAAATAAGATTTGAAAAGGTTTATCGTTGAATACTATACCTTTGCATTTAAACACCAATTTATGACCTTAAAAATCAAACATATAGGCACATTCATTCTATTAATTGTCTTTTCCCTTTTTGTTAATGCACAAGAAGGAGAAGTAACAATTAGTCAAGATAGCGATATCGATAAATTACTAGAATTTAAAAAGGATATAAAAACATCTAAAGTTTATAGAATCCAAGTTTATCAAAATGTTGATCCGGATAAGGCTCAGCGAGAGAAAGCTAATTTTTTAAATTCTTATGATGAATGGCCAGTTGAAATAATTTGGAATACCCCTAATTATAAAGTTTGGGTAGGCAATTTTGCTACACGATTAGAAGCTGACAGAGCTTGGGCTAAAATTAAAAAGAAATATATGAATGCTATTATCTTTCAACCTAAATCAGATAAGTTATAGAGATTTTTAATTCACAAAAAAAAGCGACCATAAGGTCGCTTTTTTTATTTAGAAAAGTATTTATTTCAACTTTTTCTTTACTTCAACTTCTTCAAAAGCCTCTATTACATCTCCAATAATAATGTCATTGTAACCTTTAATTTGCATTCCACAATCATAGCCTTTGGTTACTTCCTTAACATCATCCTTAAATCGTTTTAAGGCAGCAAGTTCACCTGTGTGAACAACCACACCATCTTTAATAATACGAATTCCAGAATTTCTAGAAATTTTACCATTCATTACCATACAACCAGCAATGTTTCCAATTTTAGAAACTTTGAAGATTTCTCTAATTTCCGCAGTACCCGTAACTTCTTCTTTAACCTCTGGAGATAACATACCTTCCATAGCATCCTTAAGATCATTTATCGCTGCATAGATAATAGAATACGTTCTGATATCAATTTCTTCTTTATCAGCAATCATTCTTGCATTACCAACTGGTCGCACATTAAATCCGACAATAATTGCATCGGAAGCAGTTGCTAATAACACATCACTTTCTGTAATGGCACCAACTCCTTTGTGTATAATATTAACCTGAATTTCTTCGGTTGATAATTTTTGGAAGGAATCTGTTAATGCTTCTACAGAACCATCCACATCACCTTTAAGTATAATATTTAATTCTTGGAAATCACCTAATGCAATACGTCTTCCGATTTCATCAAGAGTGATATGTCGTTGTGTTCTAACTGATTGCTCTCGTTGTAACTGTGTACGTTTTGTAGCAATTTGTTTTGCTTCTCTTTCATCTTGGAATACATTAAAATTATCACCTGCCTGTGGGGCACCATCTAAACCAAGAATCGATACAGGCGTTGCTGGACCAGCTTCAGCGACATCATTGCCACGCTCATCTTGCATTGCTTTAACTTTACCACTATTCTTTCCTGCTAAAACGTAATCACCAATTCTTAATGTACCTGCTTGTACTAAAATTGTCGACACATATCCTCTACCTTTATCTAAATAAGCTTCTACTACTGTTCCAACTGCTGGTTTATTAGGATTCGCTGTTAATTCTAATAATTCAGCTTCAAGAAGCACTTTTTCTAATAATTCTTTTACACCAGTACCCATCTTTGCAGATATGTCATGAGATTGAATTTTTCCACCCCAATCTTCTACCAAGAGATTCATTTGAGCTAATTGCTCTTTTACCTTTTCAGGATTTGCATCTGGTTTATCAATTTTATTTATTGCAAAAACGATTGGCACTCCTGCTGCTTGTGCATGAGAAATTGCTTCTTTCGTTTGAGGCATTATGGCGTCATCCGCAGCTACAACAATAATAGCAATATCTGTAACTTGAGCACCACGAGCACGCATAGCTGTAAAGGCTTCGTGACCTGGTGTGTCTAAGAATGCTATTTTTTGTCCGTCTTCTAATTCTACTCCATAAGCACCAATATGCTGTGTAATTCCTCCTGATTCACCAGCAATTACATTTTCTTCTCGTATATAATCCAATAAGGATGTTTTACCATGATCTACATGTCCCATTACTGTTACAATCGGAGCACGTGGTAATAAATCTTTTGGATCATCAACATATTCTTCAATAGATTCTTCTATATCTGCAGTAACAAATTCTACACCATAACCAAACTCTTCTGCTACAATAGTTAATGTTTCAGCATCAAGTCTTTGGTTCATGGTAACCATCATGCCTAAAGACATACAAGCGGAAATAACTTGCGTTACTCCAACTTCCATCATGGTTGCCATTTCACTAACAGTAACGAATTCAGTAACTTTTATAGTTTTACTTTCTGCTGCTGCTATTTCTTGATCAATTTCAGTTTGTTCTCTATGCTGATCCCTCTTGTCTCTTCTGTATTTAGCTCCTTTACCTTTATTAGATTTTCCTTGTAATTTTTCAAGTGTTTCTCTAATTTGTTTCTTTACATCTTCTTCACTAGGCTCTTCCTTAACTACTTTCGGTCTTGTGTTACCACCTCTTCCTTTATGTCCTCCTCTTCTATTATCGAAATTCGGCTTTTTACCAGCATCATTACCACTTTTACTAATTCTACGTCTTTTACGTTTATTAGCGTCAGCAGCAGCTGGTTTCTTTTCTTCTTTTTTCTTTTTTGGCTTATTGAACTGGGTAAGATCTATTTTCTTTCCTGTTGTTTTAGGACCAGTCAGCTTTTTATATTGAGTTTTGAGCTTTTCTTCTACGGGTTCTGTTGATCCAGCTGCTTCAGTAGCTTCTTCTTTTTTAGGAGCTTCTTTAACTTTAACTTCTTCCTTTTTAGGTACTGCCTTTGGTTTTTCCACCTTGGTTTCTACCTTTTTTGCTTTCGGTGTTTCCTTAACTTCTGCTTCTGCTTCTGCTTCTGCTTTTAGCTTTGGTTCTTCTTTAGCTTCAACCTTTTTAGGTTCAACTTTCTTCTCAACCTTAGGCTTGTTTAAGTCTATTTTACCAACTTGCTTTGGCCCGCTTAACTCTGCTTTTGCTTTTACAACCGCTTCTTTGGCAGCTTCTTTGGCAGCTTCTTGTTTTTGCTTTTCTTCAATTTCACGTTCACGTTGTTCGCGGAGCTCTTCTTTTTCTTTTAGTTTTGCTTCACTTACTTCTTGGGCTTTTTCACGCTTCGTTGCATCCGTCTGAAATTCATCGGATAGCGTATCATAAACCTCTTGCGAAATTTTGGTGTTTGGGCTTTTTTCAATCTCTATGCCTTTAGATTCTAAAAAATCCACAGCACGATCTATCGAAATATTTAATTCCCTTAGTACCTTATTTAATCTTGTTTGAGCCATAAATTGCCTGTAAAATAACTTAAATATATAGTATACCTTTTCAACTTCAAAATGTCATTCCAACAAATTGAAATCTAAGATGGTATTATTCTTCAAATTCTTCTCTTAGAATTCTAATAACTTCTACGATTGTTTCCTCTTCTAAATCTGTACGCTTTACTAAATCATTAACATCTTGTTCTAAGATACTTTTTGCTGTATCCAAACCAGCTTTGCTAAACTCATCAATAATCCATCCATCAATTTCATCAGAGAATTCAGTTAATTCCACATCTTCTTCAGCACCTTCTCTAAATACATCAATCTCAAAACCTGTAAGTTGACCTGCTAAACGAATGTTGTGACCACCTCTACCGATTGCCTTTGACACTTCTTCTGGTTTTAATAAAACCTCAGCACGCATATTCTCTTCATCTAATTTTAAAGAAGTAACTCTAGCAGGACTTAACGATCTAGTAACAAAAAGTTGAATGTTATTTGTATAATTAATAACATCTATATTTTCATTTCCTAATTCGCGAACTATTCCATGAATTCTAGATCCTTTCATACCAACACATGCTCCTACGGGATCAATTCTATCGTCATATGAATCTACGGCAACTTTTGCTTTTTCACCAGGTATACGTACTACCTTTTTAACCGTAATTAAACCATCGAAAACTTCTGGAATTTCTTGTTCAAATAGTTTTTCTAGGAATAAAGGTGACGTTCTAGACATAATAATTGCCGGCTTGTTCCCTTTTAATTCTACGCTTTCGATTATTCCCCTTACATTTTCACCTTTTCGGAAGAAATCTGAAGGAATTTGTTTGTCCTTTGGAAGAATAATTTCATTTCCATCATCATCTAACAGAATGATTGCTCTGTGACGAATATGATGAACTTCTGCGGTATATATTTCGCCTTCTAATTCTTTAAAATGCTTATATATATTGGTGTTGTCATGCTCATGAATCTTAGAAATTAAGTTTTGTCTTAATGCTAGTATTGAACGTCTACCGAGATCAATCAATTTTACTTCTTCAGCAACATCTTCACCTACTTCAAAATCTGGTTCAATTTTCTGAGCTTCTGATAATTCAATTTCTTGATTTGGTTCTTCAACCTCACCGTCTGCAACAACAATACGATTTCTCCATATTTCTAAATCCCCTTTATCCGGATTTATAATAATGTCAAAATTATCATCATCACCATATTTCTTTTTTAATGCATTACGTAATACATCTTCAAGAATCGCCATTAGCGTAACTCTATCTATTAATTTGTCGTCCTTAAATTCCGAAAATGATTCAATTAACGCTACATTTTCCATAATTGATGTGAATTAAAATTTTATTTTAACTTTTGCTTCTTTAATGTTATTAAAACCAACATTAGCCTCTTTGGTTATTGTTACTTTTCCTTTACCTATTGGTTTTGGTTCTCTAGTCTTCCACTTTAAAACCACTCCTTCATCATTTACATCGATGAGCTCACCTTCTAAGTTCTTGCTATCTGATGTTTTTACTTCTAAATATCTTCCGATATGTTTTTTATACTGTCTAGGTAAGGTTAGTGGTGTGGTCGCCCCAGATGATAATACTTCTAAAGAGAAATCGTGTTCATCTCTATCAATATTATGTTCTATCGCTCTACTTATAAACATGCAATCTTCAACTAAAACTCCGTTATCCCCATCTATCACAATTTTAATCGCATTATCATTAGACAAACTAAAATCTATTAGGAATAAGTCCTGTCTTTCATTTAAGGCGTTTTGCAATAAGTCTTCTACTATTTTCTTGAACATTTTTTAGTATAAAAAGAGGGGACTTTTCGTCCCCTCGCGTATTCATTTTCGTAAACAACGGTGCAAATATACAATATTTATATTAAATTTTCAAGGCTCTTTTAAGTTCAATTATTTTCATAACTTTATGAGGCTAATATTAAATAAAATTCAATGAAGAAAATACTAGTCCCAACAGATTTTTCTGAACAGGCTGAAAATGCCCTAAAAGTGGCGGCAATACTTGCAAAAAAATATGGCGCAGAGATTTACTTGTTACACATGATGGAAATTCCAATGCAACAAACGGATCCAATCAATGCAGTTAGCGATATTCCTGAAGCTCTATTCTTTATGAAATTAGCTCATAAAAGATTTGAAGATTTATTAGAAAATGATTTTTTGCAAGGAATTACAGTATATGAAACTGTTAAAGCAGATATCACATTTAACGAAATAAAAGAGGCTTGCAAAGAATATGATGTTGACTTTATTGTTATGGGATCTCATGGAGCATCTGGAATAAAAGAAATGTTTATAGGTTCTAACGCAGAAAAAGTGGTACGCACTTCTGATGTCCCAGTGTTAGTTATAAAGAATGCACATGAATCTTTTGAGGTTTCGGATTTTGTATTTGCATCTGATTTTAAAAATGACAATCAAAAAACCTATAAACAAGCTGTTAAATTTGCAGAAGCCATGGATGCAAAAATCCATTTACTAATGGTAAACACTGCTAATAATTTCATTACCTCTTATGAGGCAAAAAACCGAATTAATGATTTTATTTCTGGTCAGTCGTTCGAAAATATAAGCATAACAGTACATAATGATGATAGTGTAGAGCAAGGTATTTTAAACTTTTCTAAAGACATTAATGCTGATTTAATTGGAATAAGTACACGTGGACGTCAAGGAATTTCCCAATTCTTTAATAGTAGTTTAAGTGAAGACTTAGTTAATCATGCTCGGAGACCAGTTATAACATTTAAGATATAGTAAAAAATAATCTTATGTAAATTAAAAGTCTAAATCAATAATTGATTCGGATTTTTTTTGTTGACCCGCACAGGATTACTTAGACTGCGCTCAATGTAAACTTCTCACCCTAAAAAAATGACTAAAAGGAAAAATCCTAACTCGATAACGAATTAGGATTTAAACTTCTGTTGGCCCACTAGGGATCGAACCTAGACTCTTTGGTACCAAAAACCAATGTGTTGCCAGTTACACCATAGGCCAATCTCTCAAAATGAGGGTGCAAATTTAAAACAAAGTTTTACTTAGGCAAAAAAAATGATGAAAAATAATTGAAAATACTTAACGTTAACTTAAAAACTTAGGGTGTAACGTAATTATTAGTAAATTCGCCAGCATCAATTATTAAGGTTTTTCATGACAGATTTTAACTTCAAAAAGTGGAATAATATATTAGGATGGTTTGTTTTTGCTGTAGCATTTGCTGTGTATGCACTGACTATTGAGCCAACCGTGAGTTTTTGGGACGCTGGAGAATACATTTTAACCTCTTCTAAATTACAAGTAGGTCATCCTCCTGGTGCACCATTATTTCAAATGTTAGGCGCATTTTTCTCAATGTTTGCATTAGAACCGTCTCAAATTGGAATGATAATGAATATGATGAGTGGTGTTGCAAGCGCTTTCACTATTCTATTTATGTTCTGGACCATAAGCTTATTGCTTGTTAAGCTTGTAAAATATGATAAAGATTCTAGCACAAGTAAAGCACATGCCATATTAGGAAGTGCACTTGTTGGAAGTTTGGCATTTACATTTACAGATTCTTTTTGGTTTAATGCTGTTGAAACAGAAGTATACGCAATGGCTACTTTGATAATGTCTATAATGTTCTATTTAGCCTTGCGATGGGAGCAAGACATGGATAAACCTAGAGGTAATCGTTGGTTAATTTTAATTGCTTTTGTGATTGGATTATCATTTGGAGTCCACTTTATGGGGCTTTTAACTATTCCTGCAATAGGTCTTATCTACTACTTTAAGAATTATAAAACGATTACAATACAGAATTTTATAATTGCTAATATTGTTTCTGCCGCAATACTACTATTCATTTTTAAGTTGCTCTTACCTTCTACTTTAAAACTCTTTGGTTATTTAGAAGTGTTTTTTGTGAATTCTATAGGACTACCATTTAATTCTGGAACAATAATTACAGGTTTATTAGTTATAACACTCTTTTATTTAGGCTTAAATTATACCAGAAAAAAAGGAATGTTACATGTTAACACTCT
>ERZ1048872.356-NODE-356-length-51975-cov-9.229314_pt1 | contig 51975 bp, 59 predicted proteins | sample MGYA00383100_ERZ1048872 | MGnify/ENA primary metagenome ERZ1048872 (study PRJEB29581, sample SAMEA5548370) | metagenome | biome: marine; feature: coastal; material: water | depth 50 m | study: Short-term variability in the microbial, nano- and picoplankton...
CGGCGCCCGCCGCGACTGTTTTAATTGCTGGGAATTCATTGCCAACGATGCTGACGCGACCTGCGTCAACGCCGCAAGACGCCATTGCTGTTGTGCCGGACAGAACAGCGAATGCTGTCGTCGCCGCGAAATTTTTCCAAGAATACATGGTTCAAGAACCTCCGTGTGTGTTGTGTGGCCTGCTTTTCGAGCCGTTTGTTCTTATCTTATGATGCGAATATGACGAATCGCCAAGTGCTTGCATACGATTGCAAGACTATGCCACGAATCGAAAAGCGTGCAAGGAATAATCTGAGGTTCCACGTTGTAAGCGCTAACAAACAAAGGCTTGCGCGAAGAAACGATTCGCGCATAAGGTTTGTGCATTCGTATGCAAAAAGGGAACTCCCAATGGCCGAAATTCAGCTGCGTAACCTCTCAAAACGATGGGGCGACTTCGTTGGTGTTCACGATTTTGATCTGACCATAGCCGATCAGGAGTTTCTGGTGCTTCTCGGCCCCTCGGGTTGTGGAAAAACTACAACGATGCGGATGATTGCCGGTCTTGAAGATGCCAGCGGGGGCGACATTATTGTTGATGGCGTTCGCGTTAACGATCTTGATCCCAAGGATCGCGACGTGGCGATGGTGTTCCAAAGTTACGCGCTGTACCCCAACATGAACGTCTATGAAAATATCCGCTTTCCCTTAAAGGTGCGTAAGTCTGATCCTGCCGAGCAAGACGCACGCGTACGGCGCGCGGCCGAGATGGTTGAGTTGACAGAATTTCTAGACCGCCGCCCGGCTGAGCTGTCTGGTGGTCAACGCCAGCGTGTTGCTTTGGCCCGCGCGATTGTGCGTCGCCCAAATGTGTTCTTGATGGATGAACCGCTCTCGAATTTGGACGCGAAGCTGCGTGTGTCGACACGTGCACAGATCAAAAACCTCTCGCATGAGCTGAAAGTGACGACGGTGTACGTGACGCACGATCAGATTGAGGCGATGACCCTCGCGGACCGCGTTGTTGTTATGTTCAAAGGCATCGTCCAACAGGTCGCAACGCCGACAGAGATTTACGATCGCCCCGCAAATACGTTCGTGGCGAGCTTTATCGGTAACCCTGCGATGAACCTGATTGAGGGTGAATTAAGGGGCGGTGTCTTTACCGCACCTAATGTCAGCATCCCTGGGCTGGATGGTCCTGATGGCCCGATCACGCTTGGCTTTCGCGCAGAAGACGCAAGCCTTGGGTCTGACGGCGGTGCAGGCCAATTGAAAGCTGCGGTTTATTCACTTGAGCTGCTTGGAGATTCAACCATGGTCACTGTCAAAATCGAGGGTGCATTGGTGTCAATCAAGGCGGACAAAACTTTCCGTGCAGAGATTGGGGACGAGATCGTCGGGGGAATTTCAGCGGGCATTTGCCATTTGTTTGACGCCACTTCCGGTGAACGGCTTTGAACGAAACTGAAGCTATGCGTTGGTTTTCCATTATGGGCTTGGATCTCTGACCTGCGACATATGCTGTTTACAGAAATAACCCGCGTCTAACGCGGCGAAACGACGAGGATGAAATCAATGGCCATCACAACGCTCAAAGCCGGCAAACCCGAAGAGGAACGCGCAGAAGATGATGCTAAGGTGCGCGGTATTGTTGAGGATACGCTGAGAGATATTGAGGTGCGCGGCGATACGGCTGTGCGCGAGTTGAGCGCGAAGTTCGACAAGTATGAACCTGAGAACTTCCGTTTGAACCAATCCGAAATCGACGCTGCGATGAGCAAAGTTTCTGCGCGCGATATGGAGGATATCAAATTCGCGCAGGTCCAAATTCGCCGTTTCGCCGAAGCGCAGCGCGCGTCAATGACGGATATCGAAGTGGAAACCATGCCGGGTGTAGTGCTGGGCCACAAGAATATCCCTGTACAATCAGTGGGTTGCTATGTGCCAGGTGGTAAGTTCCCGATGGTCGCTTCTGCGCATATGTCGGTGCTTACGGCCAATGTTGCGCAGGTTCCTCGGATCATCGCGTCTGCTCCTCCAATGAACGGTGAACCGCATCCGGCAATTGTTGCGGCGATGCATATGGGCGGCGCACACGAGATTTACGTGATGGGTGGCATGCAAGCGGTGGGTGCGATGGCGATTGGTACGGAAACGATCAAACCTGTGGATATGCTGGTCGGTCCGGGCAATGCCTTTGTTGCTGAGGCCAAGCGTCAGCTCTTTGGTCGCGTCGGTATCGATTTGTTCGCGGGTCCGACGGAAACAATGGTGATCGCTGACGACACTGTTGATGCAGAAATGTGCGCGACGGATTTGTTGGGGCAGGCGGAGCATGGCTATAACTCGCCTGCGGTCTTGCTCACGAATTCGAAGAGATTGGCCGAAGAAACCTTGGTCGAGATCGAACGCATTCTCGAAATTCTTCCAACCAAAGAGACCGCTCGCACAAGCTGGGAAGACTACGGCGAAGTTATCCTGTGCGACTCCTATGACGAAATGCTGACCGTCGCCAACGATATTGCCTCCGAGCACGTCCAAGTTATGACGGACCGCGATGATTGGTTCCTTGAAAATATGCATTCCTACGGGGCTTTGTTCCTGGGGCCGCGCACAAATGTAGCCAATGGCGACAAGGTGATTGGTACGAACCACACGCTGCCAACGAAGAAAGCAGGGCGCTACACAGGTGGCCTTTGGGTCGGCAAGTTCTTAAAAACGCACAGTTATCAGCGTGTCACTACAGATGAAGCTGCAGCAGAGATTGGTGCATATGGCTCGCGATTGTGTATGCTGGAAGGGTTCGTGGGTCATGCAGAACAGTGCAACCTGAGGGTCCGTCGTTATGGCGGTAAGAACGTGCCATATGGAACGGCCGCTGAATGAACTCCGATGCCCTGAAAATACTGATCAAGCCGTTCCAATCGGCGATGATGGATGTTGAAGAGACTGCCACTCGCAAGGCGATGCACGACTTGTTTGCACCCGATGCGGAACTTCATATGTGCCATCCGTTTGGCGATTTGATGGGACCAGACGCGCTTTGGAGCACTTGCATCGAACCGCTTCATGCCGCCATGCCCGACCTTGAGCGCCGCGATATGATCGTACTTGCTGGCACCACGCCAGAGGGGCGCGACTGGATCGGCTGCATGGGTAACTACATGGGCACGTTCATAGCGCCCTTCATGGATATTCCCCCGACGGGGCATTTGGCGCATATGCGTTATCACGAGTTTTATCAGCTCAAAGATGGCAAGATCACCTCGATGCAGGCAATCTGGGATATGCCGGAGCTGATGATGCAAACAGGCGCGTGGCCGATGGCCCCGCAACTCGGCAAGTTTCTCTGCACACCTGCGCCGATGAGTGGCGACGGGTTGAACGTTTCTGGCGATGGTCAAGCGACCATGGATCATGTGATGGGCATGCTGACTGCTCTGTGCAAATACCCAAGCGATCCTGATCCTGCGGTCATGGAACTGGATGAGTTCTGGCATCCCCGTTTCAACTGGTACGGGCCTGCCGGCATCGGCACCATGCGCGGCATTTCGGGGTTCCGCAATTGGCACCAGATCCCATTCCTTCGCGGTATGCCGGATCGCAAGCTGGATGCGATGGGCGATTTGATGTCGGAGTGGTTCGGGCAAGGCGAATACGTCTGCGAAACGGGGTGGCCAAATATGCGCCTGACGCTGTCTGATGATGGTTGGATGGGCATTGCCCCTGCGGGCAAAGAGGTGCTGCTGCGAAGTTTAGACTTCTGGCGCATGGAAAACGGGTTGATTCGTGAAAACTGGGTGCTCGTGGATCTACTGGATCTCTATGCTCAAGTTGGTGTTGATGTCTTCGCGCGACTGCGGGAATTCAACAAAGCCCGTAACTTGGGGCCAATCACAGTGCCAAGCGGCATGAGCCAATTATGACACTCAAGGCGACTTCGCTCGACGTTGCGCGCCTTGCTGGTGTGAGCCAATCTGCGGTGAGCCGAGTGTTTTCTGGGGCCTCCGCGTCAAAATCAACTGCGTTGAAGGTGCGCAAAGCGGCGGATGAACTGGGGTATCGCCCCAATTCGTTGGCGCGGGCGATGATCACGGGAAAAAGTCGGATTATTGGGCTGGTAGTGGCTTATCTGGACAATCAGTTTTATCCAGTTGCGCTTGAGCGGCTCTCGAATGCGCTGAAGGCTGAGGGTTATCATATCCTTGTTTTCATGGCCGAAAATGCCCAAGACAGTATCAGCAACGTTGTCGAAGAGCTCATCGACTATCAAGTGGATGGCATCATCGCTGCCTCTGTCGCGATGTCGTCCGATCTCACCCAACGCTGCGCTGTTGCGGGGATTCCTGTGGTGATGTTCAATCGTGGGCAGGATGGATCTGGGAATAGCTCGATTACCTCTGCCAATGTTGAGGGTGGTCGGCGCGTTGCAGATTTTCTGGTTAGAGCGGGTCACAAAAGGATTGCGCATATTGCGGGATGGGATGGCTCTTCCACAGGGCGGGATCGTCGTCGCGGGTTTTGCGACGGGCTGGCGGAGCATGATTGCGCGCCTCTAGCGATTATCGATGGTATGTTCAACCGCGATGTGGCGAGCGAGGCGGCACGCGTTTTGATGGCGCGCGCAGATGCGCCTGATGCGATTTTTGTCGGCAATGATCACATGGCTTTTGCGGTGATGGACATGCTACGTCATGAACTCGGGCTACGCGTGCCTCAAGATCTCTCTGTAATCGGCTACGATGACGTGCCACTGGCGGAATGGGCTGCCTATGATTTAACCACTGTGCGCCAACCTGTGCGCCGTATGGTGGAGGCGACGGTGGAGACGTTAATCGGCAAGATTGAAGATCCCGAACGCCCCACTCAAAAGATTGAAATTGACGGGCCGCTGATCGCACGCGGCTCTGCGCGCAAACCAGAAGGGTGGACGCAATGAAGGGCTTTTCAAACCGCTGGAGTGATTTTCCAGACTATATCCTAGGGATCACGCATGAAATCTGGGAAGAGCGGCAGTTGCGCACGCTCGATCACTACTATGCAGAAGACATTGTGATGCGCTTTCCTTCTGGTTTGGCGCAGGGCAACGCTGGCGTGATTGATGGCACCATGGCGACCTTAGCGGAATTTCCTGATCGTCAATTGATGGGCGAAGATGTGATTTGGTCTGGGGATGAAGAGACGGGCTATTTGTCCTCGCACCGCATCCTCACAACAGGGACGCATCTGGGCAATGGAGCTTTTGGCGAGGCGACAGGTGAAAGTTTCACGATCCGTGCGATTGCCGATTGTGCTGCCAAAGAGGACACCATTTATGATGAATGGCTGATCCGCGATGTGGCGGGCTTGGCAGAGCAGCTTGGTTGGGACCCCAAAGAGTATGCTGCTGAAATGATCCGCCGCGAGGGCGGTGTCGAAAGCTGCGTGCGTCCATTCACACCTGATCAGGACGTCGACGGCGGTTATCATGCGCGCGGCAATGATAATATTTGGGGGCAGCGTTATGCGGGAATTCTGAATGATATCATGGATAAGCGTATGGAGACAATACGCGCACGCTATGACCGCGCGTGCTCGCTCGGCTACCCGCGTGTGATGTTTGATTATGGCTGGGATGCGGCTGAATTATTCTGGATGGGTCTGCGCTCATCTTTTCCGACCGCCAAGTTCGAAATTCACCACCAGATTGGCCGCGAAGATGAAATGATGCCGCCGCGTTCCGCGCTGCGTTGGTCTTTGACCGGCACACACAGTGGCTTTGGCACTTTTGGCACGCCCACGGGCGCAGAAGTGCACATCATGGGGATGAGCCATGCAGAGTTTGGCCCCTTTGGACACGCCGATGGCACTATCAGGCGCGAGTTCGCTTTGATCGACGAAGTTGCTGTTTGGAAACAGATTTTAATGCATACAGGAGACATCTGATGACCCCACAAGAGATGGAAAAGCGCATCGTGCGCTATGGCGATTTGATGCCCTGCAAGACGGCCTTTATCGACGCGCACACGCCCGGCTCGGATCAAAAAGAGAATTTCACAATCATCGGTGGCGGTGTGTCCGAAAGCCCTGATCAACACGTCCATATTGGCATTCCGCATGGCTTTAATATTGGCGCGGCGGGGCAACCGCCGAAATGCCGCAACTCGCTGCACAGCCACCGCACGGCGGAGGTGTTCTTTGTTCTGAAAGGGCGCTGGCGCTTCTTTTGGGGGCGCTATGGCGATGCGGGTGAAATTTTACTGGAAGAAGGCGACATCATCAACATCCCAACGGGTATCTTCCGCGGGTTTGAAAACGTGGGCACGGACTATGGGATGATCATGGCCGTGCTTGGTGGCGATGATGCAGGCGGTGGCGTGATTTGGGCCCCTCAAGTGATTGAAGATGCGAAAGATCACGGCTTGGTTCTGGGCGACAATGGCTCCCTTTATGACACGAAAAAGGGTGCGGTTTTGCCGGATGGCGTGAAACCGATGCCTTTGCTGACCGAGGAAGAGCTGAAATCCTATCCAGAGCCGACAACGGCCGAAGTCACGCCCCATTATGTCGCGCGCTATTGGGATCTGATGTCCTTGGCAGACCGCAAACCCGCCAAAGTGATTGGCGAGAATGGAAAGCTCAAAGACAAGCCCGGCTTTGAGGTCGATTTCATCACGCGCGGCTCTGCATCCGAGGCGATGCATAGCCACGACAAACCATCTGTCTTGATGCCCATGCGCGGTCACTGGTGCGTTGAGTGGGAAGGCGGCAGGGCCACGCTTGCGCCGGGCGATACGATGAGCATGCCTGAAAATATCAGTCACCGTGCGATGCCGTCGATGTCGGGCGAAGCCTCGCTCTATCATGTGATTGCAACAGATGACGCTGCTGGCGCGACTTGGAAGGAATAAGACCATGAGCAAGATACTAACGACCCACGTAGGATCATTGCCGCGCAGCCAAGAGGTGGTGGATTTCATCTTCGCTCGCGAAAATAATGAGGACTATCACACCGCCGAATTTGATGCTTGCATGACCAAAGCCGTATCCGAAACTGTACGCAAACAGGTTGAGGCAGGGATTGATATCGTCGCGGATGGCGAGACTTCCAAGATCAGTTACGCGACTTACGTGAAAGACCGCTACACGGGCTTTGCGGGCGACAGTGATCGCAACGCACCGGGGGATTTGAAGCTTTTCCCGAAGTTCCTAGAGCGTCTCGCCGATGATGGCGGCACGCCGCAATACGCGCGTCCGAAATGTGTGGATGAGGTGAGATCTAAAGGGCAGGGTGAGCTGGAGAAAGATATCGCCAACCTCAAAGCAGGCATGGCAGAACATGGCGCAGAACATGGCTTTATGAATGCCGCATCGCCTGGTGTTATCTCTTTGTTTTTGCAGAATGATTACTACAAGAATCGCGAGGCGTATTTGGCTGCTTTAGCGGATGTAATGAAGGCGGAATATGAAACGATTGTTGCGTCCGGCCTTGATCTACAACTTGATTGCCCTGATCTCGCGCTCAGCCGTCACATGCTGTTCATGGATCTCTCGGACGAGGAATTCCTGAAGATCGCGAACATGCATGTGGAGGCGTTGAACCATGCGCTCAGCGATATTCCGGCAGAAAAAGTGCGCCTGCACATTTGCTGGGGCAACTACGAAGGCCCGCATGTCTGCGATATTTCCATGGCTAAAATGTTCGACACGTTGATGACTGTGAAGCCAAGTAAGGTGCTATTTGAAACGTCCAATCCGCGTCATGGCCATGAGTGGGCTGTGTTCCGTGATCGCAAAGCTGATATCCCCGATAATAAGGTTCTTGTTCCGGGCGTTGTCGACTCGACGACGAACTTTGTCGAGCATCCTGAATTGGTTGCGCAGCGTATCGAGCGGTTCAAGAATATCGTTGGATCCGAGCGAGTGATCGCGGGTTCCGACTGTGGCTTCGGCACGTTTGCAGGCTTTGGCGCGGTTGATCCCGATATCGCCTATGCAAAATTGAAATCACTCGCGGATGGGGCGGCGCTCACATGATTGATGATGAACTCCTGAACCTGCTGCGCAGTGTCGACACACCGAGCGTGTGCAACGCAATTGAGGTCGCGCAAGGGCAGCGCGGCTTTAATGGGTTCACGCGCGGTACTATGTTGGCCTCTGCACCGGATCAGGTCATGGCAGGTTATGCTGTGACCGCGAAGATCAAAGCGCTCGCACCGCCGGATGAACCTGCGGATGTCATTCGCGCGCGACGCATGGCCTACTATAGAGCGATGTCAGAGGGGCCAAAGCCCTCGATTGCTGTGGTCGAGGACGAAGATTTTCCAAATTGCATCGGCGCATATTGGGGCGAGGTGAACACGACCGTGCACAAGGGTTTTGGCATGAATGGCGCACTGACCAATGGTGTGATGCGTGATTTGGGCGATTTGGCCCCGAATTTCCCTGTGGTCGCAGGTTCTATCGGGCCAAGCCATGGATTTGTACACGTAACGGAGTTGGGTACGCCCGTGAAGATCTTTGGCTTAATCGTTGCGCATGGCGACTTCGTACATGCAGATCGCCACGGTGCGGTGGTTATTCCACCAGAGGTGCTGCCAAAACTCGGCGCGGCTTTGGAGACCATGTTCGCAGCTGAAAAGATCGTACTTGAGCCTGCACGTGAAGAGGGCTTCGATTTCGAGGCTTTCGAGAAAGCGTGGAGCGCGTTTGAGAAGGCGCGCACGTAAAACACACACGGCGCGCTTAATCTGTGCGTCGCGACCATACTCTTAGCTCTGAAACGAAAGACGCCACTGGCATCCCGTAGGGGAATCGAACCCCTCTTTCCAGGTTGAAAACCTGGCGTCCTAACCGATAGACGAACGGGACGCACTGTGGCGTGAGGAGACGTTTAGGCAAAGTCGCCGAGCCGCGCAAGAGGTAAAATCAGGTTTTTGTTTAGAAGTTTTTGGCGCTTAAATTACGCAGGAGCGGCGTCTTCTAAACGCAACTGTGGGTTTTGACGTCCGCCCCATGAATTGACCTCGAGACGGCCTGCGAGGTGGAAGCGTTTGCCGCCATGATTCTCTAAAGCCGGACCAAGGGGCGTGTCCATTGCGCCAAAGCAAATCGCATCAATGCGCGCACCTAAGCCGTCGCCAAAGCTGATCTTAAGGTGGGTTTCGCCAACGCGCTTGGTGAACTTGAGTTCCACATCGGGAAAGGCAAAGCGCGGAGCAGGGGCACCTGCGCCGAAAGGGCCTGCTTTTTCCAGCTGTTCTATCAATTCGATCTGGGCAGCACCGGGCATAAGCATGCCATCAAGTCGCAGATCAGCGGGACCTGCATCTCCCGCGCCTTGTTTTGCCATCAATTCGGACAGGCGGGCCATAGCGGGTTCCAGCTGCGCGCGACTTAGCGAGAGGCCTGCTGCCATTTTATGACCACCGCCTTTTTCGATGAGACCTTCGTGTGCGAGCTTTTGAATTGCAGCCCCCAGATCTACGCCAGAAATCGAGCGGCCCGATCCTTTGCCCGCATCGCCGTCAAACCCGATGACAATTGCAGGGCGATGTGCTGCGTCCTTGAGGCGGGAGGCAACAATACCAACTACGCCAGCGTGCCAGCCCTCACCCGCGGCCCAAACGAGTGGCTCGTCAAAGCCACGTTCTTCCGCTTGCTCCAGCGCGGCGGCGCGAACGTTGTTTTCGATCTCGCGGCGTTCGGTGTTGAGCATATCAAGGCGCTCAGCCATGGCCTTGGCCTCATGTGGGTCGCGTGTGGCAAGCAGGCGCGCGCCTAGATCGGCCTTACCAATACGGCCACCAGCATTGACACGTGGGCCAAGTAGGAAGCCAAGGTGATACGAACTGGGCGCTGTGTCCATGCGTGAGACATCGGCGAGTGCGGTGATCCCTGTGCGTTCGCGGCGCGCCATGACGGTGAGGCCTTGGCGTACCAACGCGCGATTCACACCGATCAAAGGCGCGACATCGGCAACAGTGCCAAGGGCCACAAGATCGAGCATATTCAGAAGGTTAGGGCCGGTCGCGTTGTCGATCCTAAGCTGTCGGCCCGCTTCAACAAGCATTAAGAACACAACGCCAGCCGCACAGAGATGCGCGAGATCACCGGTTTCATCGGCGCGGTTCGGGTTCACAACGGCATGCGCAGGAGGCAGGGTTTCGCCGCCCAAATGATGATCAAGCACAACCACATCCGCGCCGACAGCGGCGGTGATAGGTCCATGAGACAGAGTTCCACAATCGACGCAAATGATCAGATCATGTGCTGCCGCGAGCATGGCCATAGCTTCGTCATTTGGGCCGTAGCCTTCGTCGATACGGTCAGGAATATAGAGTGTTGCGGATTGATCGAAATGGCGCAGCCAGTCGATGATCAGCGCGGCAGAAGTGCCGCCATCCACATCATAATCTGCGAAGATTGCGATTTTCTGGCGGGCTTTGACGGCGGCGAGAATGCGCGCTGTGGCCTTTTCCATGTCCCTGAGGGAACGCGGATTGGGCAACAGATCCTTCAAAGTTGGTGCAAGAAAAGCGTCGGCATCTTGCGGCGTGACGCCGCGCTTGGCGAGCACATTGCACAAGGGAGCCGGCAAGCCCGTGGCTTGGGCAATCGCTTCGCCTTGGCGCGCGACTTTGAGGTCGGGACCGACCCAACGGCGGCCTGTCAAAGAACGCTCGACGTTAAGGAAGGGTCCCATACTTTCAGGCGTTTACAGGCAGGCGGTAGGTCATGCGACGCACGGAGCCGGTTTTTGAACGCATCAGCAGCGTTTCTGTAGTGATATAGCCGACTTCGCGTTTGATCGCAGGCAACAATGTACCGCCTGTGACGCCTGTGGCCGCGAAGATGACATCCTGTGTGACCATATCATCGCGCGTGTAGATGCGATCGTAATTTGTGATGCCCGCTTTGCTGGCGCGGCGACGCTCATCGTCATTGCGAAACAAAAGTCGGCCAAACATTTGACCACCCATGCATTTTAGCGCCGATGCGGCAAGCACGCCCTCTGGGGCACCGCCCGTGCCCATATACATGTCGATGCCTGTAAGATCGGATTCAGCGCAGTGCATGACGCCCGCCACATCACCGTCAGTGATCAAGCGGATCGAAGCACCAGTAGAGCGTACTTCAGCGATCATTTCCTCATGGCGTGGGCGTTCCAGCATACACACAGTAATGTCGGACGGCGCACAGCCTTTTTCGGTGGCGAGCGCTGAAACGCGCGTGGCGTAGGGCATATCTAGGGCGACAATACCCTCTGCGAAACCTGGACCAATCGCGAGTTTGTCCATGTAAACATCAGGCGCGTGCAGCATGGAGTCACGCGGGCCCATCGCGATCACGGTCAATGCGTTGGGCATATCTTTAGCGGTGAGCGTTGTGCCTTCCAGCGGGTCAAGCGCGATATCGACGGCAGGTCCGGAGCCTGTGCCAACTTCTTCACCAATGTAGAGCATGGGCGCTTCATCACGTTCGCCTTCGCCAATCACAACGACACCTGCGATCTCTAGCAGATTGAGCTGTTCGCGCATCGCATTGACCGCAGCTTGGTCTGCCGCTTTTTCATCGCCGCGCCCGATCAATCTAGCGGACGCAATCGCGGCTTGCTCAGCCACGCGCGCGAGGCCGAGGGAGAGCATGCGGTCATTGAAATCGACAGAATTATTCATTGGAGTGGTCCTTCTTCGCTTATCTCAGAGTGACCTAGCGACGCGGGGCTTGCAAGAAGAGATACTGGCGCTTGGCTCTTAGGGTGGGAGCGAGAGGGCCAGCCCTCTCGCGCTCTCCCGAGGTATTTTCAGACCAAAAAGGGCTTTAGAGCCTTAGAGGTTTTCGATACGCAGCGCGACTGGGCGTGTCGCCACCACCTCGCTTTTGCCGATTTGCGTCAGTGCTTCATCAAGGGTTTGGCGCATGCACTTATGCGTCACGATCAACACCGGCGCGGTTTCATCCGCGTGGCCAAGTTGGCGCATACGATCAATGGAAATTCCTGCCTCACCCAGGATCGTCGCAATCTTCGCCATTGCACCGGGCTTGTCTTTGAGGCCAACGCGTAAATAGAAAGGCGCGGGGCTAGCGGCCTTTGCTGAGGTGGCTTTTTGTAGTTGATCTGCGGGAATGCCAAAGGTGGGAATACGGATGCCGCGTGCGATATCCATTACATCGCCCATTACCGCGCTGGCTGTGGGCCCCATGCCTGCACCTGGTCCTCGTAGTACGATTTGCTCGACGTGATTGCCTTCGATCACCACCATATTGGTGCCACCTTCAAGCTGACCGAGTGGCGATGCGGAGGGCACAAGACATGGCGTCATGCGTTGTTCCAAGCCGCGTCCTGTCATTTGGGTGACGCCCAGCAATTTGATGCGAAAGCCCATGTCAGCGGCGTGATTGATGTCTTGGAGTTCGATCCGTTGGATGCCCTCGAGTTCGACCGCGTCGAAATCAACCTGCGTACCAAAAGCAATCGAGGCGAGCAGCGCCAGTTTGTGACTCGCATCAATCCCTCCCACATCAAGGTTGGGATCCGCTTCTAGATAGCCAAGCTCCGCGCATTCATCAAAGAGGGCGTTGTAGCCGCGGCCCGACTTTTCCATATTGGTCAGGATGTAGTTACAAGTGCCGTTCATCACGCCCATCACGCGGGTGATTTCATTGCCTGCTAGACCTTCAAGCAAGGATTTGATCACTGGAATGCCGCCTGCGACGGCAGCCTCGTAGCGGATAATGCTATCGTTCGCTTCAGCCATTTGAGCGAGAGCTTGGCCGTGATGCGCGAGCAAGGCTTTGTTGGCGGTGACCACATCTTTGCCAAGGGCGAGCGCTGCTTCGACCGCGGCTTTCGCAACGCCCGTGTCGCCACCGATCAGTTCGAGGAAAACATCCACATCGTCGCGTTTGGCCAGGGCGACCGCATCAGTTTCCCAAGCATAGCCTGAAAGTGAAACTCCACGGTCGCGCGATTGGTCCCGCGCGCTGACCGCTGAAATCACAACGTTGCGTCCTGCGCGTGCACTCAGAAGGGCGGCTTGCTGGCGGATTATTTTGACCACGCCGGTGCCGACCGTGCCCAAACCTGCAATGCCAAGACGGAGAGGGGAATTCTGGCTCATGAGGTGGGCTCCTTAAAATGGGTGCGCGCGAGGCGGCTCGTTCTGTTGGCTTTACTGCTGTGCGGGCGTCTGTGCAATGAAGCTTTGCGCAGATTTCAGCGATTATTCTGGTAGCGTTGGCGGGTTTATCCCACCTTCCATGCGTTTGCGTAACGCATCATCGATAATCGGATCAGCGGCGGCTCGCGCCTCGCGACGAGCATTCAGCGCATCGAGGCGATCAAGCACGGGATCATTCGCCTTTTCCGCCTGTGCAGAGGACGCAACGGGCGTGTCTTGAAGCGTATCGCGACGGCTAGTGAGATTGTTTTCAACCTCATCCGTGATCGTCGCTTCGGGTTCTTTTAAGAGAATGTCGAGGGGGACGAACTTGGGATAGGGGGTTTTGTTGTCAAATTGCGCCTCCGAAACTTCGAGTTCTGGAAATTTCTTGCACGCAGGAAGGGCTGAACAAAGAAGCACAGCGATCAAAAGGGTGGGGCAGAGACGAAAGATCATAGACGTGCATTCCAACAAAGACCCCGTCTTTTGGCGCAGAGTGCTGGGACTGACAAGGGTGTGACGGTTTTTGGTTTTTTCTGAACGGATGTTCAGTTAACGTCTTCAAATGGCACGTACTCAAGGATCCCATTCGGCCTCAACAGGGCCAAAAATTCGCGCATCGGCGCAGCGCTTATTTGCGCAACATGGCTACGCCGCTGTTTCCATGCGCCAAATCGCGGCGGACGTGGGGGTGCAGGCGGGTGCACTTTATAATTATATTCCCGACAAGCAGGCGCTTTTGTTCGAGCTAATGAAGCGGCACATGGATGATCTGCTGGCCGCGCGGTGTGCGCAAAAACCTGCCGAGAGCGCGTTGGCAGCACTTGAAGCGTTCACGCGGTTTCACATCGGGTTTCATTTGGATCGCCCTGACGCTGTTTTTATTGCCTATATGGAGCTGCGCAATCTGAGCGATGACAATTTCGCGGAAATTGAGAGGTTGCGGACCCAGTATGAAGGGGAATTGACGCAAATTTTGGACCATGGGTTGGCCGAGAGGGTATTTGATATGACCGACCTAAAGGTAGCCACGCGCGCTGTCATTGCGATGCTCACGGGGGTGACCACATGGTACCGTGACAGCGGCGCGCTCAGCCGGAGCGAGGTTGAGGACATTTATTGGCAAATGGTGCACAATGCGGTTCGGCTTACATAAGGCCTAGTGCGCGGGCTTAATAAACGTGCCGTTGCGCAGCTCTTTGACGGCTTGCATTAGCTCCTCGCGAGTGTTCATCACGATTGGCCCATGCCACGCGACAGGTTCCTTCAGCGGCTGTCCCGAGATTAGCAAAAAGCGCACACCAGTGTCACCAGCTTGAACCGTGACCTCTTCGGACGCTCCAAATTTTACGAGCGTGCGGTTGCCCGACAGATCGCGAATATTGACCTCTTCGCCGCCAACTTCCTTTTCCAAGAGTACCCCCATCGGTGCAGAGGCATCTGCAAACGCAGCACTGCCTTCGAAGACATAAGCGAACGCACGTCTGTGGTGACTTAGCTTGAAGGTTTTATTCACGCCAGCAGGCACGAAGACATCAATGTATTGCGGGTCTGCGGCGATGCCATCGACGGGACCACGCTTGCCCCAGAATTCGCCGACCACGACTTTGACGCGTGTGCCATCGTCGTCAATAACCTCGGGGATTTCTTTATTTTTAACGTCCTGGTAGCGCGGCGCCGTCATCTTGAGGGACGAAGGCAAGTTCGCCCAAAGCTGAAATCCATGCATTTGTCCTTGCGCGTTCCCATGCGGCATTTCCTGATGCATGATCCCTGAACCTGCGGTCATCCATTGCACATCACCTGCGCCGAGCGCGCCTGTGTTGCCAAGGCTATCTTCGTGATCAACCGTGCCATTCAGAACATATGTGATCGTTTCGATGCCTCTGTGTGGATGCCAAGGAAAGCCTTTTTCGAACTTGTCAGGATGATCGCCGCGAAAGTCATCGAAAAGGAGAAAAGGATCCAATTCGGTTGGGTCCTGAAACCCGAAAGCGCGGTGCAAGTGGACGCCAGCGCCTTCCAGGGTTGGCGTAGCTTGTGAAATTTCAAAGCGGGTACTGACGGACATGTCGACCTCCTATTGGTGTTTGGGGAGGACATAGAGCTTATAGTGGGATTGCACAATTCCGCATACGAAATCACCTTGCGTGCACTGACGCACGGTCGCCTTACGTGCTGCAGCACGTAAGGCGACTGGACCTAGCCGCCTGTGTGGCTCATATGGCGTGTGACTTGGCCATCCGCCTTCTGGCGCGAATAGTCGAAATCATGGCCCTTCGGTTTCAAACCGATAGCGTCATGTATCGCGTGCTTTAAAGGTGCGTTGTCTTTCGGGTTGTTGCGCAAAGCCGCGCGCAGATCTGCCATGTCTTCTTGACCTAAGCACAAATAAAGCTCGCCCGTGCAGGTCAAGCGCACGCGATTACAGCTTTCGCAGAAATTATGCGTGAGCGGTGTAATGAAGCCGATCTTTTGACCCGTCTCCTCCAAGCGCACATAGCGCGCAGGGCCGCCCGTGCGCTCGCTGAGTTCGGTCAACGTGTAGCGCTCCGCGAGTTGCCTGCGTAGATCCTTCAGCGACCAATATTGCCCCACACGATCCTCATTTCCAAGATCGCCCATTGGCATCACTTCAATCCAAGTCAGAGCAATATCACGGCTTGCACACCACTCGGTCATTGTGATCAGCTCGTCTTCGTTGAAATCTTTTAACGCAACCGCGTTGATTTTTACTTTCAAACCAGCCGCTAGTGCGGCGTCGATCCCTTTTAGGACCTGTGCCAGACGGCCCCAACGGGTCACCCGTGCGAACTTTTCTTCATTCAAAGTATCAAGAGATACGTTCACGCGACGCACGCCTGCGGCGTAAAGCGGCTCTGCAAAGCGTGCGAGCTGACTTCCGTTAGTGGTGAGCGTGAGTTCCTTTAACGCGCCACTGTCCAAATGGCGGCTCATGCTTTGGAAAAAAGTCATTATATCACGTCGCACAAGCGGTTCCCCCCCCGTGATACGTAGCTTTTTCACGCCGAGATCTACAAATGTGGAGCACATGCGATCCAACTCTTCGAGGGTCAGCAGTTCTTTCTTGGGCAAGAACTGCATGTTTTCGCTCATGCAATAGACGCAGCGAAAATCGCAACGATCTGTCACAGAGACGCGCAAATAGGTGATGGCGCGGGCGAAAGGGTCAATCAGAGGTGTGTTCATGCTCATAAACTAATGCGCGCACTGAAGCGCCGCAAGAGGAGTTCCACACATGTGCGAACACGTTATTGCGTTCTGCGCTGGAGGGCTTAATCATGCCTTTATGGCTCGTATCTTATTAATTGCCGCGTGTTTTGCGCTTACTGCTTGTGCGCAGGCCCCGAAACAGGTGGACGCCCCCGAAATGGTTGCTCCATCGAGCGATCAATTGCGTCCAAAAGTGCGCCCTGCCGGTTTAGGTCGTGTGGTTCCAAAAGAGGCACGCACATTGGAAGAGTTTGATGTCACCACCGCGCAAGAGCGTGAAGAGGCTGCTGCGGTTCCTGTAGCAACAGTAGAAAAACGACTTGGATTGACGGTTGCTTCGCTTGGCGATCCGACCCAAGCGGGATTTTGGATCAAAACGCCATTGGTGAGTGCTGCTGGAAAAGGCCGTGTAGTCTATCCCGGCACTGGCAAATCCGTGCAAGTCTATATGACTCCGATTGAAGGCTCAGGTTCCGCAGGCAGCCGTTTGTCCCTTGCCGCGTTCCGTTTAATCGAAGCGCCCTTGACCGAACTTCCCGAAGTCGAAGTCTTTTCAGGTGGTTAAGCCCTGAGTAGCTTTCTTGCTGCGTCCTTGCGGGCAAAAGGTTTCATCGTGTCGCCGTATTGGTCAAGGAAAATGCTTACACGCGCGGCATCGTGTTTGCCAAGCTCGCGCAGCCACCATGAAATCGATTTTTGGATAAACCAGGTGTGATCGTCGACATAGCTTGCAGCCCAACCTAGAATGCGCTCTCTCGCGTCTAATTCTGCTTGCTTTGGATTGTTTTGTTTGGTCCAGGGCAGGGTGATCACCAAGGCCGCGCGTCGTGTCCACATGTGATCCGAGGTTGTCCAAGCCTCAATCTCATCTAGCCGTGTAGGATCCGCGACCAGCCGTTTTTGTCCCGCCATGCAAGCGTGATCAGCGATGGCCCAGCTGTCAAAACTGGGTACCCAACTTTTGATTAACTCCCAAGCTGCATCGTCAGGTCGTATGCGCGCCTGTGCCAAAAGCTTGGAGGCCGCCAAGCGTGCTTCAAAAATATCCGTATGCCACAGTTCTTTCGCAAGGCGTACGCGCGAGTTTACATCAAGATCGGAGCGCCAGTTCTTGGTGAGCTCATTCACATCAGGGTTGGCGATTCCAAGATACTCACGTTTGCTCTTGTGGTATTTTGCCATGCCGTCTGCTCGGCCTGGCTCGATGCGTGCGCTCAATGCGTCAAGGGCCTCTTCAAGGGTCATTCGACAGTCACGGACTTCGCGAGGTTGCGCGGCTGATCCACATCTGTGCCTTTCGCGACAGCAGTATGATAAGCCAGAAGCTGGGCAGGGATAGAGTAGATGATCGGTGTGATCAAAGGATCACACTCGGGCATTACGATTTCTCCCCACACATCGCCCGCGATTTTTAATCCTTTACGGTCAGAAATCAAAAGTACTTTGCCAGAGCGGGCCATGACCTCTTGCATATTGGATATAGACTTGTCGTAAAGCTCATCGGATGGTGCTAAAACGACGACTGGTACTTTCTTGTCAATTAGCGCAATCGGACCATGTTTGAGTTCACCTGATGCATAAGCCTCGGCATGTATATAGCTGATTTCTTTTAATTTTAATGCGCCCTCATGGGCGAGTGGATACATCAAGCCACGTCCCAGAAACAAGATGTCGCGCGCTTGTGAAAGTTTGCGTGCGTGGTGCTTGATAGCATCTGATTGCTCTAGCGCGACGTTCAAAAGTCCGGGCGCAGAGCGCATTGCGTTGGCTGCGTCTTTCAGTTCTGTCTCAGACATCGTACCGCGATCTTGCGCAGCTTTTAGCGCCAATGATAACAAAACGGTAAGCTGGCACGTGAAAGCTTTGGTTGAGGCCACGCCAATTTCGACGCCCGCGAAAATCGGGTAGGTTTGATCGCTTTCACGCGCGATGGAGCTTTCCGCAACATTGGTCACAGACAGGATCTTGTCGGCCTTACCCGCGCAGTAGCGCAGCGCTGCTAGTGTGTCAGCAGTTTCACCGGATTGGCTGACGAACAAGGCGGCGGTTTGCTTGGGGATCGGCGGTTCACGGTAGCGAAACTCTGAAGCCACATCGACTTCAACGGGAATGCGCGCAAGTTTTTCAAACCAGTATTTTGCGGTAAGACAGGCATAGAATGCTGTGCCGCAGGCGACCATGCTCAAGCGTTCAATCTTTGAGAAATCAATATTACCACCGGGCAGAGCGATTTGATCACCGCCTGCAGGGAGATAGTTGTTCACGGCGGCCCCGACAACGGCTGGCTGCTCTGTGATTTCTTTCGCCATATAGTGGTCAAAACCAGCCTTATCGACCTTGGCTGTATCAATCTCGATAACGCGCATTTCGCGGCCGACTTGGTGACCTGCGTTGTCCCATATGAGCAAGCTGTCACGGGTCAGAACGGCGCGGTCACCTTCCTCTAAGTATGTGATGCGATTGGTTAAAGGGGCTAATGCGATTGCGTCGGAGCCGATGTACATTTCCTTCGATCCATGTCCAATGGCAAGCGGCGAGCCTTTGCGTGCGGCGATCATCAGGTCTTCTTCGCCGTGGAACAAAAATGCCAAAGCAAACGCACCGTCTAGTCGGGAAATAGTCTTCTCAGCCGCGTCAGCTGGGCTAAGGCCGCTTTCCATGTAGTGCTGCGTGAGCAGAGCAACGGTTTCTGTATCCGTCTCGGTGACGAAATTGATACCGTATCCTGCAAGTTCTTCACGCAATTCACGGAAATTTTCGATGATGCCATTGTGCACGACAGCGACAGGACCAGCTTGGTGGGGATGCGCGTTGTCCGTTGTCGGCGATCCATGCGTGGCCCAGCGGGTGTGGCCGATACCTGACTTGCCCGCGAGTGGTTCGTGCACCAGAAGGTCAGAGAGATTAACCAATTTACCAACGGCGCGGCGACGATCTAGTACGCCATTGTTTACAGTTGCAATTCCCGCGCTGTCATAGCCACGGTATTCGAGGCGACGGAGCGCTTCGACAAGGGTTGGTGCCACTTCGTGCTGTCCAAGCACCCCAATAATTCCGCACATTATAATACCTCTTTTTTACTGTTATTTTTCTTTTTCTTTAACATATCGAATAATTTAACTGCTAAGCCTGTTTTGTTGATTTGCTTGCTACGTGCAATCGCCAAAGCATCATCAGGCACGTCTTGTGTCACCACAGTGCCGCTTGCCGTCATGGCATTTGCGCCAATAGCAACAGGGGCGACCAGCAAGGTGTTAGACCCGATAAAGCTGTCTTCGCCGATTTCTGTGTGATGCTTCATCACGCCGTCATAGTTGCAAGTAATTGTGCCCGCACCGATGTTCGCGCGCGCACCCACATGGGCGTCGCCGACGTAGGACAGGTGATTAACTTTCGCGCCCTCATCAATTACCGCATTCTTGATTTCAACGAAGTTGCCAACGCGGGTGAATTCAGCAAGTTCTGTCCCCGGGCGCAAGCGTGCGTAAGGGCCAACGGTCGCGCCACGACTAACGTGACAGCCCTCTAAGTGACTGAACGCACGGATATTTGCGCCGTTCTCAACCTTGACCGAAGCGCCAAAAACAACGTTCGGTTCGATGATCGTGTCAGGACCAATATGCGTGTCGTGGGACAGATAAACCGTGTCTGGCGCGTGTAGTGTGACACCGGTTTCCATCAATGCGACACGTGCTTTGCTTTGAAAGATTGCGTCGGCTTCTGCGAGCTGTACGCGGGAATTTACACCAAGCGTTTCGCTTTCATCGCAGGTTACTGAGGTCGCATTCAGACCTTTCCTTTGGGCTATTTCGACGATGTCGGTGAGGTAATATTCACCAGACGCATTGTCGTTCCCAACCGCAGCGATAAGATCGAAAAGGATGGCTGATTTTGCGCAGATAACGCCGCTGTTACAAAGGGTTATTTGACGCTCTTCATCTGATGCATCTTTGAATTCCACGATTTTTTTAAGGTGCTCACCTTCCATGATTAGACGTCCATAACGGCCCGGATCAGCGGCTTCAAAGCCCAAGACAACAACATCATGGTCCGAACGTGCTGCGGTCATATGCTCCAACGTTTTAGGATTGATGAAGGGTGTATCCCCATAAAGAACCAGCGCATCACCGTCGAAATCAAACAGAACCTCTTTCGCCTGAGCTACCGCGTGCGCCGTACCCAACTGCTCGGTCTGCAAAACCACGTCCGCAGTCTCATCAAACGCTTTTGCCGCATCGCTGACCTGTTCAGCGCCGTGACCTGCGACGATGATCGTTTTCGCAGGATCTAAAGTTGCACCGCTTTTCATCGCGTGCACCAACATTGGTGCGCCCGCAATGTGATGCAGAACCTTGGGCAGATCAGATTTCATTCGGGTGCCCTTGCCAGCAGCAAGGATAATCAGAGCAATGCTCATAATAGGGAATACTCTTTGCAATTTGTTAAGGCTCGTTCTACCTAAACTTTGAGATGCTGCAAGGCGTGTGAGTTCACACAAGATTGCGGCGTGTAACAAGCGCTTAACCTTGAGGGGTCAGCGATTTCTGGCAGGAGAGCGCATGCGCACCGTTATTTTCGACCTTGATGGAACGCTTGCAGATACGAGCGGAGATCTTTTGGCTGCCGCGAACACCTGTTTTGAGAGCCTCGGGATGGCTGTGCGTCTGAAGCCTGAAACGGATGCGGGCGTGGCGTTGCGCGGGGGGCGCGCAATGTTGTCACTTGGTATTGAGCGTGAAACGGGCCAAGCTGCCGACCCAGAGCTTTTGAATGCGCAATATCAGCCTTTGTTGCGCGCCTATGAGCAAGCGATAGATGTGCACACAAGGCTTTATGATGGCGCGATGAATGCGGTGGAGCAGTTGCGCACAGATGGTTTCAAGGTAGGTATTTGCACAAACAAGCCGGAATATCTGGCCGAGATCTTGATGACGAAGTTGGGTGTGCGGGATGCGTTTGGTTCTTTGATCGGCGCAGACACGCTGCCCGTGCGCAAACCTGACCCAGAGCCGTTCTTTGAAGCGGTGCGGCGTGCGGGGGGCGATGTGAAACGCTCCTGCTTGATTGGGGATACGATTACGGATCACAAAACCGCGCGCGCAGCGGGCGTACCAAGTGTGCTGGTGACATTCGGGCCGGGCGCGACTGCGGGGCAAGCGGATATTCGCGCATTGAGACCCGATGCGTTGCTAGATCACTTCGTTAATTTGCCTGCTATGGCCACGAAATTATTGGGACCTTAGAGATGAGTGAAAAATTCCAAGGCAGTTTTACGCAACAAGAGCCGATCCCTGACGCTGGGATCGAGGCGGCGCTGCAAATTCTGAAATCTGGCCGGTTGCACCGATACAATATCGCCGAAGGCGAACATGGCGAAACTGCATTGCTCGAGCAGGAATTCGCAGCCTCTGTGGATGCCAAATACTGTCTTGCAGTGGCCTCTGGTGGATATGCGATGGCGACAGCCTTGCGCGCGGTTGGGGTGAAAGCAGGCGACAAAGTCCTGAGCAATGCGTTCACATTAGCTCCTGTGCCCGGATCGATTGCCGCTGTTGGCGGCGTGCCTGTGTTCGTAGGTGTGACCCGCGATCTTACGATAGATCTGGATGATTTGGCGGCGAAAGCCGATCTCGCGGATGTGTTGATGCTGAGCCACATGCGTGGCCACATGTGTGACATGGATCGCTTGATGGCGATTTGTGACGCGGCTGGGATCACTGTGATCGAGGATTGCGCGCATACTATGGGCGCGAAGTGGGGCGATACGATCTCGGGTCGTCATGGTGTGATGGGTTGTTATTCGTGTCAAACCTACAAGCATGTGAACTCGGGTGAGGGTGGTTTGCTGGTCTCGGATGATGATGAATTGATGGCGCGCGCGATAATGCTATCGGGCAGTTACATGTTGTTTGAGCGGCATTTGGCGGGACCGCCCAAAGAGGCATTCGCGAATATCAAATATGAAACGCCCAATATTTCAGGTCGAATGGATCATTTGCGCGCGGCTATTTTACGCCCGCAATTGGCAGATTTAGACACGCAGGTCACGCGCTGGAATGAACGCTACGTCGCTGTTGAGGACGGATTGCAAGACACGCCGGGGCTCACGGTGGTGAAACGGCACGAAAAAGAGAGCTACGTTGGCTCGTCGATCCAATTCTTGCTGGAAGGGTGGAGCGATGCGGCTGTGAATGATGCCATTGCGCGTTGCGGTGCGCGTGGGGTTGAGTTGAAGTGGTTTGGCGGCGCAGAACCTGTCGCGTTCACGTCTCGCTATGACAGTTGGCGCTATGCCCCCTCCGAGCCGATGCTTGCGACCGATGACATTTTGCGTGGCATTGTGGATATGCGCTTACCGCTGACTTTTAGCATTGAGGATTGCCAGCAGATCGCGCGGATTATTCGTGCTGAGGTTTCAGCTGTTTATCAAGGGCAGGATTCGTGAAACACAAAGTCCACAGTGCCTCTTCGCGCCGTTATCAATGGCCCACATGGGCGACGCTTGGCCTGTGCTATGGGCTGTTTGCGATATCTACAACTTGGGTTGCAGCATTTTGGATGCCTTTGGGCGTTGCCTTGGCGGTTCTTTCAATAGCGCTGCATTCGTCACTGACCCATGAGGTTATGCATGGGCATCCGTTCAAGAATATTCACTTGAACGCGGCTTTGGTTTTTCCAGCGCTCAGTTTCACCATTCCTTACATGCGGTTTCGTGATACGCATCTTGCGCATCACGTGGATAGCCGTTTGACCGATCCCTACGATGATCCTGAAAGCTGTTATTTAGATCCGAAAGTGTGGTCTGGCCTTAACCGATTAGAGCGTGTTTTGTTGATCTTTAACAACACTTTACTAGGTCGTTTGGTGGTGGGACCTGCAATTGGGCAGTATGCTTTTATGCGAGGCGATTTGCGCCTGATCAAAGCGGGAGATCGCCGTGTGTTGGTTGGATGGATTTGGCATATCCCAGCTGTTGCTTTGCCGCTTTGGTGGATTGTTGAGATCAGCGTAATGCCTGTTTGGGCCTACTTGATTGCGGTTTATTTCGGCCTCTCAATATTGAAGATCCGCACGTATTTGGAGCATCGCGCGCATACCTTAAGTCGCGGTAGAACCGTAATCATCGAAGATCGCGGTATTCTCGCATTTTTGTTTTTAAACAATAATTTCCATTCGGTGCACCATATGCATCCTGATGTGTGTTGGTATGATCTGCCCGTCCTTTACGAGAGCGAAAAAGACCGGTTTTTAGCGGTGAATGAAGGCTATCATTATCGATCCTACGGCGATGTTTTTCGTCGCTATTTCTTCAAGGCGAAAGAGCCTGTAGCCCATCCGCTCTGGTCCTCTCACGGCTGATCGGGCATAGGCAGATTCATGGAACTTTGGGTTTACGCCACAATTGGCGCGACGATCTTTCAGACGTTGCGCTTTATGCTACAAAAGAAATTGAGCATGGGTGCGTTGAGCACGGGCGGTGCGACGTTCGCGCGTTTTGCCTATTCTGCCCCACTATTGGCAGCTGTCTTGGCGGCTTGGTTGGTGGCGAGCGACACGGAGCTGCCGGCTTTGAGCGCGCGGTTTTGGACGATGGGCGCGATTGGCGGCTTGGCGCAGATCTTGGCGACTGTGTGCGTGGTTGCTTTGTTTCGTGAACGCAATTTCGCGGTGGGGATTACATTCAAGAAGACCGAAGTCGTTCAAGCCGCTTTAATCGGCTTCATAATCTTAGGCGAAGGCGTCTCGATCCTTGGGTTGGTGGCGATCTTGGTCGGCCTGACAGGCGTTTTGCTGCTGTCCAGCGCGCCAGAGGCGAAAGGATCTTGGCAAGAGCGGTTGTTTACGCGTGCGGCGGGGCTAGGCTTGGCATCGGGTTTGTTGTTTGCGATCTCCGGCGTCACCTACCGAGCGGCCACGTTGGAGGTCGGGGCAGATGCGCCTTTGCTGCGCGCGGCTGTGACCTTGTCGGCAGTAACTTTGATGCAATTCTGCGCGATGAGCCTTTGGTTGCGCGTCTTTGAGCAAGGTCAAATTCGAGCAGTTTGGGGCGCAAGGCGCAAAGCCCTTTGGATTGGCTTGATGAGTCTTGGAGGATCTTTGGGCTGGTTTTTGGCGTTCACTTTGCAAACGGCCGCCTACGTGAAGGCCTTGGGGCAGATCGAGTTGATCTTTTCGCTTATGGTGTCTGTGTTGGTATTCAAAGAACGGTTAAGCATGCGCGAAGGTATCGCGATTGGATTTCTGTCAGCCAGTGTTTTGCTTTTGATTTTGGTGGTACGCTAGATTTCGGATGATGAGGGGGCGCTGCCCCCGTGGTATTTAAGGACCAAAGAAGCGTTTAGGGTTTGAGTGCGTGTTCGAGTGGGGAGTTACCTGCGAGGCGTAAGAACAGGCTTTCTTCTTCAGTGTTGAGGAACATCGGCACGCTGTCTGGCGTTGCTTCTTTAGAGCTGCGCCCTGCGACTTCGGCAAGTACGACTTCCGTGATAAAGGGCAAATCGAACTTGCGCACGTCTTCCAGTGCAATCCATTGCAAGTGAGAAAGTTCATCCGACGCGTTGGAGAAATCGTCGATATCGCCGTGCAGTGCCTCTGCATCGATCAGAAAGAAGCGCGCATCAAAGCGGCGCGGCCGGCCCGGCGGTGTGATCGCGCGGAACACAAATTGAAGCGCGGAGGCGTCGGGCAGGTGGCCTGTGGCGGCATATTCTGTCCAATCTGCAGGCGGAGTGCTGTCCCATACGCCTTTTTTTCCAAGGATGAGGCCGGTTTCTTCCCAGAGTTCACGGATCGCAGCCACGCCAAGCGCATGTGTGCGATCCGCATCGGTTTTCTGGGTGAGATGCGTGTGGCAACGTGGATTGATCTTTCCTGCAAGCGGGATGTCTACGTCTGCCGCATCGACAGCGCCACCGGGAAACACGAACTTATTCGGCATAAACGCCGCTTTTGCCCCGCGTTGGCCCATCAAGATACGCGGTGCCGTGTGGCGATCACGTAGCACAATTACCGTGCTGGCGTGGCGTATCGCGGTCTTGTCGATGGGTGGGCTGTTGCTCATGTTGCGTCCTGATGTGCGAAGCCGAACATGCGTTTGGCCCATTGATAGCCCACGATTGCGCCTTTGAAGCGTGGCAACAAGTAGAGCGACAAGAACACCGCGATGCTTGCAAATAATGTGAATAGCACCATCGGTTCGGGGCGGAAATGTACGAAAACGATGTGCATGAAGATCGTCGCAATATGTCCGACAATCAAAATCGTCAGGTAAGCAGGGCCATCATCGGCACGCGCGGCGCTGAAATCTTGGTTACAGTTTGAGCAGCTCTCGCGCATTTTGAGATAACTGTGCAGCACACGACCTTCACCGCAATTGGGGCATTTTCCACGCCATCCACGGCGCAATGCGGGCCAAAGCGCACGCTCTCCGTGCTGCTCGTTTATTGAAACCATAAGGGGACCTCCTGAGAACGCGCAATGATTTGAAACGTCTATGCCATGAAAATGTAACCAAAGCACCCTGTTTCAACGGGATTTCGTGATCTTGCGGCGCGATGTCGCGAGATGAATTAAAAAAGTTGAAAAAACTGCGACGGAAGTTTTCGCGTGCCGCGTTTGACCTACCACAGCAGGCAAAAAATGCCTTACACCTTGAGGCCCGCGTTTGGGCGAATTGACTGGAGACGATCAGATGACAACGATTTCACGCATGACAGCACGCATCGCATTGACAGGCATGGTTATTGCAACAGGATTTGCCGCGCAGGCCGCAACGGGTGAGGGCGAAGTGAAAGAGGGCAAGATGGGTCACGATCGGCCAAGCTTCAGCACACTTGATACGGATGACAATGGCGCACTGACTCGCGAAGAGGTGGCAGCGCATGCACGTGTGCGGTTCGATAAAGTGGACACGAACGGTGATGGTATGCTGAGCGCAGAGGAGATGGGCCAGTCTGTTCGTAAGCGCGCAGAAAAACGTGCCAAGAAAATGATTAAGCGCCATGATACGAATAGCGACGGTATGGTGAGTTTTGAAGAAATGTCCAAAGGACGCTCGGAAGGGCGCAGTGCCAAGATGTTTGATTGGGCGGATGCGGATGGCAATGGCTCGATCTCTGAGGAAGAGTTCGCAGAGATGGCAAAGCATGGCAAGCGTGGTAAGCACAAGAAGCAAAAAAGCGGCGAGTAACTTCGCCTAAATAGAACTGGACCTGCCCCTGAAGTGGGGCAGGTTCGTCAATTGGATTAACGGATAATCTAAGACGCGCATGACGATGGCTTTAGATCACAGCATAGATATCAGCGATGACGCGCTTTTGCAGCTCTATGCAAACGGTGATCAAGCCGCCGCGCGTCAGTTGACACTGCGCTTGGCCCCGCGCGCCTTCAAGCAAGCCTATCGGATGTTGGGTGTTCAGGCGGATGCCGAAGATGTGGCGCAAGAGGCAATGATGCGCGTTTGGAAAATTGCACCGGAGTGGCGCAGTGGCGAGGCGAAGGTGACGACGTGGCTTTACCGCGTGGTTGCAAACCTCTGTCTTGATCGGTTGCGCAAAGTGCAAAGCACCTCGCTTGATGCAATTGACGAGCCAATCGATCCAAGCCCCAGTGCCGCCGATGATATGCAAAGCAATGCGCGCCTTGATGCGTTGCAAGCGGCCTTGATTGCATTGCCCGAGCGCCAAAGACAGGCCCTGGTGTTGCGTCATATCGAAGAATTGGCGAACCCCGAGATCGCTGATGTGATGGAGATAAGCGTCAAAGCGGTCGAGAGCCTAACGTCGCGTGGCAAACGCGCGCTGACGCAGATATTAAAGGGGCGTAAAGCCGCCCTCGGATTTGAAGGAGATGCGCCATGAGCGATGAGACTGAGCTAAACAAGATGTTCGACCTCACCAGACGCACACCGCCAGAGCCATCGCCAGACTTTATGGCGCGCATCTTAAGCGATGCGGATGCGATGCAGCCAGCTTCGCTTGGTGTGCTGACGGAAACTGCTACAAAACGCGGGATCTTCAGAGATATGTTTTCCGGGCTAGGTGAGGCGATTGGCGGCTGGCCTGCTTTCGCAGGGCTTGCAACGGCTGCGGTAACAGGCGTTTGGATCGGGATAAGCCCGCCGCAATTGCTGATAGAGCCGTTTGGCACTGTGCTGGGCACGGATTCAAGCGCGTTCTCGGAGGTTCTGGAGTACGGTGATGGCTTCGATTTTACATTGTTTAAAGGGTGAGCGGAATGAGTGACGACCCGAATAAAGTAGTGACTCCCGCTAAGCTGAAAAAGCGGTTTCGCATTCTTTTGGGGGTGTCTTTGGCGTTGAACCTGATGGTGATCGGTGCGGTTGTGGGCGTCATCTCCAAAGGGCCTGGCAGACAAGGCGGTGGGCCAGGTATGCGCGAAACGGCCTTTCCCTATGTGGGGGCCTTTGATCGCGCTGACAAGCGTGCGATGCGCCAAGAAATGAGGGCGCGTTTGTCAGATCGCAGCGAAGCGCGCGCTGCGCATCAGGCTTCATACCGGGCATTTCTAGAATTGTTGCGTGCAGAGACGTTTGATGCGGCTGCTGCATCTTCCGTGATGAGCGCGCAGTTCGAACGCGCACAGCGGCTTCAAACAATTGGACGCGAGCTCTCGATCCAGCGGATCAGTGATATGAGCGTTGAGAAGCGCGCAGCCTATGCGGACCGTTTGGAGTATCGTTTGGACAATCCAAAGAAACGCGGCAAGCGCAAAGACCGTTGAAGCCGCACAGATTTTAGGGAATGGTCCGCAAGAAACAAAAGGAGTGCGAGCGATGGCCTTGTCACGCGAATCTGCGGAAGTGTTTGCGCTACATGCGTTAGGCTGGATTGTTGGTCAGGAAGAGGATGTTTTGCCTGCTTTCCTTGGCGCGACCGGCTCTAGCGAAGCGGATATTCGTGAACGTGTCGGCGATCCCGAATTCCAGCTTTGTGTTCTTGATTTTTTGATGATGGATGATCAGTGGATCATTTCGTGTTGCGACGCGTTGCAAGTGCCCTATGAGCGTGTCGCTGAGGCGCGACAAGCGATGCCCGGTGGTGCGGAGGTGAGCTGGACATGAGCAATGTTGCTGACAACTTTAAGGGTGTCTTGTTTGACAAGGACGGCACGCTTTTCGATTTTCGCGGGACGTGGGATGTATGGGCCGCAGGGTTCTTTCCGAAGTTATGTGGGGGTGATGAGGACCTGCTCAGAGAGCTGGTGCATGCGTTGCGCTTTGATCTGGAGAAACAAGAATTTCAGTCAAACTCAATTGCGATCGCGGGTAGTAATCATGAGATTTCGCAAGTCATTGCGCGGGTCCTAAAGCGCAAGGATGTAGATCAGGTTGAACATGAACTGGCCGAAAGTGCAGCTGTTGCGCCGCTAGCTCCTGCGGTTGATCTTGCACCGTTTCTACAAGGTCTCAAAGACTCAGGCTACAAATTGGGTGTGATGACCAATGACGCCGAAGCAGTGGCCGAGGCGCATTTAGGCGCAGCGGGCGTGCGTGACTTGTTTGACTTCGTTTGTGGCTTTGACAGCGGGTTTGGCGCAAAGCCTGACCCAGAACCTTTGCTGGCGTTTTGTCGTCATGTGCAAGTGGACCCGTTCCATACTGTCATGCTCGGCGATAGCACCCATGATCTGCAAGCCGCACGGGCAGCAGGCATGGCGGCGGTCGGCGTTCTCACGGGCGTTGCGCGCGCGGCTGAATTGGCGCCGCATGCAGATGCGGTTTTGGCTGATATTGGTGAACTTCCCACGTGGTTGATCGAAAAGTCAGGGCGTCGATAGGCGATTACGACAATATAAGTCGCGGTTAGGCTGTTAAAGCCTCGCATCCTTGCGTTTGATACTCATAGCAGATTGGAGAGTATGATGGCGGCAACTGGCAATCGACGTAAACGGGGTGGTGGGCGCGCAGGCGCAGCGACACGGCGGGGCAGTGCTGCGATTGAACAGAGCCTTTGGCGGCTTCCTGTCAATATAGATCGCCCGACGGAACCTCTGGATGAAGACGGCATTGCTGCGATTCATGATGGGGCCATGCGCATCCTTGAAGAGATCGGCATCGCCTTTCTAAACCCCGAAGCGATTGAGATCCTGCGCAAAAGCGGTGGTTGCGAGATTGATGGCGAAATCGTGCGTATGGGACGTGACTTCGTGATGGAGAAAATTGCGCTAGCCCCCAGCCAATTCGACATTACCCCGCGAAATCCTGATCGTAAGATTACTGTGGGTGGCAAACATCTTCTCTTTGGCAATGTCTCGTCCCCGCCCAACTATTGGGACATGGCGCTGGGTAAAAAGGTGCCTGGTACGCGCGAGATGTGTCAGAATCTTTTGAAGCTCACGCAATATTTTAACTGTATTCACTTCGCGGGTGGTTATCCGGTGGAACCCGTGGATGTGCATGCCTCTGTGCGCCATTTGGATGTGCTTTATGACAAGCTGACGATTACCGACAAGGTGATGCACGCCTATAGTCTTGGAAAAGAGCGTGTTGAGGATGTGATGGAGATGGTGCGCATCGCGGGCGGTCTCAGCCATGAAGAGTTCAACGCCAAGCCGCGTATGTATACTAACATCAACTCCACCTCGCCGCTGAAACACGATTTTCCGATGATCGACGGGTGGATGCGTCTTGCGCGACGTGGTCAGGCACTTGTGGTGACGCCGTTTACTTTGGCAGGGGCGATGGCCCCTGTGACGATGTCCGGCGCTGTTGCGCAATCTTTGGCGGAAGCTTTGTGTGCGGTGGTCCTCGCTCAGTTGATCAACCCTGGCTGTCCATGTGTGATTGGTACATTCACCTCCAACGTGGACATGAAAAGCGGCGCTCCTGCGTTTGGCACGCCCGAATATATGCGAGCGACGCAAATGACAGGCCAAATGGCGCGTTTCTATGATCTGCCGATGCGTTCTAGCGGCGTTTGTGCGGCCAACGTGCCTGACGGGCAGGCTATGTGGGAGACATCGAATAGCCTCTGGGCCTCTGTTCAGTCTGGCACGAACATGGTCTATCACGCGGCGGGCTGGCTTGAGGGTGGTTTGATCGCATCCCCTGAGAAATTCATTATGGATTGCGAAGTGTTGCAACAGATCCAGCGTTATATGGAACCTGCTACATTCGCGACGAGCCCTGATGACATTGCTTTGGATGCGATTAAATCAGTTGGAAACGACGGTCATTTCTTTGGCATCCAACATACGCAAGATCGCTACACCACCGCATTCTATCAGCCCTTCCTGAGTGATTGGAAAAACTATGAAGGTTGGGAGGTCGCAGGCGGCATTTGGACCCCAGAGCGTGCACATAATCTGTTCCTTCAAATTCTTGAAGAGTTCGAAGAGCCACCCATGGACGACGCAATCCTCGAAGAGCTGGCAGACTTTGTCGCACGACGTAAGTCCGAGGGCGGAGCACCAACAGATTTCTAAGAAAGATTGCCGATTACTTAACTGATTTGCTTGGATGTTAGGCGTTTAGCTCTCTGTTCCTTAACCGCATTAGTTCTTTGTTAAGACCCACAAGGCAAAACTTGCCCTGAAGACATAGTAGGGTACTGGGAATGCACGGGTTAATTAACAAGTCGATTGAGGCTTTTGTAAAAGACACTTACGGAGACGACGCTTGGCGGGCCATCGGTGCAAAAGCAGACCTTGAGGATCTGTCTTTTGAAGCGATGATGGTGTATGATACGCCGGTTACCACTCGGATTGTCGTCTGTGCCACTGAAGTCCTGAATGTCGACTGTGCAGATTTCCTGCAAAACCTTGGTACATATTTGGTGTCGCAACCCACGCAACAAGCGGTGCGGCGATTGTTGCGTTTTGGTGGTGTTGATTTCGTCGATTTCCTCTATTCCTTAGACGATTTACATGACCGCGCGCGCTTGGCCGTGCCGGATCTGTTTTTGCCAAATCTAGAATTGCGCGAACATACAGTTAATCAATTCAGTTTGACGATAAGATCTGATCTTCTGGGCTTTGGTCATGTCCTGATTGGGCTGCTTACTGCGATGGCTGATGACTATGGCGCACTGGTTATGCTGGAATATGGTGGCAGTCAGGAAGGCGTGGAAACAATTGCAATAGCACTGCTTGAAAGCGCGTTTGCGGCTGGTAACAGGTTCGAGTTGGGGGCGCGCGCGTGATTGTGGATCGTGGTTTGACGCAAGCCCCAGCTTTGAATTGGGCTGCACTTGAACCTGCGTTTGATATTTTGTGCCCGATGCATTTGCGACTAACCCACACCGGACATATTGTGCATGTTGCGCCGACTTTGAAGAAAATGCGTGCTGACATAGACCTGATCGGAAAGCGGTTTCTTGAAGTGTTTCGCCTTGATCGCCCAAGGTCGGTGAAAAGCATGGGCGAACTCACGCAACGCGCGCGCAGCAAGCTGCACCTGGAGTTGCGCGATGAACCGTTTACGGCGCTAAAAGGCGTGCTAGTTCAGCTGCCAGATGGGCAGGGCGCGTTGGTGAACCTGTCTTTTGGAATCTCGGTTGTGGAAGGCGTTCAAGATTACGGTTTAAACAGTGCGGATTTTGCGGCAACGGATTTAGCAATTGAAATGCTGTATCTCGTGGAAGCGAAGTCAGCGGCGATGGATGCGTCGCGCAATCTTAATCACCGCTTGCAAGGGGCGAAACTTGCAGCAGAAGAACAGGCCGCCACGGATACATTGACCGGCTTGAAGAACCGCCGCGCCGCAGATCATATTTTAGCGGCCGCCTTGGCGGAAGACAGTGAGTTCTCGCTGATGAACCTCGATTTGGATTTCTTCAAGTCAGTGAATGATACCCAAGGACATGCAGCGGGCGATTACGTTTTGCAGGAGGTGGCCAAGGTCATGCGTGCGGAAACCCGCAAGGGCGATATGATTGCGCGGGTGGGAGGCGACGAATTTATGTTCCTAATTGATGGGCTTACGAAGAAGGAAAAATTGCTTGAGATTGCAAATCGTCTCATCCGAGGGATCGAAAAACCCATCGCGTTTGAGCAGACACAATGTCACATTTCCGCAAGTATCGGGATTGCAACGCGCTCTCGGGGGGATTCCGAGGGGTTGGATGCATTGATGTTGTGTTCGGATCGCGCGCTTTATGCGTCAAAAAGCAAGGGGCGCGCCTGTGCAACGTTTTTTGAGGAATTGGATTAAGAGACTTAGAAAGCCTCTATCAAGCACAACCTGCGCGTCGAAGCCTTAACGCATTGCTGACTACGAACACGCTTGAAAATGCCATTGCGAGAGCGGCAAGTGCGGGGGACAGTAGAAGTCCAAACATAGGATAGAGCGCGCCCGCGGCAACGGGGATCAGAAGCGCATTGTAGCCGAAGGCCCAAAACAGGTTTTGGCGAATATTAAGCAGGGTCGCTGAACTGATGTCAAAGGCGGCAACAACGGCGTTCGGATCCCCCGCGAGTAAGACTACATCTGCGGCTTCGATCGCTACATCTGTGCCGGTGCCGATTGCGATGCCAACGTTTGCGGATGCGAGGGCGGGCGCGTCATTGATGCCATCACCTACGAAAGCAACAGGGCCATCATTTTGCAACGCGCGAATGGCGTCGGCTTTGCCACCTGGCAAAACACCTGCGATGACGTGATCTAGGCCCAATTTATCTGCGACGGATTGCGCAGTTGAGTGAGTATCACCAGTGATCATTACGGTTTGAATGCCGGAGTTCTTTAGGGCGGTGATTGTCGCTTCGGCGGTGTCTTTTAGCGGATCAGAGATTTCGAATTGGGCGGCTAGTTTGCCGTCCAACGCCATAAGAATTTCTGTGCCCTTAGCGCGCGTTGCGTCATGCGCGTCGAGATCGACGCCCTTGGCTGCGAGTAATGCACGATTGCCGATTAAAACAATTTTGCCATCAATCATTGCGCTAACGCCACTCCCCGTCGCACTTTCAAACGCTTGGGCTGGCGCAACGGGGATATCACGCGCGTGCGCATGGGCTACGATTGCCTGTGCAAGCGGGTGTTCCGAATTGACTTCGACACAGGCGGCAAGGGCCAGCGCGCTTTGTTCATCCAGTGTGTCGAACAGATGAATGCCCGTCACGCTTGGTTTGCCCTGTGTCAGGGTGCCTGTTTTGTCAAAGGCAACTGTTTTGATGCCCTGGAGTTCTTGTAAGGCCGCGCCTTTTGCGAAAAGCACGCCCAGTTCAGCTGCGCGACCTGCGCCGACCATGATCGACATAGGCGTGGCCAATCCCATTGCACATGGGCAAGCGATAATCAGGACCGCGACACCAGCGACAAGTGCGTGACTTAACGCCGGATCAGGGCCGAAAAATAACCAAGCGAGGATTGTCAGCGCCGCGAGAGCCAAGACCGCAGGGACAAACCATGCGGTGACTCTATTGACCAAGTTTTGCACGGGTAGTCGCGCGCCTTGCGCCTTTTGTACCATCTCGATGATTTGGCTGAGGACCGTATCCGCTCCAATGGCATGCGCTTTGAAGGCGAAACTGCCTGTGCTATTCACAGTGCCTGCGGTGACATGCGCGCCTGTAGTCTTTTGCACCGCAAGCGGTTCGCCGGTTAGCATGCTTTCATCCACCCAACTGTCGCCAGATGTGACGATACCGTCCACTGCGATCCGCTCACCTGGGCGGACGTGAATGATGTCGCCTAGGGTAAGGGATTCAATCGCGATTTCTTGACGTGTGCCATCGCGCTCCACCGTCGCGCTGTTGGGGCGCAGCGCGATAAGGCGGGCGATGGCTGCACCTGTACGTCCCTTTGCACGCGCTTCCATCCAGCGACCTGCGAGAATCAGGGTTATGATGACGGCTGCGGCCTCGAAATACACATTACGGGCGGATTGCGGCAGTAGGTTTGGTTCGAAAAGCACGAGGGTGGAGTAAAAGAAGGCGGCGCCGGAGCCGAGGACTACTAATGCGTTCATGTCAGGTTGCCATGTGCGCAGAGCCTTTAGGCCGGCTGTCCAGATAGCTCGACCGGGGATGCACAGAACCAGAGCAGTTAGCGCAAATTGCACCATCCAGCTGCTTTGGATCCCTATGGTGCTGGAAATCCAATGCTGAAAGGCCGGAAACGCATGTCCGCCCATTTCAAAAATGAACACGGGAAAGGTAAGAAGGGCGGCTATGATAAAGGCGCGCTTATTGGATTCTGCGTCGTCGGTATGACTGACGCTAGGGTGTGACGTGGCAGTATCATCCACAAGGGTCGCGTTTTTCCCGCTGTCCTGCACCGCAAGAATTAGTGCGCTGGATGGGGTGCCCAAAGCTAAAACAACCGCTTGACCCGTCGCGAGGTTCACATCGGCAGATAAGACCCCAGCAGGTTTCAAAAGCGCTGCTTCCACGCGAGAGATACAGGATGCGCAACTCATCCCATGGATATCAAACCGGATCGTGGCGGGCTGTGCAGGTTTCCCGACCGCCTCGAGGGCGTCGACCAGCGTTTGGGCCTCAGTATTGGCCTCAAAAAAAACATCCGCTTGCCCGGTCGCGAAATTAACCTGTGCGTCTGACACCCCCACAACGCTGCTTAACGCAGTTTCAGCGCGCACAGAACAGGAGGCGCAGTTAAGTCCAGTCACAGGGAAGGTTAGGCGGGTGGTCATAAGCCAAAGTCCTGACAGATGGGATACGGGCGTTTTTAAGTAACGGCTGAGCGAACCTGAAAGCGATCTTCTTTATAGCTGTGTGTTTTCAGAATATCTTCAAGGATGTCGACCGCCTTTAGGATTTCCGCTTCCCCGATAAATAGGGGGGTAATCCCGAACCGCATCATGTTGGGCGCGCGGAAATCACCGATCACTTTGCGCTCGATCAAGGCTTGCATGCAGGGATAGCCGTGCTCGAATTCGAACGACACGTGTGAGCCGCGCTCGTCCATATTGCGCGGACCCGCGAGGGTGACACCATCACAGCGGCTTTCGACCTCGTGGATGAACAGCTCCATCAATTCAATAGAGCGGGTGCGCACATCATTAAGATCAACGTCTTCCCAAATATCCAAAGCGGCTTCGAGAATTGCGAAGGAGGCGATAGAGGGCGTGCCAATGCGCATACGGTCAATCTTGCCGGGCATTGGGCGGTAGTCTGTATCAAAGGCAAACGGCGCTTCATGGCCGTACCATCCGGACAGTACTGGCTCGACGGTCTCAATAAGGCGGGGGGCTACATAGATGAACGCCGGACCACCGGGACCCGCATTGAAAAACTTGTAAGTACAGCCAACCGCGAAATCGACATCTGTGCCTAAGACGTCCACGGGGATAGCGCCTGCGGAATGCGCAAGGTCCCAAACCACAACAGCGCCGACACTATGGGCTTTGTCGATGATCGCTTTCATATCATGCTTGCGCCCTGTGCGGTAATCCACCTCTGTGAGGGTCACGACGGCAACCTCATCGGTGATTGCGTCTAGAACTGCCGCAGGCGCGACCGTGCGAAGCTTGTAACCGTCTTCTTTCAGTTTCACCAAGCCCTGCACCATATAAAGGTCGGTGGGGAAGTTACCCGTGTCGGAGAGGATCAACTTACGATCCGGCACCAGCGCCAGTCCCGCTCCCACTGCTTGAAACACTTTGATAGAAAGCGTGTCACTGACCACAACGCTGTCTTTGGGCGCACCGATCAATTTGCCAATGCGATCGCCTATGGTGTTGGTTTGCATGAACCACCCCTTGGTATTCCACCCTTTGATCAGCTCTGTGCACCATTCCTCGTTCATGAACCGCATCATTGCGTCTGGTCCAGCCTTGGGCATTGGGCCTAGGGAGTTGCCGTTGAGGTAAATCATACCTTCAGGGATATCGAACATAGCGCGGGTTTTGGCAAAATTGGTCATGAGAACGCTCCCTCTGAGGTTTGCTATATAGTGGTGGACCAGATGCATGGAGGCAAGGCAAGGGTGCAAAGCTGCTCAATTTCCGGATAGAGCTAGAGAGTTAATCAAATTGCTTCACGCGCTGGGCAAAGTGGTCTATCGAAACTGCGCATGACAGATCAGATCATACATACTACTGCCGACATTGCCCGTGATGCCCGCTTAAGCGTAGCACCGATGATGGAGTGGACGGATAGGCATTGTCGCTTCTTTCATCGACAGATGTCGTCACGTGCGCTTTTGTACACGGAAATGGTCACCTCGCCTGCGCTTGTCCGCGGTGGTGCGTTGCATTTGCTGAAATATTCAACTGTGGAACATCCTGTGGCCTTGCAGCTTGGTGGCTCTGATCCTGCGGAATTGGCAGAAGCTGCGCGCATCGGTGCAGAGCATGGCTATGCGGAGATCAACCTCAACGTTGGGTGTCCATCGGATCGTGTGCAAAACGGCGCGTTCGGTGCGATTCTAATGCGTGATCCTAAGCTAGTCGCAGAGTGCTGCGCGGCGATGATCAAAGCGTCCGCAGTAGAAGTGACTGTGAAATGCCGCATAGGAGTAGATAATCAAACCCCGAGCGACGTACTGCCAGAGTTCCTCGCGCGCGTTGCTGGGGCAGGGGTTGGACGGTTCACAATCCACGCGCGCAAAGCTTGGCTACAGGGGCTAAGCCCAAAGGAAAATCGCGATATTCCACCACTTGATTATGGTCTGGTGCAACAGATGAAGGGGCTGTTTCCTGCGCTGCACCTCAGCCTCAATGGCGGCATCACGACGCTCGCACAGGCGCAAGACGCACTGGAGCGGGGAATGGATGGTGTGATGATCGGACGTGCGGCCTATCACCAGCCCGCGGATATACTGATGGAGGCGGATCATATGATCTATGGCGCACCCAAGGTTGAGCGCACACGCGAAGATATTGTGATGGAGATGCTGCCTTATATCGATGCGCATATCGCGGAGGGTGGCAAGCTGGGACAAGTCACGCGTCATATGTTGGGTATATTCGCGGGCCAACCGGGCGCGCGTTATTGGAAACGTCATCTTTCAGAAAATGCGCATAAACACTCCTCTGGATCGCATACGGTTGTCGATGCTATCGAAATGATGCACGCAGCGAGAGATAATTTGACGGCGTGAACGCACGCGGATGAAAAGGCAAAACCATGACTGATCCGATGCTCCTTGTACAAATGCTCGTTCTCTTGTTGATCACGGGGGCCGTGGCTGGCGTGCTTGCTGGCCTATTGGGTGTCGGTGGCGGCATCGTGTTGGTGCCCGCATTCTTTTATGTGTTCGGTGCGCTGGGCTTTGAGGGGCCGCAGTTGATGCAAATGTGCCTTGGGACCTCGCTTGCGACGATCATTGTTACCTCCGTGCGCTCTGTATTGAGCCATAATAAAAAGGGCGCTGTGGGTTGGGATATTTTGCGAACTTGGGCACCAGGCATTGTGATTGGGGCCGGGCTGGGCGTGATGGTCGCCGCGAGCATGCGATCAGGTGCGCTACAAATGATATTTGGGGTTTTGGCATTTATCGTAGGGCTTTACATGACATTTGGTCGTTCGTCTTGGCGTGTGTCAGAGGACATGCCGACGGGTGTAAAGCGGATGATCTCTTCGCCCATCCTTGGATTTATGTCTGTGCTGATGGGCATCGGCGGCGGCAGTTTCGGCGTGCCGTTCATGTCGCTGCACGGCGTGGCTATCCACCGCGCAGTGGCGACGGCGGCGGGGTTTGGCGTGCTGATCGCGGTGCCTGCGGTCATCGGATTTTTGTTCGTGCCGATTGACCCTGCGATGCGCCCGCCATTCACTGTGGGGGCGGTAAACCTGATCGCCTTCGTCGTGGTTATTGCGATGACGTTACTGACTGCGCCCTGGGGTGTGAAACTGGCTCACGCGATGGATGCTGGGCCTTTGAAGAAAGCGTTTGGCGTGTTCTTGACCTTTGTCGCGCTGAACATGTTGCGCAAAGCCTTGGGGTTTTGAAGCAGTTCGCGCAGGACGGGTTTTGCGTTTTTGACGCGGATCCCCGTGTTCTAGAATGGGCTGACGCAGCTGCGGACGTTGCGCGAGACATGTTACAAGACGCAGACATGCGCGCGCTTTGGCTACGCCATCAGGATACGTGGTTCGTGGGTGTTGATGCCTTGTCGAACGCAGTGGATGGATCTGTTTCAAATGTCCCTCTCGCAGGTCCATGGGAGGCGTTGATCACACAGCCAAAGCACTGGCATAGGGCTCAAGTCTCTGTTGTTTTTGAAGGATATCCCAAACAAGACGTTGGTGAGAGCGACGCAAACCATCGCTTTCGTATCAATCGCGCCGCCGCGCATGTGGATGGAATTTTGTTAGAAGACGGGCAGCGTTATCTGCGGGAACCACATAGCTTTGTCTTAGGGATTCCCTTGGGGGATAGCACCGCGTCGCCTTTGGTAGTCTGGCCCCGCAGTCACATTTTGATGCGCGATGCATTGCGTGACATTATCGGGGATAAAGATCCGAAATCTGTTGATCTAACAGAAGGATATAAAACTGCGCGCGCAAGCGTATTTGCGCAGATTGATCCGATTGAAGTGACTGTTGTCAAAGGACAATCAGTCTTGCTGCACCGTCACATACTACACGGCGTTGCTCCTTGGAAAGCCACGGACAGTGCCCCAGATGAGGGTCGCATGGTTGCCTATTTCAGGCCAGAATATCCAGAGACAGATATGTGGTTAAGCACCGCTTAACCTTCCTATCTCTAAAAATATCTCCGCCGGAGGCATCAAATCTTTTAGAGCGCGTCATTCAAGTGGGCGCTGCGAAGTGTTTAGACAGCTTCAAACCTTGGCCTTGGTAGTTCGAGGCAATGCTCGACCCATATAGCTGCGCTGGGATTTCGGACATATGTTCGTAAATCAAACGTCCCACCACCTGACCATGTTCCAATACGAAAGGTGCCTCGTGACAGCGCACTTCCAACACGCCGCGTGATCCTGTGCCACCGGCCTCAGAATGGCCAAAGCCCGGATCAAAGAAGCCCGCGTAATGTACGCGGAACTCACCAACCATCGCCAAATATGGAGCCATTTCAGCAGCATAGGCGGGTGGGATATGCACCGCTTCTCGACTAACCAGAATATAAAATGCGCCCGGATCAAGGATAATTTGACCGTCTTTGCAGCGCACTTCTTCCCAGTATTCAGCAGGGTCATAATGGCCAATATTATCAAGATCGATTACACCCGTATGCGGTTTGGCTCGGTAGCCGACGAGGTCAGTGCCATCAAGCTTAAGATCAACGGAAAAGCCGAGACCGTCATCGATCAAAGCGTCACCGTTCACCAAAACATCGCTGACGTGCAGCTTAGTGAGGGCTGTGTCGTCCAAGATAGCTTGCCCCTCGCGAAAACGGATCTGGTTCAGTCGCATCCCGGGGCGCACAAGAACCGAAAACGAGCGTGGGCAAATTTCGGCGTAGAGCGGACCTTTGTAACCTGGCGCAATGCGATCAAATTCTGCGCCACCATCGGTGATCGTGCGCGTAAGAAGATCGAGGCGACCCGTAGAGCTTTTAGCGTTCGCGACCGCTTGCAAATCATCGGGCAGATCAAGACGCTCCATCAGAGGAACAACGTAGACACATCCCTTTTCTAGCACCGCGCCATCGGTGAGATCAATCTGGTGCATCTCGAATTCTTTTAGTCGATCTTCTACGCGGCGCCCATGTCCTGCAAGGAAGGATGCGCGCACGCGGTAGGCCACACTGCCAAGGCGCAGGTCAAGGCTAGCAGGTTGAATTTGTTCTGGAATAATCGAAGGCGTGCCGCTGAGTTGTCCAGCAGTAATCATCTGCTCAAGTCGTTGGCTGGGTAGAACACCTGTCATCTTGCGTCTCCGGTGGCCCGCTCAGACCAAGATCGAGGCGGGCAAAAAGGTATGACCGGATCGGCAGGCAAAGTGTAAATGGTCGGGCTAGCAGGACTCGAACCTGCGACCTTCCGTCCCCCAGACGGACGCGCTACCAGACTGCGCCATAGCCCGACGCTCAATGCTAAGTGGTTTACTTGAACTATGCGTGGGGGCAAGGGTAAAATGACCGCTTAATGGTTTTGCATGCGCTCGCGCAGCGCGCGCAGTTGAGACAGGTGTTCCGAAACTTGAGCTGCCAGTTCAGGCGCGATCTGTCGCGTCCCCGGAAGTGCGGCCAGCACGCCTGGAGGGGCTGTGTAGCTGTCAAGTTCCGGCGCAATCTTGGCGGCAGAGGGGATGTCGAGGGCAGGTGCGGCTTGCTCTGGTGGTGTTGCCTCGACTGGTACTGGCGGCGTGTCCTCAACAGTGGTTGCAGGCGTATCCGTATGAGTGCTCGCACGATGCGCAAACATCGGCAGCTGCGTTTCCACACTTTCAAGCTCAGGTTCTGACGCTGATTCTAAGTTTTCTAGCTCGGCCTCCGGCGGGTTCACCGGTTCAAAATACGCCTCTGGATTGATGGTGAGCTTTTGTGCCTCTGGTGTCTCATCCGCACTGGCAACATCTGTTATTTCCGGCTCTGGCGTTTCGACCGTGGCTGCAGGCGTTGGTGTGCGGCGTAAGAAGGCGGGCAGGGCATCGCTACCAAATGCAGGCGTGTCGGTTGAGTTGTCGGTCGTTGGTGCAGCTGTAATGGTCTCTTGCGCAGCTACCTCGGGTACGTTTGGCTCTTCGGGTGTGACAGGTGCCTCTGGAACATAGGGTTCAATATCTGGAGGGGTTGTCGCGACGGGTTCGCTTCGGTTGGGAAAAGATAAAACTGTTGGCGCAGGGACGACCATGGGCTCGGGCTGTGCGTCGGATTCGAACGCTGCTTCTGCAACGATGTCTTCTTCGTCACGTAGGGCTTCATCCAGCGGCTGCGACAGCGCTGCCACATGCTTAACCCCATGTTCGCGCAGCAATTTTTGCGCACCTTTGATGGTTAATCCATCATCGTGTAGCAGCTTCTTGATGCCCCCTAAAAGCTGCATATCCGCAGGTCGGTAATAGCGCCGCCCACCTGCGCGTTTCACAGGTTTCACTTGGGTAAACTTGCTTTCCCAGAACCGCAGCACATGCGCAGGCGTTTCCATCCATTCTGCAACTTCACTTATCGTGCGAAAGGCGTCTTTGGATTTGGGCATTAAAGCCTGCTCCTGAATTAGCGCTTGTTGCCAGAGGCCACGCGGTCTTTCATCAGATGAGATGGACGGAAGGTCAAAACGCGGCGTGGATTGATTGGCACTTCCTGTCCGGTTTTTGGATTGCGTCCAACGCGGGCGGCTTTGTCACGCACGCTAAAGGTTCCAAAGGATGAAATCTTCACCTGCTCGCCTTCAACTAATGCATCGGACAAGTGAGTGAGTATGTTTTCCACCAATTCAGCGGATTCATTGCGCGACAGGCCCACTTCACGAAACACAGCTTCGCTTAGGTCCATTCGCGTTAAAGTCTTTTCAGTCATAAGTGGCCCCCAAGGCAATTCATTTACTCTAGAGGCATTGCGATTTTTGAGTCAAGAGTGGGGGAGGTAGATTAACGATGGAAAGGTCTATCTATCAACGGTTTACCAGCGTAGAACGACTGCGCCCCAAGCCAGACCACCACCAATAGCTTCGGTAACGACCAAATCGCCTTGCTTCAACTTACCTTCGGCTTTGCCAACAGACAGCGCTAGAGGGATTGATGCTGCAGAGGTGTTGCCGTGGTCTTGCACGGTCACAATTACGTTTTCCATGGGCACATTCATCTTCTTGGCAGTGCCCTTGATGATGCGAATGTTGGCCTGATGTGGTACGACCCAATCAACGTCCTCAGATGTGACCCCCGCGCTATCCATCGCTGTGTGCGCGGTCGCGGCCAGTTTTTCTATCGCATGCCGGAAGACTTCCTTACCCTCCATGCGCAGATAACCCGTTGTTTTTGTTGATACACCGCCATCGACGTAAAGGATGTCGCGGTAGGTTCCATCAGAGTTGAGATCGGTCGCCAAAACCCCGCGATCTTGCGCAGTTCCGTCGCCGTCTGCTGCTTCGAGGATCAGGGCACCCGCGCCATCGCCAAACAAAACGCAAGTGCCGCGATCTGTCCAATCCATGATGCGGCTGAAAGTTTCCGCGCCGATTACCATGACCCGTTTAGCCGTCCCCGACACGATCAACGCGTTGGCGTTGGCAAGGGCAAAGACAAAGCCCGCGCAGACCGCTTGAATGTCAAATGCAAAGCCGCCTGTCATCCCGATTTGGTGTTGCACCATCGTCGCGGCAGAGGGGAAGGTAAGGTCAGGCGTCGACGTTGCAACAATCAGCGCATCGAGGTCGCTTGCCTCAAGACCTGCATCTTTCAAGGCTGCGCGCGCGGCGTGAGAGGCGAGGTGCGATGTGGTTTCATCTTCGGCCGCGAAATGACGACGTTCAATGCCAGAGCGAGAGATGATCCAGTCATTGCTGGTCTCAAGCGTTTTTTCAAAATGCGCGTTCGGGACGACATTCTCAGGCAAATAATGCCCAACGCCTTTTATCTGCGCACGTTTCATTTGCTTGGGCTCTCCTCGGCGATGCTTTTGGCCGCAGCCTGTGTGCTGGCCGCAATGCGTTTAGCTAGTCTGTCTGAAAAGCCGGACTGTGCAAGTCGAAACGCAAGGTTAATCGCTGCCTCGACGCCTGTTTCGTCGGCGGCACCATGTGATTTTACAACCGTACCGTTTAGTCCCAAGAAAACGCCACCATTCACGCGGCGAGGATCAATGCGCTTTTGCAGGCGTTTCATTGAGGTCAGGGCCAAAAGACCCGCAAGCTTGGACAGCAACGAGTAGTTGAACGCTTCTTTCAAGCGATCCCCAATCAGACTTGCGGTGCCTTCGCCAGTTTTTAGCGCAACATTGCCAGTGAAACCGTCCGTTACGATCACATCAGCTCGATCCCCGGGGATATCGCCGCCCTCGACGAAACCGACATATTCGAAATCAGCAGCCTCTGCTTGGCCCTCAATCAACTCGCCTGCATCATGCAGTTCATTGCGGCCTTTGTGTTCTTCTGTACCCACGTTCAGCAGACCGACGCGCGGCCGTTTCACGTTGAGACCGTTGCGTGCATAGGAGACGCCCATCAAGGCGTATTGCAGCAAATCAGTAGCGTCCGCACGGATATCCGCACCGACATCGAGCATCACGTTGAAGCCGTGCTCAGAGCGCGAGGGCCACAAGATGCCAATCGCAGGGCGGTTCACACCAGGAAGTTTGCGCAGGCGGATCATGCTCATCGCCATTAACGCGCCCGTGTTGCCGCAAGACACGCACGCCGCAGCCTCACCGCTGCGCACTGCTTCGATTGCGGACCACATGGAGGTGTTTTTGCCCGTGCGCAGCGTTTGGCTGGGTTTGTCGGACATTTCGACGACATCGGGCACATCGCGGATATCGTAAAGACCAACCAACTCTTTGCGTTTGGCAAACAATGGGTTCAGAGTCGTGGCAGGGCCGTGGACAATGAAGCCGAGGTCGGGATTCTTACGCGCAGAACGACAAACACCGGCGACAATTGCCGCCGGTCCTTCATCGCCGCCCATCGCGTCGATAGATAAAATAATACGTTTGCGATCAGAGTGGAGAAAATCAACGATTTGATCAGTCACCACAGCCATTTAAACGTACCTCGCGGATCAGTTATGCCGCGTCTTCGTCCAGATCGATCTCGTCTGCTTGTGCAACGATCTCTTTATCCGCGTAGTGACCGCAAGACGGGCACACGTGGTGTGGGCGCTTCAGCTCACCACAGTTAGAGCACTCGTTTGGGTTCGCTGCAACCAGTGCGTCATGTGCACGACGGTTGTTGCGGCGCGATTTGGATACTTTGTTCTGCTGGACAGCCATGTCGCAACCTATCAATGTTCGGGGCCACTCTGGGCCGTTTTCTGGGTCTAGCAGGCTCATATGCGAGGCTCGCGTGCCTGTCCAACCCTAAATTCGTCTGAGCGCGCGAAAATAGGGGAGATCGCGGCTTTCGCAAGCGATTCTTTGGATCAAAGCTTACGGGCTTAAAGCCCCTGCATCCACTAAGGTTTCATAACTGGGAAACCACATTTCGTTGTGTGGTGTTTTAAATGCGCGCTGCGCAAAGTTTTGAGACAGGCCATTCGCGATGAAAAACGCGCGATCGCGCGCTTTCTCTTCAGCGATATTCAGCGTCACAATACTGCTGTTTAGTTTATAGCCGTGAAATCCTAGCTGTGCGGATCGGGAGAGCGTCCGCGACTGGCCTGCAATAAAGGCAAGCGTGCAGGCTGACGCACAGAGGGTGTCCACATGGGTCGCCAATTTTGCTTCGCCGATCAGACGTACCAAACCACGGGCTGCGGGAATACGGCCGCCCGGGCTATTCAACACAAGCATTTTCAGGTCAGGATAGGCTTTGAGCGTGTTTTCAAGCGCTGCAAAGCACTTGAAATTGATTGGGCCGTCAAGCTGGGCCGCGTTATTATTTAAGAACGATAAAGGTGGTCTACTTGACGGCTTTAGGGGTGCGTGCGCAGCCTGTGCCGATTGGGTCATCAATAAAGCGAAGCTCGCGAGGGTTACTGCAAGGCAGCTTAGTTTGATGACAAAAGCACCGCAGCCGTCCTGATCCTCGTTGGCTAAGCGCCACGAAAACCAGATGCTAGCGCCAATTATCACGGCTTTGATGATCAAAAGGGGAGTAATCATTTGCATCGCGGCATTTGGAAAACTGCGCCAAAAGAGCTGCAAAGCACCGTATGTTCTTGCATAGATGAGCACTCACGCCACAAGGACGAGGATTTGGTCTTTTGGTGGAATGAACAATCGCTCAATGAGGTATGGGAAGCTTTTTCGCGTCATGCATGTAGTGTTCTGCGCTGTCATGGCCGGGCTCCACCTCAATAATGTGAAAGCCGTAGCCGGTAAGACCCGCCAGATCGCCAAAGGATTTATTGATGCGTTTGGCATTTTCATTGATTAAGTGGGTTTTTGGGGTTCCTGCCATGGCCTCAATTTTATCTATGGTGATCAGATAAGTATCATCGCTTATTCCTTACCCTCTAGTTTGTTTTTCAAAGCGGCGAGACCCGCGAAGGGTTTGATCGCCTCTTCATCCAACGCGGTTTTGCCGGGTTCTGTGATGTTAACTGTGCCAAGTTCAGCGCCCTCAGCGCGCGGATAGTCGGGCAGTTCTAGCGCAAGCGCTTCACTCAGCACACGCCACAGATCAATAGCACGGCCCAAAGGTTCGATTGAATCATCCTCAAGCATTGCCGTGCCGCCAAACTCATCTTCCTCAGCGTCAGCCTCTGCGCCGCGCTCGGGCATGTCTGCGACGAAGCGGCGGGTGATTTCTGTCTCGATACGTGCCGTCACAGGTTCGAGCGTGATCGTGCAGGGCTGCACCGCTGTCGCGCCAATCTCTGCGACAAGTAGGAAATCATGTTTGCCAGTGGGGGTCAGTTGGCCCTTGAGACTAACTTTGCGCAATCCGCTGAGCTTCAGATCCTGCATCAGGGCTTTCGTTTGTGCGCTATCTGGGCGCAAATCTATTTGTGTGCGCTTGCGCTTGGTCAGGGCGCTGACATCTAAAACGAGATCGGGATAGCGAGGTGTCTCTTCCATGAGCAGAGATTTTCCTTTCTTGAACGTTGGGCGTTCGTGTCGTATCGAGATAACAAGGCAGAGCAAGCCAAGACAAGAGGGCACATCTCATGCGGGCAACAGATATATCAAGAAAAGCAGGCGTCGCCCTGTTATTTAGCGCGGCACTTTCAGCATGTAGCGCGAATTTTCGCAATCACGGGTACGTCCCGCTCGAGGAAGATCTAACCCAGATCACCGTCGGCGTAGATACGCGCGACACTGTGGCTGAGCTGGTGGGCACACCGTCTTCGGCTGGGGTGTTGAATGACAGCGGGTATTACTACGTGCGCAGTCGTGTGAAGCACTTCACGTGGCAAAAGCCGGAAGTGATTGATCGTCAGGTTGTTGCCGTGAGTTTCAATAATGCGGGCATCGTTGAAAACATCGGTCGCTACACGTTGCAAGACGGGGCTGTGATCCCCTTGACACGTCGGATAACACGTAACGGTCAGGATGTGAGCTTTATCAAGAGTATCCTATCGAAAGTTGGCGGTTTCTCTGCGGCTGATGTGATCAATTAAGCTCCACTGTATGGCGCCATCCCGTGGGTGACATCGCAAGACTGTAGATATTGAATAGTCACATTGCCGTTCTCAATGACAATGACGCCGAGACGCGGTGCTTCTTGTGCTTGCTTGAAGCTATCCCATGTCCAAGCGGATCTAGGGGCGGGGGCCTGAAATGAGACTGCGCCCAATGTCGCGTCAGGAATCCCATGGATCACGCCCGAACAAGGCCGATGAACGTGTCCCATGAACAGGTGTGCCACGTTTTGATGCGGTGTGAGGTTATAAAATTAAACCCAAATTTCCAATAAAAATAAAGATTACCAGTAATAATAACCGATACGGGGTAATTTTAAGGTAACGCTTTAGCGAACGCTTTGCGGTTTTCCGTAGTTCTCGAAGGTCGGCTGCTCAGCATCGCTTCACAAGGTTGATTCCGTCAGAAACGTCTCTGTACGGTTCGTCAAAAGCGTCGAAAATGAACCTAACACAGAGAGGCAATGGACCTTTTTAATGACATGACCGTGCGGCCTTAGGCGTATTTTGGTGTCTGTGGTCACCTTTCGACGACTGGTGTAACTTCGAAATTCCCCATTTCCAGAATTGGATCGAACGCAGCATCAAGCTGCTCAAAGGTATCGGCCTCAAGTATCATAAAAGCTGTATGCTCAAGTCGGTTGGAATAGCTTCCATGTACTTTGATCCCATGATCGCTAACGTTTGCTAATGTATCCCTGAATAACGGAAATTTCTCTGGATGGTGTGCTTGGCAGGTGGAATAATCATGCGTGAGTTTTACCATGAATAACATTTTTAATTCTCCAATAACTACGGACGGCTGTCGAAAAAAAGTTCAGGTAGTGGGGGCGGCGGCGCACTCACATCTAATCCATGAACTTCGGCGGCAAATTCAGCAAATTCAGGGGGCATTGTAGACATGATTTGTGCCCAACTCGCAGCAGGATCGTCACCTTCCATGGTAATAATAAGAAAATCACCAGCTGGTGTATGCTGTAAGAATGATCGTTCATGAACACCTGCTGCCTCTCGTGAGTTTGCAAAGTCGGGTGTAGCTTTTACCTGGTCCATCATCGCTTTCCACTTGTCCATTTTGCCCGGTAAGATTGGCATGCACATAGCTAACATTGGCATTTTCTTCTCTCCTTGCTTATGTTTTAAATTACTTGATTGGTGTCGCCCCAGTTTCGACGCGAATTATTTTCCCATCTTTTATGTGATTAACCACCAGCACAGCTTCAGATGTCCCATCTGGAAACTTCATGAACGAATGTTCAACCATGATTTCATCATTTTCATAAAGACATCTCTGATCATGGAACTGCAGAGCGTCGCTTTGCATCATTTGAGTCAGCGTTGGAGTCCAATCTACCTTACTAATTTCAGTACCTGATTGATGGCGGACAAACACGAAGTCTTCATGCAAACAGGCTAAATACATATCAATATTTTTGGAATCTTGCGCGGCCTTAATTTTTCCATACAGCGACATCGCTACTCTCCCCACATCCCTGCAAATTCGTAAACAACGGCACGACTACCGCCGACACACCAAGCATCGTGATTAGGTGAAATGGCGTAAGCGTCACCAGCAGAATAGGTTGCTTCGGAACCATCGTCACAGACGCAATGAATGGTACCTTCAATGATTATACCAGTATGTGTTGCTTGACAGCTGGGGGTGCCAACCGTCGGTTTAATATCAGTGGACCATTTCCAGTCTGGTGCCAGTGTCAGCTTCATTACGCGCTGACCCAGAACGTTTACTGCCTCCATCCGAGCGTTGGGCATTTCCTTGGATTCGTCAGCCTGTGTTGCAAAACTTTTAACTTCAATTGGCATACTGATACTCCCTATTTTGCGTTTAATCGAACAATTTAGGATAAAATAATGCAAACTATTGCTATTTAGTTTATCCCAATTAGTTGTGCGTTACCGAGTGAAAGACTCTTCACTCATTTGTGTGATCACTGTAGTTTCCAAGATGGCGCCTGCGGCGGCTCTTTTTGCCTTGAGTTCCTCATGGCCACCAAATGCTTTCATAGCTTCGAGAGATTCAAAGTCGATTATGACTGTTAACTTGTTGTCATTATCTTTCTCAGTTCCGGCGAAAACAAGCTTCCCTCCAAGCGCGTTTAACGTTGCTTCATTCTCGTAGAACATATCTTTCCAAGGTTGGAACCCATGAGACAAATCCTGAGTTAGTCTTACTATCATGTCTGGTACTCCCATTTTGTTAGCCGCTCACTTGAGTTTCTGAGCTATGTATTGTTCAATTATTTAAAGGACTAAGCCTCCATACAGCAAAGCGGTGCATAAGAAGGCAGTTAGCCAAGCACCGGTCCTGAGCCAAGCGATCCCAAAAGCATAAAGTGCGACATATGCAATTCGAGCTAGCAAAAACGTAAGCATTATCTGAGCAGTCAAATCATTAGCTGCATCGTGTAGGTGGGTCATCAAAACCGCAGGGGTGATTAAAGCGAGTGCAAAAAGTGAGTTATTAGTTGCGCGCTCCAATCGTCCGGCAAGGCCTGTTAGACTGAGATTTTCGCGATTGCCGGCAAGCGTTGATAAGCCAACCTGCTGTGCTGCGGCCAAGACCTGCGTCAAGGTAACTATAATGGTGAACGAGCCATACAGCGCGAGATAAAGTATAGAGCTTGGCAAGTTGTTAACCTCCGTTGAGCGTGTTTCTTCTTGATCGAAGAGCCATCAGAAATCGTTGTGGTTTAACGCATATTGAAACCGGTAAGCCATCGAGGCTTTTAGGATAACGGTAAGCCTTAAAGCCACACCACCAACGTTGACACCGTGCGGATGGACAATCTAGTCTGTATATCAAAGTGGTTCGGGTGCTAATATGCTAAACATAAATATCGTAGAAAAGGAGATGTGCCCGATTGGACTGGCGGGGTATCTGCTAGTTGATAAATGGGTTCCTGTAATTATCCGTGACATAGCTTTGTTTGACAGGCGTGGCTTCAACGAGATTTTGAAAAATAATCGTGAAGGAATTTCTTCGGCATCGCTCTCGTCACGCCTGCAATACATGGTGCAGCTGGACCTACTGAATGTCCAAAAATCGGACGATCATGCTCAGAAAAAACTTTATTTCCTTTCTGAAGCAGGAATAGCTTTCGTGCCTATTCTGTTTCACTTGGCTAGTTGGACTGCCGAATTTAGAAACCCAGCACCGGACATTGTTGAACTCACCAGCCCATTTCATTCTACACAAGGTGACTTGCAAGAGAAGTTAATTGATCGATTGCGCCAGATTCACGTGACTAAGACAATTGAACCAACGCCTCTTTGGTGGCTGGCGGACAAGCTCTAAATTTGCAGTTACATTCGGCAGTGGTTCGAAAATGTCAGCTTGGGCGCTGACGTGATAATCCCCACATTTTAATTGGGGTCCAGCGGTAGAATCTACGCGGCTGCTTTCAGTTTAATTGCGGGTGAGATGCCGCCGATGCCCATGTTGGGTCGCTCGTTGTTGTAAGTCCAGAGCCATTGTGTGGCCTGATGTAGGCTGGAACACCGCGCAGGATGAACAGGTCCGTGAGAGCATCGATGACCTCAGTCGAGTTGAGCTTTCGTTTCACCCTGATCGCGATGCATTCCCGGCTGTGTCCTTTGGTGCCCCTAGATTTGTAGACGGATTGCTTAGTAATTTTGGCAGAAAGGAGAGGCGGATATGAACAACGGAACACGGTTTACAGACGAGTTTAAACAAGACGCTGTGGCGCAGGTTGTTCAGCGTGGTTATGCGGTCAGCGAAGTGGCTGAGCGGTTGGGGATCAGTACCAAGTCGCTTTAAACGTGGAAGTCGTAGTTTGCGAAGTCGCCTCGTGTCAGATCAGAGGTTGCGGATCAGGCCGCTGAGATCCGGCGGTTGAAGCGCGAGCTGGCACGCGTCACCGAGGAGCGCACCGTTCTAAAAAAGGCGACCGCGTACTTCGTGCGCGCGTCTCAGTGAAGTACGTGTTTATTGAGGCGCACTGTACAGAGTTTTCTGTTCGGTAAATGCGTCGAGTGCTGATGGTTCATTTCAGGGGGTTCTATGCATGGCTTAAAGAACCGTTAAGCCAGCGTGTGCTTGAAGATGCTCGTCAGACGGAGCTGATCCAGCAGGCATGGACCGATAGCGGTAAAGTCTATGGATATCGCAAATTGGCAGACGACCTGCGCGATGCTGGCGAGACCTGTTCAGAGAACCGTGTGGCACGTTTGGCCAGCTTCGCAGGCATTGCAGCGCAGATCGAATACAAACGTCAACCTAGGCGGTTCGGTGCCAAGCCATCGGTTGTCGCGGACGCGACGCTGGATCGGCAGTTCGAAGTTGATGCCCCTGACCATGTTTGGGTGATCGACATTACCTACATCAGGACCCATGAAGGCTGGCCGTACCTCGCTGTGGTCATCGACCTATTCACAAGGCGTGTCGTGGGCTGGTCGATGCAGTCTCGCATGACAACCGACCTAGCTCTACAAGCATTGCTGGTCGCCGTTTGGCGGCGCAAACCAAAGCATAGGTTCTTGATCCATTTTGACCAACGTTCCCAATTCACTGGCAAAGAGTGGCAATCGTTTCTCAGTAAACACAATCTGGATGCCAGAATGAATATCCGAGGGAATTGCCATGATAGCGCAGTCGCCGAGAGCTTAATTCATTTGCTGAAACGGGAACGCATCAGGCAGCCGACGTACACCACGCGCGACGCATCAAGGCGAGACGTGTTCGATTACATCGAGATGTTCTACAATCCGACCCGCAAGCACACCAACAACGGCATTCTGTCGCCAGTTGACTATGAAACAGAATAGAGGAAAATGAACAAGGCAGGCGTCTAGGAAACTAGGGGCACCTAAACTATACGAATGGGAACGCTTCTGAAACTTCACTAGACCGCACGGCGCACACAACGGCCAAACCCCTTACGAAGTTCTCAGAGACAAGCTAAAGTAGCAACACAAGTGTCCTGAAGCACTCATACAAACCAACCAGAGCTTAAAATGCTCGAGCCGCTTTGAAGTCTAACTTTATATGACGGCGGTATTGCTAAGTGGAAATAAGTGTATGAAAAATATATCAATGATTTTGGCATGTATTTTCTTAGTATGCTCAAGTGCATATGCGTCGTCGCCCGAAGTTAAGAACGTTCAATATTTACTCAATCAAATAGGCTTTAATGCGGGGAAGGAAGATGGCTTATATGGGAATACCACTAAGAAAGCACTCGTTGATTTCTATGCATCTCAGGGAAAAATCTTTGACGGTAGCGCCGATCAAAACGAAATTTCCGATTTAATATTAGAAAATTCGAAATTTATGCCAACAAAAAATAAAATTAAATTTGCAAATTTTTACTATACTACCAAAATACAATCATGTCAGGCTATGGGGGTAAGAAGTTTTAAAGATAGTTACAATATCAAGAAAGTAGAGGGACTTATTGGCTACGACTGGCCAACGGATCATGACCAAAATAGTAACTCTCGGGACGTGATACATAAAAATATTACTCAACCAATTAAATTTTTATTACAGGCTACACATAACGCGATT
>ERZ1048872.358-NODE-358-length-51807-cov-5.990918_pt1 | contig 51807 bp, 59 predicted proteins | sample MGYA00383100_ERZ1048872 | MGnify/ENA primary metagenome ERZ1048872 (study PRJEB29581, sample SAMEA5548370) | metagenome | biome: marine; feature: coastal; material: water | depth 50 m | study: Short-term variability in the microbial, nano- and picoplankton...
TAATACCTGCGGCCGCTTGGGCCAGGATTTCTAGGGTTTGGTCGATGATGGCGTCGGTGTGAGAAAGACTAGGGAACAGTGCTTCGTAGGCGCCGGGGGCTAAAGCCACCCCACCAGAGAGCAGTCCGTGGAAGATTTTGGGGTACACGCCGTTTTCGGCCAGGGCTTGAGCCTCGTCAAAGTTGGTGGGCAGGGTGTTGCCAAAGAACAAACCAACTAGCGAACCCACTCGGGGGGCTTGGGCGTCCACGCCGGCTTGGTTGAGCACCTGGGTGAATCCGTCGGCTAGCCGTGCGGCGGTTGCTTCGAGTTGGGTGTGGGCGGCGTGGTCTAAAAGCTCGAGCGTGGCCCGCCCGGCGGCCATGGCCAGAGGGTTTCCAGAAAGTGTCCCGCCTTGGTACACGCCGCCCAGGGGGGCGAGGTGTTGCATGATTTCCCAGGGCCCACCGAAGGCCCCTACCGGCAGGCCGCCCCCGATGACCTTGCCAAAGCACCAGAGGTCGGGGGTAACACCAAAGTATTCACCGGCCCCACCGTGAGACAAACGGAACCCGGTGATGACCTCATCAAAAATTAAGAGCGCCCCTGCGGCGTCGCAGGCGTCTCGCAGGCCTTGCAAAAAACCTTCGGCGGGGGCTACCAGGCCCATGTTGGCCGCTACTGGTTCCACAATGATGGCCGCCACCGTGTTATCGATTTTTGGCACGACGTTGTAGGGGGCCACGATGGTGTCGGCTACCGCCCCGTCGGTCACTCCGTCGCAGCCGCTGAGCCCTTGGTTGGCTACTCCGCTGCCTCCGGCGGCTAGTAAGGCGTCGGCGTGGCCGTGGTAGCAGCCGGCGAATTTTACAATTTTGTCTCGGCCGGTGGCTCCGCGGGCTAGCCGTAGGGCCGACATGGTGGCTTCGGTTCCGCTGGAGACAAAGCGCACTGATTCCAGCCCGGCGATGCGGTCTACCACCATTTCGGCCAGGACGATTTCTGCTTCAGTGGGTGCCCCGTAGGTGGTGCCTTTGGCGGCCGCCGTGGTGATGGCTTCGATGACCTTGGGGTGGGCGTGGCCTAATATGCCGGGCCCGTAGGACTGCACGTAGTCGATGTATTGGTGCCCTTCGGCGTCAAAAATGTGGGGGCCTTTGGCGTGGGTAACAAAATAAGGGGTGCCGCCTACTGAGCCGAAGGCCCGTACTGGCGAGTTGACTCCTCCGGGAATAACTTTTTGGGCTCGGGCAAAAAGTTCAGCGTTGCTGGTCACTGCAGAGCCTCGGCGGCCCACCGAGTGAGGTAGGTCAAGATAAAGTCGGCGCCGGCTCGTTTTATAGACAACAGGTGTTCCATGGCTACGGCGTCGCCGTCTATCCACCCGTTGGCGGCGGCCGCTTTGATCATGGCGTATTCGCCGCTTACGTGGTAGGCGGCCAACGGTACGTCTATTTCGGCTCGTACTTTGGCAATAACGTCGAGGTAAGCCATGGCTGGTTTGACCATGACCATGTCGGCGCCCTCAGAAATGTCGAGGAATACTTCCATCATGGATTCTCGAGCGTTGGCGGGGTCTTGCTGGTAGCCCTTGCGGTCGCCGCCGTCGGCTATTTCTACATCGACTGCGTCGCGGAAAGGCCCGTAGAGCGACGAAGCGTATTTGGCGGCGTAGGCCAGGATTGCCGTGTCTAAGTGGCCGGCGCTGTCTAGGGCGGAGCGGATGGCCGCTACTTGGCCGTCCATCATCCCGGAGGGGGCGGTCAGGTGGGCACCGGCGTCGGCTTGGGCGATGGCCGCTTGTTGGTAGAGCTCTAGGGTGGCGTCGTTGTCGACCGTGCCTTGGGCGGTGACGATGCCGCAGTGGCCGTGGTCGGTGTATTCGTCGACGCACAGGTCGGCCATGAGCACCATGTCGTCGCCCAGTTCGTCACGCAGGTCACGCAGGGCTTGTTGCACGATGCCGTCGGGGTTCCAGGCTTCGGATCCCACGGCGTCTTTGTGTTCGGGGATACCAAACAAGATGAGCGCCGGTACGCCGAGGTCGCGGAGTTGACGGGCTTCTTCGACCAGGCTTTGTCGGGTGTGTTGCACCACGCCGGGTAGTGAGCCGATGGGTTGGGGGTCGGTTATGTCTTGGCGCACAAACAGGGGCGCCACCAGGTCGTTTACCGAAAGCTGGGTTTCGGCTACTAGGCGGCGCAGGGCAGCGGTTTGGCGGAGGCGGCGGGGGCGGCGTTCGATCACGGCGCGATTCTACGAAGATTCAACCCGTAGCCCACTGTTGGGCCAAATCCAGCAGCCCAGCCACAGAGGATTCGGTGGCTTGGTGGGTTTCGAAACCGTGTTTTTGGGCGGCGTCTGCGGTGACTGGGCCCAAGCACAAAGCCACCGCAGGCTGGGGTTGGGCGCTGAGTTTTCGGTAGCGCTCTACTGAGGAGGCGGAGGTAAAGAGCACGGCATCGGCGCTTTGGGCGGTGGCGAGGACGGTGGGGTCTACCGGGGTTTCGGTGTTGCGGTAGGCCACTATTTGGTCGACTTGCCACCCGGCGGCTTGTAGCCCGTCGGCCAAAGTTGGGCGGGCGGTTTCGGCTCGCACCCATAAGGCTCGGCCCGGCCCGGTAGGGAACTCAGCCACCAGGGCATCGGCCACAAAGCTTTGGGGCACAAAATCTACGAGCCACCCGGCGTCGGTTAACGGCTTCGCGGTTTGGGGGCCTACGGCGGCCAAGCGAGTGTGGGCCGGCAGGTCGGTGAGGGAGCGGGCCAGGCGTTGGGCTCCGTTGGGGGAGGTGGCGATGATCCAGTCGTATTGGGTGGCTTGGGTTAACGCAGTTTTAAGCGCTGCTCCCCCATCGGCGGGGTCCACAATGTTGCTGACCGGTAGGGCCACCACGGTGGCACCGAGGTCGGTGAGTTGCCGGATTAATTCTGGTGCTTGGTCGGCGGCTCGGGTTACTACCAGGGTGCGGCCGGTTAGCGGGGTATTCATGATTGAGCCAGTAGAGCGCCGCCACCTTGATCGTCGCGGAGGCGACGAGCCAGCGAGGCCCCCAGGGCTTCACCGTCGGTGCTGCGTCCGCTGTCGCGCAGCAAGACGGTGCCGTCAAAAGACGAAAGTGCTCCGGTAAGAAATATTTCGCCGTGGTCGATGACCGCATGGGCCGCTACCGGCAGGTCGCAGCCGGCGCCCAGTTCGGCCAGGAATGCTCGTTCGGCGGTTACGGCGCGCCAGGCATCAGGTTGGCTGATGCTGGCCAGCAGGGTGGCCGCTGCTGTGTCGTCGGTACGACATTCAATAGCTAAGGCTCCTTGGCCTACTTGAGGGAGCAGCACCTCGGGTTCTAAAACGTCGGCCACGGCGGGGGTTAGGCCAAGCCGGTCGAGGGCGGCTTGGGCCATGACGATGGCCGCGAAGCCGGCGGCCTTTTCTAACCGAGTGGCGATGTTGCCGCGTAGTTCGGCGAAATTTAGGTCGGGTCGCAGGTGGGCCAGGTGGGCTCGGCGGCGCACCGACCCGGTGGCGATGACTGCGCCGGTGGGTAGGTCGGCCCAGCGGGCGCCTACCAATACGTCGCGTGGGTCGGCGCGTTCTGGGATGGCCGTCAATACGAGACCAGGGGTGGCGGCAGCCGGGAGGTCTTTGGCGGAGTGCACGGCGAAGTCGGCTCGGCCGTCGAGTACGGCGGCTTGTACTTCTTTTACGAATACCCCTTGGCCGCCCATTTGGTGCAGGGGGGTGGTTTGGTTTTGGTCGCCGGTGGTTTCCACCACCACGGTTTCGATCTCAACTTCGGGGTTGGTTTGGGCCAGTAGTTCGGCCACCCGGTTGGTTTGCCAAAGGGCCAGCGCACTGCCTCGCGTTGCGGCCCGCAGAAGCATTCGAAACCTAGAGGTCGAACAGGTCGCGGAGTGCTTCGGCTAAACGTTCGCCGCGGGCGGTGCCGGCGGCGTCTTTCATGCGCACTGTGGGTTCGTGCAAAAGTTTGCCAATGATGCCGGCTGCTAGTGCTTCGACAGTTTGGCGTTGGTCTTCGTCAAGGTTGGCCAGTTTGGCGGAGAAGCGGTCAAGTTCGCCGGTTTGTACTTCGGCGGCTCGGGAGCGCAATGAGGCGACCAGGGGGCCTACGGATCGTGCGGTGGATTCGTCTACGTAGCGGTCCAGTTCGCTGTCGATGCTGGCTTGTCCGGCGGTGACCTCGCGTTGGCGTTGTTTGAGGCCGTATTCGGCAAACTCGCGGAGGTCATCCATGTCTAAAAGCGTTACCCCGTTAATTTCGCTGGCCGAGGGGTCGACGTCGCGGGGCACGGCGATGTCGACAATCAGCAACTCACGGTCGTTGCGATGGCCTACTACGGCGGCCAGGTCGCCGTGTTCTAAAATTACTGAGGAGGCACCGGTGGAGGTAAGCAGTACGTCGATTTCCGCCAGGTGGGTGGGGAGTTCGTCGAGACGCACTGGGGTGCCCCCGAGGCGGGCGGCGACGTCTACGGCGCGGTCCCAGGTGCGGTTGGCTACCAGTATTTCGGCTACTCCACCGCCGTTGAGGGCTCGGGCCAGGCCTTCACCCATTTCGCCGGCGCCTAGTACCAGTACTCGGCGGCCTTCGAGCCCGCCTAAGCGTTGGTCGGCCATGGCCACGGCGGCTTGGGATACTGAGGTGATGTGGCGGGAGATGCCTGTTTCGGTGCGTACTCGTTTGCCTACTTCAAGGGCGTGGCGAAACATGGGGTTGAGTACCGAGCCCACGGCATTTTCGGTGGCGGAGGTTTCCCAGGCTCGGCGTACTTGGCCGAGTATTTCGTGTTCGCCCAGTACGGCGGAGTCCAAGCCGGCGGCTACTGAGAAGAGGTGACGTACGGCGTCGGCGTCGTAGAGGCCGGTGAGGTGATCGGAGAAAAGTTCCGGTGGGGCGTGCACTATGTCGGCGAAGAAGTTGTGGATGTCTTCGTAGGCGCCGTGAAATTTTTCGGCGAAGGCGTAGATCTCGATGCGGTTGCAGGTGGAGAGCACTACGGCTTCGGTGATGTGCTCGCGTGAGGTGAGGTCGGCCAGGGCTTTGGGTATGCGCGAAGCAGCGATGGTCATGCGCTCGAAAACATCGAGCGGCACGGTGCGATGGTTGAGTCCTACGACTACGACCGACACGGTCGGGTCTCCTGGTTCTGCGCGTCGGGGCGCAATGGGGGGCGGGTTTGCTTCGTGGGGTTAATCATCCCTGATTTTAAGTCGTTTGGCAACTTGAGCGACCCGAGAAAAGGGTCACTTTTTTTGCTGTTGTTGTTCGTGGTAACCGAGGATGTGGAGTTCGGTGGCCAAGTCTACTTTTCGTAAGGTGACCGTGTTGGGCACGGTGACTACTCCGGGGGCGAAGTTGAGGAGCGAACGCACGCCGGCTTTTACGAGGTGATCGGCGGCTGCTTGGGCGGCGGCGGCCGGGGTGGCGATAATGCCGACCGTGCATTGGTGTTTTGCTACTACTTGGGTGAGTTTGCTAAGGGGTTCTACTTTGAGGCCGGAGATTTTTTTGCCTACTACTTTGGGGTCAACGTCAACGAGGGCCGCTATGGGAAACCCGCCGTTGTTGAAGCCGTCGTAGTGGCTGAGGGCTCGGCCGAGGTTGCCGGCTCCTACGATGATTACCGGCGAGGGTTGGCCGTCGCCGAGTACTAAACCAATTTGGCGTAGCAGGGTGGTTACTTGGTAGCCCACGCCGCGGGTGCCGGAAAAACCCAATGCGGAGAGGTCTTTGCGGACGTTATTGGCGTTTACTCCGACCAGAGTGGCCAGTTGTTGTGAGGACACGGTGTTTTGGTCGTCGGCTGCGAGATCTTCCAAACTGCGGAGGTAAACGGGTAGTCGAGCCACCGTGGCGGCCGAAACAGCGGGCGGTGGTTGGGTGGTCATGGGTCAAACCTAGATGCTGGCAGGGTGGCAGGCGGGTTTGTGGCCTCTACCGTCGCAGGGGTGACTTCACAAATGGCAGCTGCTGCTGCGGCCGGGTTGGTGGCTTTGGCTTTTACGGCCACGGTGTTTGAGCGTTGGCTGGACCGTCGACGGCCGCAAGATGCGTCGTGGACGACTGCTTTGTTGTTGTTTGCGGTGGCGGCTTTTGCTTTGTTAGCGGGGGCGGCGGGGGGCTGGTCGGCTGGCCCGTTTAAAGTTTTTTATGCCATTGGGGCGGTAGCTAATGTGCCGATTTTGGCTTTGGGTACGGTTTATTTAATGGCGTCGCGGCCGGTGGCTAATCGCATTGCGGCGGTCACGGTAATCCTGTCTGCTTTTGCGGTGGGGGTGGTGGTGGCTTCGCCGATTACTGGCAAGTTTGTGTCGGGTCAGTTGCCGCAGGGCAGTGCGGTGTTTGGGCCGGGGCCGCGTATTGCCGCCGCCGTGGCTTCGTCGGTGGGCGCCTTAGTCATCATGGTGGGTTCAGCTGTTTCGGCGGTGCGTTTGTTTGCTCGGGGCGGGGCAAAAGATCAAGGAGCGTGGGGCAATGTTTTCATTGTGGCCGGTGCGCTGGTGTTGAGTTCTGGTGGGGTGTTGAACTCGGTGTTTGATGCCATGACCGGTTTTGCCGTCACTTTGGTGGCGGGCATTGTTTTGATTTTTGCTGGGGCCTTGTTGGCTACCGGGGTAAAACGCCCTTAGTTGGCCAGTACGACAAACTGGAGTACGGCGGCTCCTAATATGGCCAGCAGCAAAATGGCGGTGGCGATAGTGGTTCCGAAGCGCATTAGTTTTCCTCTCGTTGGGTTAGGGCTACCGGGGTGCCGGTGGTTTGCCCGACGGCGGTTATGAGCACCGGGTCGCCGCAAGAAACTCCCAGGTCGGCGGCCGCCGAGGCGCGGGCTACCACGAGGGCGACGAGGCCGCTGGCGTCGACCATGAGCCCAAGTTTGCCGGGCCCTACTTGGTCGAAGGCGGTGACTTGGGTGGCGGTGCGGGGCCGGCCGGCCACGGTTATTTGTACTGATGGGCCGGGGAGGTCTTCGGGGCCGATGTTGAGTTGGGCATTGCCGAATTGGTCTATCCACAGCACTTCGGCGTGCAGGCCTTCGCTGTCGGTGTGGGCTACTGGTACCACGCCGGGCACCAGGGTTCCGGGGTCGATGAGGTCGCCGAGGTCAGTGAGGTCGCCGCCGTTGGCCAGGTGAGCGACTGCGGGGGCGAAGATGTCTCGGCCATCGAAGGTGGTGGCATCACCGGCTAGGTGGATTGCCGTGTTGTTGAGCACCACGGCGCGGCTGGCTCCGCCCACCATGGCTACCGCGGGGGCCAACAGGCCGTTGTCGGGGCCAACGAGTACGGATTGCCCGCCGCCTACTTCTACCGCTACGGGGCGGCGGTCGGTGCCTACGCCGGGGTCGACTACGGCCAGGACCACGCCGGGGCACAGGTATTCGACGCTGCGGGCCAGGGCCAGTGAACCGGCGCGTGTGTCGTAGGCGGGGATGCCGTGGGTGATGTCGATGACTTTGCTTTGCGGGGCCAGGTCGGCCAGCACGGAGTGCACAACGCCTACGAATTCGTCGGTGGTTCCGTAGTCAGAGAGGAAAGAGATTATTGGTGCGGGGCTCATGTTTAGGTGGCGCCGAGTTCTCGGGCTCGTTGGGCGGCGGCGCTTACTACTTGTTGGATGAGTTCGCCGAAGCCGGCTTCTTCGAACACGGCGAGGCCGGCGGCGGTGGTGCCACCTTTAGAGGTCACGTTTTGGCGCAGGGTGGCGGCGCTGTCTTCGCTAGTGGCCAGCAGGGTGGCGGCACCCAACAGGGTTTGTTGGGTGAGTTCTTTGGCTATGGGGGCGCTGAGGCCTTCGGCTTGAGCGGCGGCCATGAGGGCTTCGGCGAGCAGGAACACATAGGCCGGGCCGGAGCCCGACAGCCCGGTAACGGCGTCGAGGTCGGTTTCGTCGACTACTACTACGGTGCCTACGGAGCTCAAGATGCTGGTGGCCCAGTTGAGGTCATCGTTGCTGGCGTTAGTGCCGGCGGCGATGGCTGCCGCTCCCAGGCCGACCAAGGAGGGGGTGTTGGGCATGGCTCGCACTACGGCGGTGCCGGGGGCTAGGCCGTCTTCGAGGGTGGCCAGGGTGACGCCGGCGGCGATGGACAGGGCACGGGTTACCTCTGCGCTGGCCAGGGTGGCGCAGACGGCGGGAACGATGTGGGGTTTTACGGCGATGAGGGCATCGACGCCGGTGAGGGGTTCACTTCCTACGGAGAGTCCAGGGTGGGCCACCGATAATGCCTGGCGGCGGTCGGCGTCGAGTTCAACCACATGCAGGGTTTCGTTGCTGGCCCATCCGGTGGCGGCGAGGCCGCCTAGCAGGGCTTCTCCCATGTTGCCTCCGCCGATGATCTGCAGTCTTGTGTTCATGTGGAGGAATCTACCTGATGCGAGGGGCCTCGGACGAACGTGAACCCGGTGGCTTTGTTGGTGTCATCGCACTTCCCCGATCGATAACACCAACCCGGTCACCGGGTTCATTGTGCATAGTAGACTGAAATGCATTGAAACGCAATAGAAAGTTACTATTTCTTGAATCGGCTGGCAAAACCAATGCGCAGGGCGGGTTGGAAGCAGTCTTCTACTGCTACCCAGAAGGTTCCTAAAATGCGGTCGAGGGTGGCTTCGTTTACTTCTGCGGCTGGCAGAGCCCCGGTGAGGTACACGGCGTCTTCGTGGCCAATAGAGAAAGCAACGCCCACCAGTTTTCGGTTGCGGCGCAGAAAGTATTCGTAGAAGGCGGCGTGGTTTTCTTCGGGTTGAGCCAGCACGTAGGTTTCGAAGTGCACCATGCGTTGCTTCAGGGTGAAGTGCAGCATGATCGATTCTTTTTCTTCGCCCAGTAGACGGGCCAGCCAGCGGTGTTGGTTGAGGTTGGGCTCGGCGTCGTATTCGACGCTGGCCAGTAATGGGTTATCAGCCAGGCGGGCGGCCAACCAATCGGTGATGAGTGTTTGGATGGCGCTGCGTTGCTGGGGGGTAAGCGGCGGGGCGTCGTCCATGGTTTAGTTGCAGTCAACCAGGGCCCGGGTGGCTCGTTCGTCACAAACATTGCGTAACCGACGGGCGGTAGCCGACCAGGTGTAGGACCACGAATGTTCGGCGGCTTGGGCAGCCATTTCGGTAGCTAACCCAGGGTCATCGAGTAGCACGGCTACCGCATGGGCGTAGTCGGCGGGGTCACGGCTTTCTATGAGAAACCCGGTGCGGCCGGGGTCCACCAGGGTGCGTAGGCCGCCGACGTCGGCGGCTACTACGGGTACGCCGCAGGCTGCTGCTTCTAGGGCCACGAGGCCGAATGATTCGGAGCGGCTGGGCATAATTAACACATCGGCTGCTCGATACCAGGTAGACAGCAGGTGGTGGGGTTGGGGCGGCACGAACAGCACTCGGTCGGTGAGGCCGCGGTGGGCCACCAGGTTGCGTATTTCTTTTTCGGTGGCTGGGCCGTCTTGGCCGCTGGCTCCGCCCACAATAATTAGGCGAGCAGTGGGGTGGCTGGTTAGTTGGGCCAGGGTTTCGATGGCCACGTCGATCCCTTTGAGAGGTTGGATGCGCCCGACGAAAAGTAGTACCGGGTCGGGGCCGAGGCCGATGGCGTCTCGGGCGCCGCCTTGATGCCCGGGGGAGAAAAAGGCGTGGTCTACGCCGGGGGGCACTACTTCTATCCGGGCTGGGTTGGCGCCGTAAAGAGAAACCAGTTGGTTTACTTCTTCTTCACTATTGGCCAAGATCACGTCGGAGCATTGAATGACCGCTGTTTCGGCTTCCATGCGGCCGGGGGGCTCGTGGTCGCCGGTTTCGGCTTTTACCCGGGCCAAGGTGTGGAACACCGTGGTGAGCGGCAGGTTGAGTTCGTGTTTGAGGCGGTGGCCGGCTACCCCGCTGAGCCAGTAGTTGGCCAGCAGTCCGTCGAATTCGCCGTGGTTGCGTATCCAGTCGGCTACCCGGTCGGCAAATTGGTCCACGATTTCGGGGAGGTCTTCTTTGGCCAGGTCGAAGGCTCCGGCCGTGATGTGTACCACGCGAAAGCCGGGTTCTACTTCGACTACTTCGGGCAAGTCGGCGGCTACTCGGCGTACGAATACCGTGGATTGCCGGCCGGTTTGGGCGAGGGCGGAGACGAGTTCTCGCACGTAGACGTTCATGCCACCGCCGTCACCCGATCCGGGTTGAATCAGCGGTGAGGTGTGGAGCGAGAGTACGGCGAGGCGGCGCATTAGCAGCCTCCAGATACTGGGGGCAGTAAGGCCACTTCGTCGGTGGCAGTGACCGGGGCATCGTGCTGGGTGGCGTGGCCGTTTAGCCAGAGTTGGCAGTTGGGTACTTGTACAGCGAAGTCGTTGCCGAAGCGTTGGGTGGCTGCGGTGATGATCTCGCCCACCGTGGAGCCCTCAAGGTCTACGGTGCCGGTACCGGCCGCTACCCGTATAGAGGCGAAGAGTCGCAATACTGCCATTCGCTTAGTCTAGGAAGTGTTAGCCCATCTCTGCGAAGTGGCCGTTTTCGGCTACCGTCAAGCGGGTGACTCGACTGCTGTTAGTGCGCCATGGTGAATCTGAATGGAATGCTTTGGGCAAGTGGCAGGGCCGGGCCAACCCACCGTTGACTGACCAGGGTCGCCGCCAGGCTCAGCAGGCAGCCGGGGTGTTGGGGGCTTTTGATGCCATTGTGGCGTCGACTTTGCAGCGGGCGGCTGAAACGGCAGCCATTATTTCTGAAGTTATGGGGGTGGGCCCGGTGTTGGTGGAAGAAGATTTACAGGAGCGTTCCGCTGGGCCGTGGCAGGGGTTGACTCGAGCCGATATTGAACAGGGTTGGCCGGGGGCGTTGGAAAGTGGCCATCGCCCCCCGGGTTACGAGTTAGATGACCAAGTGTTGGAGCGGGCCCACGGGGCGTTGCTGCGGGTGGTGGAAGCCACGGCAGGGGCCGACGAGGTGCTGGTGGTTACTCACGGCGGGGTGATTTATGCCGTGGAGGGCGGGGCGGCTATCCCCATGGTGCGTATCCCTAATTTGGGGGGCCGCTGGGTTGAGGTAACCGACGGCGAGTTACGCCTCGGTGATCGGGTCGATTTGGTGGGCGACGGTACGGTCCCCGATTTACTCTGAGGGTTCGGAGGGTTCTTCGCTGGTCTTGTTGGCGGCGAGGCTGCTCATGATTTCTTCGGCGCCGTCGAGGTCGCCGTCGGCTACTCGGTTCATGGCCGCTTCGATTGTTGCCAGGTCGGCTTCGAGGGCGTCCAGTTCTGGGTCGGCTGGTGGTTCGGCAAAAGCCGCCGTGGTTTCTTCGCTGGGTTCTGGTTCGGGGGGATTGTTCTCTTCGTTCACCTTGGCGAGGGTAGCGTCAGGGCATGGCTTCTCCGTTGATCCTCTTGCCTCCCTCTGAGGGAAAAGCCCCGGGAGGCGATGGGCCGGCGTGGGAGAAAGCCGAGCAGTCTTTTGACGAGTTATTGAAACCGCGGCGGCAGGTGTTGGCGGCGCTGCGTAAAGCTATGAAAGAAAACGAAGCGGCCCGCACCAAATTGTTGGGGGTTAAGGGCCAGCGGGTAGCGGGGGCCACGGCGACTAATTTGGTGGCGCATAAGGCGGCGACTTTGCCGGCTATTGAGCGTTACACCGGGGTGCTTTATGACGCTCTGGGTTACTCGGATTTACCGGCGGGTTTGCGTAAACGGGTGGATAAGCAGGTGGTGATTTTTTCTGGCCTATGGGGGGCGGTGCGGCCTAAAGATGCGCTGCCGGATTACAAGTTGAAAATGGGCGCCAGGTTGCCGGGCTTTGGCCCGCCGGCTCGTTTTTGGCGGCCGTTGCTAACCGAAGCGTTGGCCGGCCCGGCGGCGGGGTGTGTGTGGGATTTGCTCCCCAACGAGCATTCGGCGGCCTGGGATTCTGCGGTGGCCAGAAGCCGTATTCGAGTGCGCTTCGTAGATGATGTAGAAAAAGACGGTGAGCGGCGTTTAGTTACCGTGGCCCATTGGAACAAACTTCTTAAAGGTGCTTTGGTGCGCTATGTGGTGGAGCACCAGCTTGTTGATCCTGCAGGTTTAGCGGATTTCACCCACCCCGAGGGCTATGTCTACGCTCCCGAATTAACCCAAGTCTCTGGCCCCCTCACCGAAGTCAGCTTGGTAGCAGTGCGGTAGCAGCAAGCGGCGCCCCTACTGGGGCGGGCCCAGCACCTTGGTTATTTCCTCGTTGGTGAAGCGGCCTTCTGGGTCGAGGCGGGAACGTAAATCTTGAAACTCTCCCCAACGCGGGTAACGGCCGGCCAGGGTTTCTGCGGTTTGGTAATGGAGTTTGCCCCAATGGGGGCGGCCCTCGAACTGGTTCATAATGGCCTCCACCCCTCGAAAATACTGCTCATAATCAGTACCGTGAAACATGTGCACGGCGATGTACATAGTGTCCCGGCCTGACGCCGTAGACAAAGGAATATCGTCGGTGCCCAGCACCCGCACCTCGAGGGGAAAACTCACCGGATGATCCAGGGTGTCGATAAACGCTTGCACCTGGCGAAATGCCTCCAAGCCATCTTGGCGCGCCACGGCATATTCCATTTCGTAAAAATGCACCCGGCGGGGGCTGGCAAACACCTCGTAACTAGTAGTTATGTAGTTCGCTGACCCTTCATCGGGCACCATCATGGCGTTAAACCTCGGCACCAGCGACGGCCGCAACCGACCCAAATGGTTCATGGCCCCAAAGGCCACGTTTTCTAACAGCTCTTTGTTTTTAAAATGCTTCCACTTGCGGCGGGCAGCATGGCGTCGGTTGCGGGGCGGCGGCGGCTCCTCTTGGGTGCGGGTATTGCGTTTCAATAAAGCATTCTTGGTGTGGGGCATCCAAAAAAATTCAGTGTGGTCAGTGTTCTCGGCGTACTCATCGAAGTTGCTTAGTAAATCGTCGATGTTCATGACCTCTTCACGGGCCTGCAAATTAAAAGCCGGCACACACTGCAAGGTCACCTCGGTCACAATGCCCAAAGCCCCCAAACCCACCCGAGCTACCTGCAACATTTCAGGGTTTTGCTGCTCGTCACACACCAGCACCGAACCATCAGCGGTCACCATGCGCAAACCCACCACCCCGGCAGCAATGCTTTGAAAACCCAAACCAGTGCCATGCGTAGAAGTCGCAATAGCTCCCGCCACCGACTGGTACGCAATGTCACCCAGGTTCGGCATGGCCAAACCAGCCACATCTAACAACGGGTTCAAATTAAACAAACGCATACCCGCCTCAACTCGAGCCAAACCAGAATCACGATCCAACGAAACCACCGAAGCAAAGTCATCCAAAGTAACCAACACCTCGTCGGTTACCGCAATAGCCGAAAAGGAATGGCCGGCCCCCACCACACGAACTTTGCGGCCCTCAGCGGCCGCCGACCGCACCAACCCCACCACCTCTTCCTCTGACCGAGGACGCTCAATACGCACCGGATGCGCCACCTGATTACCCGCCCAATTGCGCCATGTCCCATCATCACGAAACCCAGTGTGCATGCCCGGCAACTTCATTTCTTTACCACCCTCGCAAATCGATCGGCCACTCATCAACAACTTCAGCATCGGCCACCAAGGCTGCCTCGGCCACCGAAACCTCCATCGCTATATACATCTTTTCATGTTTAGCCATAGTCGGGTCAATGTGGGCAGGCCGCAGCAACACCCGGTCCCCCACCTGCCACGAACCATTAACCACCACGGTGTGCTCATCGGCGCAATAAAGCACCTCGCCCTCACCCACCAAAGTGGGCGGGCCGGAATCCATAGCCAACGCCTTCAACCCGGCGTCCAGCACCGCATGGCCACCCGAACCCAACGAAATCACCGAAGCCAACACAAACAAGCCCTGTGTAAACGGCAAATCTAAACGGCCATAATCGGTGTCCATCAACACGTACGACCCGGCCTGCAACTCGGTCACCACCTGGTTGCAATCCCACGAACCCGTACCGCCGCCCGAAACCACCTCGCCGCCTACCGCTTGATGCGCTTCGGTAAGCACCGCCATAGAACGCTCCACCCCAGACACCCGCCGCTCGGTGTCGGCCACGTGCATCAAATGCCCCTCGTAACCCATAACGCCGCGTACCTCTAGTCCCGCCGCCCGAGCCGCATCACCCAACCGGCCGGCATCAGTCACCGCACAACCGCCGCGCGGCATACCCACATCAACATCAATCAACACCTCACGCACCCCGCCGGCCGCCGCCGCGGCAATGGTCTCTGGGGAATCCACGGCCACCGTGACCCGCGCCGACCCCGCAGCCACCAACGCCCCCAAACGTTTTGCGTCTAACACCTGGTTAGCCAACAACAAGTCCCCGCCTAAACCGGCGGCCGCCATGCCCTCCACCTCGGCCACCGTGGCGCAACAAAACGCCGTATGGCCCGCCTTGGCCAAACGCTGCGCCAACGTCGTGGACTTAAACGCCTTCACATGGGGACGCAAAGCCAACCCCGGCCGCCGAGCCGCCATGGTGGCCACGTTGGCTTCAAAAACCGTTAAATCGGCTACCAAAGCCGGCGTTACCAATTCACTAAAATGCATTGCGGCCTGCCTTTCCTAAATGGGTTTCTCGCCACGATAAACCATCCTCAACATTGTGGTCACGCGGCAGCCCTAATACTTTCTCGGCCACAATGTTGCGTTGAATAGCAAACGTGCCGCCGCCAATGGTCAAAGCCGGCGAAAACAAAAACCCAAAATGCCAATCGAACGTCCGGCCACCAGGGCCAGACCCCGCCAACATGCCAGCCGTGCCGGCACAAGCTTTCGCCAAGGCCATCACCCTTTGCCCATGATCATCAGACATTGCTTTTTGCACCGACGCCTCCGGGCCGGGGGTACGGCCCGCCAACTGAGCCGTCAACGTGCGGAGGCGATTCAAACGCAGCACCTCGGCTTCACATTTCAACGCCGCTAACTCCTGACGCAAAACCAGGTCAGCACACCCGCCGTTACTGCGTACAACATCCAGAAGATCCTCGGCCGAAGGGCCACCGCCCCACAACGACCCCGCCGCCGACAAACGCACCCGCTCATTAGCCAACGTCACCTTGGCCAAACGCCAACCCTCGCCCTCAACACCCACTCGCAAAGAAGCCGGCAAACGCACATCATCAAAGAACACTTGGTTAAACAAATGGCTGCCCGTGGAATCCACAATCGGCGTCATGGTGAGCCCCGGTAAATCAGTGGGGCAAATAAAATAAGAGATGCCTTCATGCTTTGGTACCTCAGGGTTCGTACGAGCAATCAAAATCCCAAACTGAGAAAGATGCCCGCCACTGGTCCAAATTTTTGAGCCATTCACCACATACTCATCGCCATCACGCACCGCCCGAGTCGCCACGTTTGCTAAATCTGACCCCGCATCCGGCTCAGAAAACATTTGACACCAGATTTCTTGGCCTGTCAACAAGGGGCGCAAATAACGCTGCTTTTGCTCTTCAGTACCCGCAGTAAGCAAGGTCGGCCCAGCCCAGCCAATACCTATTTGGTTCGCCGGGCGAGATACCCCCGCTTTTGCTAACTCGTCATCAATAATAATCTGATGCAACGGGTCAGCGTTTAGGCCCCACGGCTCTGGCCAATGCGGCACCACATAGCCGGCGTCCACCAATTGGGTGGCCGTTGGTTGGGGGTGCCCGGCCAGCCACTGTTTTACCGCAAGTCGACGTGGGTCATTGGCCGGCGGTAAATCAAAATCCATAGGGGCTCAAGATTACGCTAATGCTCCGCTAAACCTCAATACCGGGGCGCTGACCAGATTGGGTGGCCAGAGCCAGCAGAGCCCCCGCCAAAATCACCCCACCCACTGCCCCCTGAAAGGTAAGGGCCTCATGAAGCAAAAGTACCCCCAGGAGAAAAGCCACCATCGGCTCCACCAAACTCATAACCGCCGTGTCAGCCACCAACAGGCGCTCCGCACCATAGGAATAGATAGCAAAAGCCAGCCCCGTAGCCACCAAACCCAAATAAAGCACCACGCTAAGCCCCGCTGGCGAAGCGACCCATGAATAATCTGCCATCAAACCTATCGGCAACAACAAAACCGCTGATAAAGAAAGTGCCGCACCCACCACCAACAAAGGTGCATGGTCTTGAAACAATCGCCGAGTAGCCACAATAAATACTGCGTAAGACAATCCAGCACCGGCCGCCGCAGCCACCCCGCCATAATCCATCGCCGAAAACCCGTTGCCACCCACCAACAACACCCCGCCAAAAAGCGCCACCGCGGTAGTAAGCACCCAGCGAAAATCAAGCTTTTCCGTGTAGACCAGACACCCCAATAAGCCAGCAAAAATTGGGGCACTCCCCATGGTCACTACCGTCCCTACCGCCACCCCCGTCTGCTCTGCTCCAGCAAAAAAGAGCGGTTGGTAAGCGGCCGTAGCCACCCCGGCCACCACCAGAGGCCAACCAAAAAAGGTGGGCCTCTTTTTCGTCACCACTATGGCCACCAACAAAAGCACCGGGCCACCCAGTGCCATGCGAAGAAACCCCACCGACAGCGGAGAAGAGCCATCAGGCCCCAAGGCCTGCGCAGTTCCCGTAGACCCCGTAAGAACCATCGCCGCAGCAATTTGTGCCGCTGGCGAAATTCTCATACTCGGCAAATGGTGTCACCCTTAGTAATGGTGCCGGGTTGCACAACCTTGGCATTAATGCCCCGCAGGCAAAGCTCTCGGCCCGCAGAAGAGTTCACAAACCGCATGGCTTCCCCACCAAAACGCTCTACAAATTTGGCGCACCCGGTATGCGGTTTAGCCGACACCTCAATAACCGCTGTGCCCACCTGCAAGCGAGTGCCAGCAGGCAAGTTCGCCGTCGATAAATCAATATCTACCACCATTTGATCGCCCGCCATAGGCATGTGGCTTTCATCGCCAGCAGCCACCAAACGCAACACCCGGGTATTCATTAAGGTCAACTGCGCCTCGGGGTCCGGTGAATTATCAGAGGTGCTCGGGGTGGGTTTACGGCTCCAATTGTCGCCCACCATGCCTTCTTCTAAAGACAACTCTGCGGCTTCTAACACCTCACGGGCATCAATTTCAGGGCGGCGCACAATGAGGTCAAGGGTGCCGGCGTCTTTTGGCGAACCCAGCGCCTCAACGAGGCCCGCTTCAAGTTCTTCGGTGGTGAGATGACGAACCATAAAAATTACTCCCTTGGTGAACGATTACTTTTGAAGCCTAGACCGAGTTACCAGCCGCCGCCTCCACCTCCGCCACCACCGCCACCGCCACCGCCACCGCCACCGCCCCCGCCGCCACTACTGCTGGGGCTGGTGGAACTCGTACTGGTGGCTGAATCCAAACTGTGCACTGTCCCCACAAACGCTAAGTCTCCTGCCCCCACCACATCATCAAGTGCAGCGGCAGCCAACTGATCGCTCCAATGCTCATACTCGCCCAAGGCAGCCGCCCAAGCCGTGTACTCACGCAACCGACCTTGTTCAGCCGCCCGCTGCACATGCTCTGCTTCTGACTCAGCCAAAAAGCGCCGAAACCCTTCAACTTGCAACCAAAGACCCGTGCCTCGAGGGCTCCGTGAATGTAATTCGTCCGCCGCTAAAGCGCAGAACAAACCAAAACCCGAAAAGAAGGCAAAAGAGGCGAAAAAACCGGGAAGCGGCGACGGCAAAAATATTGCCGCCAACGGCAAAGGTGCGAAAACCCCGAAAACCAATAACAAGGTGCCCACTGCTTTTACCCACGGCACCCGAGTGCTGGACTTTTCAACCCATAAACCACTCGATGTTCGCCACTCTTGCAAGTGGTTCTCTAAACCCGACGAAGAACGGCCACCCCAAAACGTGGCGAATTTTCTATCAAAATCCGACAACACTATTTCTTCACCATCAGCAAACAAAGCGCCTAAAAGGGGGGAACTGTTTCCGTCGGAGGTGTTTTTAAGCACCCAAGCAGAACGCTCAGGGTCTTCATAGGCCTCGATGTTGCCCGCTAACACCTCCTCCAACAGCCAAGCCACCTTTTGCTTATGCTCAACTTTTTCAAAATACAACACCCCACCTTGGGCCGCAGTGAGTTCGCTTGGCGGAGCGAAACTCAGCGCAGCCATCTCCATCAACTCATCAACCGTTACTTTGCGAACCCGTTCGTCGGGTGCTCCTCCACCAAAAGCTGCCGTAGTAGCCCCACCTTCTCTCACCTGTTCGCTCCCCAAACGACGCAAAACAAAGAGCGCCAGCATGCCCCCAACCCACAGAGCAAGCATGGACCCAAAAAATATATTTAGCCACCACCGAAAACTAATTTGAAGACCCTGTGGCGGTAGCGACGGAGGCACCGGCAAAACCAGCTCACCCGGCAAGTCGTCGCCTATTTGCGCTCGCAAAGTAAGACCTGTCTGCTCAGGAAGGTTCACTACCGTGGCCCGTAAATACCCCGGTGCCACCACCTCAACCGAACATTCAGTACCCCGGCCAGCGCCCCCAAAATGGCAGGTAGGGGCCAGCAACTCAAAGGGCGCCACCATATGAACCTCCGCCGACTCAATGGGCATTTCCCAGTAGTAGCCCACCGCATCCCACGCCATTTCTTGATCGTTTATCAGCGAATCCAATGCGTATTCCAAGGTGTACCGGTGGGCCCCCGAAATAGTTTCGTCGGGATTACCAATACGCACCCGAAGTTCATCCCCTGGCTGGTAGCCCTGATCAAACGTACCTACCTGCACCATGGCCACTTCAGAAGACGCCGACGGCGAAGTTACAGAAAATAACCCCTCCGGAGTTAAACCAGGCACATCACGATAAATACCGTGACGGCCCACTGTCCCTGATTGGTAATCGAGCACCTCGGTGACCGTGGCGCTCTCTGCACTTTTAAACTCGGCCACAACCCAATGATTATCTAATTGTTCTGAATTGGTTATCGCTACAGAAACAAGACCAAACACTCCAAAAATAAGGGCCAACACAAAACTGAAAAGAAAAACATGGATACCTCTAAAGCGATGATGAGCCTTTTTCATTACCAATCACCGCCGCCACCGCCGCCACCGCCGCCGCCCACGCTGCCGCCAAACGAACCACCGCCACCGCTAAACCCGCCACCAAAATCAAAGTCATCGCTTGAACTACTGCTTACCGGTGGGCTGGACGCCGTAGACACATCGCTCATCAACCACGCCCCATGCTGTGCCCACAAAAGGTCGTCACGGTAAACCGTCGGTTCAAGAACAGCTGCTTCCATGCTTTGTGTCCACCGAGTGGTTTCGCCCAAAGCCACCGCCCACGCCGTGTACTCCCGCAGGCGCCCCTGGTCGGCCGCTTGTTCTACATGCTTGGCCTCCGACTCCGCCAAAAATCGGCGGAACCCTTCTGCCTGCAGCCACAAACCGGTGCCTTCTGCGGTGCGTACCCGCAGTTCATCGGCCCGCATCATCAAAGCTAAACCCACACCCAAAGCCAAAGCAGGCCAATGAAACGAAGACATAAAACCCTCCCACGACCCGACAGCACTAAACACCACATCTTGTACCAGATACAAAATGGCCAAGACCCCATAGAGCGTGCCCACCCAGCCAAACAGCCGAGCCCACAAAATACGTCCCCCCGCTCGGGCGCTCCATAAGTCACTGTTTTTTAACCAATCACTAAGCTCTCGGCTCAACTCTCCCCAGCCCGTAGAAAAAGACTTGCTGTACTCTTTGAGCGATAGTTCGCCTTGGCCTAAAAACATTGATTTCAACGGCCCAGCCGACCGGTCTGGCTTGAGATCAACCAACACACGGTGGTCGTCTTCGCTGCGGATTTCAATCTCACTCGCTAAAGCTTGCTCTAAAATCCACGCCGACTTATGTTCGCTACGCAACGACTCTTCAAGCAACAAGCCCCCCTGGTGGGCCGCCAAACCTTTCGGTGGAGCAAAAGTAAGAGTCACCATCTCAGCCAACTCCTGGTGGTCAATGCGGCGCTGTTCTCCACCGGTGGCCTCAGCGTGGGCGGCGTCCACAATGCCCCCGACGTAGATTTTTTCGCGCCCCAGCCAGCCCACCAAACCTCCCGTGGCTGCCGCCGCCAACAAAATGCCTAACAACACCACCCCTGGAGCCACCCACACCAGCCAAGCAGCATCAGAAGCCGGCGGTTGCGGCGGCACGGGAAGAGTCGGCAACGCCGATAGCGCTTCTCCACGCGTTGCCGTAACCGTTATGCCACGGCCCCAACCCAAGTCATTGACCTTCACCATCAAGTGACCGGGCGCTACCTCGGTAACCACACAAGCATTTTGCGACCAGTTACCTCCTTGAAAGCACACCGGGTCCTCTAAGGCAACCGAAGCCAGCAAGTGAAGTTCTGTGCTGGCCACCATCACCAACCACCCGGCACCTAGGCCGTTCCAACTCACCACATCGCCCACCACCAAAGTATTGAGGGAGTAACCCAGTTGGTACCGGTGTTGGCCAGAAATCGTTACGTCCGCATCGCCTACTCGAATAGCGGTGCCGTCTTGATCGCCGAGCGGCGCCAACGACTCCAGCGGCGCCAACGACCAAGTGTCTGGCGCCGTCGCTGATGTGGCGTAGGCAAAGTCTTGCTCCACTAACCCAGGGACCTCGCGAAAAATACCGTGGCGACTTTGGCTGGCAAAATCGTAATCGATCACCTCGGTAATGGCGGCCGTATTGCCCTCCAACACCGCTTGTGCCCAAAAACTATCCATGCTGGTTGGGCCGTTATTGAACGCCCTATGAGATGCCCAGGCAGTGAGTAGCGTCAAAATGATGGCCCACACCAACACCACCCAGCGCTCTTTACGGCGCTTACTAAGGGCACTTGTTTGCCTCATTGAGGTTTAAAACTCAATGTTGACCGGGCCACGGGCCTCGCCGTCGGCCTCGAAATACTCCCGTTCGGTAAAGCCAAACATGGAGGCAACAATATTCGACGGCACGGTTTGCACTTTGTTATTCAGACGCAACACGGTGTCGTTGTAGTGCTGGCGAGAGTAAGCAATCAGGCTTTCGGTTTCTGTCAGATCTTCTTGTAACTTGGCAAAGTTCTCGTTGGCTTTTAGGTCGGGGTAGGCCTCAGCCAGCGCAAACACCTGACGCAAAGCACCGGTAAGCAAGTTGTCGGTTTCGGCCTGTGCGGCCACCCCGTCGGCAGCCACCGCAGCGTTACGGGCCTTAACCACCGCATTAAGAGTTTCTTGTTCGTGGGCGGCATAACCCTTTACCGTTTCCACCAAATTAGGGATCAAATCGTTACGCCGGTTGAGTTGTACGTCAATATGCGCCCACGAATTGTCAGCGCCATTGCGCATGCGTACCAAACCGTTGTATTGGGCAGCCACAAAAAGGGCCAACAGCACCATCATCGTCAAAATAATAAGCAGCGTCATAGATTTTCCTCCTCAGTTTTTGCACACTCTACCATTCGCCGGTTTTTCAGTAAAGGGTGGGCTCTTTCGAGACTGTCACACCGCTCGCGGTAGGTCCCGCCACTACGACGTGGTCACTGGCTGAAAGCGCCGGATAGGTTGCCCTCAATGACGAACGCACAGGAATCCCAGAAACATCTTCTCGCGGCAACTGCTGCTCTCATCAGTGCGGCCGAGATGGACCCGACACTGGACCTGCCCGACATCGGTCTCGCTACAGCATCACTTGCCAACCGCGGCCCTCTTCTGAGTGGTGAACCCGTTTGCCCGCCGCTGGTTTCTGAGCTCCTCGATGCCGTCAAACTACCTGAGATCCACCACCTCCAGTCACTGCTGCTCGCCTTGCGTGAAGCAGCACCGACGCTGCGGTGGATCGACCCGTACGCGGATCGACCCGACCAGGCCGAGTTCCGAGCCGGCTACTTCGCCACGGTGCTTGCCGGAGACCCGACACGCGACGTCTCGCTCACTGTGGGCACCGAAGCAAGCATTTTTATCACCGTCCAAGCGCCCCGGATTTTGTATCCCCCGCACTCGCATTTGGCGCCTGAGCTTTACTGTGCTGTCGCCGGGAACGCCGAGTGGAAGAAGGGGGACGGGCCCTTTGAAGTCATGCCGCCCGACTCCTGGATGGTCCACAGTCCTTGGACGTCACACGCAATGCAGACTCGCGCTGAGCCATTGGTCGCGCTCGCCATCTGGACAGCCGACCGCGACTGCATCGTCAGCCTCGACGATTGAGCTACAACTGATCAGCCGGGGCCTAGGTGGCATGAGTGCCGCTGGAGATTCGTTCGGGAAGTTTGACTCTCACTATGGGGCCGGGAGCCGGGTCGGCGGCGTCAAAGATCTCGCAATGCACACGTCGTTGACGACGTCGGACGAGAACGTCAGCAGGTAGGCGTCGTCGTCCCCCGTTGAACCGAGCTTCGGGGCGACGACCGTCTCCCTGGCATACGTACCCTCGGGTGCCTCCCACATCTCTTCGGTGCCACCAGCCTCCTGCTGTCTGGCTCTAAGAAAGCCTTGTTTGCCCTCTAGGCTCCTCCAATGGTGGCACCTCAGCAAACTACTCAGCGACAGCGCACCGAAACACAAGTCATTGCTTTTTTAGCAGCCATGGGGGCTCTCATGGCCTTCGGCATCGATGCTTCGCTACCCGCCTTTGACGAAATACGCCCCGCTTTTGGCATGGCCAGCAACGACACCCGGGTAACGCTCATCATCACCACCTACTTCATCGGCATGTCTTTCGGCCAAATATTCTACGGCCCCCTTGCCGACCGTTTTGGCCGGGCCCCCATACTGCGCTTCGGTTTAATGCTTTACATGGTGGGGGCTCTTTTTGCCATGGTGGCCACCGACTTCACCTTCCTTTTAGGAAGCCGCCTTATCTGGGGGTTCGGTGCCGCCGCAGCCAGCGTGTTGCGCACCACCATTACCCGCGATCTCTATAGCGGCGACCAAATGGCGCGGATTATCTCCATCACCATGGCTTTCTTTTTACTCGGGCCCATCGTGGCCCCGCTCATCGGTGAAGGGCTCATCAATTTTGGGTCATGGCGCTGGCCCTTCGGGGCATCTGCCGTGCTGGCCATAGGCATGCTGTTCTGGTCCTACCGATTTGGCGAAACCCTCAACCCCGCTAACCAGCGACCCCTAAAACTTGGCCCCACCGTAGAGGCCATAAAAAAGATAACCACCACCCGGGTCACCGTGGTTTACACCCTGGCCATGACCTTGTCCTTCGGTGCCTTTTTTGTGTACCTCGCCAGTGCGCAACCCATTTTTGATGTCATCTACGGACGAGTCGATTGGTTCCCTCTATTGTTTGCCGCCTCCGGAGTTATTGAAATGGGGGCCTTCTTTGTTGTCCCCCGTTTCATAGTCCGTTATGGCACCCATCGAGTAGCGCTCATCTCGCTCACCATCACCTTGGCTATAAGCTTGGTGCTTTTGTTTTTCACTTGGCCCGCCCAAGGCACGCCAAACTTTTGGATCTGGTTTGTGGGCGTCATGCTGGCCAACATCTTTATCGCCATGTTGATTCCCGTTGGCATGGCCCAAGCCTTAGAACCCATGGAAGAACTCGCCGGCACCGCTTCGGGAATCATCGGCTTGGTCACTATGGGCGGAGCCACCGTGATCGCCGGATTCATCAACGCCCAACTCGCTCATTCGGTGACCCCCATGATTATGAGTTACGTCGTGCTCTCCGGGCTCTCTCTGGTCATCATCACTCAGGCTTACAAAAACCTAGAAACCTAGAAACACTTATCCTCCGAGCAGCACTTGGTAGTCGCTGGCCTCCCGAGCCACAAACCCCTTGAGGTGCAGCGCCGACTTAATTTCTGGGTCGAGCCCCGCCAAGGCCTCATTTAAGGCACGGATTATCTGCGGCCGGAGATGGGCTTGTTGGTTGGCCACCACCAACGCCACCCCCGGGGTGGGGGTAGTGCGTTGAAACACCCGGAGTTCTTGCGCCGCCGGTTCGTGATCTAAAGCCAAACACCACGACACCGCATCAATAGCGGCGACATCTGAATAATCTTCGGCTATTTGCTTGATCGAGTCTCGGTGGCTGCCTGAAACCATCGTCTCAGAAAAGTTCACCCCGTATTCGTGAACTGCTTGGCGGAGCGCCGCTTCTCCCGATTGCGAACCCACCTCGTTTATGGCCGCCCGTTGGCCAGCAAAATCAGCCAAGGTTTTGGCGGGGTTACCTCTACGACAAACCAACACCGAGTGATAACTCCCTAGTGGGCCATCAAGAGAAAATTCAAGCGAACCCAGCATCTGAACTTGGCCCCGGCTCTGGTATTTCTCTATAAACGGTAAGCCGCACATTTGACCTACCAAGAGGTTCGGGTGATCCCAGAGTTCAGTTAGGTCCGCTGGACGCCACAAAAAATCTGGAGCATCCACGCCTTGCTTACCTAGATTTTTAGAAATCGCTGCCCATAGCCGGTCCGTGGCTACCCCTACTTCTGGCCAGTCATACAGAGGAAGGCCAGCTTTTAGTAATTCGGACGACATAAAAGAGAGACTAGACAACTTTTACCAATTCCTTACCATGTGCTGGGGCTCTGTTGGAAAAGCAGTTTCTATTATGCCAACCAACAACCAAGCTAAGGATCCAAAGGAGGATCAACCACCCAACTAACCTCTCCGTAGGCCGACGGGCTAGCGTGAAGCGATGGACGACCAGGGCATAGTGCGCATTCCGCGGCAGATCTATGCCGTGTTGTTTGTATTCTTTCTCACCACTTTCGCTGTGGTAGGCCAAATAACTATTTTGGGTAAACAAGTCTACGACCTGACCGGCCGTGAGTTCGACTTAGGATTAATCGGCTTGGCAGAGTTTGCCCCCACTTTTATTTTGGCCCCTTTTACAGGTTCGTTGGCCGACCGCATGGACCGCCGCAAATTGCTGCGCTGGGCCATGGCCGGCGAAACAATAGTTTCGGTTCTCTTATTTCTCTATGCCCGCAGCGAGCCCACCTCGGTCTTGCCCATCTTTTTACTGGTCTTAACCTTCGGCATATGCCGAGCTTTTGCTGCACCCTCCGGGCGGGCGCTCACCATTGACCTTGCACCACTGGCCGTGGTGCCTCGAGTGGTGGCCTTAGGCAGCGTCTCTATGCAAGCCGGGCTGATTGTGGGCCCGGTTATCTTCGGCTTCTTGTTTGTGGCAGCCGAACCGCTGCCTTACCTCGCTTCGGCAGTGGCCTTGGGAACCGGGGTGATCATTCTTTCGATGGTTTCCAGCAGCAACGTACGAAAGCTAGAAACCGTGGGCACCCGGCGAGCAGTTAAAGATGCCTTTGAAGGGTTTCGGTTTATTCGTAATACCCCCATGCTTTTTGGGGCCATCAGCCTGGACTTGTTTGCTGTGCTCTTTGGTGGAGCGGTCGCTTTGCTGCCCGCTATTGCCGAAGATCGCCTCGGGGTCGGTGCTGTCGGGTTGGGATGGCTCCGCGCTTCTGTTGGCTTGGGTGCCGGGGTAGTAGCCGTTACCTTGGCTATCCGCCCACTGCAGCGTCACATTGGTCGCATCTTGTTGCTGGTGGTGGCCATCTTTGGGGTGAGCACCATCGTGCTGGGGCTAAGTCGCAACTACACCGTGGCCTTCATTGCCATCTTCGTACTGGCCGCCGCCGATGCAGTATCTATGTTTATCCGTGCCACTTTGGTTCCTTTGGCTACCCCAGAAAACATGCGAGGTCGAGTACTGGCCCTCGAAAACGTATTTATTGGGGGCTCTAACGAGCTTGGCGCTTTTGAGTCTGGCGTCACGGCGGCCCTGTTGGGTCTTACCGGGGCCATTGTCTTCGGCGGGGTAGGCACCCTAGCCGTCGTAGTGGTTTGGTGGTGGAAGTTCCCGGTACTCCGCGATGTTGATCGTTTCAGCGACGTGCAGACCAAGACCTGAATCTAAGATCGTGAGCTGAGATTTAGATTCCTAGGTCCGAGATCCCTAGATCCCAGATTCAAGTTTTCTTTCCGCCGGATGCACCGGGTGATCGAAGGGCCGCAAGAGGTGCTTCCGGAAGATCTCGCCATAGCCCGAATAACAACCGGCGCCTTGGGCGGCTAGTTCTGCTGAACCCAACGACCGAGCCAGTTTCGGCAGCCGAAACCATGCCACTGCTGGCTCCTCGTGATGAGTGTCGTGCAAGTTGTTGTTCAAAAACAACAACGCCCAAAACCCTCGAGAGCCCACCACAATCGACCGAGTTTCTTCACCGGCTACCCATTGGTGTTCACAATAAGAGCGCACCAAACCTAAGCCGTTGGCCACATATACGGCCAATACATAGGGCAACCAGGGGAACCCCGCCACCACAACCAAGAGCACCAGCAACAACGCCACCTGCGCTAAGTGGGCGACCCACCAGCGAAAAAGTCGCCCGTCACCGGAGCGAATCTCAGAAATACTGTGGCGCCACACGGTGATGTTTTCTACCAAAGGCCCCAGCAACATGCGCCCTAACAAGGTGTGGTGAGCCAGCAAAAACCAGCGCCCGGAGGCCGGCAAGCGTTTCCAAGTACTGGCCTTTACAAAAAAACTTTCAGTGTCGGTAGCCGGGTCAGTCAGGTCGCCACAAGCATGATGACGCAGGTGGCTCCGCCGGTATACCCGGTAAGGCATGCGCAAGTTAATCGGAACGCTGCCTAAAATTTCGTTCAACACCGGCCCATTAAATGGGTGCCCGTGCAGCACCTCATGCCGCAGTGAGCCTTGCCAAGCAATAAGCAAAGCCAGTAACCCCACAGCCAAGGGGGTTCCTAACGCTTCGTGGTTAAAGACCACCGCCAACCAACCGCCATAAATGATCGCCGCCACCAGCACCGTCGGCCATTCAATGCGGCGCAGGTCAGAACTCTTCATGCCGAAACTCTAGGGCAAAGACCGAGGCGCATCCACCGAAGCGTCCTCGATGGCATAATGACTCCGTGTTGAACTTCGTGCCTAAAATATTTATCTTTCTTTTTGTGCCGCTGGCCGGGTTTTTGCTGCTCTCTATGGGCGGTGGTGCCATCATGGCCGCCCCAGTAACCCTGCCTCTTCTTTACCTCGTAGTGCGTCACCAACCCTTAGGACGAGGCTGGTCGATCGCCGCTCTCGTTATTTTTTCGCTCACCGTTGGCCAATGCGCTATCCCAGTGGTACTGATGGTCGGGGCCACCGGTTGGCTCTCTGGATTCATCATCAACATGGCCATGATCGGCGCCGGCATGCTGCTTTGGAAAAACACCTTGGGGCCGGCCCCCGAGAAAACCCGTAAGCAATAAGTTCGCAAACCCACCAAGGCCCCCTTTGCCCAGATAACCTCGCCGGTGGGTCGCTAGCTCATCGGGTAGAGCAGGGGACTTTTAATCCTCAGGCGCCGGGTTCGAGCCCCGGGCGACCCACCAAAATCTGTAACAGGGGGCCTGTCCCCGTGTTACAGATTTTTTCTTTGGGGCTACATCTGCCAATATGGGGGAATGCCCGACCAACTCAACGATGAGCAACTCTTTTGGGCTCTTGCTGACTTAGCTCGCCAAGTGCTCGCTAACCCCCGACACAACGACGACCCAGTAGTTAACTGGGCCTCGCCTGAAGACCTGGTTGCCAGTTTCTCAACCACCGTCGGCTTAGATTTTTCCGACCATGCTCCCGCTCACTCGGTTGACCAAGTGCTGGCCGCTGCTCAACAAGTGGTGGAATGGTCGGTGCACACCAGTCACCCAAGATTCTTTAACCAAAACTTTGCTGGCCCCGACCCCCTTGCCGTAGCCGGCGATTGGCTCGGCGCAGCCCTCAACACCACCAACGCCACCTTCGAAGCGGCCCCGGTTTTTACTCTGATGGAAGCGGCACTCTTAAACAAGTTGGCCGGGTTGGCTGGCTTCCCCACAAAAAGTGATATTCCCCCGGGGTTGTTCTGCCCCGGAGGCTCCCTGGCCACCCTCTACGCTTTGCAACTAGCCCGACACCGGCAGCAACCCGACCTCACCACGGCCGGGGCCTCAACCGAACCCTTGGCTATTTTTGTTTCTGAGTCCGGGCATTACGCCGCCGTAAAATCTGCCGTATTGCTGGGCTTAGGATCAAATGCGGTCATCAAGATTGCCAACGATGCCGAGGGAGCCATGTTGCCCGAAGCGCTGGCCGCGGCCATTGAAAATACGCCTCGTTCCCCACTAGCCGTTATCGCCACCGCCGGCACCACGGTGACCGCCGCTTTTGACCCGCTTGAACCCATCGCCGACCTTTGCCAAGAACACAACATTTGGCTCCATGTCGATGGTTGCTACGGAGGGTCAGCGCTTTTTTCACCACAGCAACGGCATCGCTTGGCCGGGGTGGAGCGAGCCGATTCCATGGTCTGGAACCTGCACAAAATGATGGGCATGACCCAACAATGCACCGTGCTTTTAGTGCGTCGCCCCGAACAACTCAGCGCTTGTTTTTCCACCAACGCTGACTACCTCTTTCAACCCGACAAACTTTTTGGTGACTACGACTCTGGTGACCGAACCTTTCAATGCGCTCGCCGGGTCGACGCCCTGAAACTCTGGTTGGCTTGGAAAGCCCACGGTGACGACGGGTTTGCCGCTCGCATAGACCACGCCGTAGCCATGGCCGACCACGCTCGTGGGGTCATAAAAAACTCTGCGGGATCCTTCGCCCCGGTGGCCGACACCGGCTTCACCAACGTGGTGTTTGTGTGGGTCCCACCAGAACTCCGGCCCCTTGACCTAGGCCAACTCACCGATGAGCACCGGCAACAACTCCACCAACTTGCCCCGGCCATCAAAGCCCGCATGCAACAAGCCGGCGATGCCTTATTGGGCTACCAGCCGGTTAATGGTGTCAATGCTTTTCGGCTGCTTACCATGAGCCCCGCCGTAACCCCCGCCGACGTTGAGGCTGCTCTCAACCACCTAGACCACCACGCCCAACAAGTATGGGACAAGCAGAGGCTTAGGACTCCATGAAACTTGCGAGGCTTATTCTTGCTCTCGCGCTGCTAAATACGCCCCTTTGACAACGGCTTGTTTCTGGGCTCGAATTTTTATTGCTTGAGGGTCAAGATCAACACCGGCTGGCTCGTCTTTTCCAAAATGGTTAAAACGATCAACTCCTCGAACCAAAATGGCTGAATCCTTATCGTGCAAAGTTTGGTACACCTCAGGAGAAATAAACTGCATGTTCAACCCAATGCGACGGTCGTTGCTGATATTCGGGCGAGAAGCATGCAACGTCCAGCCGTGATGCAACGAAGCTTCGCCGAGGGCTAACGGGCAGAGCACCGCGGTATCTTCACCTACCCCAGACACGTGTTGCCCGTTGTACAACACGTTGGTTTCGTCATCTACCAATTGGTGCTCAACCTTGCCTTGGTGATGGCTGCCTGGCACCATGGTCATGCACCCACTGTCTTGGGTGGCCGGGGAGAGCGCCAACCAAGCCGATACTTGCGCATCAGAACTCAGCCCCCAATAGGTGAGGTCCTGATGCCAAGCCACGTGAGCCAGGGAGCCAGGTTCTTTAACAATGTAAGTCACGTTGTAGAGAAGGACATCGGAGCCCAGTACTTCTTCAACAGCATTGAGCAACGTGGGGTGGGTTGCCAGTTTCCACGCTGAGGTAAGGACCGTATGGATTTTGTCTTGGTAATGCAGCGGCCCCAGAATCTCTTCAGCACATTCGAGTTCTTTTCTTGCCTGCTGTGCCTCCTGAGGAGAAACCACTTGCAACGGCGAAAAGAACCCCTGCTCCTCATAAAGCGATTTAACAAATCGGCTAACCACGCGCGTTTTCTAACATAAAGATGCCTACAACACAATGGGTTTGTCTCATACCTACCAACCAAAACTCTGGCCTTGGCCAACGAAGAAGGAGCGTAGTAGTTGCCACCTGCACCTTCTCGCGGCCAGCGTGCCAGTTAAAGAGCCAGCCTGCAAGGGTCAATTTGACGTAAGGCAAAGGACCGGGCAACTGCCTCGTTAAGGCGGGTGACCGAAAGGCTGCCCTCGTCGAGTGCCGTTTCAATAGCCAACGTCACCGACCGCGCCATGCCTGCCGAAGCAGCCGCCGACTCATCGTCGCCCACAATGAGCAAATCTGTTCCGGCAATCAGCGACCACACAGCCGCCGTGGGTTGATCAGTCAACGATGTCACCGCCCCCATGCCCAGATAATCGGCGACAACCACCCCATCAAAACCGAGCTCTCCTCGCAACAAACCAGTGATTGCCTCCGCTGACAAACTGGCCGGTTGGCCATAGGTCAACCCCGGAACATCCAAATGGGCCACCATGACCGCTGCTCCGGTAGCGCCAAAAATCTGATAAGGCATCCCCTGCCAAGGAAGTAAATCCTTAACCCGCATTTCTTCCAAGATCGGTGTTACTGGCAACGATTGATGGCTATCCGCATCGGCGTTGCCGTGCCCAGGAAAATGTTTAAACACCGGCACCAAACCACCGGCGGCGATTCCCGAAGCCACCGCCAGTCCATATTCAGCCACCACCGCTGGGTCGTCAGAAAAAGCCCGTGAGCCAATCCCCGGGCCGCCCCCCACATCAATAACTGGAGCCAAGTTCATGGTGAACCCCAACGCAGCCAAGGCTTCGGCCCGCTGCTGGGCCAAAGCACGGGCCTCTTCCGGGGTACCAGTGGCCTGCTGTTGTGCAGAAACCATAAAACCCAACAGATTCTCTAACCGCTGCACCACTCCGCCCTCTTCATCAACGGCAATAACCAACGGCCCTACCAGAGCCTGGCTCTGTAACCCACCAAGGGCCTCCGTTAGCCCGGCATCAGGGTCACCTAAGAGCACTACGCCGCCCAGCAAACCCTCTCGAGCAAGGGCAGCCATTTCTGTCAAACCAGGCTGATCAACGAGCACCAACAGCACTTGGCCCGTGCGTATCGTCAACGGAAGTTTCGCCACGCACTCGGCAAAAGTAAGCGGAGCCCCCTCGGTGGTCGTTGCCGGAGGGCCCGTGGTTGAAGCCGTTGTCGGGGCGGCCGTAACCGTTGGCAAAGGAGGCACTGAGTCTTGGGTGGTATTTGAGGCCAGCGACGGCTCCGAAGCCTGAGAGGTAGTTGTTGGTGCAGCAAAGGTTTCAACTTGTTCACTGCCACAACCCGAAACCATCAGTACCCAAATAAGTACCCCCGCTAACTTTCGCATCCCTGCAGTGCAGCACATCAGCGGGCTAAAAGCAGCGACCTGCGGCTAAACGCAAAATGCCCTACGCTAGAGAACATGCAAAACGCAGGCGTAGCCATCATGGCTTTTATTTTAGTCCTCATTGTGGTGTTCTTTGGGGCCTGCGTTGTTTTTGAAACCGATGAAACCCCGGCCACCACAACCACCACCAGTACCACAACCACCACCACCAGTACCACCACGACCACCACCACCACCTTTGACCCGGCCACCTTAGAAACCTTGCCTCCTGTTGAAGACCTCGGTTCGCCCACCTTGACCGATTCTTCTTCGCTGAGCACCGTCGGCCTCGACCAAGTACTTTTTGGCCAAACCGCCTATCGAGCCCAACGAGCAGCCGGCACCCGGTTTACTCCCATAACCCCCATTAACGACGTGTGCTACCAAGCCACACCCGATAATGGCCCCGAGGGCATTACTTTTTGGATCACCGGCGGCACAGTGGAGCGCATAGACATCGACACCGCTGGCCTGACCACCCGGTCCGGGGCCGGCCTCGGCAACACCGAAGCACGCATTAACGAAATGTTTGGCGAACGCATTGTCACCACGCCGCTTCCTGATGGGTCCGGCAACCTTTTGGCCTACGTTCCTCAAGACGAAAGCGACAAAGAGTTCCGCGTCATGTTTGTCAGCGACGGCGACACCATCGTCCGGCTCTGGTCAGGACGCTTACCCTGGGCCGAGGTGCTCTCCGCAGGCTGCCCCGCCGTTTCTGGTTAAATTTCCGACAACAACTCAACCCGCCGGCCGGCGTCGGTAAAACGGTAGAGAACTCCTTGAGGCAAAGACCGGTTGAGATCCATACCTTGCGGACACTCCACCACCAGGGCAAACTCTCCTCGACGCGAAAAAGATTCAACTTTCATCGGGCCCCCGGCGGCCAAACAGTTCAACAAGTCGCTCACCAACTCTTGCTCAGCACCTAGTACCGGCTCCCATTTTCCCGGCCGTTCAGCCGGGCCCAAACGTAGCCCCGCCGCCCGAAGGCGCCGCACCAAATCACGGCCTGGGCAAGCCTGTGCTCCAAGGGCTAAAGCTTTTTCTCTGTGGTCTGCCGACACGTCATAGTGGTCGCCTTGAAAGCCCATACGGCGTAAACCCAGGCGCTCGGTAAAGACATGAAGTTCCTCGTAGCTTTCGTCGCTCACCAAATGAGCCCAATAACGTCCCCGCCAAGGCCAGATTGCTGCATCTACAAGAATCGTCACCCCCCTATGTTGCCCGCTGGCGCCCCAGAGATGCCACACTTAAGCCATGACCCTTGTGGATGCCGAAAATATCGTCACTTTAAAAGTGCCGCCTTCTCTGATTTTCGCCCACTTGCCACGCATGGCCTTAACTACTCTGCTGCGCATCCACCGCATAAGCCCCAGCGATCTCGGCGACCTCAGTGCCAATCTACAAAAAGCCACCGAAGATCTTGCTCAAGGAAACGCCGATATATCCGTTGACTTTTTGATCACCGACCAACAGGTAGCAATAACTTTACAAACGGGAAAACAAACAAAAAAACTCTGCGCCGATCGGCCCAGTTAACCCATATCTCGAAAATCTAGAATCTAAAATCTGGATCTAGAATACTTCAGAAAATCAGCTCCGGTTATTGACCCGTTGAGCCGAAACCGCCCTCGCCTCGCGATGAATCATCCAATTCGTCGACCTCTACAAAATGAGCCGCCTCCACTCGCTGAATAACCAACTGAGCAATACGTTCCCCTCGCACTACCTCAAAAGGGGTGGACGGGTCGGTGTTGACCAACAAAACTTTTAACTCGCCGCGATACCCCGAATCAATAAGGCCCGGAGTATTCAAACAAGTCACCCCATGCTTTAAAGCCAAGCCACTACGCGGCTGTACAAAACCGGCATATCCCTCAGGAATCGCAATAGCCGCCCCAGTCGCCACCAAAGCACGGCCACCACCAGGAGCCAGGGTCACGTTTTCACGGGCCACCAAGTCGGCGCCGGCGTCTCCTTCTTTGGCATAAGCCGGAAGAGCTAAATCTGGGTCAAGTCGTTTAATTGGGATGTCCATCACAACGGTGAGCATAGACGGCCCGTAGGCTGAGACGGATGTTGGCATGGATGGATCTTGAGATGACGGGGCTTGACCCCACCAGCGACGTTATTGTGGAGATCGCCACCCTCATTACCGACGACGATTTAGAGATCATCGCCGAAGGCCCCGATTTAGTAGTCCATCAACCGCCCGAAGCCTTAGCGCTCATGGATGACTTCGTACGCAACATGCACACCAAATCTGGATTGCTGCCAGAAATAGAAAAGGCCACCCTCTCCCTTGAAGAAGCCGGAGCGCAAACCTTGGCTTTTCTTAAAGAACACATCCCCGATGCAGGCACCGTGCCGCTTTGTGGAAACTCCATCGGCACCGACCGGCGGTTCCTTCTCGCTGGTCTTCCGGAGATTGAAAACTTTTTGCATTACCGCTCGGTTGATGTATCCACCATTAAAGAACTCGCCCGGCGCTGGTACCCAGAAATAATGGCCAACGCTCCCGCCAAAGCAGGCGGCCATCGAGCACTCGACGACATCCAAGAATCGCTTTACGAGTTGCGTTACTACCGCAAGCACCTGATAAATCCCCGCTAGCCGCTTCGTTGTTGGAGCCGCAATACCTCTAAGGTGTCCTCTGTGAATCATGCGCACGGTGAGCCCATCGCCACCAAGCCGACTCGGCAAGAACAAGAACCCGCCCAAAGCGACATTGCTGAAGTGGCAGCCGGCGTTTACCGCCTGCAATTACCTATTTCTATGCCCGGCCTGGGCCATGTAAATTGTTATGCCTTAGAAGACGCCAACGGGTTTACCTTGGTCGACCCCGGCCTGCCCGGAGAAGAATCTTGGGCGGCCCTACAACAACGCCTCACCCAACTTGATGCCAGCGTAAAAAATGTACACACCGCACTGGTTACCCATAGCCACCCCGACCATTACGGCGGCGTGCATCGTTTACAAGCCGACCACAAAATTGAAGTAATTACCCACAGCGATTTTTATTCCTCTTACGCCCCAAGCCGAGCCAGCGAATTTTTTGACGACCTCAGCACCGCATCACTTGACCTCGCCGACGATGAAGACATCGAAAAGTTTCGTGACGCCATGCGCTTTACCAACCCCTGGGGGACCGACCGAGAACCCCCATCGCCGGAACACATCCGCACTTGGGGAGCGGTAGCCGAAGGCATTGGCACCAAGATTTTCCAACCCCCAGAAGCTTCAGTTTCACTTAACGACAGCGACGAGATCACCATCGGTGACCGCACGTGGCTTGCTATCCATACTCCGGGGCACACCCACGACCATCTTTGTCTCTACGACCCAATCGACGGTTTGTTCTTGTCGGGCGACCACGTGCTGCCCACCATCACCCCGCATATTGGGGGAATCACCGCCATGGACGACCCATTGGCCGTGTTTTTTCGCTCCCTAGAACGCATGCACGAATTTCCTGAAGTAAGCCAGGTTCTCCCCGCCCACGGGCATCCTTTCCTTGACCTAGCCGGCCGCGCCGACAGCATTATTGAACATCACAACGAGCGGTTAGACCACCTCCGAGAAGCAGGAGCCGACTTAGGGCAAGCCCCCGTTGAGGCTTATATGCAGCGCCTCTTTAAAGAACGCTCATGGGGCGACATGGCAGCCAGCGAAACCTACGCTCACCTTGAGCACTTGAGGATTTTGGGCGACGCCACCCAAGATGAAGAACAGGGCCTAAAAACCTACAACGTGGCTTAATGCTCGTTACCGAGGATTAAATCCTTTAATCATTTGACAAACGACTACTTTATGGTGTTGAGTAGTCACTGGTAGTAGTTTCCGCTTATCCTTAAGTGGAACAAATACTTAGCATCAATACCAAACTCAACGAATAGGCAAAATTTCCGTGAACACGAATCATCACCACCATTGCAGCCCTGTGGCTGGCCGGTCGGTTCTCGTGTCGCGTCTGACCGAAACTACCTATTCAACCAAGCCTTGGGCCTCCAAGAACACTTTTATGTTCTGGACTGCTCACCAGCGCCCTCGAGGAGTTTTTAGCTAGCACGCTAAAAACAACTTAATTCCTCGAGGCCGCCGGATTCATCCGGCGGCCTTTCTGATTTTTACCGACCCATTTAGATCTCCCCAAAACCCACCCAAAAAAAACCCGCTACCAAAGAAAGAGACAACACCATTATGGAAACCCTCACCACCATTACCTTCGAACCAGAGTTGTGGCGCAACGACGCCGCTTGCGCCCGCCTGGGTGTACCCACCGGCGTGTTCTTCTCTGACCACCTGGGCGACATTGCCCAAGCCAAACGCATCTGTGCCGACTGCCCGACTATGGTCGCCTGCCTTGAGGCAGCGTTAACCCGCAACGAACCGTGGGGGGTTTGGGGTGGGCAATTGTTCCGTAACGGAAAAATGTTGGCCAACAAACGACGGCGCGGCCGGCCCTCAAAAGTGCCGCGCCCCGAAGAACAACTTCCGGAGGTGCCTATTCCCCTGCACCTTCTTTCAGAACTCCGCTCGGCCTAACCGAGTAGAGCAGCGGCAACGGGCTGCGGTGACGTTTTAACGAACCGCAGCCCGTTGCCCCCCCAAGGCGGGTAACTTGCCTTATGCGTCGCCCACCCCATTTTTGGCTACTGACCTTCCTGGCCGCCAGTTTTTTGCTGGCCGGTTGTAGTAGCAGCGACTCAACGGACGCCTCTGAGCACCTCACTCAGTCATTTGTTTTACTCGATGGCTCCACCACAACTTTGGGTGACCTGCTGGCTGAAGACGGACGACCTTTGGTGATCAACCTTTGGGCCACTTGGTGTGCTCCCTGTTTAGAAGAAATGCCAGATTTTGAAAAAACTCACCAAACTTATAAAGACGAGGTTCGCTTTGTCGGCATAAATATAAGTGACTCACCGGCACGAGCCGCCGAACGGATTGACCAGCTCGGTATCACTTATCTTTTGGGGGCCGACCCCGACGGCGATTTTCTTCTTACCTTTGGCGCAGTTGGCTTGCCCGCTACCGCCTTCATTTCAGCGGACGGCACACTAATTGATGTACATATGGGAAGAACCACCGCACCTGACTTGGTTACCAAGGTGGAGGAACTTCTTTCATGATCGATATAAGCCTGGCCTTGCCCTTCACTTTGGGTTTAGTAACCGCCGTGAACCCCTGCGGATTTGCCATGTTGCCCACCTGGTTGGGCTACTTCATGGGCAACGACGCAGCCGACCAAGATGCTCGACCAGAACAAATATGGCGAGCCTTTACGGTCAGCCTGACTATGGCCAGTGGGTTTGTTCTGGTGTTCGGTGGATTAGGCCTCGCCGTTACTTACCTCACCAGTGAAGAAGCAGTCGCTCAAAAAACCCCTTGGATAACTGTGCTGATGGGCGTGTTGTTTGTCCCCTACGGCTTGGCTTTGCTTTCTGGAAAACAGATAAAGATTCCCTTTTTGCGGCCTAGCCGAGGCCCGGGAAGTAGCGAATTTTTCTCCGTACTGGGTTTCGGCATGTCTTACGCCGTTGTTTCCATTGGTTGTGCTGCGCCTATTTTTCTTTTACAAGTAGCCGGCAGTTTTGGGCGAGATGGGGTAATCGAGGGGCTCATCACCTACCTGGCTTTCGCCGCTGGTATGGCCGCCGTAATAACTGCGCTCACCCTGTCATTAGCCATGGCCCGTGGCGGGCTGGTACGCAACCTACGGCGCCTCTTGCCCTACATGGATCGCCTCGGGGCCGGCTCGCTGGTAGCCGGCGGCGCTTACCTCATTATTTACGGCATCTACGAAATTCGTATTCTTAACGACCCCACCACATCTTCGAACCCGATTGTGGATGCCGTCACCACCTTGCAAGTGCACCTCACCGTGTGGACCACCCAAACAGGCGGCACCCAGGTAGGGCTCGCTCTTTGGCTTATCGTGCTTACCTTGCTGGTTTGGGGGATGCGCCCAGCACTCACCGCCTCACTCCGAAAAACCGTCACCTGGTTTACCGTGGCCAGTTGGTTACTGGCTGAAGGGCTGTACCAGCGGGGCGAGTTAATCATTTTTCCGGTAGCCCGCCTAATTATTTCTTGGCCTGCACGTATGGCCAACTGGGTCAACGACCCGTGGCGCGGCGCCACCCCGTTAGAAATTCTGCTCAGCCTTGGGACACTGCTAGTGATTTTTAGTTTCCTAAAAAAACGGCGTTAGTTTCACCGACACCTCAAAAATCTTCCCGGGCTAGGGTGCCAAACGCTCGATAACCCAATCTTGGCCTTGACCTTCTTCTTGGTCTTGACGCCTATATCGCAACCGATCGTGCAACCGGTCGGGGCGGCCCTGCCAAAACTCAATGAGGCGAGGCTCCACGCGAAAACCGCCCCAGTGGGCAGGCCGTTCAATATCTTCATCGCGCCACCGCACCATCTCGGCACCAAAACGCTGGTCAAGTTCTTCTCGGTCGGTAACCACCGTGCTTTGGTCCGAAGCCCAGGCCCCCAATTGGCTGCCCCGCGGACGCGTAGCCCAATACGCATCTGCCTCATCAGAAGACAACGGATCAACGGCCCCCATTACCCGCACTTGGCGACGCAACTCCACCCAAGAAAATGTCAACGCTGCTTGCGGCACAGCCACAAGTTGGCTGGCTTTGTCGCTGCGTAAGTTGGTGAAAAAAACAAATCCTTGTTCATCTACTTTTTTCAACAACACCACACGAGCCGCTGGCCAACCCTCAGGGGTCACCGTAGACAAGGTCATGGCATTGGGCTCCCAATAACCAGCGTCAGAAACCTCTTGATACCAGCGCTGAAACTGCTCAATCGGGCTGGCCGCCACCTCGGCGACGTCTAAACCCCGCTCCTCATAGGTTTCGCGTACTTCGCTTAAGTCCATAGCCCAAGACTATCTACGGGTCTGCGCTGCTGCCCACTGGTCGCACTCACTCTGCTTCCCCATAAAGAACCCCTAAGGTAGGAGAGATGCGTTTATCTCCCGCCATTCTCGTGGCCCTCGGTGGGGCCAGCGGAGCCGCCACCCGGTGGGCCATTGTCACTCAAGGGCCCGGGCTCTGGGAAAACCTGCCCCTCACTGTTCTTTTCATCAACATGGCTGGCTGCGCCTTGTTGGGCCTTTTGCTGGGCCGCGGGATAACAGAACAACCTCGGCTTTTGCTGGGTGTGGGCTTCTGTGGCGGGCTCACCACTTTTTCTACCTTTGCCGTAGACACCGCTGGGTTGTTTCAGGAGAGGCTCTTTGACGAGGCTTGGAGTTTGCTGGCTTTTTCGATAATTGGCGGGCTAGTGGCCTTCCTGCTGGGCCGCAAAATAGGTAAGCAACTCGCATGATTTTTACTTTCTTGCTGTTCTTGTTACTGGCGGCCAGCGGAGCCGTCTTACGTTGGTTACTCAGCCAGCAAGGTCTTAAAGGCACCGTCTTCGCTAATGTCCTCGGCGCTTTTTTACTGGCCTTAACCAGCGATTGGATAGACGCCGGAGCCACCATTATTGGGATAGGTGCCCTCGGGGCCTTCACTACTTTTTCAACATTGGCCGCTGAAGCCACCCAAACTTACGAACAAAACGGCAAAAGTAAAGCGCTTCTGTACCTTGCCGCCACTCTTGCTTTAGGAGTTTCAGCCGCCTACCTCGGGTTAACCCTCAGCCAATAACTGTGGCGCCCCGCAAGTAAGGCTGCAAAGGCTCCGGTACCGCAATGGTCCCATCTGGTTGGCGCCAGGTTTCAACTACGGCCGCCCAGACCCGCGGCACCGCTAACCCCGAACCATTCAAGGTATTCACTATCGCTGTACCTTTTTGGCCCTCAGGGCGGTAACGCACGTTGGCCCGACGAGCCTGATAATCACTAAACCACGAGATCGAAGAAACCTCAAGCCACTGATCGGCCCCCGGAGCATAAACCTCAACATCAAAAGTGCGGGCCGCCGAAGCCCCGATGTCGCCGGTGCAGAGATCCAACACCCGATAAGCCAAACCTAAATCGGTCATGGCTGATTCAACCCGAGCCAAAATATCGGCATGCACCGCGGGCGCCTGCTCAGGCGTGGCGTAAGCCAGCAACTCAACCTTGTCGAACTCATGAACCCGCAACAAGCCCCGAGTATCACGCCCCGCCGAACCCGCCTCGCGGCGAAAACACGAAGTATGGGCCATAAGTTTCATAGGCAGATCGGCTTCGTTCAAAACCTCATCACGAGCCAGCGAAGTCAACGGCACCTCCGCGGTAGGGATAGCCCACAAATCATCACGCTCTAAATGGTAAGCATCGTCAGCAAACTTCGGCAAATGGCCAGTGGACACCATGGTCTCGGTTTTTACCAGAGTCGGTGGGCGCATTTCTTTATAAGCATCAGCGTTACGGTCCAACCCGTATTGGATCAACGCCCGACACAAGGTGGCTCCCCACCCGGTGTACATAACAAACATGGAGCCAGAAAGTTTGGTGCCTCGCTCTACATCTAACAAACCAAGTTCTTCGCCAATTTCCCAGTGAGGAACTCGCTGATGCTCACCGTAAGCCTCGGCATCAAAATTTTCGTAACGCATAATGACGTTGTCTTGCTCGCCCGCACCGTCGGGGCATTCATCGGCCGGAACATTCGGAATGCCCAGCAGCAACTCCCGTACCTGCACCGCCAACTGATCTGCCTCAGCCGCCAAAGAATCTTCTGTAGCGCCCAACTGGCGGCTTTGTTCTTGAAGTTCCCCCGCCTCATCAGCTTTACCGTCGCGATGCAACGCCCCCACTTGCTGAGAAAGTGCCTTAATCTCGCTACGCACATCATCTCGTTGCGCAGCCAACACCCGCTGTTGAGCATCCAGAGACACCACTTGGTCTAGAGCCTCTCGGTCACCGCCACGACGACCTATGGCAGCAATGACCCCCTCGGGGTCGGCTCGTAAGGCTTTTATGTCAATCACAGTAAGAACCTAGCGTCCCGCAGCCGGCCGGAGTCGCTGTTCATCATCGCGAATGCTGGCCGTATACCGATAAAACTTGACCAAAATAATTCCCCACAGGTAGAAGCCGCCAATAATTTTCATAATGACCCCCGCAGATTGCTGGTCGCTGACCACCGAAATACCCCAAAGTTCATAACCATTGTCGTAGTGCTTGTATACCGTGCCGTCAGCAAAGGTCAGCCAGGCGGCCGGAATGGTAGGTATCACCGAGTTCAAGAACAGATAAAGCATCTGCCCGGGGGGAGAAAGCCGAAGCTCTTGAAGCGGCGAAACCACCGGCAACCACATCAGCAAAGCCGAAACAAAAAGCACCAAATGTAAGAAATAGTGGAACATGCCGCTATCGAACGACCACTGCACCATGCCACTCCAGTGCGTGATAGCAGCCAGCGCATTAAAAATAACCGCCGCCACCACCGGGTGGCTAAGTTTACGAATCAGGCGGGAACCCCATCCGCCATCCAAAATAATTAATCGAGCCAGCCACACCGGCATCGCTAAAAGAAACAACGGCGGCGCGATCAAGGTAATCACCATGTGCTGGATCATGTGCACCAAGTAAAGGTGCTCCTCAGCAATGTCGTGAATCGGCCAATCGGCCACCGCATAGAGCAGCAAAGTAGCCGTTATAAAAGACCACTTTTGTTTGGTGGTAGCCACCGGGGTACCAGGCGGAAGCACCCGGGGCCCAATACGAGTAGACCACACCCCCAACATAATGATGGCCCCTACTAAAAACCAGACCTCAGGGTGCGGCTCCCAGCGCCAAGGGTCGTCGGCCACTGCCAAAAGATTCAACATAAAGAGTTCTCCCTGCCTTCACCGAAGGCCGGGGCAAAAGGCACGTTAGCCCTTAGACCAAAACTCAAAGACCGTCAAAAATACCAGGTACACCGCAGTGGCCAAAATAAGGCCAGCCACAAAAAACTTGGTAAACAACGGGCTATCAAAACGCAGATGCATGAACCAAGAGGCGACGTAGAAGAACTTCACCACCATCATAATCATCAATACCGGGATAAGCGCCACGCCAATATCCACGAAATAAGTGGCCACCTCAGCGGCGGTAATTATCCCCAGCAACAACGCAATCTGAATGTACTTAGCGTCTGACGGGTGGTCGTGATCGTCGTGGGCTGCCTCGGTAGTCACTGCTGTTTCTGAAGTGTTCATAATTTTCCGATCAACTGGTGGGGTTCGGAACCAAGTAAATAACGGTGAAGATAAAGATCCACACCACGTCAACAAAGTGCCAGTAGAGACCGACGATCTCGACTGTTTCAGAATTCTTTTCTTTCAAGTTTCCTCGTAGCGATGAAATCAGCAGTGACATCAACATAACGATGCCCAAACTGACGTGTATCCCGTGGAAACCAGTCAAGGTAAAGAAAGCCGACGAGAAGGGGCTGGTGGTGAAACCCAAGCCTTCACGCACAAAAGAGGTGAACTCGTAAACCTGGCCGCCGATAAACAAGGCACCCAGCAGAGCGGTGGTCAACAACCACAAGCGATTGTTGCGAATATCGCCGCGCTTTAAGGCCGACAAAGCCAACACCATGGTCAGCGAGCTCATTAACAATACGAATGAACTCACCGAGGTGAAGGGAATATCAAAAATATCGCCGGGCGCTGGGCCAGTATGAAACTCGTTGCGGTACAACAAATAAGTAGAGATAAGAGCACCAAAGAGCAAGCATTCAGAGCCCAAGAAGACCCACATAGCCAACTTGTTGTGGCTAATCCCCGTGTTGGTGGGATGTTCGGTAGTGGCTGCCTCAGACAACGGGGGCCTCCTCAGTAGCGGTTTCTTCAGAATCGTCGTGATGGCCATGTGGGCCATCGGGATCGTCAACCGGTTCGAACACCCAGGCGAAGAGCGAACCCACCATCATGATGCCACCCGGGATGGTCAGCCAAAGGCTGAAAATAAGGCCGAGCCCTACCAAAGGCAGTCCGGCGGAAAATACCAGCGGCCAATAAGAAGGTGAAGGAAGGTGCACGCCGGTCGCTGAACCATCTTGACAAACTTCCTCCGCAGTAGCTACCCGCACAATGCGGCCCTCTTCGTCGGTGCCGTACTTACGGTGCCAGAATTCATCCAGGCTTTCCACAACAGGAACTTCATCAAAGTTGTGTTCCGGCGTAGGGTTCGGGGTCATCCACTCAAGGCTGCGGGCGTCCCATGGGTCAGGGCCACAATGCGGTTGGCCTTTAGCTTTGACTGCGGAAACAATCACGTTGATGACAAAGATCAGCACGCTAGTAGCGATGATGAACGAGCCAATAGAGGCCACCATGTTCCACAGTTCGAAACCAAAGCCTGGGCTGTAGGTATCGATGCGGCGAGACATGCCCTGCAAGCCCAGCGTATGCATCGGGCCGAAGGTCATGTTGAAACCCACCAGCATGACCCAAAAGTTGATCTTGCCCATGGTTTCGTTGAGCATGTGGCCAAACACTTTGGGCCACCAGAAATAGAAACCAGAGAACAACCCGAAGATGATGCCACCGAAGATCACGTAATGGAAGTGAGCCACGACGTAGTAGGTGTCTGTTTGTTGGGTATCTGCAGGCGACATAGCGTGGGTTACCCCAGAGAGGCCGCCAATGGTGAACATGCTGATAACGCCCACGGCAAACAACATGGCTGCAGTGAATTTAATTTTTCCGCCCCACATGGTGGCCAGCCAGTTCAAAATCTTTACCCCGGTAGGTACCGCAATAAACATGGTGGACAGCGAGAAGGCCGCTACCGAGAGCGGGCCAATACCCGAAGCGAACATGTGGTGCGCCCACACGCCCCAACCCATGAAACCAATAGCGATACCCGAGAACACCATGAACTCGTAACCAAAGATGGGCTTGCGGCTAAAGGTCGGGATGACCTCCGAGATGATGCCGAAAGAAGGCAAAATCAAAATGTAAACCTCGGGGTGACCGAAAATCCAGAAAAGGTGCTGCCAAAGCAGTGGGTCGGCACCCATCTCGGTGTTAAAGAAGTTTGCCCCAAATTGGCGGCTAAAGATAAGCAGGAACAACGCCACGGCAATAACCGGCATGGCGAAGACCAGCAGCAACTGCACCACCAACATCATCCAGGTAAAGACCGGCATTTTGAAAAGGGTCATCCCGGGGGCCCGCATGTTCAAAATGGTCACGGTCAAGTTAATGGCCGAGACCAACGAAGCGATACCGGTGATTTGCAGGCCAATGGCGTAGAAATCCATGCCCACGCTTGGTGAGTAGATAATGCCGCTGTTGGGGGCATACCCAAACCAGCCACCGTCGGGAGCGCCACCTAATACCCAAGACAAGTTAAGAAAAATAGCTCCCGCTAAAAACACCCAAAAACTCAAGGCATTCAACCGAGGGAACGCCACGTCTCGAGCACCAATTTGCAAGGGAATCAGATAGTTACCAAAAGCGGCAGCCAGCGGCATGGCGGCCAAGAAGATCATGGTTACCCCGTGCATGGTGAACACCTGGTTGTAGGTGTCTGCACCCAAAATGGTGCCGTTGGGGGTAGCAAGTTGCAAACGGATAAGCAGCGCTTCACAACCGCCCACCACAAAGAAAACTAAAGCAGTGGCCCCGTAAAGGATGCCGATTTTTTTGTGGTCAACCGTGGTAACCCAGTCACGCCAACCCCCGCCACCTTTCGGCCGGGTATAAACGCCAATAGGGCGGTTTGTCTCAACAATAGTGTCGGTCATTATTCGACCTCCGTGGCTTCGATAGTGCTTAATCCGGGTGAAGTACCCAGGGTGGTCAAATAGGCCACCAAGTCGTCAATTTGATCTTCGCTCAGACCCATATTTGGCATGCCTCGCCCCCCTTGCGCATAGGCAGGTTTTTCTGCCGGGGCATTACGTAACCATGCTTCAAGTTGGGTGCGGTCTAGGCTGCCGTCCGGCTCGTAGAGATTAAAAATACCGCCGGCGTAGGTGGTACGGCTCATGAAATGCGTCAAGTTTGGTGCCGCATTAGAAACAAGGTCGGCCCCCGTGCTGGTCTCACCATTGATGCTGTTCACCACGTGACAACGGGTGCACTGGCTTTCAAACACCGCTTGCCCTCGCAAAGCAGCTTCATCTGTTGGTTCAGCAGGGTTAGCAAGTTGCTCAGTGATCCAAACTTGAAAATCTTCTGGGGTCATGGCCACCACCTGCATCTGCATGCGGGAGTGAGAAAGGCCACAGAATTCGGTGCATTGCCCGAAATAAACCCCCGGGTTGTCGGCTTCAAGTTTCCATGGGTGCACTCGGCCGGGCGCCACATCACGTTTACCATTGAGGGCGGGAATCCAGAAACTGTGGATGACATCTCGGCTGGTAGCTGAAAGTTCAATTTCTTGGCCAATGGGGATAATCATCTGGCTGGAAGTAACGATGTCTGCGGGAGGCAAGTTTCGGGCATCGCTGAGGTCAACCCCATCAAGGCCATGCAAGTAGTAGCGGAACTCCCACCACCATTGTTGACCAACCACCACAACTTCAGGCTCCCAAGTAACTGACTCTCCATCAACTTGAATGGAGATTGCGTTATCTTCTCGATCGTTAAGGCTGGCCAAAACAATCAAAGTAAAGACTGAAAGAACCGCCAAAACAACGGTTGGGGCAGCTGTCCACAACAACTCAAGTTTGGTGTTTCCGTGAACCTGCTTTGGAAACTCTTCATCTTCGTGATTATCGCGAAACTTCCACCAGATAACCAACGTGACCCCTAAAACCAAAGCAAAAATTACGTAAGCCAAAATAAGCACTGGCTGTAAAAGGTTGTCAATCTCTTGAGCCAAAGGGCCCTGAGGGTTCATGGTGTCGAGTTCGGCATCGGCCGCACAGCCAGTAACCGTCAACAAAGCCGTCAGACCAACAAGGCCTCGCCATGATCGCATTCGCTTAAAAATCAATGGTCCGTCTCCACATGAGCATCATCTGAAGCTCCACCTTTTTGGTGAAACTCGCGTTCTCCGTTAGCAGCAGCAACAATGCCGCCCACGATTATTGCCACAAACCCCAAAGCCAAGATGCTTTGTAAAACGCCTCGCGGTATAGCCGGTCGGGCACTGACGAAAAAAGCCAGCGCAAAAATTCCTACGCCAACCACCGTGGCCACAATTACGGCCCCGTTTACTGAAGAGGCAAGAAGAATTCGAGAAACCGCAAACACCAACACCCCGATGCCCACCAAGGACAGCAAAGGAATTTCAATGGGACGCAACAAATTTTCGCGCATTTCACGGTTATGTACCGGGTCACCCGTAAGTTTCTCTGACCAGTTGGTCATGGTCCACTCAATGCCCATGGCCACCACAATCAATAAGCCGGCCACAAACACGGCGGGGTGAAGCACCAAACCAAGCATCATCACGGCAAAACCAGCGGCCCCAATAACTGGCCACACCGAAGGGCCGGTTTTTATTTGTACATCCGGGGCGTCTTCGGTTTCAAGTAGTTGAGCAACTGCGTCGGCGTCGGCATCACGAAAGGCCGAAGCAAGCATGGCCAACAACCCCGTAGCCGCTGACATCATCATCAACGTGCCGTAAACAATATGGTTGCCGACGGCGCCCTTCCAGCCCAAGGTAAGCGGGCCAGTTTCGTCGCCTCCGGTGGTGTAGCCAGCGAAAGCGGCCGCCACCATGGCTGCCAAGCAGAGAGCGAGCCAAAATTTAGTTCCCTTGGTGAGCATGATGAATCCCTACTTACCGATGTAGATGAATAGCCAGATGAAAGAATAAACAGCCACCGTGGCGTACCAATAAAGCGCCGCCGAAGAAACCAAGTCACGATGCTGTGCGGTGTCTTGACCACCCAAGGTGCGGAGCAAAAGAAGCCCTAACCAAAACACCCCTAAGCCCACCATTACCAGATGAGCACCAATGATGACGTAAAAGAGCACCGCCGCCTCGTTGTAGTCAACCGGGATGGCGATGTCCATAAAGTAAAAGACTGTTTGGTTGATAACCGCTACACCCAAAATACCAGTGACCAAAATCGCTAAATAGGCATGAACACGATCATTGTTGAGGATCGAATAAACCGCCCAAGCCATGGTGACGGCAGAAAGCGCCATGGTGGCCATGTTCATGCCGCCTGGGAGCAAAGAAATAGCCCCCTCCGGGAACCATTCGGCGCCCCAAGCCAGCGTGTCGGAACGTACCGAGAGGTAGATGGAGAACAAGCCGCCAAAGAACATTAAGGCCGCCGAGGTGGCAAACATGGTGCCCACCATCAAGGTACGAGGGCGGTTAGCCGGGGCAACCGGCGCAGTGGTAACCATCAGGCGCTCCCCTCGTTGTCGGACCATTCAAGGGTTGTTCCACCCCAGGGGTTAGCTACTGCTGGTTCGCTCGAGCGAAGATGCTGGCAACCAGAAATCATGCCATTCAATGCTCCAACTAAGGCCATACCGAGACCAATCACCACGATCAGGTTCAAAGTATCTACCGCCGAACCAGAGTTTCCGGCTTCGCTCAATACTGCACCGGTGAAGTCATTCAACCCGTTAAACCCGTTAATTAGGTCAGCCACGCCAACGAGGCCTAAGCCCAAAGTGAGGAGCAGTCCAGTAATAAGCAATGGGCGCTGTGGGGTGGCTCGTCCAGCCACCAAGTCGCCCCACCAAGACAACCCTGCCACCATCCCGACCAGCATGGCGGCCAGGGTGAAGATCATTTGAGCACCGATTGCTGAAGTCCCAGCCAAATCAAGCGATTCAACAGCATTTAAGGCGCCAACTACAGTGCCCACCAGCAAAAGCAGCAAAGACAGCATGGCAAGAACTAGTGGCGTAGCAGAAGAGGCATCTGTTTCTTTTGCTCCGTTGCGCAACGACCCCGCTAATGCGCCTAAGGCCATAAGCATCGCCAGTACGGCCACAAACGCCGCCGCTACCGAAAAAGCTTCTTGGCGCACCGGGGTACCAAGATCAAAATAAGTTTGGGCATAAGCACCAAAGCCCACAAAACCCAGCAAACATATGGCGCCGAACATTCGGTTGGTGTTCAACTTCGCTTTAACCGATACCGGAATGATGTCGGCCACTATGCCGAGAAGCGGCAAGGCCCAAAGGTAAACCTGTGGATTGGTAAAAGCCCAAGAGAGTTGTTCCCAAATTGCTTCTTCGGCACCAAAGCGCACCGCCGAACGACCCCGCAGGTCAACATAGACAAGCAACAAGTTGCCCATTAAAACGGGCAAAGTAAGCATCCACATGGTGCCGGCAACCAGCATCGACCAACTAAATGCCGGTACATCACCAAGCGACATACCCGAAGAGCGCCCAGCAACCACGGTAGTAAGCACACAAATGGTGGTAGCGCCGATACCAAGGAGCACCATCATGATGCCTACCAAGGTGATAGCAACAGCTTGCGTTTGGCTAGTGGCCCCTGGGGCACCTACGCCACCATCAACGGCAAAGCCGGTCACGGTAATCGCCGCACCAAAGAGCCATACCCAAAAACCAGCGGCGGCCATCCGAGGGAAAGCTAAAGAAGATGCACCAACTTGGCGCGGCACCACGGCCGTGGCCAAACCTAAGATAAGTGGCAATACCGCCAACAGCACCAAGCCCACGCGGTGAGCAGACCAGAGTTGAAAGATCACGTCAGCGCCATCAAAAATGCTGGCCGTGCTCAGATCAAGGCGTTCGAGGGCAGCTAAAAAGCCGACCCCGATGCTAAGAAATAGTCCAAGTCCGGCGGCGCCAATCCAATACCGCGACAACAAAGCCGGGTCGGTGGTGGTTACCGCTCGTTCAATAACCGTGGTGTTTTCGCTCATTAAAAATTCTTCACTCTGGTAGGCCTGAACAGAATTCGTCGTTTTCAGGTCTGAGCATGCTCAGACCGTTAGATGCTAGATGAAATATTGCCACTTCATACACTTGTTTGCTCTGACTTAAGGTAGTCGCCATAAGCCATCAATGCAGAACCGGACCGGCCCCACAGAAAGAAACCATAGGTGTCCAGCAAGACCGGGCGACGCATCGTCTCTTTATCCCTCTTCACCGAATCACCACGTCGAGGGTAATGGCCCCAAAAAGTAACGTGATATAGGTAATAGAGAACGAAAAAAGCCGCATGGCGGAACGCTCGGTAAGTTCTTTTCGCACCACAAAGGTGTAGGCGGTAAACACAACGCCCAACACGATGGCCGACATCAAGTACAGCAACCCCATGCCAGCTACCGGAGCAAAAACCACGGTGAGGGCTACTTGAATAATGGTGTAACGGATTATGCGATTAGCGGTGACCTCTAAACTGCGCACCGAGGGGAGCATGGGCACCGAAGCCGCCGAATAATCGTCGCGATATTTAATGGCCAAGGCCCAAAAATGGGGGGGCGTCCAATAGAAGATGACCAAGAATAAAACAATGGGGGCCCAACTCAACGAGTTGGCTACCGCGGCCCAACCCACCAAAACCGGAACCGACCCAGCGGCTCCACCAATAACGATGTTGTGGGTAGAGGTGCGTTTAAGCCACAAAGAATAAACAAATACGTAAAACAAGGTGGCCGAAATAGCCAGTACCGCACTCAACAGGTTGGCAAAAGCCCATAGCCAAACAAAGGCCAGCGCTTCCAAAGTCAAAGCAAAGATTAAGGCATTTCGGCCGGTCATTACCCCGGTCACCAATGGGCGCCCGCTGGTGCGTTTCATTAATTTGTCAATGTCTTGATCAATCACCATGTTTATGGCATTGGCGCCACCGGCGGCCAGGGCCCCACCCAAAACGGTGGCCACCATTAGCCACACCGGAGGTACCCCTTGTTGAGCCACAAACATGGTGGGCACCGTGGTGATTAAAAGCAGTTCAATAATGCGCGGTTTGGTCAACGCCACATAGCCGCCAACTTTGGCGCGAAAAGAAAGGGGGGTGGCGGTGGGCATCGTCATCAGGCTAGAAGGTGAGGCCGCGGGAATGACCGAAAAAACTAGAGTTCTCCGGTGGTTAACCCAAGAGCCAATCTGCCGGGGTGGGGCCTTCGGGGAACAACCGGGTTTGGAAACGCTGCATACCGCTTAACCACCGGTCAACATCATCTGCTTTACGTCGGGTGTACTCGGCTACGTCATGGTGGGGCAGCACATGAAACCTTTCGTCAGCCAGTGCTTCGATCACCGTGCTGGCCAATTCTTCTGCGCTGAGTACCCCGTCTACCGCTGCGGCATTTGACGAGTTGTCATCGCCCAACAAATGAGGGGTTGGGCTATTGGCAATAATGTTGGTCTCTACCGCTTGAGGACAAAGCACGGAGACCCCAATGCCGCGGTCGCCATAAGTTATTTGAATCCACTCAGCTAAAGCAACGGCTGCGTGTTTGGTCACCGAATAGTGCAGCGACCCGATTTGAGTAAGCAACCCGGCTGCTGATGAAGTATTCAAGAGCCAACCGCCGCCCTGGTCAACCATGTGGGGGATGGCGTAACGAGCGGCATAAACGTGGGCCATGACGTGGACATCAAACATACGCAACATCTCGGCATCGTCGGCTTCGAGGCCGCCCACCGTTACATAACCAGCGTTGGACACAAACAAATCAAGAGCTCCGTGGTGGGCCACCGTGTCGGCCACTAAAGCTTTTATGGCTGACTCGTCGGCCACGTCACAGGCCACCCCGGTACCCCCTACGGCGGCCGCTACTTCAGCGGCGCCTTGACCATCACGGTCTGCAACCACTATTGCTCGCGCTCCCTCTTCATGAAATCGTTGAACCAAAGCAGCACCAATGCCGCTGGCTCCTCCGGTAATGACGGCGACTTTATTTTTTAGTTCCATAAATGATGATCCTACGAAGTCTTTAGGGTCGGTGCCTGACCGGGCCATAGACTATTGAGGTGACCTTCACTCTTTCTCCTTCGACGTATCGCCGGATTACTGGTTGGGCGCTATTCTTTTTAGCAGCCATTGTGGTTACCGGCGGGGCGGTGCGCTTAACTGGTTCTGGCCTAGGTTGCCCCGATTGGCCTACCTGCGAGTACGACCAGTTTGCTCCGGAATCTGGCATTCATGGGTGGGTAGAGTTCGGTAACCGGTTGATCACTGGGCTGGTTTCGGTGGCGGTAATTTTGGCGGTGCTGGGTTCGGTGCGGAGGGCACCACGCCGAAATGACTTACTGCGTTGGTCGTGGGGGCTGGTGGCCGGCATGGTGGGCCAAATTGTTTTAGGTGGGATCGTGGTGCTCAGCCACTTGAACCCTTGGCTGGTCTTGGGGCACTTTGGGCTTTCCATGGTGCTGATTTGGAACGCCGTGGTGTTGCACCACAAAGCAGGCGACCACCCGGAAAAGCCCGCACCTCTATTTATTCGCCGTTTGAGTTCAATTTTAGTTGGCTGGGCGCTAATTGTTTTGGCTACCGGCACGCTGGTTACCGGTTCGGGGCCTCATACCGGTAGCCGTGAGGACCCCATAGAGCGTCTTCCTTTTGCCATTACTGAGATCGCTCGGGTGCACGGTTCAGTGGTGGTGATCTTTTTACTTTTGGTAACTCTTTTTGGTACGCAGATTTTTCTTCATCCAGAAACTAAGGCGCTGCAACCTTGGGCTCGTTTGCTGGCCTTGGTGGTAGTCGGCCAAGCCGCTCTTGGCTGGACTCAATATTTCACCGGAGTGCCAGAAATTTTGGTTGGTTTACATATTGCGGGAGCGACCGCTTTGTGGGCCACGCTGGTAAAAATTTGGCTGACCGCCGCCGGTTCTTCATGAGTGCTCCTGCCCCGCTAGAGGTTGAAGAACCCAACATTGATCAAAACACTGAGGTATCACCTGATCAACCGTGGATTGTTTTGGTGTGGAACGACCCCATCAACTTGATGTCTTATGTCTCATTTGTTTTTCAAAAACTTTTTGGTTACTCCCAAGAAAAAGCTGACCTTTTAATGCTTGACGTTCATGACAAAGGGCGGGCCGTGGTTTCTTCGGGCACGAGAGAACGCGCCGAGTTAGATGTTTTTCGCTTGCATGAGCATGGGTTGTGGGCCACCATGCAGCACGAGGACGCTTAATGCTTTCGCAGCGCCAAGCTTTTCGTAACCGCCCTCGGCAAGGCCTCATAGAGATTTGTCTTGGTGACCATGACCGGTTGTTGATCGCTGACTTGGCCGGGCAGTTTCGTTCGTTGCTTTCCGAAGGAGACGATGCTGCTTTGCAACGTCTTTACCCCACCGCTTACCCCGATCACCCGGAACACAATGTGGAGTACGGCCAGTTGGTTCACGACGATTTGTTGCGGGGGCGTCTCGAAGCCATAGAGGTTGTGGAGGCCACTGCTCAGGAGCCTTCTCTTAGCCTTGACCAGTTAAACGCTTGGATCACCGTGGTGAGTGGTTTGCGATTGGTAGTAGGCACTCGACTTGATGTTTCTGAACAAGATGAGTTTGACCCGGAGGCCGAAGATGCCCCCATGCAGTCGCTTTTATGGTGGCTAGCCATGCTGTTAGACGAAGCCGTTACGGCAGCCAGCCACTACCTACCCGACCCGTTAACGCCTTGACGGTAAAAACCTTTCTTGAACCGGTCAACCTTTTTTCTAAATCACCCTTTTCTCTAAAATGGGTCGCCCTTTTATTAGGACGGTGGTAACGTGACCCGGCCTTCGCGTGAGGAAGAGCCCCCATCGTCCAGCGGCCTAGGACGCCTGCCTTTCACGCAGGTAACACGGGTT
>ERZ1048872.362-NODE-362-length-51565-cov-11.444089_pt1 | contig 51565 bp, 34 predicted proteins | sample MGYA00383100_ERZ1048872 | MGnify/ENA primary metagenome ERZ1048872 (study PRJEB29581, sample SAMEA5548370) | metagenome | biome: marine; feature: coastal; material: water | depth 50 m | study: Short-term variability in the microbial, nano- and picoplankton...
AACGCTTTCAGATGCACAAGACAGTAATCAGCTAGAAAGTATAAATCTACGTCAAAGTTTCTTAGTGATAAACAGTGGTGACGAATATACAAATAACCATGCAGTTGTACTTGCTCTCGGTAATACTGATGCTGTTGAAATGAGAATAGTTGATGGTATTTCTGACACTGATTGGATAGCGTTTAATGCAAACTATAACCACACATTATCAGTAGGTGACGGATTAAAAACGGTTACCGTACGATTTAAAGACATTGGTGGTGTTGAGCTTTCTTCAGTGAATGACACTATTCAGCTAGATACCTTCTTGAATGTTGCATATTTTAATCAAAGTGGTGCGAGTACCAAAGGTGATTTATTACATCTTGAATTAAGTTTGGCACAAGAGTTAGGAGCAACAGTTACTGCAACTATTTCAGGTATAGTTCAAGACCTACCTCTACTCGATAATGGCTTTGGTGGTGACACTGTAGCAAACGATGGTATTTATGAACGTGATTTTTATATTGATACCCCAATAGATATTGATTTACCCGCTAGTGCAACTATCACTGATTTATCAGGTAATACTTCTACCGTTGAGTCAGCAACTAATATTGTGCTTAACACATCACCAACAATTAAAAACTTAACTAATAGCTCAAACATTGTCGCGGGCGAAATGACGCTAAATTTCTCAACCGATGAGCCAGCTACAGCAACTATTTTATATGGTGATAGCTTAGCGAATTTAACCAATGAGTTAGATGTCAGCAGTAATTTAACCAAAACACATACAGTGCAACTTAATGGTTTGTCCGCCAATAGCATGACCTATTATCGTATAACAGTTGCTGATAGCGCCAACAATAACACTGAACTTGAAGGCCAAGGAAAACTTGCTCCTGCTGCAGTTGCAGGTTTAGGCGCTTATGCTGGTAGCAATGAGGTAGGCTTAATTTGGAATGTAAATGCCAATGCTGCGGGTTATCGTATTTACCGTTCAAATGATGGGGGTAATGTATTTACCTTAGTTAATGTTAGTGAATTAATTACAGAGCGTTTTTATGTTGATGCTTTGGCAACTAACGACACTGAATTTCACTACCGTGTTACTGCAGTAGACATTGATAATAATGAAAGTGAAGACGGGGATAGCGTTACTGTTAAACCAGAAGCTTCATTAGCAGGACCAACGGAAATTTCCGGTGGCTTAATTGATGTTAATACCGTGTGGTTGAAATCGCGCTCACCTTATAATATTTCAGCCAATATTAAAGTGAAAAAAGATATTGAGTTGTTACTACTGCCAGGTACTGAAGTAGCCTTTACCCAAGCCAATTTAAGTATTTATTTAGCAGGTACTATCTCTGCATTAGGCCAAGAAGATAATTTAGTTAAAATCAGTGCCTTTGAATCTGGTAATACAAATTATTCAGGCGCAATAATTTATGAACAAGGTAATAACCTTGAAAGCCAGCTTGATTACGCAGAGCTAAATTATTTACAAGTTTATTATGATTATGAAAATGAAGGTGATAGAAATTATTACTTAGTACCAGTTAAAATAAATAACTCAACAATTAATAGTTATTTGAAAGGTGGTTGGTCGGACTATGCGAATTTTTATTTAACATCAGTTGTAGACTCCACTATTAATATCTACGGTGCAGGAAGTCAACGTGACTACCGTTCAGCTAAAATTAATTCTGTTGTAAATGTAGTTTTTAATAAACTTAATGCTGAAAATGAAGATCAAATAGTAACTAATTACAGTGCGCGAATAACTAATGCAAAAGACTCTTCTTTCAATGGTGCTAGTTTTTATTTTGAAAATGGTTCTATAGATAATAGTCAGTTTAACAATGCAAGAATAGAAAGAGCATCTACTTTAACTAATAGCACGTTAACTAACAGTACTATTTCTGGTGAATATTCATTACGCGCCAATTCAAATACTCTAACCAATACACAAATTATCCTAAGTGGTGACGATACCAAGTTAACCATGCATTATAGTACGTTAGATAGTACTTCTACCGTCAGCGCCAAAGTGCTTGATGTATCTCATAACTATTGGGGCACCACAGATCTTACTACTATCACTAATAAAACAGGTTATAGTCCAGAACAAAGTAAAAACACCCATTTATACCCAATAATTACTACCAGTAATTTATACGAAGCCGATTGGGATAACGATACTATTCCTGATTATATTGATTACGATAATGACAACGATGGCTATAGTGACTTACAGGAAGATTGGCAGTCAGATCCCTTGTTCGGTAGCATCTACAATCCACTGGATGCAGAATCGCACCCAGAAACTGACAAAGACAACGATATGGATGCGTTAGCCGATGCTGATGATCTTGATGACGATAATGACGGCTTACTTGATAGTGATGAATTAATTCGTTTAACCGATAAGTTCTTGGCTGATAGTGATGGAGATGGTGTTAATGACGGTAACGAAGTTAGCTATAAATACAACCCGTTAGATAAAGCCAACTTCCCATTAATGGGCAATATCAGCGGTAAAACCATCGATAACTCTAATGTGAATAGCGAAGGAGTTGTTTATATCGTTGGTTATGAACAAAGTTATAGTAATGGCGAAACTTGGATTGAAACAGTTAACCTTACCAACGTTACGGTAGTTGCTGGTACAGCTTTAATGCTTGATAAAGATACACCTGTTAATTTTACCGACAGTGTTATTGAAGGTGAACAAGCGAATGTAGTAACTATCCGTTCTACAGGTGCAGGCAGTGGACACCTTAATTTAAATAATACTCTTGCTACGAGGTTAAATTTAAAAATTAGTATTGGCTTTAATGCTAATGAAATGACTGAAATAACTTATAGTGATTTAAGCTTAAATCAAAGCTGGGATACTTTGTCAGGTAAAATAAGTGAAAGCTACATTTACACTGCTCGTTACACTAGTAATAGTGGCGAAATAAATAACAGTTATATTACAGGCCAAATGTTCAGTAATGGCTCTCGAGGAAAAATTAATAATAGTTACATTACTAATGAAGTACGAAATTATGGTGAAATTAATAGTAGCTATATTCTTAACGCTAGTACAAGGACAGGTGTTATAAAGTCATCTGTATTAGAGTCAATCAACTATGCTTCTGACGCATCTACAATCTCAGGGTCTGATGTGATTTTTGCACAAGATCAGACTATTAATATTTTCTTTGATGATACATACCTTAAACTCGGTTTTGCAGAACATTTTTACAGTGGCTATGGTAGCCCAGCAGATCAAATAGGTGATGGCGTTGCTGAAACTCAATTTACCGCTGAGTATGAAAGCGCAGGCCCTGCGACAGGAACATGGACCGTTGACGGAATCAACAACCCACGTTCAACACCTAACTTCCCTGATTTAGTATTCAAACCTTACCTAGAAGCCAATGGCATTTGGTCACCTAAAAATGTGGGTGCTTGGTGGGACATGAATGATCCAGATACTTTCCCTGATAGCGATCCATCAGCGAATATGGGCACTATTTCTGGTCAAATACAATTAGACGGTTTTGCAAATCATTCTGGCGTTAATGTTGAAATAATGAATACGTCATTATCAACAGTGACAGATGCTGACGGTAACTGGTCAATTAGATTACCGGCACGTGATTATGCTAACGGTATTAGCTTTACTAAATCACATATTCAAACGATTACTAAAGACCGCTCTTATACGGTAACAGCTTTGCAGGATACCGATATTGGTACACTAGATATGGGCCAAGCAACGGCGTCTGTAACAGGCGTGTTAGCCATTGATGAAGCCACTGACTATACCTTAGCAACAATTACAGCGAGTAAAAATGGTCAAAGTAGTGTAATTAACCCTAGTGCATCAGGTGAGTTTACATTTGAAGCATTAACTCTTGGTGATTATACCTTCGCGATTACTTACCCTAATGGTAGCTGGGAAACTGTTTCTCATGCACTATCATTAAATGCTGGTACTACTGAATACACTTTACCGGTAACACGTGTTCGTAATAGTTTTGTATATATTAACGATGGTGCACTTTACACCAATTCAACAGCTGTAAACCTTGCTATTACCAATGCCAACGCTACCAACATGGTTATTACTGAAAATGAAGTAGCGCTACCATCTGAAGCCTTTAGTGCTACTAAAGAAATTACGTTAAGTAGTGGTGACGGTGAAAAAACAGTTCAGGTAGGTTTTACTGATGCAGATGGTAATGCGTTAACACAAGCGGTAAGCACAATAACGCTAGATACACAGATATCACTAACAAGTTTAACCTTATCTACAGTTGCAACATTGGGTGATACACTTCATATCGCATTAACAGCTAATGAAACTGATGGTGTAGCAACAGTTACATTACCGGGATTATTCACTGATTTAACCTTGTTTGATGACGGTACTCATGGTGACACAACTGCAGATGACGGTGTTTATGAGGCTGATTACTTCATTAGCTCAGCTGAAGACATAACGGCAACCGCAACTGCTAGTTTTGTTGATAGAGCATCAAACACTGATACTATTACTAGTGCCACAGATATGGTAATTGCTACTTCACCAACTATTAGTAATTTATTGGTGCAATCAAGCAATAGCAATTTAGTGATTAGCTTTAATACTAATGAATTGGTAACCGCAACTATCAATTACGGCACCAGTGCTGATAATTTAGATCAAACCTTAACTGTTTCAGCAAGTGAACAGCTTGAGCATATTATTGAGTTAGCTTCAGTAGAAGGACAAACTATATACTTTACTGTGACTACTGATGATGGTGTTACCTCAACAACCGAGCTTACCAGTGCTGGAATTTTAGCGGAAATTGGTATTGCAGGTTTAAATACCTCCGCAGGTAATGGTGAAATTGGTTTAGTGTGGACAAAACAAGTAGATGCTTCAAGTTACCGTATATATCGCTCTGATGATTCAAATACTTTTAGCCAATTATCTGATGTGAGTGTAGATACACCATACTATGTTGATGATAGTGTATATAACGATCAAGCTTATTATTACCGTGTTACTTGGTTAAATGCTGAAGGTGATGAAAGTGATCAAAGCAACTCTGTTAGTTCCACAGCTTCAATTGATAATGCAGGTGCTACCGAGCTTAACGGTGGTGTTATCGCAGTTAACGAAATTTGGCTGCAATCACGTTCACCATACATCATCACTGGTAATATGTTAGTGAAAGAATTGGCAACCTTAAGCTTAATGCCGGGCACAGAAGTAGAATTCAATGGTGCTAAACGTCATATTATGGTTCAGGGTAATATCATGGCTTATGGTAGTGCAGATGCCTTAGTGAAAATATCGACCGACCCAGTGTATAACTACAGTGGTGGTGAAAACGGTGATCAGTCAGCGATTATTTATGACACAGCTAACAATAAAGCCAGTGAGTTTAATTATACTGAGTTGAATTATTTGAAAGTGTATTCTGATTATACCGAAGCAAGGGATAGGCATTATAACCCTGCCCCTGTAACCATTAGTAACTCGAACGTTGATGCTTACTCTGGTTCGTACGCTGATTTTCACATCCAAAACTTCAATAACTCAACCTACAATGAATTTGGTAGTGGATTATACGATACTTGGTCTCTCGAATATTATGGTGGAGTCCGTATTTATAGTTCTACAAACAGTACGTTCAATAAATTAAACTTATATAGTGAAGAGCAATCTACTACATCGAATTTCATCGCTAGAATTGACAGAACTACTAACTCTACCTTTAATGGCGCAAAGTTTTACTTCAGCAGCGGTTCAATTGAAAACAGTACCTTTAATAATGCAACCGCTGAGCGTGCCAGTACTATTACAAATACCACATTCACCGATAGTGAAATAACCAGTAGTAACCCATTACGGTTAACTGACAGTAACTTAATAAATACTGATGTTAATTTAACCGGTGATAACACTCGTTTAACTATGCATTATTCTGTGTTAGATGCTTACTCTTCTGTGAGTGCTAGCTTGTTAGATATTTCGTATAACTATTGGGGTAGTACTGATTTAACCGCTATTGCTGAACAGTCAGGTTATAGTCCGGATAAAGCAAACGATACGCATTTATATCCTATCATTACAGGCAACAACTTATATTTGGCGGATTGGGATGAAGATACCATTCCAGATTATCTTGATTACGATAACGATAATGACGGTTACAGTGACCTACAAGAAGATTGGGAATCTGATCCTGTTTATGGCGCGATTTTTAACCCATTAGATGTAGACTCTCATCCTGATGTTGATGCCGATAACGACATGGATGGCTTAATCGATGTTGATGATTTAGATGATGATAATGATGGTTTAGTTGATACCGACGAAGTTAGCTATTCTACAGACCCATTCCTTGTGGACAGCGATGGTGATGGTGTTAATGATGGTGATGAAGTGCAATATGGCTATGATCCAATAGACAAGTCTAGTAAGCCTTTGATGGGGGATGTATCAAATATTATTGTAGATGCCAGTTATGAAAATAGTGATGGTAAAGTTTATGTATTAAGTGAATTTGGCGCTGGAGGCGCCGGTATGCATTCTGTACAATGGACAAACATTACTATTAATTCCGGTATTTCTCTTTTGATTGAGCGTGATTTACAGTTCTATTTAAATGATAGCTCTATTTTAGGCTCTACTCTTGAACCAGTTATTATAAGAACTGATGGCTCTGGAATGGGCAGCTTCAATATAGTTAATTCAAAATTAAACTTTGTTAATATGAAGTTCGTTCAAACTTGGAACTTTGACATTAAGACTGTAATTGACCGGTCAGAATTAGGTTTAGGCTGGGGATATAACTATTCAAACATCAAGAACAGCTTCATTAATTCGAGTACAGATTGGTATAACTATGGAGTACTAGAACATAATTATTTAACAGGTACAGGATACTGGAGAAATAGAAGTGGTGGGCAAATAATTTATAGCCATATCTACTCTAACTCATCCTCTTACTACTTACTTAACTATGGCTTAGTGCTTGATAGTGTTGTTAAAAATCGAATTGAGCTACAATCAAGCGGTGAATTGAAGGGTAGTATCTCTGAAAAATTGGATGGTTATGGTACTTCCCAAATTTCCAATTCTGACATTAAATTTTATCGTGATGGAGAAGTTTCGCCGATGTTCTTTGATAACACTTTTATTGAAGATCCAACAGGTACAGCATTCTATGATGGTTACGGCACTCCTGTTGATCAGTTAGGTGATGGTGTAGCAGAAACTATCTTTAATTTAAGTGGTTATAATTACACTGTAGATGGCATCAACAACCCTAGAAGCACGAAAAATTTCACTAACGGTGCTGATGATTTATGGTCACCAGAAGGTGTAGGTGCGTTATGGGATAAAGATGCCACTGATCCAACCCTATTTCCAGAACCAACACCTTAGAGGTTCTGGAAAGATAGCAAACTGAAGAAGCATTAGAAGGGTTACAAATTAAGTAACCCTTTTTTATTTGATAAGCGTTGTTCCGTCAACTTTGTTCCTTGATTTTAATCAAACAAGGAATGAGCGCTTTGGCTTTTGCGATTGTCAGGAGTGATAAACCATTTATCAATAGTGCTAATTCAGGTTTTAGCTAATGGATATTGCCAGTAGTCTGACTATTAGATACCACTTAGGTTTTACATTAAACGAGCTAGGACTTAGTAAAGAAGCAATTAAAGAGTTAGAAGCTGCATTAGCTAGTGGTGATAATTTTTCTGAATATCAGGAGGCTAAATCATTGCTTGATAGACTTAAAACGACCCTGTAACGAAATCTGTATAATTGCCTATCATTAATACCCAACTAGGTTTTATGTCTTACATTTGACCTATGGTAAGTCTAAACTTTTTATTTAGGCTATAGAACTCAACGGCAGCTGGCGCTCAAATTAGCCCTGATACTTAACAAAGACTCCGATGATTTAAGTGAACTGTTGATACCATTCAACTTCACTGATCAAGTCTTTCGTGGATTCTAATCGGTCAATAAAAGTTAAGCCGTTCAAATGATCTAATTCATGCTGGAAAATGCGGGCAATAAATCCCGTTAATTTTTTTTGATTTTTATTACCTTCTTGGTCAAAATAACATACAGTAATTTGACTATACCTTGGCACTAAACCGCGCATACTAGGCACACTTAAACAACCTTCCCAGTCTTTTACTATCTCACTCGAGTAATGCAATATTTCAGGGTTAATGATGGCTGTTGGTGCCATTAATGGCGCGTCTGGGTAACGGACACTGGGTTTTGAGCACATAATAAAAATGCGCACACTGTGATATATTTGTGGTGCTGCAATACCGACACCTCCGGCTTTTGACACAGCCAACATCATTTGATTAATTAAATGCTGGCATTCATCCCCAAGTATATTGTCTACCTCAGCTGCTCTTTGCCTTAATACTGTATGTCCTAATTGAGCAAGGGAAACTGCATTACCTTTAGTTTGATTCATTTGTTTTAGTCTTTTGTCTTAATTGCCACTTCAATATTTTTACTCTCGCCCGCAAACCATTTTTGCACGTAGATAGAGCCTATAACGGGTGGCATACCATTTTCAGGTACTTCTTTATATCGAATACTGTTTTTATTGTGCTTCTCTAATTCAAATTTAATTATTTTTTCTGCCATAACTTGTTCATCCTTTGAATAATGTCTGCTAATGGTAAAAATTCCGCACTATAGAATCAAGTATGGTTCCATATAAAATTGTCGATGGATCAACTTTATATATTCATTTAAGTAGATTTGCGCCAAAAAATGTTCGACAAACTGGCAGTATTTAGTGCTCAGGTCTAAAATACAAGTAAGAAAGGATAATGATATTTCTACTCGGGGATTGTGAGTAGGTGTCTATATCAAAGGTAATTCCTTTCGGGGGTCTTGTGAAAGGCGCATATCGAAACTGTTTCCACGTCTCCACAAGATCGATTCTAGCTTATAAATGATATTGGCTAAATAGGAGAAACTGTCATGTACAAAACTATTACAGCAACATATACAGATAAAATAGCTATTGAAAATGTAGCTGATGAACTGGTGAATAAAAATATCCCAAGGGAAAACTTTTTCATCGATGAAGACGTTTTACAAATCAAGGTAATGATGCCTGAGAGTACAGAACCGGAAATAATGGATATCCTCAATCGTCATGGGCCTACTAAGATTCACTAAGCAAGTAACTTTCAAGAGCTGTCACGCAGTGTAGCTTCTGATAGCACAATGTTTGTATGAAATGGGCACATGATCTGAACACCTTAATTATGGTTATACTCAGACTAAAAGGACTTTATAGCACACCAAAGGAACATCGGCACTAATAAATATTAGTGCCGAAAGTTAGAGCGATTGGGAATTTGGATTGATCGTCACTTATGTCACATTCGTGACATAAGGACTTGGTTAAAAAGTAACATCGGGTTAGATTTTGTATCGAAAGTATTTAGTTACTTTTTGTAAGTCGCTACTACATTATCAATACGTTCATTTGCTTTTTGTGCATCCATAGCGGCTTGTTCAGCAGCAATTTTAGCTGCTTTAGCATCTTCAGCACTTGCTTTTTGTTGAGCCTTTAAGTCAGCAACGTCGCCACTTAACGCATTAACTTTATCTGATAAAGAATCAACTTTATTGGTTAAGTCAGTGACGCTAGATTCTAGCCCCTCGGTGTTTGAACAAGCTGTTAAGCCTAGTGCAAAAGTAATGATAAGTGACTTTATTAATAAGTTTTTATTTAACATAATGATATCCCTAGTGTTGTGTGAACACTAAGATTATGACACATAAAAGTCATTTTGAACAAAGTGGGTTTATTTTTGTTCTAAATCTTATTGAGTTGTTCCGTGAATAAAGTTTTTTTTTATATTAATTATTTACGTGGTTAATTAACTCATCCATTAATTTTCTCTTAATTTCAAGTTGTTGTTCTGCTTTTAAACCGTATTTATCAGCTAATACTTGGTAATCATCAGGTGCTAGGCTAACAGTTAAGCGTGGACGTTTTGGACGCTTGTTAATGGATAGACCTAAAATGTCACGAATTTGATCTGACGGGCTAAGGCCAGCTTCAAGTGCTTCTTTTCGGATCGATAACTGAATTTTTTCATCCATATCAAAAGCAACTTGCACCGCTTTTATCGCTTTTACAGAAGATTGCCATTTCTCGGGCATTTTTTTGGTCATGATAATCTCTTTACTGATGATTTAACTTGCCGGATACATGTCAATGACGTCGGTTAACGGTCTGAATAAGGTTAAAAATACTTCTGTATCACCATCTTGCCAAACTTCCACATCAATACCTTTACTTTGATCTTGGTTATAAAGACAATAAAGTTCAAATTGCTCACCACTATCTTTACCTTCATAGGCGGACAAATTTTCACTGCGGTGATCTTTGCGATGAAAATAACCCACTTTGGCAAAAGTACTTTGTTGATATTGCTCACAACTCCACATACGGGTGTGTTCATTATCATTTTGACGAGTTAAAAAGGCTTGGCCGGGCTGATCAAAGATTTGGGAAAATTCATCCAAATCAAAAAGTGTTTCAACATCCTCATGTTCGAGTTTGATTGACAATTTCAGCTCGGTGCTGTCATCAACTTCTAAGGATAAAAACAAGATGCGATCGCTTGTTCCTTGCAATGTCCATTCAATTTGGTTGTTTTGCTCAAACTCATAAGTGTTGACGGCGGCTATTTGCAGTTGCTGATTGCGCAAAGCTTCAGGTAAAGCAAAACTATCGGTTAAGACAACAATATCGCCGACAAGCAGTTGACTAACATGAGTTAGTTGGCGCTGTGGTTTACTTGATTTTGAGAAAACGTTTTTAAAAAAACTCATAAAATACCTTTAAGTTGCGAGTGCTTAGTGACGAGGGGCGAAGTTGAGCATAATAGATCCTTCGCTACTCGTTACTCGCAACTTATTACTTACTTCTGCTTCGCCTTGATGCGATCTAATACTGAATTAGCGCTGTTATCTTGGGCGCCAATTCCCGCTGCTTTTAATTGTGCAGCAAGTGAGCTATCTGAGTCTTCAGATTCAAGCATTTCTGCGGCTTTCATTTTATCATCAAACTTTTGTTGTTTTGCCTTGATACGCTCTAGTGAATCTTTAGCACTTAACAACTTAGAGTTACTCGATGAAAAGTTATCCGTAATGGCTGAAGTCGCTTTTTGCACGCTCTCAGTGGTTTTTACCATAGACAGTTGACGCTTATGCTCTGCAACTTGACGTTCACTTTTCTTAACAAGCTCTTTTAACCTGTCAGCGTTACCTGCAAAGTTAGCAAAGGCTTGTTGTTGGGTAGCAAGCTCACTTTCTAAGTTGGCAATTTTTTCTGCAACGGCTAAGGCTAAGGTTTCATCACCTTTTTCTAGTGCTTGTCCAGCATAACCTTCATGCTCTAAAATTTCGCGTTGTAGGCGATCAACTTCACGTTGTGCTGACATTTGTTCAGCCATTACACCTGTTAAATCACGTTTTGCTTTGGTCAGATGATTCTCGGCATCACGAATTTCTTGTTCAAAAATACGCGTAGCATTGGCATCAATAATAGCTTCGCCTGCTTCAGAAGCACCACCACGAATTGCGGTCATAATCTTTTTAAATATACTCATTTTCTTTCTCCTAATAGGGTGACATTAGTGCTTGTTGTTGGGGTTAAACTAGGTAGTCACTCATATCATCAATTACTTCAAGGGCATTATTACTTAATACAGTTAACTCATGTTCAATATCATCGAAACTAGAGTTGATGGATAGAGCACCAAAAATAACGTATTTATCACCAATTTTTGAAAATGATGAAAGTGGCATAGGAATGCTCATTTCTAACATGCTCTCATGCATAGCTCCTAGGCTGTCAGTTTTAACTTCGTCAGTGCCCCAAAGGTAGCTGATACACAGTATTTGATCGTCTGTGACCGAAACAAAAACCGGCAGCTCTTCACGACCTAAGATTGTGATTTGTAGCACGTCAACTTCGCCCGTTATTGGTTGGCAATCAAAGCTCATTCCCGTGTCTGAATTGTCAGCCAAGCTATTTAAATGATCGGCTATAGTATGAATGTTCATTTATTTCCTATCCCTTATTTCTAAACGAAAAGTATTTTTTTAGATGACATAATATGTCTTCTAGGTTGAATTTAGCACTTTGACATATTATGTCAAGCTTTTTGTTGTTTCTTTAGTGTTCCACCCGTTAAATTTTTCCTACGACCAGTTATTGCATGCCTTGTTGATCTTGCCATGCCTTTTGGTGGAGCTGATAAATAGTATGGCTACCTAAAATATTTACCCCTATTTTATCTTTATCACGATAAAAATCATTCGGAAAAACAAAAGCCGCTTTTAATATATCAAGATTAAGCCAACTGTGCTTAACAGGTAATTCATTTAATTGTTTTAACCTGTTTAACGGGCTCAGCCCCATTTTAGCGCCGATAGTCCAGCCCCATTCGCCAAAGCTGGGCACATTGTCATGATATTGCTGTACATGAGGGAAGTTAGCTGCACTTAGGGTTTTACCAATGGAAATAAATGAATTTTTTGCATGGTAAGGACTGGTTGATTGAATAGCGATCAGACCATCACCTGAAAGTAATTGCTTCAACCGGGCATAAAAGTTCACCGAATACAGTTTGTTAAGATCAGGATGACTAGGGTCGGGCAAGTCGACAATAATGGCATCAAAAATTTTCCCTGATTTGAGTAAGTCATTGATAGCAATAAAGGCGTCGGATCGCAGTATATTTACCCGTTTATCTTGCAAGCTGTTTTGGTTAATACGGGTGATTTGCGCAGCAAGGCGAGGAGGTAAATGCTTGCTGGGTGATTGAAAAATATCAATTAATTCACTGTCTAAATCAATCAAGGTGACACTTTTAGGCTGATAATTTAGTACGTCTCTTAGCGCTAAGCCGTCACCACCGCCAATAATTAAAACATTGTCACGACGGGCTGAAGCTGCCAGTACGGGGGCAACTAGATAATCATGGTATATATGCTCATCTAAAGATGAAAACTGCAAACGACCATTGAGGTAAAAATTAATAATATTATTTTGCGTTATCCCTGAAGTGGCACCCATATGCCTTTCGGTTAAGGTGAGTTGTTGATAACGTGTTTTTTGGCTATGGACTACTTTATCTAGATACAGCAAGCTGTTCATTTGGTTTAGCCACTGGTTACCGAAGCTAAACATTAACACGATAATAAAAGCTAAGACTAGGTGCAGGCTAACAAAGGTTTTTTGCCACTGGAGTTTGTGCCAGTAACGCATGATAAAGAAACCACCTGCCACTAAGTTTAAGCTAGCCGTTATTGCCGCCGCTTTAGAAATGTCCATGCTCAGTAAAAATAGCACCCAAATGGCCGCTCCAATACCTGCACCTATGTAATCAGCACCATAAATAGTACCTAAATTATTGGCTAAGTGCTGACCGTGGATATGTTCTCGAATACGAGCAATCAGTGGTATTTCCATACCAATAAAAAAACCTAAAATCACACCAAAAAAGTAAGGGCTATTAAAGGCTATAAAGCTTAATTGCTTAAATACGCCACCACGGGGGATCATATCGGGTGGTAGCGCAAAAGTGTCTGCAATAATCGTCGGCAGCATTTGCGTAACCGCGATAAGGCCACCGATAATTAAAATGGCACTTGAGCCGAGTAAAGCAATGATCAGCTCTAAGTACACAAAGCCATTATAGGCACAACGTACTTTGCGAGCGGCAAACGCGCCAAGTCCCATGGATACTATCATTAAACCTATCATAGTATAGATAGTGCTTTCCATAACACCTAACACTCGGCCCGCGTAATGGGAGAGTAGATATTCATATATTAAGCCACAGCCTGCCAATACTGCCATGGTTAGAATGAGGAGGGTGTCGTCAATGAAATGTGGGGTCTTTCTGGGCATCGTTGTTAAGTACTTGAAGAGTCCTTAAATTTTGTAGGTGAGGCTTTAGCCTTACTGTTAAAAAATTTGTAAGCATAAATGCTCACCTACATATGAGTGATAAAGTTGTGTTCTATGCCATTAATGCCGATAAAATCATGGCAATGGCGATACTGGTGGCCATTTCGATACTGGCGACACCAATATTATGTTGCTGATCTACTTCTTCAACGAGGTTTATTCCCCAAAGTACAAGGCGTTTAGCAAGTGAGGTGAGCAATGCAACCAACAAGGTCATGATAATACCAAAGACGAGCCAACCCATGAGGTTTATGACTAGAGTTTCTGGGCTATAAACTAAAAAGTGGCTGGCCGCGGTAACGGCAAGTGCTGTACTGATCACTTGACCACTATAACGGATGGCTAGGGCAAGCTGACCATTACTTAGTGCTTCTTGTAAACAATCTTCTTGATTATTTTTGGCGTATTTTCTTTCACGAAGCCGTGTCACTAGCACTAGCACTGCTTGCGCTACAATAAATCCGCAGGTAATGGCTATAAAGGTCGAAATATCTAAGCCATCAACCCAAAGTAACACGGCGCGAATAATTATCGCCGTTGCAATAGCACCTGCGGCATCAATAATACCTATGGTGAGATTTTGCTCTTTTATTAATACCGTTTTTTCTAAGTGGTGTAGTGCTACTTTATCCTGAATAACGCGACCAACTTTGATTAATAGTAAGCCATAGGTTCCATAGGCCAGCATGCCGATAATTTCCATCAAATAGCTTGGTGCATTTTCGCCGGTTATGGCACCCGTTAACACTATGCCAAGTGCTAAAATACTACCAGCAACGCTAACACCAAAAGCAAAGTTGTCTTTGTGTGCTAATTCTTCAGTACTGTTAACTTGACTGCTTAATCCTAATAAAAAACGCATCGCACCCAATAGTATGATGGCAATAGTGATATCGATAGCTAAATAAACCAGTAACTCTTGATTTACACCCACGAGTTCAATTAATGTGTTCATACTTATTTTATTCCTATCTTTTGTTGCTGATCACAGTTACTTACCACGACGAAAGCCGCGTGAGGTATTGGTGTTAGAATTTCTAAAACTAGAAGACTTGCCATACTTTGACTTACTGGCATAACTGCTTTTTTTAACATTATTGCTTCTAAATCGATTGGCACTCGTTTGGGCGGTTTTACTTTTACCAGATAAACTCGATGAGCCAGTACGGTTTTTACTGTATGGGCTAGAAAATTTTTCCCCACGGCTGGCAAAGGATTTTTTGGTGCGCCTATCAATATCTGTTTGTTTCTTTAATTGGCTTGGTGAGCTATAGCGAGTTCTGCCATAATCATTGTAATAACTGTAGTTTCTATTTCTGCCCCAGTCATTGTAATAAGTACGGCGGCCAAATAAATCACCCATCATGGAGTACATGCCATACCATGCCCAAAATGACATACCATTGCTACCTGTTTGCCAGTGACCGTAACTTGGATTACCAATAAGTTGTTCTCCTGTGCCAAAGTCTTGAGCATTATTTGCTTGCTGGCTTTGTGCTTTTGATAACGCATTTATACGAGGCAATTGACCATCAGACATATCAGCTAAAACATTTAAGGGATCACTTAACGCATCGGAGTATAGTACTGGATCGGCGGCTTGATAAATATTGAGTAATTCATCGTATAAGGCTTGAGAAGAGGCGAACATCTGCGGCTGATTTTTAGCTGTGTTTACTCTATCTAGTAAGGCTAAATACATGGGCCCGTTAATACTGGCATCTTGGCGGAATTCATTTATTAATGGTGTTAAGTTCGGCTTCTTATCGACCACTTTATCAGCATATTGCTGAATGAGATTAGCGTTGCGCACTTGTCCACTAGCTAAGGCGTCACCTAGTTGCGTCACTCTTTGTTCGGTGATGGGCAATTGCTGTAGTGCTTGCTCTTTAATCGGATCACCACAGCCGAATAAGAACAATAGTGGTAGAAAAGCAAGCCAATTAAAAAATCGACGGTAAAAAGGTGTTTTTAGCTTTGGCATTGCTGCTATCATCTCCCGAAAGTGCTAAATTGACACGTTAAAGACGTGAACGTTATTAATAGCACTAATGACATATTATGTCTAATGATTATAGTGTGTAATTAATTTTTGCTTAAGAAAAAGGATCGCTTGTGTTTTCTTCTCATCTTTCTCAGCTTGATCATAATGATTTACTAAAGCAACAGCAATTAAAAAGTTGGCAACAATTTTCTCAACAACACCCCGATAGTTATCAACAGCTTAGTGCTGAACAGCTTGAGCACTTTAAACTCGCTATCTGCTTAAGTGATTTTGTTTTAAAAAGTGCATTGCAGGCACCAGATTTAATCATCGAATTATTTGTAAATAATCATGTCTATCTGCAGGAGATGCCAGCGTATAATGAATTGCTTACCCAGTTGTTAGCGGGTTGCCAAGATGAAGTGCAATTACATCGTGCCTTAAGACGATTTAGATTACAGCAAATGGTGAATATCGCTGTTGCCGATTTGGTCTTAAATATCGATCTTGAGTACTCTTTAGCGCGTTTGTCAGCGCTGGCGGATGCCTTGATATTAGCAAGCTTATCCTGGTTAACGCATTTTTGCCAAAGCAAATGGGGTGTACCAACAAGTGCTGAGGGAGAGGCTCAGCTTTTACTGGTTTATGGTATGGGTAAATTAGGAGGAAAAGAGCTGAACTTTTCTTCTGACATTGATTTGATTTTTGTTTACCCTGAAAGTGGTGAAACTCAGGGCTGTCGACGTTCGTTAGATAATCAACAATTCTTTACAAGATTAGCACAAAAATTAATTAGCTCGTTGCATCAACATACTGCCGATGGTTTTGTTTATCGGGTTGATATGCGTTTAAGGCCTTTTGGAGACAGTGGCCCATTAGTCTTAACTTTCAATGCAATGGAAGATTATTATCAAGAGCAAGGGCGTGATTGGGAGCGTTACGCCATGCTAAAAGCTCGTTTGATAGGTGAGGGCAAATATCACCAAAAGTTATCAACATTATTGCGCCCCTTTGTTTATCGTCGCTATATAGATTTTAGTGCTATTGATAGTTTACGACGTATGAAAATGATGATTTCGCAAGAAGTTCGCCGCAAGCAGTTAGTCAATAATATTAAGCTCGGCGCCGGTGGTATTCGTGAAATAGAGTTTGTTGTACAAGTGTTTCAACTTATCCGCGGTGGTCGAGTTAAGGCACTACAACAAAGAAGCTTGTTAACGGTTTTACCACAACTAGTCAGCGCAGGAGAAATCACAGAAGAAACGAAAGAAGTGCTAGAAAATGCCTATTGTTTTCTGCGTAGAGTGGAAAATATTGTCCAAGCCTTAGCCGATCAACAAACACAAACCTTGCCTGAAAATGAACTCGATCAGCTGCGTTTGTTATATGTGCTTGGTTTTGTTTCTTGGTCTGAGTTTATGCATGTATTAGATAGCCACATGGGTAGTGTTCATCAGCAATTTGAGCAACTGATTGGCTTAGAAAGCCCAAACCACCAAGCAGAAGATCAGCATTGGGGAACCTTATGGCATAGTCGGTGGAGTGATGAAGAGTCTATTGCTTGGCTTGAGCAGGAAAAGCATCAAGCCAGTGATTGGCACAGTGAAAAAGTATGGTATTTGTTATCAGACTTTCGCGCTGATGTTACTAAACGCAGTATTGGTAATCGGGGCCGGCAGGTACTAGATAAGCTAGTTCCACAGCTTATTTGTCATATTCAACAAGCCAAGCAAGCGGAATTTGTGCTTGAGCGTGTGCTACATGTGTTTAAAAAAATAGTCACTCGTACCGCTTATTTAGAGTTGTTATTTGAGAATGAAGGGGCGTTAAAACAGCTAATTCACTTATGCCAAGCCAGCAGTTGGATCACCGATTATATTGCTAAATATCCGATATTATTGGATGAGTTAATTGATCCTACGCTATTACATAACCCTCCTCATCTCTCTGCTTATGCCGTCGAGCTGAGAGAAAATATGTTGCGTATTCCAGAAGAAGATTTAGAAGCGCAAATGGATGCTTTACGTTTGTTTAAACAAGCACAACAATTGCGTATTGCCGCTGCTGATATTGCCAAAGTATTAGACGTTGATAAGGTGAGTCAGCACCTAACTGCACTGGCTGAGGCGATAATCACAGAAGTAATTAATTTAGCATGGCAACAAGTGAGTGATCGCTTTGGTGTTCCCACATCCACATTAGGGCGTAATGACAAGGGCTTTGGTGTCATAGCCTATGGAAAAACAGGTGGCAGTGAACTTAGTTATGGCTCAGATCTAGATTTGGTTTTTGTTCATCAAAGTGTGCAAAGCGAGGTAACGACAGGCTTAGCGAATGGAGAAAAATCTGTTGCTGCCAGTCAATTTTATATGAAGTTAGCACAGCGTATCATGCATATTTTTAATACCCGTATGAATAGTGGTATTTTGTATGAATTAGACATGCGCCTTAGACCATCGGGAAATTCTGGCGTGCTTGTGGTTCATATCGACACCTTTGGTCAGTATCAGCAGCAAGATGCCTGGACATGGGAGCACCAAGCGTTAGTGCGAGCGCGTATTGTTTATGCCAATGAAACCTTAAGCAAAGGCTTTAATGATATTCGTTTACAGATTTTGCGACAAAAAAGAGACTTAACACAGCTAAAAACAGATGTTTGTGCAATGCGAGAAAAAATGCGCAATCATCTTGATAAATCAACCGCCCAGTTAATAGATATTAAGCAAGGTCAAGGAGGCTTGGTTGATATTGAGTTTTTGGCGCAATATCTTGTACTGGCTTATTGTCATCAAGATGCAAGCTTAGCAAAATGCAGCGACAATATAGGTACTTTCGAACAGCTTGTTAATCTTGGTATTTTAACGGCTGAAGAGCAACAAATGTTAGCAAGCAGTTATCAACAACTCAGAGATTTTTCCCATAAGGCAACATTGCAAAATGAAGCGTTATTGATAGATAATTTAGCTATTAATGTTAAAGATAAAGTAACCGCTCTGTGGCAAAGGTTTTTGGTGAGTTAGTCGGTGCTTACTTGTTGGTTGTTAGTAAGTACCTTTGGGTTTAAGTGCAAGACACTCTTCATCGAGGTAATCTGGCGCTTCATTAATAAAGACTAATGCTCGTTGGCGGTAGCAAAAGTAACTGCTAATGCCCTCAGGAAAATGACCAGAAACCGCTTCACCTACCTGATAAGCGGTTTTGAGAATATCTTTTTCAATACGAAAGGGATCTTTAACAATAAAATCTCTATTTAGCCACCAAATAACTTCAAGACCGTCTTTTGCGGCATATTCCGTTAATTTTTGGTAAAGGGTTTGTTGCTTTCTAAAAGGACGTGAAGTCGTGGTGCCGCGCCATGTTGTTCGGTAAGGTCGAACTACCATCTCTCTGGCTTGCAATATTTTCACCAAATCACCCTGAGGCTCAGGTAAAAAGATGATATTATTTCTTATCTTAGGTCCTTTTTCATCAAGCCCACTACCATAGATTTTCTCGTAAAAATTCGAAAGACCTTCGGCGGCGGCATTATCAAGTGTTCTACCTTGCTGATATTTGGGGGTAGGATTTTTGTCGGCAGTGTTATCAGTAGCTGTTGGTGTTTTTAGCGAATTATCTAAGGATAATAAAAAGTCTTGGTTAGCAAGAAAAGCCCATGCTAAGCCAATTAATAAAACTGCAAATATGCCATTTCGAATCCAAAAACCCATAATAATGTATGTAATCTCAATAAAGTTCGCTTGCTATAAAGTTATACCACATTTTATTATTTATACAATGATGGAGCACCGGGATCGGGTCTAGTTTTGAATCGTCTATGTAGCCACATATACTGCTCAGGCTTACGCAAAATCGCTTTTTCTAACTCTTGATTGACGCGAATTACATCGGCTTCATCGTCTTGGCTTGGAAAGTTATCAAGCGGCGGTGTTATTTCTAGGGTATAACCGCTATCGTCATCATTGCGAGTAGGGATCAATATCAGAGTTTCTACATTTTTCTGACGAGCAAATATTAAGGTACCTGTTGTGGTTGCCGTGTCTTTAACACCAAAAAAGGGCACAAATAAGCTACGGTTTCTTCCATAGTCTTGATCGGGTAGGTATATACAAGACTCCCCTTCTTTAAGAGCCATTATTAAGCCTCTTACATCTCGCTTACCTAGCATGTACTTATTTGAACGTCCACGGCCATGAAACTGAAAATATTCCATTAATGGATTATTATGAGGACGATAAAAAACCACCATAGGATGTCCATAGCCAATACCTCTTGCAGACATTTCAGCGCTTAAATAGTGCATGGTTAGCAGTAAAACTCCCTTTCCTTGTGCTTGTGCTTTTTCAATATGCTCTAAACCTTCGATTTTTACTTTGCGCTTGACTCGCCAGTTTGGCCACCACCAGCCCATGCCTGTTTCAAGTAAAGCAATACCGGTATTCTCAAAGTTCTTTTTAAGAATACGCTGGCGTTCTTGCTCACTCATGTCTGGAAAGCATAATTTTAAATTAGTATCGGCGACGTGTTTTCTTTTAGAGCCTATTTTGAATAGTAATCGGCCAATAAAACGGCCTAATGACAATTGCCATTTGTAGGGGAGCCAAGAAATGCTATAAAAAATTAAAACGCCAAACCAAGTAAGCCAGTACTTAGGTAATAAAAAAGATAATTTAAAATCGGGCTGTAAAACTTTATTTCTGCTCACAAGTGCTCACTGGATTTGGACTAATTATTACAAGGGCGAATTATACCCAAGTTACTTTGAAATAGGTAATTAATAGCATATAAGTTATGTCAACTAAGATGGCTTTATCGTAGAATACACCCAGAGTTTAATCATTATTGGTTTGTTGTAAAATGAATTCTAGCACAGCGAAAAAGCCCTTTGACGCAGAAGTTGAATTAATTATAGGAAATTCTAATTCAAACTTTTCTGGTGTCACCTCTACCATGTTGCAAGTGTTATCAGAGCAACAGAAACTGATTAATTTACGTGTGATGGGTAAGCATCATTTATCTGATGATTCGTTGAATATCAGCTTTTGGCAAATAGTGAAAATGTGTCGAACACCATTAGCGGATGGTCGCTTTAGAATTTTTCATGCCCGACGCGTGGACGAAATGATCCAAGCCTTGCTGTTAAAGCATGTCTTTGGTGCCAAAATTAAAATAATTTTTAGTTCCGCGGCACAGCGTAAACGCTCAGGGTCAACTAAGTGGTTAACGGATAAAATGGATGCTGTGTTAGCTATGTGTAAGGCCTCGGCTAGTTACTTACACAAAAAGCCAGACGCCGTTATTTATCATGGTGTTAAAACCGAGGTTTACACTCCTCCTCAAGATAAAAAAATAGCATGGCAGGCATTAGAACTATTGCCTGAGTCGGCAGCAAAAGGTCAATATGGTATTGCTATTTTAGGGCGAGTTAGGAAACAAAAAGGTGTGCATTTATTCGTACAATCTTGCATTGAAATATTGGGTAAGCATCCTGATTTTACCGCCGTTGTCGTCGGCGCTATTAGCTCAAGTAATGAAGATTTTGTTAAAGAGCTACAAGATAAAGTTGCCCAAGCGGGTTTAAGTGAACGTATTGTTTTTGCTGGTGAGCAAAACTTTGCTGATATCCCTACTATCTTTGGTGCGCTATCACTTGTTGTTGCCTTAAGTGATAATGAGGGCTTTGGCTTAACGATTTTAGAAGCGATGAGCAGTGGCGCAGCTGTGCTTGCGAGCGAGGCGGGTGCATGGCCAGAAGTCGTTCAAGAGGGGAGCAATGGCTATGTCGTGCCAGTTAATGATTTACCTGCGGTGGTTGAAAAAATGGACTTATTATTAAGTGATCCTCAAAAGCTTTCTCAAATGGGTGCAGAGGGTAGAGAGCGAGTGTTAGAGCATTACTCAGTGCAGCGAGAAGCAAAGCAGTTGGTAGAATTCTATCGAGGCTTGATGTAAGTTGGGAAAAAAATTTAGTTAAATTGATATAAGAGAGAAAGTACTCTTTAAAAAAAGAGCCATACACAATAGCGTATGGCTCTTTTTACTTTGAAGTTTTTTATAGCATTTTTAATACTTATTTACTGGCGATTAAACCTGAATTAATCGCTGTAATATCTTCATCGGTAATAGTACCGCCAGCACGCTTTAACAATAATACATTTTGAATGTAAGCATAGCGCGTTGATGATAAGTTACGTTTTGCGTTGTACAAATTACGTGTGCTATCAAGTACGTCTACAATAGTACGGGTACCTACTTCAAAACCAGCTTCGGTGGCTTCTAACGCCTTTTCGGCACTCAATACAGATTGCTCAAAGGCTTTAATACCTGAAATAGTTGCCACAACGGTATTATAAGCATTGCGAGTAGTACGTACCACGCCTCGATGAGTTTGCACTAAGTCTTGACTGGCTAATACAAAACGATTTTGCGCTTGGCGTACACTGCTTTGTGTTGCACCACCTGAGTAGATAGGCACATTCAGTGTCACGCCAACAGAGAAGTCATTTAATGCCGGAGAATCTAGGCCATTAGTTTCGCCATCTTTATTATTATATGAAGCGCCAAAGTCGAGCGTAGGGTAGTGTCCAGCTCTTGCAGCATCAATAGTTTGCTTGGCGACATCAATACCAACTTTTGAGGCAATTAAGTCTAAATTCTTCGCTTCAGCGATTTTTTGCCATTCATCAGCACTGTCTGGGGTTGGGTTAGTTGTGCTAAACCTGTTGGTATTTAATACTGAGATATTTTTAGGGTAAACATTGGTAATGACGCGTAACTCTTCTTCGGCATTATAAATAGCATTTTCAGAGCGAATTTCTTCTGTAACTGCATTGTCATATTGTGCCTGTGCTTCATAGACATCGGTGATGGCAGTTAATCCCACAGAGAAACGCTGCTTTGTTTGCTCAAGTTGGCGGGCTATTGCTGCTTTTTCAGCTTGGGCAAAAACCAGATCATCTTTCGCAGCTAGTAAGGCAAAATAAGCCTGAGTGACACGAATAATAAGATCTTGCTTAGCAACTTGATAAACTAGGTCACTTTGATGAGCAGATTTCTCTGCAATATCTAAACGCAACCAACTATCGTGGTGATATAGCTGCATATTTAAGCTAGCGCCGTAACCTAAAGAGTTAAACTCTGAAGTAGAAACAGTATCCGTGAGTGTGGAATATGACTCGCTTTCGCCATCACGATAACTAGCAGAGGCATTTATTTGTGGCAGTAATACAGAGCGGGCTTGATCTATATCTTCTTTAACGATATTAAATTGTACTTGTGCTTTTAATACTATGGTATCGTTGAGCAATGCTTGCTGATAAACCGATAGTAAATCATCTGCTTGTGCATTAACGCTTACTGCGCTGGCAATAGCTATAATTAAGGTGCTTAATGTTTTTTTCATGGGTAAGGCATTCCTTGAGTATATGTGTTCAGGTATTACTCTTATTTTTGTTGTTAACAAAAGCTGCTAATAAGGTTGTTAAAATTTATTTTTGTTATTTTATGGCAGTATCCTACATTGATTTTGAAATTAACCAAATAAAATAAGTGTTTACTAGTGTAACAAATTATTTTTAAAAAGAGACTATTTATGCAAGAGAGTAATAATAGAGTGGTCGCTATGCTGCAATATGATAAAAATGATACCGATGTTGTAGCTCTTGAAACTAAATATAATGGCTTTTTCAAGCTCAATGAATATCAGCTCAAGCATAAATTATTTTCGGGTAAGCAAAGTGAAACCTTTACCCGTGAAGTATTTGAACGCGGTGATGCTGTAGTGGTGATGCTTTATGATGTTGTTCAAGACAAGCTGCTGTTATTAGAGCAGTTTAGGGCTGGAGCGATCAGAGCAAGCAAAACCCCCTGGATGTTAGAGTTTGTTGCTGGCATGTTTGATGAGAATGAAACCCCTATTGATGTTGCCATTCGCGAAACGAAAGAAGAAGCTAATCTTAATATAACAGCACAATCACTATCCCCAATTATGAAATACCTTTCTAGCCCAGGGGGCATGAGTGAGTGTATTCATTTATATTTGGCAAAATTTGATAGTAATCAGGTAGTCACAGGTAGTGTTTTTGGCTTAGATGAAGAAAATGAAGATATTTTGTTACATCTAATCTCTCGTACTGAAGCGTTGACATTATTATCACAAGGGAAAATTATTAACGCAGCTACTATAATTGGCTTACAATGGTTAGCGCTGAATTACCAAACGCTTGAGTAACAGGCAAATAGTGAAGAAAAGTAAGGAGAGTTGTGAGTTTTTTCCCAAGTAGTAAAGTAAATAGAAGAAAAAGGTATCAACCTAACCTCGTTAGTTTGATGTCTTTGTGTGCAAATAATTACTTCCTACTGGTAAAAGTTCAGGCAGATCAAACGCAGCTTGGCGAACAACGGCACTTTTTTATAAGTGAACATTTAGCCTATAAGGTAACAGTAAATGAAGTGACTCGCTATACTTCACTTATTACTTTCGAACAAATAGTGTTCGAGCAAAAAACGTTGGAAAATAAAACCTTGCCCAGCGCATTTCAGCCTCGTATGAGTATTCGTTTATACCATGATGCCCGCATGGCGGAAGTGATCAGTAGTCAAGATATTCATCAAGTAAAGCCACGCTATGATTACCCTAATGCGCAAATGCACCAGCAAGATGAAAAACAGCAAATAAACCAGTTTCTTAATGAGTGGTTACATTTATGTTTGCAACTGGGGCAAGTTAAGGTAGGGATGCCAACAAGCAAATGATAAATACTATTAAGCCGTTGGTTATTGCACAGTTTAGTGATAGTCATTTATTTGCCGATACTAAAGGTTTGCATTACGGCGCTAATGTTTTTGAGCACTTACAACAAGTATTGGCTGATATCGCTAAGCAAAAATATATCGATGTTATTGTTTTTACCGGTGATCTAAGTCAAGATCATTCTGATCAGTCTTATCAAAATTTTGCTGATGCAGTTCAGCAAGTCTCGCTTGAAGTGCCGGTATATTTTCTTGCGGGCAATCACGATGAACCAGCCTTATTGTCAAAATATTTAACCAAACCGGTATTTTGCCCAGAAAAAACAGTAAATACTAAAGCTTGGCAAATACACCTACTCAATAGTAAAAGTGATACTCCAGAGGGGATTGTTAGTGAAAAAAACTTATCCCAATTGAAGAAGGGTATTGATAAAGATAAATTTCAACTGCTGATGATGCATCATCATCCTGTAGATGTCGGGTACTTTATCGATCGTCATGGCTTAATTAACCAAGCAGATTTTTGGCAAGGCATAGGTGAGATGCAACAAGAAGGCATCAAGATTAAAGCGATAGCTTGTGGCCACATTCATCGGGCAAGCTTGCTTCCTAAACGAACATCTCATCCACGACAGAGTGTAGATATTTATACCTGCCCTGCAACATCAATTGCCTTTGATCCAAGTAAAAACACTGTTAGCTCACTGAGCCTAGCGCCTAGTTACCGACTGTTGTATCTCCATTGCAATGGCGCAATAGAGAGCGAAGTTATTTGCGGGTAAAAATTTAATGGGGCTTATAGTATCTAGCAACTAAACGAGGATTAAAGCGACCGACCCCTGTCTCTTTATAAAACTGTGCTTGCCTACTTCGACCTATCGCCACCACCCTAAATGTTTCTTTATAGATTGCTAGAACCTCTCACCTTGTACCATTAACATATACTGTCATGCCAATGGCAATATCAGTGAAGTCATCATAATGTTTAGTTTTCATTGTTGATAACATACCTTTATATATTCAGTTATTTTTTCTTGTAATTTTTGATTTACTTTATCAATGTTTTCTTGAAGAGATAGTTGCTCTTTCGGTATTTTTTTAAAATATTAAATTCTATTAGAAACAGATGTATAGTGGCTAATCCCAAAGCTTGTAGCGATTTCTTTTAGTGTCATATTAGTATGCTGCTGACATAAATACATTGCCATATTTCTGGCATCACTGTTTTTATTATGGCCGTATTGGGCTTGTAATATGCGTGATTTTGGCAAGCGATAAGTGCTGGCAGTACAGGCGATAATTTCATTTTTATTTTGTATCACTTTCATGCGTGATAGTACGCAGCATTCTTTAGAGCTAGCCTCAAGCAAACGTTGATATTGCTCTTTAAATTGATAGCTTCCAATAATTGCAGGTAAGTGCTTTTTGTTTATATTGCGCTTTTACCGTATTAGTTAACTCAGTTTTTAAGAACTGTGGATAGTTTAATTCGGGAGGAAACTGCTGGAGCTGTTGCTTAATCTTGGCGGTATCAATCACTTTAGTGTTAAGGGCGCTATTTAAATAATCGTAATAACTTGAGTGAGTAAGTTGCGACTGAGTTGTCGTGTGAAATAAATATAACTGATGTATTTATAGCGACAGATGCAAGGGGGAAGTTCATGGATCGAGTAATGTTGATTGGTAGCGACTTTTAAACAAAGAGCCATTTAATTGATACTTCCGGTTATAGCCTTGTGTATAAACACCGCTTAATTGACGCATAAAGCGGGCTAAATTTGCTTGGCGAGTGTGTAAAAGTAAATGAAACTCACCCGTTAAAACGGTGTAGCAATGACACTCAATACCATACCTTTGGGAGTTCTCTACTAACAGAGATATAAATACTTTAATGTCTTTTAAACCATTAAAGACAGCTACCCCTTTTCTGCCGTAATTTCGGACGTAATACCAATTATTGGCTTCTTCAATTCTTAAAGGTCTGCTCTAAAATTTAATATTTATTCTTTATTCTTTATAAGAAAATGATAAACTTTTATCATTATTTTCCGAGATTATTTCACCTTACTATGTCTAAAAATATCCTCTATATTCATGGCTTTAATTCTTCTCCGCAATCACTGAAAGCTGAACAAACAAAAGCATTTTTAGCGACAAATTACCCTGAAATTGTTTTTCATTGCCCACAATTGCTTACTTCTCCTCAAGCGACTATTGAGCAACTAGAGCATATTATTCAACAAGTTGGTGGTAAGGGGGATTGGTTGTTTATGGGATCATCATTAGGTGGGTATTTTGCCAGTTATTTAGCTGAAAAATATCAAACGCTTGCGGTGTTAATAAACCCTGCTATTAAACCTTTTGAGTTACTTGAAGAGTATATTGGGCAGCAAGAAAATCCTTACACAGGCATTGTTTATCAAGTGACTAAGGCACACATGGCAGAGCTTAAAGCGATAGAGCCCAGAAAGCCAAAATTTGATAATAAACAAAAAAATAATTACCTAGTTATGGTACAAACAGGTGATGAAGTGTTAGATTACCAGCAAGCTGTTGAAAAATACCAGCACAGCCACCTTAAAGTTGAGCAAGGTGGTGATCATAGCTTTATTGACTTTGATAAAAGGCTACCGATGATTGCTGATTTTTTGCAGCTAAGCACTAAGTTAAAACATAAAAAATAACAATATTCACATTAGATAGATAAACCATGACCGACCAATATAACTCAGATTCCATCGAAGTACTTAGTGGCTTAGATCCTGTTCGCCATCGCCCTGGCATGTACACAGATACCACCCGCCCAAACCATTTGGGTCAAGAAGTTATTGATAACTCGGTAGATGAGGCATTAGCGGGACACGCGCAAAATATTTTAGTGGTATTAGATTCAGATCAGTCATTAGAGATTGTTGATGATGGCCGAGGTATGCCAACCGATATTCACCCCGAAGAAGGGGTTTCTGGTGTTGAGCTTATTTTTTGTAAACTGCATGCTGGTGGCAAATTTTCAAATAAGAACTATCAATTTTCAGGTGGTTTACACGGGGTTGGTATTTCTGTAGTTAACGCCTTATCAACACGTGTTGATGTGTCTGTTAGACGCAATAGCAAAGTTTATGAAATGGCTTTTGAAAATGGTCATAAGGTGGAAGAATTACGTGAAACAGGCACAGTTGGTAAACGTAATACTGGCACAAGGGTGAAGTTTTGGCCCGACGCTAGCTACTTCGACTCGCCAAAGTTCTCTGTTAAGCGCTTAACACATTTATTGAAAGCAAAAGCGGTATTGTGTCCGGGTTTAACCATTAAATTTCATGATAAAATTGATAATCAAAAATACCAATGGTGCTATGAAGATGGCTTAACTGATTATTTAAAAGAATCTGTTAAAGATTTTGTTAGCTTGCCTGAACAACCATTTATTGGCAGTTTTACCTCACAACATGAAGCCGCAGATTGGGCGGTAACCTGGCTTCCAGAAGGGGGAGAAGGTGTTGGCGAAAGTTATGTCAATTTAATTCCAACGATTGCTGGTGGTACTCATGTTAATGGTTTGCGCCAAGGCTTGCTTGAGTCTATGCGTGAGTTCTGTGAATTTCGTAATCTAATTCCCCGCGGCGTTAAATTAACGCCAGATGATATCTGGGATAAATGTAGCTATATCTTGTCAATTAAGATGCAAGATCCGCAATTTGCAGGGCAAACCAAAGAGCGCTTATCGTCACGTCAATGTGCCGCTTTTGTAACGGGTGTCGTTAAAGATGCTTTTAGTTTATGGCTTAATGAGCACACTGACATTGCCGAGGCTTTGGCAGAGTTTTGTATCAGTAACGCTCAAAAACGTATGCGCGCTAGCAAAAAAGTCGTTCGGAAAAAAATTACCCAAGGGCCAGCCTTACCCGGTAAATTAACTGACTGTGGTAGCCAAGACTTATCTCGCACAGAACTCTTTTTGGTGGAAGGTGACTCAGCGGGTGGTAGTGCTAAACAGGCACGAGATCGTGAAACACAAGCCATCATGCCACTACGCGGTAAAATTCTTAATACTTGGGAGGTAGATTCAGGCCAAATTCTAGCTTCACAAGAAGTACATGATATATCTGTAGCCTTAGGTATAGACCCAGATAGTGATGACTTATCAGAACTACGCTATGGTAAAATTTGTATTCTAGCGGATGCTGACTCGGATGGTTTACATATCGCTACCTTGTTGTGCGCTTTATTCACGCAACATTTTTTACCGCTGGTGCAAGCTGGACATGTTTATGTAGCAATGCCCCCTCTGTATCGAATCGATGTCGGTAAAGAAGTATTTTACGCATTAGATGAAGGAGAAAAAGAGGGGATTCTTGATAGAATAGAAGCAGAGAAGAAGCGTGGTAAAGTGAACGTGCAACGCTTTAAAGGCTTGGGTGAAATGAATCCGTTGCAGCTTAGAGAAACCACGATGGATGTGAACACTCGCCGTTTGGTACAATTAACGGCGCTTGATGGTGAGCACAGTGAAACCATTGAAGTGATGGATATGCTACTGTCTAAAAAGCGCTCAGGTGATCGTAAAGAGTGGTTACAAACCAAGGGTGATATGGCGGTAGTGTAATAATTCTGTCATATAATTATGTAAAAATAACCTAGCTTATTAACCCTTATCAATTGATAGGGGTTTTTTATTTAAATCAGATATAAAAAAATAAATTATGACAATTAAAGTGGGAATTAACGGTTTTGGCCGTATGGGACGTTTAATTATGCGGGCAGCGTATGATTGGCCTGAAATTGAATTTATACAAATTAACGATGTTGCAGGTGATGCTGCGACCTTGGCTCATTTACTTAACTTTGATTCAATTCACGGCCGCTGGCACTTTGAAGCAAGTGTTGATGAAGCAGCAGATAAAAGCCAAATGATTGTTAACGGTGATAAAATAGCGATGTCGCAAAACAGAGCTATAGGCGATACTGATTGGTCAAAATGCGATATTGTTATTGAAGCGTCAGGTGTGATGCGAGATAAAGCAAAACTGCAAGCTTACTTTGACCAAAAGGTGAAGAAAATACTCGTTACCGCGCCAATGAAGGTTTTGAGTGATGATGCTAATAGCGTCAATATTGTTATGGGGGTAAATCATCATTTGTACAAAGCTGACAGCCATAATATTGTCACGGCAGCTTCTTGTACTACTAACTGTTTAGCGCCTGTCGTTAAAGTTTTACAAGATAATATTGGTATTAAACATGGCAGCATGACCACCATACATGACATTACCAATACCCAAACTATTTTGGATGCGCCTCACAAAGACCTACGCCGTGCGCGAGCTTGTGGGCAGTCATTAATTCCTACCTCTACAGGATCAGCTAAGGCAATCACTGATATCTTTCCTGAATTAAAGGGTAAGCTTAATGGTCATGCCGTTCGTGTACCACTTGCGAATGCATCAATTACCGATTGCGTATTTGAGATGAGCCGTAAAGTAACTACGGATGAAATTAATCAATTGATGGCTATGGCAGCAGATGGTGAGTTAAAAGACATCTTAGGCTACGAGGAACGTCCTTTAGTCTCGGTAGATTACAAAACAGATCCAAGGTCAGTTATTGTTGATGCTTTATCTACTATGGTGGTTAATGATAGCCAACTTAAAATGTACCTTTGGTATGACAATGAATGGGGCTATGCAAATCGCAGCGCTGAATTGATGAAGTTACTAGCCCAAAGTTTATAATTTTTCAAGCTACCTATGTTAAATAAAGTGAAAGAACTGCCTGCGGCGATTAAACAATACATGGTGATTACGGTTAATTATTGGGCTTTCACGTTAACCGACGGCGCGCTGCGTATGTTGGTTTTATTGTATTTTTATCAATTGGGGTATTCGCCTTTAGCACTGGCGATGCTATTTCTTTTCTATGAGTTTTTTGGTGTCGTTACTAACCTTGTTGGTGGTTGGCTTGGTGCTCGTATTGGTTTAAATAAAACCATGAACGCAGGTTTATTCATACAGGTTTTGGCCTTACTCATGTTAGCAGCGCCCAATGAATACTTATCTGTAGTATATATCATGGCTGCTCAAGCATTGTCAGGCATCGCTAAAGATCTCAATAAAATGAGTGCCAAAAGTACCATTAAACTGCTTGTGGCAGAGCTTACAGAGAATGGCCGTCAAGAAGCTCTGCAAGGGAGATTATTTACATGGGTTGCCATTCTCACGGGCTCTAAAAACGCGCTAAAAGGAATAGGCTTTTTCTTGGGTGGTTTTTTGCTTACTTATTTAGGGTTTCAAGGTGCCATGCTGTTAATGGCTAGCGTACTGATGTTGGTGGCATTGCTGAGTGTACTTTTATTGAAAACCGATTTAGGTAAAGCAAAATACAAACCCAAATTTAGGCAAATATTTTCTACCCATGCCTCCTTAAATTATTTATCAGCAGCGCGTTTGTGTTTGTTTGCTGCTCGAGATGTCTGGTTTGTGATCGCTTTACCGGTATATTTGGCAAGTCAATTGGCTTGGAGTCATTCCAGTATCGGCGCTTTTTTTGCTTTTTGGATCATTCTTTATGGTTTAGTTCAAGCTTATGCTCCCGCACTCTTTACTCAAAAATCAACCACAGAAGCAAATGGTAAGCTTACAAGTATCTGGTCTGCTACCTTAGCCTTAGTGACGCTATTACTACTGATGAGTTTGACTACTGACCTTGAAACAGAAATAGTACTAATTTCTGGATTACTTGCCTTTGGTGCCGTTTTCGCTATTAATTCATCCTTGCATAGTTATTTGATTGTTGACATAGCTAAAGAAGATGGTATTTCTATGGATGTTGGTTTTTATTATATGGCTAATGCACTAGGGCGGTTACTGGGCACTTTGCTATCAGGTTTTCTCTATCAATATTTCATTGATTCAGGGCAGGGGTTAGTTGCTTGTATATTTGTTTCTGTTATTTTGCTCTTAGCAGCAACATTTTTTGTTAGACGAATAAACTAAAATCGTTTTATACTGCTTATTATAATAATAAATCTTAGGCCTTCATTTTTGCAAGCTCAGTTATCTTATAAATTAATACTGTTATTGTTGATGCTTGTGTTATTGACAAAAACAAGCTCTGCCGAGCCACAAAAAGACTTAACTGAGTTTAGTGATGCTGTTATCAAAATTGAAGAGCTTATCGATAGCAACGCCGTTTTAGCGCATCAACAGTTAAAACGTTACGAGAACCGCTTAGCAGAATTATCAATAAAACAGCAAATTACTTACCATAACCTACTGACTGATATTTATACTTTACAAGCGCAATATAATGAAGCCAAAAATACAGCTAGCATAGGTTTATCATTGACCAAGCAGCTTTCTAGTCCTAGCCTGTTAATTGCAGAATTACTCTATAGTCATGGTTTTGCCATTGAAAACCTTGGCGATTTAGAACTTGCCGCACAAGATTATGAGAGTGGTTTAGAGGTAGCTAAATCTTTTCACGATAAAGTGTTAATTGCCACCGGGCTTATTAATTTAGGCGCGATATATTATCTTACCGATCGTTACGAAGACTCTTTGATAGTATTAAATGATGCATACAATATTGCTAAACAAACCAACGATGAAGAACTAAAGGGCTCGGTAAATTCAGAATTAGGTATTTTATATGCGTATCTAGGCAGAAGTAAGCAATCAATGAGTTATTACCAGCAATCCTATCAGCATTACAAAAAGGCGAATAAAAAAATTTTAGCGCTAAATGCTTTAGTTAATATTGCTATCAACCATCTTGATAGTGAAGAATATGAACAAGCAATCAGGGCTTATAAAACTATTATAAAAGAATCAAACGGCGTCGAACAAAGTGAGATTATGTATAACACTTATTCGGGTCTGTCGTGGGCCAATTTAAAAAATCAGCAGCCTAACCCTGAAGCAAGTTATCAATATTTATTAATAGCAAAACAGTACATAGACAGTATTGAGCGGCGCGATATTAATATGCAGTTTGCAAGGGATGAAGCCTTTGTGCTTTTTGAGCTTGAACGTTTGGATGAAGCATTAGTCAGCATAGCAAAAGTTGAACAAATTTTGGCGGCACAAAAGCCTTTAGGGCGACTGAAAATGCAGACTAAAACGAGTATAACTAATTTAAAGTCGAAAATATATTTCAAATTAGGTCAGTTTAAACAAGCCTATCAACTGCAAAAGCAAAGGCTGGCATTGAGTAAAATAAACCTTAATAACGAGCATACTCGTTCGGTTGCCGAAGTACGTTTAGCGTTAGAAGTTAAACAGGCTGATTTGCATAAAAAGTATTTAGAAAATAAAAACTCACTGCAAGCTATGGCATTAAAGGAAGCATCCGCTGAACAGCAACAGCAAAGAATCTATTTATTATCAATAGCCATTGTTGCTTTGTTGTTTGCATGGCTGTTAATAAAGTTAGTGCAAGCTCAGCATCGCCTGTATAAAGTCTCTAGCATTGATATGTTAACTGGCATTGCCAATCGCCGAAGCTTGATGAAACAAGGTCAGCAGTTATTTAACCGAGCTAATAGCAAACAAGCAGACTTTAGTGTGTTAATGATTGATGTAGATAATTTTAAAAAAGTGAATGACAAGTTTGGTCACAGTGTAGGTGACAAAGTACTGCAACGTATTGCAAAGCTAGGTGAGCAGTTAATGCGAAAGACCGATGTTTATGGCCGCTTTGGTGGTGAAGAATTTATTGTCTTTTTGCCAAACACCTCACTTGCGCAAGCGAAAATTATTGCTGAGCGTTATAGAAAATCAATAAACGGTTATTCTTGGCCGTCTGATTTACCTTTTGATACAAAATTTAACATGAGTATAAGTATTGGCGTAGCTTGTACTGCTGAGCTTGAAAGAGCAGATAAGGGGGACTTAGAAGCGGTAATTAATGTTGCCGATGCATGTCTTTATCATGCTAAATCAAAGGGTAGGAATAGAGTATGTGGCTGATGGTTAATAATATTATTCGTTACCTATTTCTTGGTATATTTTTGGCCGTTAGCGGTAATGCCTATGCCATACAAGTTATTGTTGAAGAAGCAGGAGAACAGTTCTCTAAGCCCATTGCCTTGAATGTTACTTCAGCTAATAAAACTGAGTATAAAGTCAGCGCAAACATACTTACTTTGCTTGAGTTATCAAACCGTAACCCTACAGAAGTGGCGATAAAACAGGTAAACTTTCAGCAAAATATTTCCCAATTAAATGTTGCTGAGCAGTATTTGCTTTTATTAATAAAAGCTAAAATAAAGCAGCAAGGCTCTCAACATCAGCAAGCCATTGACTTGTTAGAGCAAGCTAAGCTCTTGGAAGAAAAAATCGCCGATCGACAGTTGTATTTACCTACCTTTGCTGACTTATACCTTGTTTTGATCGAAAGTTTGCTAGCCATCGATAATTTTGAGCAAGCGTATCAAGCGAAAAAAACTTATATTAAAAAGTTTAATGATTACAGTGACGAAAAACGCGATAAAACCATAGCCTTGTTGACGAAAAAATATGAGATAGCCCATAAAGTAGAAGCGAATGAATTACTTGATAATGAAAATAAATTAAAAGTATTACAGCTAGCTGATGTTAAAAGGCAGCAAGCCCATCAACAACGAAATTTCATTTTGATTTTTTGTGGGATTTTGGTTTTTATCTTATTATTTTTTCGGCAATTTAAAGTCAGAAAAAAATTAGTGTTACTAAGTAAAACGGATAGCTTGACGGGTTTGTTAAATCGTTCTGCCTTATTTAGTCAAGGGCAAGCTTTGGTGAAGAACACGCTTGCGCAGCAAAAAGATTTAAGTATTTTATTGTTTGATATTGACCACTTTAAAAACATAAATGATGATTTTGGTCATCAAAAAGGTGATTTAGTACTGGTAGAAGTCGCAAAATTAGTTAATGAAACGATGCGCGCTAGAGATGTTTTTGCCCGTTTAGGTGGAGAAGAGTTTGTAATTTTGTTGCCTAATACTGATATTGATAAAGCAAAAGCGATTGCGGTGCGAGTCACTGAAAAAATTGCCCTACATAACTTTAAAAAGCTAGGGGTAAACCGTCCTATTACCCTAAGTATTGGTGTAGCCAATATTAAAGATACTGCCACAGCATTTGATGACATTTTACATGCGGCGGATTTAGCCATGTATCAAGCCAAACAGCATGGGCGAAATCAAATGGTAAATTATGCCACTATTGCACAAGATCAAGAAAGGCGGACTAATTAGTCTTTTCTGGCTTTTGCTATTTTTTTTAAAATGATAAGCTGTCATTGCCTTATAAGAAAAACAATTCGCTCTTGCTAATTATATAGTCTGCGAACCTAGGAAAATCATTTCATGTCTGATGTACTCGAATATAGTCCTGATGGGGTTGAACAAGTCCCTTTAAGACGTTTTACCGAAGAAGCTTATTTAAATTATTCCATGTATGTCATTATGGACAGGGCTTTGCCCCATATTGGCGACGGTTTAAAACCTGTACAAAGGCGAATTGTTTACGCTATGTCAGAGCTAGGCTTGTCGGCTGCGGCTAAGTATAAGAAATCAGCGCGTACCGTCGGTGATGTGCTAGGTAAATTTCATCCGCATGGTGATAGCGCCTGTTATGAAGCCATGGTGTTAATGGCACAACCATTTTCCTATCGTTATCCTTTGGTTGATGGGCAAGGAAACTGGGGCGCACCGGATGATCCTAAATCATTTGCCGCTATGCGTTATACCGAATCTCGTTTATCACGTTTTAGTGAAATATTACTCGCCGAGCTAGGTCAAGGCACGGTTGATTGGGTACCAAATTTTGATGGCACCATGAAAGAGCCTAAAACGCTACCTGCACGTTTACCGCATATTTTGCTTAATGGTATCACAGGTATTGCGGTGGGTATGGCGACAGACATTCCTCCTCATAACGTTCGTGAAATTGCTGATGCTTGTGTTCACCTTATTGAGCAACCTAAAGCTGAAGTTGCCGATCTACTGGAGTTTGTACAAGGGCCTGACTACCCCACCGATGCTGAAATTATTACCCCTAAAGCAGATATCGAAAAAATATACCAAACGGGTCGTGGCAGCATTAAAATGCGGGCAGTTTATGACGTAGAGCAAGGTGAGGTGGTTATTACCGCTTTACCTCATCAAGCCTCTGGCGGCAAAGTATTAGAGCAAATAGCGGCCCAAATGACCGCAAAAAAACTGCCTATGGTAGTGGATCTTCGTGATGAGTCAGATCATGAAAATCCTGTGCGTTTAGTGGTGGTGCCACGTTCTAACCGTGTTGATATTGAACAATTAATGCAGCACTTATTTGCTAGTACCGACTTAGAAAAAAGTTATCGCGTCAATATCAATATGATTGGCCTAGACAACAGACCCGCGGTGAAAAATTTACGTGAAATTTTAACTGAATGGTTAGAGTATCGCCACGAAACGGTACGTCGCCGTTTGCAATATCGATTAGATAAAGTACTGGCTCGTTTACATATTTTAGATGGCTTACTCATTGCTTATCTTAATATTGATGAAGTGATTGAAATTATTCGAGGCTTTGATGATCCTAAAGCCGAATTAATGTCACGCTTTGCTTTATCAGATATTCAAGCTCACGCTATTCTTGAAATTAAATTACGTCAACTTGCTAAGCTAGAAGAAATTAAAATTAAAGCTGAGCAAGATGAATTAAATAAAGAGCGTGAATACTTAGAAAAAATACTTAACTCTAAAGCGCGTATGAACACGCTGATGAAAAAAGAAATTTTAGCTGCGGCAGAGCAATATGGCGATGATCGCCGCTCAAAATTAGTGGTACGTAGCGAAGCAAAAGCATTAACCCAAAAAGATTTAGTACCGAGTGAACCCGTCACTGTGGTGGTTTCTGATAAAGGCTGGGCGCGCTGTGCCAAGGGACATGATATTGACGCAGCAGCCATGAACTATAAATCAGGAGATAGCTATTTATGTAGCGCCAAAGGACGTAGTAATCGTCCTGTGGCATTTATTGACTCTTCAGGTCGTGCTTTTACTACCGACGCCCATACTCTGCCAACCGCGCGAAGTCAGGGGGAGCCGTTAACAGGTCGTTTTAATTTAGCAACAGGTGTCACCTTTGTTCATTGTGTGATGGCAAATGACGACACTAAATACTTATTAGTAAGCGATGCGGGCTACGGCTTTATCAGCTGTTTTAGTGATATGATTTCTCGCAATAAAAACGGTAAAGCGATGATTTCTTTACCCCAGTCGGCAAAAGTGATGATGCCACAACAAATAGAGCATATTGACACAGATCGCTGCTTAACGATCACAACCGAAGGGCGCATGTTAGTTTTCCCTGTGAAAAACTTACCTATGCTAAGTAAAGGAAAAGGCAATAAAATTATTAATATTCCTTCAGCAAGAGCAAAAACTCGTGAGGAATACGTTACGCTGTTAACCATAATACCTGAAGGTGCCTCGGTTACTTTACATGCGGGTAAGCGAAAATTAACCTTAAAAACCAGCGATATTGAGCATTATCGGGGTGAGCGAGGTCGACGTGGTAACAAGCTGCCACGTGGCTTACAGCGTGTTGATAAAGTGGTTGTTGAAGCTATAGCATCAACACAAATGGGTAGTGAAGACGTTAACTCTGACGATTAGCGTACTTTACATTAATACTTTTAAGAAATTATTAATCACCATTTAAATCACCTTAAACTTGTATTTTAAGGTGATTTATTTATAAAAAACCAGAAATATTGGCTACTTAGCTAGTATCACAGCGTATAATACCTTTTGCTGGCATTATCACCCTCACTTGTTTTTAAGCGCTTCATTGATCCCAATCAAAGTTAAGTGTTAACAATAATTGTTTTCATTGTAACCAAGCGCTTCTTTGTGTAAAATGGAAATAATAGTAATTCTCATTAGCTATTGGCGTTTTAGTCACATATCAATGAGTGTTTATCAGTATAATTTTTGGGTGAAAATCATGACGTTAGTGGATTTAAGCAGAAATCAAATTGCCAAAATTAGCGCTTTACCGCTTGATGAAACATTAACTGCGCAGTTGCTAGAGCAAGGGTTTTCTTTGCGAACAGTAGTTGCGCTTGTCCATAAAGCTCCTTTCAATGGTCCGTTAGCTTTTAAACTTCATAATACCAAAATAAGTATCCAACGCTCTATCGCTGAGCAAATACAAGTAGCCTACGTGTAAGTTACTTGCAAGTTTTAATGAGTTTCCTTTATGAGTTGTTGTAATACTGCTTCGCCTTCTGAACAGAGGGCTTTCCTATCAGTAAAAAATAAGCACTTTGCGCTAGTTGGTTTTGCTAACACAGGTAAAAGCACGCTGTTTAATTTGTTGTCAAACAATAAACAAAAAGTAGGTAACTTTTCCGGTGTTACGGTTTCTGCGAAAAAATCTGCAATCACCTTAAATGATCAACCAGCTATTTTATCTGATTTACCGGGGTTGAGTTCATTAACAAAGCGCGGTGAGCAAGGACAGGACCTGACCATTTCTCAGCAGTTTATTACCGAAAATGACATTGACTGCTTAATCAACTTAGTCGATATAAACCAGTTATCCCGTCAACTTTATTTAACCAGTCAGCTACTTGAACTTGGCGTTCCTATGGTAGTGGTACTGAATAAAATTGACCGAAAAGCACAGTTATCAGTTGATATTGATAAGTTAAGTGAAGAATTAGGCTGCCCAGTATTTGCTATTAGCGCACAAGGCCAAAATGCTTTGACGGTATTTGAGCAAGGTATGGCAAACGCTTTACCTAAATTAACAGCAAGAAAACAAACAAATAAAACTGACTTTAGTGAGCAAAACACCAGTATTCAAGCTAAGCATGATTACATTGCCGACTTATTAAGTCGTGCTAGTGTCGGTTCTCATAGTGGCGCAAGCTTCAGTGATAAATTAGATAATTTTGTCCTGCATCCTATTACTGGTATGCCAGTATTTTTAGGGATGATGTATTTGCTCTTTATGTTTGCTATTAATGTCGGTAGCGCTTTTATTGATTTTTTTGATATCCTCAGCGGTACCCTGTTTGTCTCTTACCCCTTACACCTACTTGCTCCTTTAGATTTGCCTCAGTGGTTACTGACGATAGTGGAGGGGATAGGCTCAGGTGTACAAACCGTTGCTACCTTTATTCCCGTGATCGCCTGTTTATTTATTGGTTTATCGTTATTAGAAACATCAGGTTATTTAGCCCGAGCGGCTTTTGTTGTTGATAGCCTGATGCAAAAAATTGGTTTGCCAGGCAAAGCTTTTGTACCACTGATTGTTGGCTTTGGTTGTACAGTACCAGCGGTGATGTCGGCAAGAGTTTTAGATAGCGAGCGTGAACGTATCACGACTGTCATGATGGCGCCGTTTATGTCTTGCGGCGCACGCCTTCCTGTTTATGCCTTATTTGCGGCAGCATTTTTTCCTGACAGTGGTCAAAATTTAGTTTTCTTACTGTATTTAATTGGTATAGCCGCGGCTATTTTTACCGGTTTTCTATTAAAGAAAACTGTGCTGTCAGGTAGCAGTTCATTAAATATTATGGAGCTACCTAATTACGAATTACCAAAGCTTGCTGTGATCAGTAAACGTGTTTGGCAGCGTACTTATAGCTTTATTACTGGGGCAGGGAAAACGATAGTCATCGTGGTTTGCTTACTTAACTTTTTTAACTCTATCGGTACAGATGGTAGCTTTGGACATCAAGACAGTAAAAACTCTATTTTAAGTCAGAGCGCAAAAATAGTGATGCCAGTGCTTGCCCCTATGGGTGTGAAGGAAGAAAACTGGCAAGCAGGTGTTGGTATTATAACCGGTATTTTTGCAAAGGAAGTTTTGGTGGCAACGTTTAATAGCCTATATTCTCCCAGTCAAGGTGATGATGAAGGCGAACCATCATTAACCGATAGCTGGCATCAGGCAATAGACAGCATAAAAGAAAATCTATTAGGTATCGCACCTGATGATCCTCTAGGTATCAAAGTGGGAGACTTAACCGACTTAGAGGCAGTAGCTTTAGAGCAAGAAGTTGAGTTAAGCACTTACCAAGTGATGCAGGCTGCCTTTGTTGGTCAGCTAGGCGCTTTTAGTTACTTACTCTTTATATTACTTTATACCCCTTGTGTGGCTGCTATGGGAGCTATTAAAAATGAAGTGGGCAGTCGCTGGGCTGGATTTGCGGCAATATGGAGCTTCTTGCTTGCTTATTTAATGGCAACTTTGTGCTTTCAAATAGGTAGCTTATTGATTACGCCCATGTTTTCAAGCATTGCAATTGCTGTCGTGATGTTATGTTTTGTCGGTGTTTACCTTTGGTTGAAGCACAAAGGCGGCAGAGTGCTCACTATCCCTATTTCAGTAAAATACTCTTAGTTTATGTAATCTTTTTAGTATTAGGCTATTTTATTTATTAATCCTTAAAAATCAGGATAGAATAGTCTCTTTACTGAAAAGTCAAAACAAGAAACTAGGATCTCCATGACCATTCTCTCCATGATAGTTGCTACTGCCGATAATAATATTATTGGTAAAGATAACGACATGCCTTGGCATTTGCCAGCAGATTTAGCCTACTTTAAAAAAGTGACTTTAGGAAAGCCTATAATCATGGGCAGAAAAACCTTTGAATCTATTGGTAGACCCTTACCCGGACGTCGAAATATTGTTATTTCACGCGATGAATCGTATCAAGCCCCGGGCATTGATACGGTAGCCTCTGTTGAACAAGCGTTGAGTTTAGTTGATGGCTCTGATGGCAATGACGCGGTGGAAGAGATTATGGTGATCGGCGGTGGCGCAATTTATCAACATTGTTTGCCTAATGCCGATCGTTTATACGTTACTCACATAAGAGCGACTATTGATGGTGATACACAATTTCCACATTATGACGATGGCCGTTGGCAAAAAATTAGTAGTGAATTACGCTTAAGTGATGAAAAAAATGCTTACGATTTGGATTTTTGTATTTATCAGCGAGTAGTCAATGAAGCTTAGCTTTTTCTTAGGACATCAAAACTATAACCGTAACTCGCTAGCGCTAATTCTACTTGTTTTCGGTATCGGCTCTGCGTTATATGTTAATTATTTTGTCGAAGGAATAGCAGTTAATTCAGCCTATCACTATGGCCTGTGGTCATTGATGCCAGCATTTATCACCATATTATTATCTTGGCTTATACGAGAGCCATTAACCGCTTTGTTAAGTGGTATTGCTGTAGGTGCCTTTATGATGGGACAATATGATCTTACCGATCAAATATTGATCCCTTCCATGGCACAAGTGGGTACTGCGGGCTTGCTGCTCCTCTATTTATGGCTGCTAGGTGGTTTATTAGGTATCTGGTCAAAAACTGGTGCAGCGCAGGCTTTTGCTGACTATATGACTAAGCACTTTGTTCGTGGTCAACGCTCTGCCAAATTAGTGACTTGGTTTTTAGGCATTCTGTTTTTCCAAGGCGGTACTATGAGTACTGTGCTTGTTGGTACTACCGTGCGCCCTTTGGCAGATAAAGCAGGTATTAGCCATGAAGAAATGAGCTATATTGTTGATTCAACCGCATCACCTATTGCTATAGTTATCGCTTTTAATGCTTGGCCGGCTTATGTGCAAGCCTTGATATTTGTGCCTGGTGTGGCATTTTTAGCAACCGAAGCGGATCGCTTAGCATTTTTCTTCTCAGCCGTGCCTTTTAGCTTTTATGGAATTATTGCCGTTATTGGTACCTTATTGCTGAGCCTAAATATAACGACGTTTTCAGGAAAACGAATTCGTCAAGCGCATCAACGTGCGGCAACAATAGGAAAATTAGACGCTCCGGGAGCTAAACCACTAAGTGCTAAAGAACTACAAGCCCATGATGTTCCCCATGGTTATAAGTCACATGTGCTTGAGTTTATTCTACCGTTAGTAACCTTGATTGCCATTGCGGTACTTACTTTTATCTTTTATGGCGCACCAAAGATTAATTGGGCATTTGGCGCGGCATTATTACTGAGTGCTTTTATGGCGTTAGCCAAAGGGATGTCACTAAGCAATATTATTGATGGTTTTAGCAACGGTTTAAAAGGTGTAGTGCTCGCTTCGGTAATATTGATGTTAGCGGTAACCATTGGTGCTATCAGCAAGCAAATTGGTGGTGGCTTGTATTTAGTATCATTACTTTCTGAGCAAGTTCCTTATTGGTTATTGCCCGTTATTTTGCAATTTATGGCGATGTTAATTGCTTTTTCTACCGGTACAAGTTGGGGAACGTTTGCTATTGCCTTTCCCCTCGCTATGCCATTAGCTTGGGCAATTGCACAATCTGCAGGACTTGATAACCCTGAGTTATTTATGATGGTGTGTTTTGCCACGGTCTTAAATGGTAGTGTTTATGGTGACCAATGTTCGCCTATTTCAGATACCACTATTTTAAGTTCAATGACCACAGGTTGTGACATGATGGATCATGTTAAATCGCAAATTGTCCCCGCCACTTATGCGGCGGGTTTAGCTGCAGTTTTGTGGACATTGACTGTGGTAATTTTTGCTTAATTTGGGCTATAAAAAAAGCTTGTAGGTTTCATCAACCCAACAAGCTTTTTACTCGAAACTCGAAACTAGCTTTCACTAATCACAAAATCTAGAATACCCATAGCAGCTTTGCGCCCTTGATCTATGGCAGTAACGACTAAATCTGAGCCAAGTACCATATCGCCACCGGCGAAGATATTTTGCTTACTGGTTTGTAGCGCAAAATCACTGTTATCTACAGCAAGAACCCTGCCACGCGAATCAAGTTCAACACCAGCATCTTTCATCCATTGTGGAGGACTTGGTAAGAAACCAAAAGCGATAACTACCGCGTCAGCCTCCATAACAAATTCACTGCCTTCAATGGGCTCTGGGTTACGTCTGCCATTGGCATCCGGCGCGCCAAGTTGGGTTTTCACAAACGTAACACCTAGGGCTTTACCCTTGTCATCAACGGCAATATCAAGTGGTTGCAAATTAAAGGCAAAGTTAACGCCTTCTTCTTTGGCATTTTGAACTTCACGTGGTGAGCCGGGCATGTTGGCTTCGTCACGACGATAAGCACAAGTAACCTCTGTTGCACCTTGACGAATAGAGGTGCGAACACAATCCATAGCGGTATCACCACCGCCTAGCACGACAACTTTTTTGCCTTTAAAGCTAACAAAGGGTTTTATTTGGTTTGATTGCTCTTGGGTAATTCCCATGACGTTTTGGGTATTGCCAATAAGGAAGTCTAGTGCGTTATATACACCAGTAGCGCCTTCATGCTCAAAACCACCACTCATGTCTTTATAAGTACCAAGGGCCAAAAATACCGCATCAAATTCATTACTGATATCTTCAAAGCTAACATCAACACCAACATTAGTGTTAAGACGAAATTCAATACCCATGCCTTCAAATATTTCACGACGCTTTTGGATGACATCTTTTTCTAGTTTAAATGATGGAATACCAAAGGTTAACAAGCCACCAATTTGCGCATGTCGGTCATATACCACAGCATCAACCCCATTACGAGTTAATACATCGGCACAGGCAAGACCCGCAGGACCAGCACCAATGACTGCAACACGCTTACCTGTTTTGATAACATCAGATAAATCTGGCTTCCAGCCTTGAGATAGCGCGGTATCAGTAATATGTTTTTCAATATTACCAATAGTCACTGCGCCAAATTCGTCATTGAGTGTACAAGCTGATTCACATAACCTGTCTTGTGGACATACGCGGCCACACATTTCAGGCAAACTATTGGTTTGGTGACACAAGTCAGCCGCTTCAAAAATTCTTCCTTCGGTGACTAGCTCTAACCATTGTGGAATATAGTTATGTACGGGACATTTCCATTCACAGTAAGGATTTCCACATTCCAAGCACCTATCTGCTTGGCCTGCACTTTGTTCGCTACTTAATGGCTCGTAAATTTCAACAAAGTTGATTTTACGTTCACTGATTAATTTTTTTGCTGGATCGATTCGTTTTACATCAATAAATTGATAAACATTTTTACTCATGATTTGTAATTCCTTATCAATTAATTATTGTGCTTGAACGCGTAATTCTGCACTTGAACGGCTTCGATGACCTAGTAAGGTTTTTACATCGGTTGCTGTTGGCTTAATTAACTTGAATAATGGTGCGAATTTATCAAAGTCGTGTAAAATTTCATGTGCACGTAAACTACCCGTTTCTTCAAGGTGATGATTGATAATGCCACGCAAATGCTCTAAATGAATAGCTAAATCGTCAACGGCTAACATCTCGATAGACTCGGTGTTTAAGCGAGTGTCTAAATCGCCTTGTTCATCGAGTACGTAAGCAAAGCCACCCGTCATACCCGCACCGAAATTAACGCCAATATCGCCTAAAATAGTGACGATACCACCTGTCATATATTCACAGGCATGGTCACCGGTGCCTTCAATAACGGCATGACAACCTGAGTTACGTACCGCAAATCGCTCACCTGCGCGACCACAAGCGTATAATTTACCGCCGGTAGCACCGTACAAACAAGTATTCCCCATGATCATGGTTTTATGACTTAAGTACTCAACGCCTTTTGGTGGTTTAACGGTAAGCATACCACCCGTCATACCTTTACCTACGTAATCGTTAGCGTCACCGGTTAGAATAAGGTTTAAACCACCCGCATTCCAAACCCCAAAACTTTGTCCGGCTGTACCTGATAAATGAATGGTGATTGGCGCAATAGCCATACCTTGATCGCCGTGTTGACGAGCAATTTCACCTGATAGCGTCGCACCAACAGAGCGGTCTGTATTTTGAATAGTAAACCTAAACTCACCACCATTACTATGAGCAACAGCATCTTGGGCTGCGGCAAGCATTTGTTGGTTTAATTTCCCTTCATCAAACGGGTTATTCTCTTCCGTTTGGTGAAGAGCAGTATCCTCTGCTGCAACAACTGGTGCGATGATCGGGGATAAGTCTAGTTTTTGTTGCTTAGCACTAATGCCGTCAATTTGTGTTAATAAATCCACACGACCAATAATATCAGTTAAGCTTTCAACACCTAAACTGGCCAGAATTTCACGGACATCGTGAGCGATAAATTTAAAGTAGTTCATCACTTGATCGGGTAAGCCTTTAAAGAATTGCTCACGTAAGACATCATCTTGTGTGGCAACACCTGTTGCACAATTGTTTAAGTGACAAATTCGTAAAAATTTACAGCCGAGTGCAACCATAGGTGCGGTACCAAAACCGAAGCTTTCAGCACCTAAAATAGCGGCTTTTACAATATCAACACCGGTTTTTAAGCCGCCATCAACTTGTAAGCGTACTTTATGACGTAAACCGTTGGTAACTAAGGCTTGATGGGCTTCAGCTAAGCCTAATTCCCAAGGACAACCAGCATATTTAACTGAAGTTAATGGGCTCGCTGCAGTGCCGCCGTCATAACCTGAAATGGTAATGAAGTCAGCATAAGCCTTGGCAACACCTGCGGCAATTGTACCAACGCCTGGGCCCGATACTAGTTTCACAGAAATAACTGCTCTTGGATTAACCTGTTTTAAATCAAAAATAAGCTGGGCTAAATCTTCAATAGAGTAGATATCATGATGAGGCGGAGGAGAAATTAAGGTCACCCCAGGTACAGAGTATCGCAGTTTAGCGATTAATGGTGAGACTTTATCACCTGGCAATTGACCACCTTCACCCGGTTTTGCCCCTTGTGCTACTTTAATTTGCAAAACGTCTGCATTGATTAAGTAATGTGGTGTGACACCAAAGCGCCCCGAGGCGATTTGTTTGATACGTGAATTTTTCACTGTACCGAATCGACGTTCGTCTTCACCACCTTCACCTGAGTTTGAGCTACCACCTAAGCGGTTCATGGCAATAGCCAGTGCTTCATGTGCTTCAGGGCTGAGTGCGCCAATGGACATCGCTGCTGAATCAAAGCGTTTATACATCTCGCTATCACTTTCAACTTGCGAAATGTCGATGGCATCACAGTCATCTTTTAAGGCTAATAAATCGCGTAGCATAGCGGCAGGGCGATTATTTACTTCATCAGCGTATTGACGATAATCATCATAATTAGCACTTTGCACAGCGCGCTGTAAGTAGTTAACAACATCAGGGTTGAAGGCATGGTATTCTTCACCGTGCACATATTTAAGTAAGCCACCATGTGACATTTTTTGATGAGGTAAAAAGGCCTTACGAGCAAGGTTAATATTGTCTTGCTCAATATCATTAAAATCAGCACCTTGAATGCGGCTTGGTAAGTCGCTAAAACATAACTCCATAATGTTGTCATTTAAGCCGATAACTTCAAACAAACCGGCGCAGCGGTAACTGGCGATAGTTGAAATACCCATTTTAGAGAGTATTTTTAACAAACCTTTATTGATACCTTCGCGGTAGTTAACGACAGCGTCACGAGCGCTTAATTTGATTTGCCCTTGTTCCACTAATTGCTCGATAGTTTCAAAGGCTAAATAAGGATAGATGGCTGTTGCGCCCAAACCTAATAGCACGGCATATTGATGCGAATCACGTACTGATGCTGTTTCAACAATAATGTTTGAATCACAGCGCAGTTGTTGGTCTACCAAACGTTTTTGTACTGCGCCAACAGCCATAGCAGCTGGAATAACCAGTAAACCTTGGTGAGTTTGTCGATCTGAAAGCACTAAAATAACTGTACTTTTATTGCGTACTAAGTCTTCTGCTTCGTTACATAAACGGATAATGGCGGCTTCTAAACCTTCATCACTATCATAAGTTAAGGTTAATGTGTCTGAGCGATAATGCTCAGGGTCTAGCTCACGTAACTGTTTTAAACCGGTATACATTAATATCGGGGTTGAAAAAATCATGCGATCGGCATGCCCCGACGTTTCATTAAATACATTGTGCTCGCGACCAATACAAGTAGCAAGCGACATCACATATCGCTCACGCAGTGGATCAATCGGTGGATTGGTCACTTGGGCAAATTGCTGACGGAAGTAATCATATAAGGTGCGAGGTTGGCTTGATAACACTGCCATCGGTGTATCATCGCCCATAGAGCCTGTCGCTTCTTGACCATTTTCAGCCAATGTTTTAATCACTTGCTGAATTTCTTCATAGCTGTAATTGAACATTTTGTGGTATTGAGTCATTTCTGTATCAGAAAAAATGCGGACACCGATTTGGTTTGCTTCTAATTGATCAAACGGCACTAAACGACGAATGTTTTTGTCTAACCATTCGCGGTACGGGTGTCGCTCTTTTAAGTCATTGTTTATGTCATTTGAGTTATATAATGTACCCGTGTAAGTATCAAGCGCGAGCATTTCACCCGGACCAACGCGACCTTTTTCAACCACTTCATCTTCGCCATAATCCCAAATCCCCACTTCTGAGGCTAGGGTAATAAAACCATTTCGGGTAATAACATAACGGGCAGGACGTAAGCCATTTCTATCTAAATTACAGGCTACATGACGGCCATTGGTCATTACTACGCCAGCAGGACCATCCCATGGCTCCATATGCATAGAGTTAAATTCATAAAATGCCCGTAATTCATCATCCATTAAGTTACTATTTTGCCATGCAGGTGGCATTAATAAACGCATGGCACGGTATAAATCCATACCCCCAGCAAGAAGAAGATCGAGCATATTATCTAATGAAGATGAATCCGAGCCACTTTGACCAACAAAAGGAGCGGCATCTTGTAAGTCTGGTAATAATGGCGATTTGAAGCGATAGGTACGTGCACGTGACCATTGACGGTTACCATTTATGGTATTGATTTCACCATTATGAGCAAGATACCTAAAGGGTTGCGCTAAATACCACTGTGGTGAGGTGTTAGTAGAAAAGCGCTGATGAAATACACAGATAGCACTTTGCATACGAATATCGGCAAGATCTAAATAAAAATTAGCTAGATCTTTAGGCATCATTAAGCCTTTATAGATAGTAACTAAACAAGACAAGCTGGCCACATAAAACACATCGTCGGTAATGCGTTTTTCTGCACGGCGACGTGCCATATATAAACGTCGCTCTAAATCACGGTTACGCCATCCCGGAGGGGCATCAACAAAAACTTGTTCAATAGTAGGCATGTTATTCAGGGCGGCATCACCTAGTACAGATGTGTCAATAGGTACTGTGCGCCAACCTATTAGGGTTAAGCTTTCGTTAGCAAATTCTTCTTCTAATATTTTTTTAGATAGGGCGGCAGCAACGGGATCAGGATTTAAAAATATCATCCCAACAGCGTATTTTTTGCCTAGCCTCCAACCATTATCTTCGGCAACGGCGCGAAAGAAGCTGTCAGGCTTTTGTAATAATAAGCCACAACCATCGCCTGTTTTACCATCGGCAGCAATACCACCACGATGTTGCATACGATCAAGGGCTGAAATAGCGGTTTTAATTAGTTTATGGCTGGTCTCACCCTGTTGATGGGCTATTAAACCAAAACCACAATTTTCTCGTTGAACGCTATGATCATAAAGCTGCATTATTGTCTCCTAATAAAAAGCCACTTGGTTAACAGGATAAAAAGAATAAAGGTATGAAAAAAGCGCATAACTATCCCGTTTTTGAGCCAAGAGGGATTGCTTACACTACTCATTTATAGCGGAAAGGTCAATAATAATAGAGCATTTGCTCGTAATTTTTTTACATGATTATAAGGAGGAAATTTGCTAAATTATAACTGTGAATTATAAAGCCTTGTTTTTTAGTTGTATTTGATTTTTTTGAGTGTGAATTCATACGACTAAAGTTTAATTTTATGAAACTTTATTACATTTTTCGTAACTTTATATTTTTTGGGAATATTGTGTATTTATTCAGTTTATAATGCTCAGTATTTATAAGCTAGATACCGTCATTATGGAAATAAAGAGGGTGTAATGGATGATTTACTCGAATAATATTCGAAATATTTTGATATTTAGGTGATAAATTTTACTGGCACTCCTAGGTTTCTTACCTGATAGCAGGAACGTGATTACAAGCATAGAGCAGATAGCGTTGATGGGAAGGGGGGATAACCATTGTATTTTTATACATCTAACTTCGCCGTTATCAAGGCAGCGAAGTTAGATTAGTAATAGCAGTAGTAGGAAAGTTGCTTAAGGAAGGTAACTCTTACCCATTAGGAAGCTATCAACTTCACGCGCACAGCGGCGACCTTCATCAATTGCCCACACTATCAAGCTTTGACCACGACGACCATCACCAGCAGCGAACACACCTTCTTTGCTGGTAGCAAACTTATTATAGTCTGCAGCAATGTTAGAGCGGTTATCTTGCTCAAGGCCAAATTGTTCAATCAATCCACCTTCAGGGCCCATAAAACCCATGGCTATCAGTACGATATCAGCAGCAAGCACTTTTTCACTGCCGGCAACTTCCTTAGGGAACATTTGTCCTTTATCGTTGCGTTGCCAGGTAATATCAACGGTATGGACCGCTTTAACATTTCCCTGATCGTCACTTTCAATTTTTTTAGTCATCACTAAGTACTGACGTGGATCTTGCCCTTGAATTTCAATGGCTTCGTTTTGGCCATAATCTACCAATAAACGTTTAGGCCATTGTGGCCAAGGATTATCATCCCCACGCTCTTCTGGCGGACGCGGCATAATCTCTAGTTGAATCGCACTGTTACATTGATGACGTAATGAGGTGCCAATGCAATCTGTACCGGTATCACCACCACCAATAACAACAACATTTTTACCTTTAGCATTAATGTATTGACCATCTTGGTGCTCGCTATCAAGTAAGCTTTTGGTATTTGCTTTGAGGAAGTCCATAGCAAAATGAACACCGTTTAGCTCACGGCCTTCAACCGGTAAATCGCGTGGTACTGTCGCGCCAATACACAAAACTACGGCATCAAAATCATTTTCAAGTTGCTCAACAGTAATGTCTTTACCCACTTCGGTGTTAGTGACAAAAACAATACCTTCTTCCGCTAAAATATCAACACGGCGCTGTACTAGCTCTTTTTGCAACTTCATATTTGGAATGCCGTACATTAGCAGGCCGCCGATACGATCGGCGCGCTCAAATACAGTAACCATATGACCAGCTTTGTTAAGCTGCGCCGCAGTGGCAAGACCTGCAGGTCCAGAACCAATAACTGCAACATTTTTACCCGTACGAGCGACTGGTGGCTGAGCAACCACCCAGCCTTCTTTAAAGGCATGATCAATGATTGATTTTTCATGCAGCTTAATGGTTACTGGATCAGCATTGATACCAAGTACGCATGCTCCTTCACATGGCGCAGGGCAAACTCGACCAGTAAATTCTGGGAAGTTATTGGTTTTATGTAACAAATCTACCGCATCTTTCCAGCGACCTTTGTAAACCAATTCATTCCACTCAGGAATAACATTATTAACCGGACAACCAGCAACCGCAGGAGCAAATTCAGACTTTGCCGACTGACAAAACGGCACACCACAATCCATACAACGAGAAGCTTGTTGCTCAATGTCTTGTTGTGGCATTTTTCCTGACACTTCAAGCCAGTCAATTAAGCGTTCACTTGCGTTGCGCTCAGCTGGTAAGGCTCGTTTTACCTTGATAAACCCTGTTGGATTTCCCATAATATTTTCTCCTTAGTCGCTTAAGCTTTAGCGCTAGCAATATTGTTTAAATGAATGTCGAATGCTTCAACGGCGATATCGTATTCAGAATCATGCTTGCCTGTGTTCCGCACGTCATTCATATAGCCTTGCATGCGCTTGAAATCTACTGGCATAACTTTAACGAATCGCTTAACACTATTGTCCCAGTCACTAAGTAAGTCGCTGGCAACATCAGAGCCTGTTTCTTGATGGTGTTGAGAAATTAAAGCCTTTAATTCAAGGCTCTCCTCTTCAGTATCAACGGTTTCCAGTGCCACCATTTCCATATTACATTTGGCAGCAAAGTCGTTATCTGTATCAAGTACGTATGCAATACCGCCAGACATACCGGCAGCAAAGTTGCGACCAGTTTTACCTAAAATAACCGCTTTACCACCTGTCATGTATTCACAGCCGTGATCACCAACGCCTTCAACAACAGCGGTTGCGCCAGAGTTACGTACACAGAAGCGCTCACCGGCAACACCGCGAATAAAGGCAGTACCTGCGGTTGCGCCAAAGAAGGCAACATTACCAATGACAATGTTTTCACTGGCAGCGAACTTTGCTTGCTTACTTGGGTAAACGACGAGATTAGCGCCAGATAGGCCCTTACCAAAATAATCGTTAGCATCACCTTCAAGTTTAAAATGCAAACCCTTGGCAGAGAAGCAACCAAAGCTTTGACCCGCAGAGCCGTTAAACTTCACCTTAATGGTATTCTCTGGTAATCCCTCTGATTGATACTTCTTCGAGATCTCATTAGAAATCATCGCGCCAATGGTACGGTCGGTATTAATAACATCGTACTCAAGTTCAACACTTTGCTGATTTTCAAGCGCTGCTTGAGCGTCTTTAATCATTGCTCTATCGACAATGTCGTGAATCAAGTGTTTTTGCTCAATCGAGTTATAAAGTGTTTCACTGTCGCCACATTCTTCTTTATGCAGTAATGGGGTTAAATCAACACCGTTATATTTCCAATGGTCAACATCAGCGCGTTGTTTAAGACACTGAGTTTGACCAACCATTTCATCTATGCTGCTAAAGCCAAGTTCAGCCATGATTTCACGTAAGCCTTCAGCCATCATGGTAAAGAAGTTAACTAAGATATCGGCACGGCCAGTAAAGCGATCACGTAAGTCTTTATCTTGTGTGGCAAT